>Ga0105244_10003271_pt1 | contig 11671 bp, 8 predicted proteins | sample KBSM44metaG_FD_80423 | JGI IMG/M metagenome (GOLD analysis project Ga0105244, IMG submission 80423) | Miscanthus rhizosphere microbial communities from Kellogg Biological Station, Michigan, USA - KBS M4-4 metaG | ecosystem: Host-associated > Plants > Roots > Rhizosphere > Soil | place: Michigan...
CCATTTCTACACGGCCCCGGCTGTGCAGGCGGAATAAGCACCACCCGGCGGCCGATACGGTCCAGCCCGTGTAGCATTGGTGGACCTGACCCCGGAGTTGTTTGATATGGCCGCTAAACCCGGTCGGCGCCATCGTGCTATCGTAGCTCCTTCGGTGGTAAGCGAATTTCCTTAACAGCAATATTGTAGAGTCATGGCAGAAAAAATCATCATGATGGCCGCGCAGCGCCGCGACGCGCCCGCCATTCCCGCGATCCTGGAAGCGCCAACCGGCCTGCTGAGCGATCAGTTGGCCCGGCCGCTGCACGACCTGCGCATCTCCGTGACCGACCGTTGCAACTTCCGCTGCGTCTATTGCATGCCGAAGGCGGTGTTCGACAACGATTACCAGTACCTGCCGCACACCTCCCTGCTGTCGTTCGAGGAGATCACGCGGCTGGCCAAAACGTTCATCGCCCACGGCGTCGAGAAGATCCGCCTGACCGGCGGCGAGCCGCTGCTGCGCAAAAACCTCGAGCGCCTGATCGGCATGCTCGCCGAACTCAAGACCATCCACGGCAAGCCGCTCGACCTTACGCTCACCACCAACGCCTCGCTGTTGGCGCGCAAGGCGCAGTCGCTCAAGGACGCCGGCCTGCAACGCGTGACCGTCTCGCTCGACGCGCTCGACAACGCCACCTTCCAGCGCATGAACGATGTCGACTTCGCGGTCGACGACGTGCTCAAGGGCATAGACGTGGCGCACCAGGTGGGGCTGGGACCGATCAAGATCAACATGGTGGTCAAGGGCGGCATGAACGACGACCAGATCCTGCCGATGGCGCGCCACTTCCGGAACACGCCCTACATCCTGCGCTTCATCGAATACATGGATGTCGGCGCCTCCAACGGCTGGAAAATGGACGAGGTGATTCCATCGGCCGAGGTGGTGCGCCGCATCCAGGCCGAGATGGCGCTCGAGCCGGTCGCCGCCAACTACGCCGGCGAAACGGCCGCGCGCTGGCGCTACAGCGACGGCGGCGGCGAAATCGGCCTGATCTCCAGCGTCACGCAAGCGTTCTGCGCGGACTGCTCGCGCGCGCGCCTGTCGACCGAGGGTAAGCTCTACACCTGCCTGTTCGCCACCAGCGGCCACGATCTGCGCGCGCTGCTGCGCGAGGGCCGCAGCGACGAGGAAATCAGCACCGTGCTGGCGCACCTGTGGCGCGCGCGCGGCGACCGCTATTCCGAACTGCGCACCAACAATACCGATGGCCTGCCACGCAGCGCCAACAAGGTCGAAATGTCTTACATCGGAGGATAGGGTCTGTGAAGAGCAAGATCACCGGGCTGATACTGGCGGGGGGGCGCGGCACCCGCATGGGCCGCGTCGACAAGGGCTTGCAACCGTTCCGCGGCACGACCATGATCGCCCATGTGCTGCAACGCCTGTCGCCACAGGTCGACACCGTCGCCATCAACGCCAACCGCAATTTGCCGCAGTACCAGGCCGCCGCCGGCGCCGACACCGTCGTCATGCCCGATCGGATGAGCGGCTTCGAAGGCCCGCTGGCCGGCCTGCAAGCGGGCTTGCATTACTGCGCCACCGAGCTGCTGCTGACGGCGCCTTGCGACTCGCCCTTCCTGCCGGCCGACCTGGCCGCGCGCCTGTACGCCGCGCTGGAAAGCGAAGACGCCGACCTGGCCGTCGCCGTGACCATGGAAGCGGACGAGCAGGAAGGTGGCGCACCCTATCGCCAACCGCATCCCGTATTCAGCCTGCTCAAGGCCAGCCTGCTGCCGCAACTGGAGGCCTACCTCGCCACCGGCGCGCGCCGCGTGGAGGGCTGGCACAAGTCGCTGCGCGTGGCCGAGGTGATGTTCGACGACGCCTCCGCTTTCCGCAATATCAACACGCTGGAAGAGCTGAAGCGGCACGAGCCCGAACCAGCCACGCCCGCCGCGACGCCCGCCCCCGCCGCCTTCAATGCGGGCATGGCTGGCGACCCGGACGCCCTGCCCGTCGACGAGGCGCGGCGCCTGATCGCGCAGCGCATAACCCCGGTGGCGGCGGCCGAAAAAGTCGCTTTATGCGCCGCGCTGGACCGCGTTCTAGCGGAAGACATCATCTCGCCGATCAACGTCCCCGCCTACGACAACTCGGCGATGGACGGCTACGCGCTGCGCGGCGCCGACTTGCCGCTCGACGCGGGTTCGGGACCGGTCACCCTGAGGGTCATCGGCGCAGCCTACGCCGGTCGCCCGTTCGAGCAAACGGCGGCCGCCGGCGAATGCGTCCGCATCATGACCGGCGCCGCCATGCCGCCCGGTTGCGACAGCGTGCTGCCGCAGGAACTGGCGGCCGCGATCGGCGAATCGAGTATCACCATCGCGCACGGCACGATCCGCGCCGGCGCCAATCGCCGCTTCGCGGGCGAGGACTTGAAAGCCGGCGGCGTCGCGCTGGCGCAGGGTAAAATGCTGCGGCCCGCCGACCTGGGTCTGGTGGCCTCGCTCGGCATCGCCGAGGTGACGGTGCGGCGCCGCCTGCGCGTGGCGTTCTTCTCCACCGGCGACGAACTTCGCTCACTGGGCGACACGCTCGATACCGGCTGCGTCTACGACAGCAACCGCTACACCTTGTTCGGGATGCTGACGCGCCTGGGCTGCGAGGTTGTCGATTTGGGCATCGTGCGCGACGATCCGGCGGCGCTGCAAGCGGCGCTGCGCGCGGCGTGCCGGGATGCGGACGCCATCATCACCTCCGGTGGCGTGTCCGAGGGCGCGGCCGATTACACGCGCGACATCATGGCGCTGCTCGGCGACGTCGCCTTCTGGAAGCTGGCGATGCGGCCGGGCCGTCCGCTCGCTTTCGGCGAGGTGCGGACGGACGACGGCGCCGCATGGCTGTTCGGATTGCCGGGCAATCCGGTGGCGGTGATGGTGTCGTTTTATATGTTCGCGCGTCCCGCGCTGCTGCGCATGATGGGCGTGGGCGAGACGCAGGCGGCGCCGCAAACGATGCGGGCGCGGACCACGGAGGCGATCCGCAAGCGTCCCGGCCGCACCGAATATCAGCGCGGTATCGTAACGACCGGCGCCGATGGCGAGGCCCGGGTGCGGCTCACCGGGGCGCAGGGTTCGGGCATACTCAGTTCCATGACGGAGGCGAATTGCATCGTCGTGTTGGGGCATGAGCAGGCCAACGTCGCCGCAGGCGACACGGTCGACATCATTCTGTTCGATGGTTTGATTTAACGCCGATAGCCCCCCCAGCAGGCCATCACGCGTGGGCATCCCCTGTATCGTCGTCCTGCCGCAACCGCAACAACGCCTCCGCCGAGTTGGCGAACAACGCCGCGTCCTTCTCGATGCGGCGGAACGCCCGCCCCAAACTGGCGCGCATGAAGGTGCTGTGCGCGTAGCGCGTGACCTTGCTGTAATAGCGCTCCGCCAGCTGGTTGACCGCTTCCACATACTGGTCCATCAAGTCCGGCGCGATCGAGAAATTGTCGTAGTTGATCACCGCCGGCACCTTGCGCCCCAACGGCGCCAGGCGCTCCGCCACCATCCCGCAAATGCGCTCGATGGTCGCCGCGTCGCTCACCTCGAAACCTTCGAAGTTCACAAAGAACAGCTCCTGCTGCGCGTCGTACACCAGCCGCCGCTCCAGCGGCTGCGCGAGGAAGTCGACCCGCCAGTTCATCGGCAACGGCCCGAAAATCCGCGCGTCCATCAACTTCAGCTCCGCGCTGATCGAAGGCTTGAAATCCATCTGCGCCAGGATATCGCGCTCCAGGTCGACGCCGGGCGCGATCTCGATCAGCTCCAGCCCCGACATACCGCCCTCCATCACCAGCTTGAACACGCAACGCTCGGTGACGAACAAGGCTTCCTGGCCGCGCCGCGCGGCATACTCGCCGCTGTAGGTGCGGTGTTCGACTTCGTCGATGAATTTGCGCGTGCGCCCCTTGTCGGCGGTGAAGGTACCGACAAACACCACCTTGCGCGCGTTCTGGCTGATATTGATGAAACCTCCGGCGCCGGCCAGCTTGCTGCCGAATTTGCTGACGTTCAGGTTGCCGTGACGGTCGGCCTGCGCCAGGCCGAGGAAGGCCACATCGAGCCCGCCGCCGTCGTAGAAATCGAACTGGTAGGGCTGGTCGATGACGGCGTCCGCGTTGGTGGCCGCGCCGAAGTTCAAGCCGCCGGCGGGCAGGCCGCCGATCACGCCCGGTTCGGCCGTCAAGGTCACCAGGTCGAGCAGCTTCTCCTCCGCCGCGACATTGGCCACGCCCTCCGGCATGCCGATGCCGAGATTGACGACGTTGTTCGGCCGCAGTTCCATCAGGGCGCGGCGCGCGATGATTTTTCGCTCCGACAGCGGCATCGGCGCCATCGCCGACAAGGCCACGCGCAGTTCGCCGGCGAAGGCCGGGTTGTAAGGCTCGGCGAACGTCTGCATGTGATACTCGGGCTTTTCCGCCACCACCACGCAGTCGACCAGGATGCCCGGTATCTTGACCTGGCGCGGATTGAGCGTGCCGCGCTCGGCGATCCGCTCGACCTGCACGATGACGATGCCGCCGGAGTTGTGCGCCGCCATCGCGATCGCCAGCGCTTCCAGCGTCAACGCCTCGCGCTCCATGGTGACGTTGCCGTTGGCGTCGGCCGTCGTGCCGCGGATGATCCCCACGTGCACCGGCTGCGCCTTGTAGAACAGGTACTCATTGCCGCCCATGGTCGCCACCTCCACCAGCTCCTCGGTGGTGCGGTCGTTGATCTTGCCGCCGCCGTGGCGCGGATCGACAAACGTGCCGAGGCCGACGTGCGTCAGCAATCCCGGCTTGCCGGCGGCGGTGTCGCGAAACAGCTGGCTGATGACGCCTTGCGGCAGGTTGTACGCTTCGATCTTGCCGCCGATGGCCAGCTGCTGCAGCTTGGGCACCAGGCTCCAGTGGCCGCCGACCACCCGTTTGAGCATGCCCTCGTGCGCCAGGTGATTGAGGCCGCGATCCTTGCCGTCGCCCTGGCCGGCCGCGTAGACCAGGGTCAGGTCGCGCGGGTGGCCGCCGCCATCGGACGCCGGCGCCAGGAAGCGCCGCTCCAGCGCCACCGCGATATTCTCGGCGAAGCCGACGCCGACAAACCCGCCGGTGGCGATGGTGTCGCCGTCGCGTATCAGGCCGACCGCGTCGGCCGCGCTGACGATCTTGTTGCGCTGGACGGCCGGCATGCCGACGGTGGAAAAATCAAGGCTACGTCCTGGCATGATCGCCTCCGTTTTTTTAGTCCGTTTCGAGATCGGTTTTATCTAATTCAGGCCCCAGCAGCAACTGCGCCGCCTCGCTCGGCAGCGCCTCCACCGTCTTGAGCTTGCGCGCCATCTGGCGGCTGCGGGTTTCGGCCGATTCGATGTTCTTGGCGGCGCGCTCCAGGGTCAACTTGGTCGCCGCCAGCACATCGCCGAACTTGGCGAACTCCGTCTTCACCGCGCCCAGCACCTGCCACACTTCCGACGAGCGCTTCTCCAGCGCCAGCGTGCGGAAGCCCATCTGCAGGCTGTTGAGCAGCGCCGACAAGGTCGACGGCCCGGCGATGCTGATGCGGTGGATACGCTGCAGTTCATCGGCCAGCCCCGGACGGCGCATCACCTCCGCGTACAGCCCCTCGGTCGGCAGGAACAGGATGGCGAAGTCGGTGGTGTGCGGCGGCGACACGTATTTTTCCGAGATCGTCTTGGCCTCGCCGCGCACAGCCCGTTCCAGCTCGCGCCCGGCCAGCGCCACACCCTCGGCGTCCGCGCGGTCGGCCGCGTCCAGCAGGCGTTCGTACTGCTCCTTGGGGAACTTGGCGTCGATCGGCATCCACACCGGCGCCCCGCCCTCCACCTGGCCCGGCAGCTTGAGCGCGAATTCGACGCGCGCGCCGCTGCCGGCGATGGTCTCGACGTTCTTCGCGTACTGCTCCGGCGTGAGCACCTGCTCGAGCAGCATCTCCAGCTGCACCTCGCCCCATGTGCCGCGCGTTTTGACGTTGGTCAGCACCCGCTTCAAATCGCCGACGCCCAGCGCCAGCTGCTGCATCTCGCCCAAGCCCTGGTGGACCCGTTCGAGCCGCTCCGACACCTGCTGGAACGAGGCGGTCAGGCGCGTCTCCAGCGTCGCGTGCAGCTTCTCGTCGACGGTCTTGCGCATCTCTTCGAGACGGGCGCCGTTGTCGGCCTGCAGATCCTTGATCTTGGCCTCCAAGGTCGCGCGCACCTCCTGCATGCGCGCCGCGTTCGACTCGGTCAGCCGGGCCAGCGCCTGGTTCATGCTGTCGGCGAACTGCTTCAGGCCCCGGCTCTGCTCCTCGCGCCCGACCAGGCCTTGCGCCTGCAACTGGCGGCGCATGTCCTCGAACTGCTGCACGGTGGCCGCGTGCGTGGTTTGGGCGGTCGTTTGCAACTGCATGCGCACCTCGCGCTCGACCCGCTCGATGCGCTCGGCCAGGCCGGCGTCGGCCTGGGCGCCGCCGGCGCGCCCGCGCAGCAGCGCCACGACCTGCAGCACCAACACCATCGCCAGCGCCGCCAGCAGGACAAAAAATTCGGTCTGGGTCATGGCGTCAATCCGGCTTGTTGCGCATCCAGTCGGCGGTCTGGTAGAACGACTCCATCAGCCGCACCCGCAGCGCCTCGTCGATGCCGACGTCCTCCATCGCCCACGCCATCGCGCGCAGCCACTGGTCGCGCTCCTGGGTGCCGATGGCGAACGGCATATGCCGCATCCGCAGGCGCGGATGGCCGTGCGCTTCGATGTACAGGTCCGGCCCGCCCATCCAGCCGCTGAGGAACATGAACAGGCGCTCGCGCGCATTGTCCAGGGTCGGCGGATGGGCCGCGCGCAGCAGCGCGAACTCGGGCTCGAGTTCCATCAGATCATAAAATCGGTCGACCATGTCGCGCACGCGCGATTCGCCGCCGATTACTTCGTAGAGGGTTTGTGGTTCAGTCATAGCCGTCATGATAACGCACCATAGCGTACGTTGCCGCACCGCGCCGCCCGTGCGGCGACGCGGACCGGCGCGCCCTACACCAGCGCCAGCCGGTTAAGGCGCCGCGTCGACGACCAGCTCTCCAGATCGACCTGCGAGCGGATATCCTCGCACGCCTGGACGATGCGCGCCAGTTGCGAACCGTCCAACCCCGAATTGAGCGTCAACCGCACCAGCGAGCGGTTCTTGGCCGTCGCAGGCGCGCAGAACATGGCGCCGTAGATGCCGTGCGTCTCCAGCAACTTGCGCAGCGCCAGCGTCTTCGGCTCGGGCCCCGGCTCCAGCGCGATGATCTGCTCGCTGCCTTCGCCGACGTTGTAGCCGAGCGCGCCCAAATCCTCGCGCAACTCCAGCGAGATCGCGTGCAGCGCCGCGCGGCGGTCGTCCGCCGCCGCCACAAAGTCGATGGCGGCGTCGAACCACGCCAGCTCGTGGCCCAGCAGGCAGGAGCTGAAAATGGCCGGCCGCGATTCGGACAGGAAGTAGCCTTTGAACTTGCTCGAACAGGTGATGAAGCCGGCGCGCCCGGCGAACGCCTTGGCCAGCGACGCCGTGCGGAAATGGACGCGCCCGCTCAGCCCCTGCGCCGCCACCAGCCCGGCGCCGCGCGGACCGTGCGTGCCCAGCGAATGCGATTCGTCGACGATCAGCAGGCAGCCGTGCGCTTCCGCGATCTCCACCAGCTCCCGCAGCGGCGCCAGGCTGCCGTTGGTGCTGTAGAGCGCATCGACGGCGATCAACCCGCGTCCATGGCGCGCCAGCTGCTTGCGCAGATGCTGCATGTCATTGTGCAGGAAGGACACCGGCGTCGCCCCGGCCGACTGCACGCCCTCCCACAAGGACGCGTGGGCCTGCATGTCCAGGTACACCGGGATGCCGGGCGCGGCCAGGGTCTGCACCAGGCCGACATTGGCGGCCCAGCCCGATTGGGCCAGGATGCCGTCCTGCGCCCCCATCAGCGCGGCGAACTTGCGCTCCAGCCGGTGCTGGGCGCTGCCCTCCTGTAAATACACGGCCGACATCAGCATTTCCCCCTGGCTGTCGCGCAGCGCGGCGATCTGCGCGCCCACCAGCGCCGGCTCGCCGCCCAGGCACAGGTAGTCGTTGCCGGCCAAAAAGACGGCGCCGCGCGGCGTCGGCTGCCAGGCGTGCGGATGCTCGCCGCCCAGCAACTGCGCGATGCGGGTGACGTAATGCTCGTCCATGCGGGCGTTGACATAGTCCGGCATCGCCTGCTCGGCGGACACGGCCGAGCCATGGGAGAGCACCGCGGAATTACCACGGATGCAATTATCAGCAATAGCGGTTGACATCTTGTTATCTCCTCAGAAGTTGAAAGGTTGCTATTTGTGAATCTCATGTCGCACCTTGCAGCAAATAAAGAGTCGGAGATTGATACAGATCAACTTGTGATTTGATATGGCTAAGCACGGTTCAATTTCAGGCGATGATGCAAACTTGATACACGTCACATCCGCTATGAAGCATCCCCTGCAAGCACGCTGGAAACGTTGGCAACACGGACTGGTCCAGTCGCTGCTGCTTTATCATGGTCGTGAGGACCATGCGACCGTGCGCGTGCTGCTGCTCGCCTGCATCGGCACGGTCGGCATGCCGCTGTACTACGTGATCTGGCAGCATTTTTTTCCACAGGAATATGAAAGCCTGCCGCTGCGCATGGTCGGCATCCTGCTGTGCGCGCTGGGCCTGTTCGCGCGCCAGTTCACCCGCCGCATGCTCGACCTGTACCTGTTGGTCGCGCTGAGCTACATCTTTCCGTTCTTCTTCACCTTCATGTTCGTGATGAACCACGCCTCGGGCGTGTGGGGGGAGTCGTTGCTGATCGGCCTGGTTGTGCTGTTCCATTTCGATACCAGCCTGGCGCTGCGGGCCTATGTGATCGGTACCGCGCTGGCCTGCGTCGCCGCCGTCGCGCTCGGTGAAACCGCCACCCTGCTCAGCAAGCCGGTGCTGCAGCAGTTGCCGGTGCACTGGTTCACCATCGCGGTGCTGTCGGCGGCCAAGATCAGCCGCAATGTGCTGGCGCAGGAAAAGCTGGCCGGGCTGGGCGCGGGCCTGGCCACCGTCGCCCACGAGCTGCGCACGCCGCTGACCAGCGTCGACGCCAACGTGCGCGGCCTGCTCAGGTTGTTCTCGGACATCAATGGCCGGGTGGCGGAGGACCGGCTCGGCACGATCGACGCGCTGGCCCGCATCCAGTTCGAAGTGCGGCACATGAACCACATGATCGACCTGTTCCTGCTCAGCGCCACGGCGGTGCGGCAAAACCTGCGGCCGGTCGAGACGGTGTCGATGGAAACGGTGGTCGAGGCGGTGCTCAAGCGCTACCCGTTCTCCAGCACCGCCCAGCAAAAGGTGGTCACCCTGGAGGTGCGCCACAACTTCCGCTTCGCCGGCCAGGCCGAGCTGTCGGTGGTGATCCTGCTCAATCTGCTGCGCAACGCGCTCAAGGCGGTGCAGCGCGCCGGCAAGGGCCGCGTGCGCATCGTCGTCGACGGCGCCCACGAGCCGCCGCGCCTGCTGTTCATCGACACCGGCTGCGGCATCCCGGCGCCGCAGATGTCGCTGATTTTTCGTCGCTTCTACTCCTACCCGCCGCACAACGGCGCAGGGATAGGCCTCGCGCTGTGCCAGGAAATCATGGAAGCGTGGAACGCCACCATCCGCTGCGTGTCGCGCGAGAGCGCGTACGCCATCTTCGTGCTGGAGTTTCCCCAGCAGCTCTCCACTTCAAGGTGAATCCAATGCATCTGCCCGTCTACTCCCACCCGACGCTGACCGTGCTCGTCGACGACAGCGATTCCTTCCTCAAAAGCCTGTCGTTCCAGCTCGATCCCATGTTGGCGAGCAAAACCTTCCACGACACCTCGGCCGCGCTGCAATGGCTGCGCCAAAGCGAGGCCGACGACGGCGTGCTGCTGCAGGTGAACTTCGACATGCAAAACCTGACCGGCGACCAGTGCAACATCGCGCTCGACCTGGAACGCATCTACCGCATCGGCGAGCAACGCCGGCGCTTCTCCACGCCATCGGTGCTGGTGATCGATTATTCGATGCCGCAAATGAACGGGCTGGAATTTTGCGAGGCGGTCAGCCACCTGCCGTGCAAGAAGATACTGTTCACCGGCACGGCCGATGAAAAAATCGCCGTCGGCGCCTTCAACCGCGGCCTGATCGACCGCTACATCAAGAAGAGCGACGACCACGCGCTCGACATCCTGGAAGTGGAGATCGCCGCGCTGCAGCGCAGCTATTTCGACGACAAGTCGGAAACGCTGCGCGAGCTGGTGCTGCTGCATAACTACCATTTCCTCGGCGACCCGGTGCTCGCGGGCCTGGTGCAGCACCTGATGGCGTCGATGGGATTTGTCGAGCACTACATTTTTCCGAATCCGACCGGCATCCTGTTCCTCGACAAGCATGGCAAGGCCCAGCTGATGATGATAGAGACCGAGCAAGGCATGTACGCGCAGTACGAGATCGCCCGCGACAGCGACGCGCCGCCGTCGTTGCTCGACGCATTGTTGGCGCGGCGGGTGTTGCCGTTCTTTTCGGACGCCGAGGGGGATGGGATGTATTCGCGCCAGGTCGGCGACAGCTGGCACCGCTATTGCGCGGCGCCGCAGCTGTGCCAGGGGCGCGAGACGTATTATTGGGCGCTGTTCGACTTGCCGGGGCATTATTTCGACAAGCTGCCGTATGCGTACGCGCAGTTTTTGAAGGAGCACGCGGCGCAGGAGCGCGTCGCCGCGTAGGGCGGATTAGGCGGAACGCCGTAATCGGCCATGGTTGCGCCGCCGACGGCGCAACCATGGCCGATTACGCTGCGCTAATCCGCCCTACGTGGATCCATGGTGTAATCCGTGATGTATCCACTGGAATGTCCGTCGCGCCCCAGCCATCCGCATTACGCCTCGCGCAAGGTCTGCAACGGCGGCTGACGCAACACGTTGCGCAAGCCCAGCCAGCCACCGGCGATGGCGCACACCGCGCCGGCCACCAGTCCGACCAGCCACACCGACGGACTGAACGCCCAGGCGAACTTGAACTGGTAGGTCGCCAGCGCCCACCCCATGGCCGCCGCGCCCGTCGCCGCCAGCACACCCGACAACGCCCCGACCAGCGAGAACTCGATCAGCTGCGCCTGCGACAGCTGCTTGCGCGTCGCCCCCAGCGCCCGCAACAAACCGGACTCCCGCGTGCGCTCATCCTGCGATCCCATCAACGCCGCGTACAGCACCAGCAGCCCCGACGCCAAGGTGAAGATGAACAGGAACTCGATCGCCGTCACCACCTGGTCCAGCACCGACTGCACCTGCCGCAACAAGCCGCCGACATCGACAATGGTCAAATTCGGGAAATCGCGCGTCAGCGCGTTCATCACCCGGCCCTGTTGCGGCGGCAGGTGGAAGGCCGTGATCCAGCTCTGCGACACTTCCTTCATCGCCGCCGGATTGATGATGACAAAGAAATTGACCCGCATCGATCCCCACTCCAGCTTGCGCAGGCTGGTGATGGTCACGTCGACCGGCGCGCCGGCTATGTCGAAGCGCAACTTGTCGCCCAGCTTCCAGCGCAAGGTCTTGGCGATGCCCTCCTCCACCGACGCCTCGGCCGAGCCCGGCGTATCGGC
>Ga0105244_10003274_pt1 | contig 11661 bp, 10 predicted proteins | sample KBSM44metaG_FD_80423 | JGI IMG/M metagenome (GOLD analysis project Ga0105244, IMG submission 80423) | Miscanthus rhizosphere microbial communities from Kellogg Biological Station, Michigan, USA - KBS M4-4 metaG | ecosystem: Host-associated > Plants > Roots > Rhizosphere > Soil | place...
ACGGCAGCGCGATCTTGTTGCGTTCGGCCAGGGCGAACAGCAACTCCGGCTCCAGCGAGCCTTCCAGGTGCAGGTGCAATTCAGCCTTGGGCAGGGCGTTGAGCCAATCGTACATTTCTAAACTTCTCATCAGGTGCAATGGCGGCATTCTACAGGCCATGGCTGAAATAATCGGTAAAACCTGACCAGCAGGAGAGTTTCGTTTCTGTTTGCGCAAGGGCCGCGTGAACTAAGGTGTAACGAAACGTTAGCAAGCTGCCGTAGTCTGTACCCCATCAATGACTGATTTGTTGTGCGAAAAGGCCCGGAATGCTCTCCTCTCTCAAGCAAGAAAAATTCATGCTGCTGGCGCTGATTGCCGCCATCGCCGCCTACCCGCTGGAACACTGGATGCTGCACAGCGGGCAGATGGTCGCGCTGCTCGGCGGTGTGGTGCTGATTGCATTCATCGTGGTGGCATCAATGCGCGTCGCCCACCACGCCGAACAGTTGGCGGAAAAGGTCGGCGACCCCTACGGCACCATGATCCTCACCCTGGCCGCCGTGCTGGTGGAGGTGGTGATCCTGGCGATCATGATGAGCAACGAGCCGTCGCCGACCTTGGTGCGCGACACCATTTATTCGGCGGTGATGCTCGACATCAACGGCATCCTCGGCTTGGCCGCACTGATGGGCGGCATCAAGCATGGCGAACAGTCCTACAATGACGACTCGGCGCGCAGCTACAGCGTGATGATCCTCACGGCCATGGGGGTGTCGATGGTGGTGCCGGAATTTATCCCCGAGGCCGACTGGAAAATCTACTCGGCCTTCACCATCGGCGCGATGGTGCTGCTCTACACCCTGTTCCTGCGTATGCAGGTGGGCCCGCACAGTTATTTCTTCAGCTACAGCTACCCGGAAAAACGCCGTAAGAAACAGCCGGAAGAAGAACACCCGGAGCCGCCGATCAACCTGGCGTTCTCCATCGCGACATTGGTGTTTGGGGTGATTGTGATTGGCGCGTTGGCTGAGGTGATGTCCAAGACCCTCGACCTGGGGCTGGAAGGCACGGGCGCACCGCCGGTGATCACCGCGATCGTGGTGGCCGCGATCTCGGCGGCGCCGGAAATTTTGACGGCATTGCGCGCGGCGTTGGCCAACCGCATGCAGTCGGTGGTGAACATTGCGTTGGGGGCGTCGTTGTCGACAGTGATCCTGACGGTGCCAGTGATGGAGGCCATGGCGCTCTACACGGGTCAGCCGTTCCAGATGGCGATGACACCGGTGCAGACGGTGATGGTGTTCATCACGCTGATTGTCAGCGCGATCAACCTCAACGATGGCGAAACCAATGCCATCGAAGGGATGACGCATTTTGTGTTGTTTGCGACCTTCATCATGCTGTCGCTGCTGGGCTTGTAACCGCATTTATTGATCTCAACAGGTCCCAATGTGGGCGCGGGCTTGCTCGCGAAAGCGGCGTGTCAGTCAGCACATGAGTTGGCTGAACCACTGCCTTCGCGAGCAAGCCCGCTCCCACACTTAGAGCTGCGCCAGGCTCACGTTCCTGCGATCAAGGCTCTTGCGGCCTGGGTGTGATCGGCAATCAAACCCTTGAGGTCGAGGCCTTCGACCTGGCCGTCGATGACTCGCCATTTACCCGCCACCATCACCCGATCGGCACGGTCGGCGCCGCATAGCAGCAGGGCCGAGAGTGGGTCATGGCTGCCGGAGAAGCGCAGCTCATCCAGCTTGAACAAGGCAAGGTCGGCCTGTTTACCCACGGCCAGTTCACCAATATCCGTACGGCCCAACAACTGCGCCGATCCCTTGGTGGCCCAGCCCAGCACGCCTTCAGGCGTGATCTTCTCGGCGCCATAGCGCAGGCGCTGGATGTACAGGGCCTGGCGCGCTTCGAGGATCATGTTCGACGCGTCGTTGGAGGCCGAGCCATCCACGCCGAGGCCGATGGGGGCGCCGGCAGCGATCAGGTCCAGGGTCGGGCAGATGCCGGAGGCCAGGCGCATGTTCGAGCTTGGGCAATGGCAAATGCCGGTGCCGGCCGCGCCGAGGCGGGCGATCTCATCCGGGTTGAAGTGGATGCCATGGGCCAACCAGGTGCGCGGGCCGAGCCAGCCGACGCTGTCGAGGTAATCCACGGTGCGCAGGCCGAAACGCTGCAGGCAGAAGTCTTCTTCGTCGAGGGTTTCTGCCAAGTGTGTGTGCAGGCGCACGTCGAGGCTGTTGGCCAGTTCGGCGCTGGCTTCCATGATTTCCGGGGTGACCGAGAACGGCGAGCAGGGTGCGAGGGCGATCTGGATTTGCGCCCCGTCGCCACGCTGGTGGTACGTGTGGATCAGGCGTTGGCTGTCGTCCAGGATAACCTGGCCTTGTTGCACGGTTTGCTGTGGAGGCAGGCCGCCGTCGGCTTCGCCAAGGCTCATGGAACCGCGGGTGAGCATGGCGCGCATGCCCAGCTCGCGCACGCTTTGCACTTGCACGTCGATGGCGTTTTCCAGCCCGTCGGGGAACAGGTAGTGGTGATCCGCCGCCGTGGTGCAGCCCGAGAGCAGCAGTTCGGCCAGGGCAACTTTGGTGGCCAGTGCGAGTTTTTCCGGAGTGAGCCGCGCCCAGACCGGGTACAGGGTTTTCAGCCACGGGAACAACGGCTGGTTGACCACTGGTGCCCAGGCGCGGGTCAGGGTTTGGTAGAAGTGGTGGTGGGTGTTGATCAACCCGGGAAGGATCACATGTTCGCGGGCGTCGAACACCTGGTCACAGGGGAGGGCAGGTTCCTGACCCAGGGACAGCACTTCGGTGATCACACCGTCTTGCAGCACCAGGCCGCCACGGGCGTCGAGGCCATTGGCAGTGAAAATCGCGAGGGGTTTTTTTAACAGGATACGGGTCGCAGGCATTGGCCGGCTCCTCTGAATGATGGGTTCAGGTTTGCCAGCTCAGTGTTGCCCTGTCTGCTGATCCAGGGTCGCCGGTGAGGGCGAGGGGCTAGGTTACGTGTAGTTCGAGATCTAGTCCATATGTAGGAAAGTAGGTGCAGTCAGTGTGGGAGAGAGCAAGCCCCTCCTCCCACATTTTGATCCCTGACATCTACCAGGCGATGGTGTCGCCTTTGTAGTCGATGAAGTGGTGGCCGCCCTTGCCGGTGAACGCATTCACCTGATCCACCAGGCCACGCACGCTGGTGTCGACATCAATGTGCGCGTTTTCGCCGCCCATGTCGGTCTTCACCCAACCCGGGTGCAGCGACAGTACGGTGAGGGTGTGATCGCCCAATTGGGTGATGAAGCTGTTGGTCATGGAGTTGAGGGCGGCCTTGCTGGCTTTGTACAGCGCCAGGTCCGAACCGTCGGGAATTGTCACGCTGCCCAGCACCGAACTCATGAACGCCAGCACGCCGCTGTCCTTGCGGATCTGCCCGGCAAAGCGCTGTGCGAGGTTGATCGGCGCCACGGCGTTGGTGAAGAACAGTTGGCCGACTTCCGCAAGGGTGGCGTGGCCCGGTTCCTGGTTGGCCGGGCCCTTGACGCCGGCGTTGACGAACAGCAGGTCGAACGTCTGGCCTTTGAGGCGCTGGCTCAGGGCGATCACGGCTTGCTGATCGTCCATGTCGAGTTTCTCGATGTGCACCGGGCCAACGGCTTTCAGGGCGTCGGCCTTGTTCGGGTCACGCACGGTGGCGGTCACATCCCAACCGTCCTGGAGCAATTGCTTGACCAGGCCCAGGCCCAGCCCGCGCGAGGCGCCGATGATCAGTGCGGTTTTTGGCGTAGACATGAAGGGCTTCCTTTGGAGTGGAGGTTCACGGGTTCAGTGGACAACGTTGCCCGAGCCTTTGCTGCAACTCGTTGCGCAGCTGGCCGAGTTCGGTGATGCGGTTTTCGATCAGGTTGAGCTTGTCTTGCAGCAGTTGCGCGACGGCGCTGTCGGGGTCCGGTGCCTGCCACAGGGCGGCGACACTGCTGCCGATTTCGCCAAGGCTGAAGCCCAGGCGCTGGGCGGTCTTGATATAGAGCACCAGTTGCACCATGTCCGCTGGGTAGTCGCGGTAACCGTTGGCGCTGCGTTGTGCGGCGATCAATCCGCGCTGCTCGTAGAAACGCAGGGTGTCGCGGCTGACCTGGCTGGCCTGGGCTAATTCGCCGATACGCATGGGGCGTGCTCGTGGGGGCTTGACCTTGGAGCATACTCCAGGCTTTAGCCTGCTGGCTTCTTGAATTGAAGGAGCTTGCGAATATGTGGAGCATTGACCAGTACCGAACCCTGGTGCGCGCCAGCGCCTGGTACGACCTGATCGTCACGGCGGCGTTTGTCACGCCCTGGAGTTTTCTGGCGCTGCACAGCGTGTTGCAAAGCCTCAACCTGCCGGGGGAGTTTCCTGCGTTCGCGCCCGCCCATGTGCTGATGGCCAACCTGCTCGGGTCGATTGTGTGCGTCTGGGCCGTGCTGCGCATACGCGATCCGCAACGTGCGTTTGGGTTGTACGACGCCGCTGGCCGTGCGCTGTTTGCGACGTGGCAACTCTATGCGCTGACACAGGGCGCCACGTCGATCCTGTGGGGCATTCTGTTATTTGAAGTGCTGTGGGGCATCGCGCAAATCTTGCCGGTACGCGCTGATCAAAAAACGATCGACGCTCGCCAGCCCATATGACAGAAGGGCTACACGGGGATGTGCTCAGGTTATCCACAGGCAGGTGCACAGTAGATGTGGGCAGTTTCAGCGTTGCAGCAGGATGCGCCCACGGCTGAGGTCGGCGAGTTGGGTTTGCAACGTGTCGATGTGCGCTTCGCCAAGCGCCAGTTGCAGCTCGACGCCGTTGGCGGTGAAGGTTTCCTCCACCACCAGCCCGCCCAACTCAGCGACGCGCAATTTCACCAGGTTCAGCTCGGAGAATCCGCAGGCGCAACTGAGCGGCACGCGGCTGATCAACTCAATACGTTCGGCGTTCTGCAGGCATTTGTTGGCCCCGCCGCCGTACGCGCGGGCCAGGCCACCGGTGCCCAACTGGATGCCGCCGTACCAGCGAATCACCAGCACCGCGACCTGATCAAACCCTTGGGCTTCGATGGCCGCGAGTATCGGCCGCCCGGCCGTGCCGCCGGGCTCACCGTCATCATTGCTGCGGTATTGGTCCGCCAGCTTCCAGGCCCAGCAGTTGTGTGTGGCATTCAGGTCGCTGTGCTGCTCGAAAAACGCCTGGGCGTCCTGGGGGCTGGTGATCGGCGCGGCGAGGGTGATGAAGCGGCTCTTGCGGATTTCTTCACGAAATTCGCAAAAGCCGGTAAGCGTGAAAGGCATAAGTCGCTTCGTTTATAGGGCCGGCTTGACGCCACAGCCTTTGAGGATGATGTGGATCAGGTTGGTGCCGGCGTCTTCCATGTCTTGCTTGGTCAGTTTGGTGCGACCGGTGACGCGGCAGATCTGGGTGGCGAAGTCGGCGTAGTGCTGGGTGCTGCCCCATAGCAGGAAGATCAGGTGCACGGGATCGATGGGGTCCATCTTGCCGGCGTCAATCCAGGCCTGGAAGACTGCGGCCCGGCCGCTGAACCAGGCGCGGTAGTCCTGGCTGAAATATTCGGTGAGGCATTCGCCGCCGCTGATGATCTCCATGGCGAAGATCCGCGAGGCTTGCGGGTGGCGCCGGGAGAATTCCATCTTGGTGCGGATATAGCGAGTGAGGGCCACGGCCGGGTCGTCCTCGGCTGTCAGCGCGTTGAAGGTGCTGTCCCACAGTTCGAGGATGTTGCTGAGCACCGCGATGTACAGGCCCAGCTTGTTGGTGAAGTAGTAATGCAGGTTGGCCTTGGGCAGCCCGGCACTCGACGCAATGGTGTTCATGCTGGTGCCTTTGTAGCCATGGCGCGCGAACTCGTCTTCAGCAGCCTGCAGAATCGCTTGTTCGTTCTTTTGCCGAATGCGGCTGGCGGGTTTACCGGCGTGGTTGCTGTGGGCAGGAACTTCGAGGCTCATGGAGGTTTCCGTGCTGATCGATAGAGACGACGTGTGCACAGATAACCCACCCTCAAGCCTCAGACAAGTCCCGATGCAATAAAACCGTCAAAGCGGTTCCAGCGTGTCGCTTTCTGGCGCGCGGTTTGCGGCAGCGTGGGTCGTTTTGGCTTCCGGCAACAGCAGGCACAACACGATGGCGGTCAGCCCGCCGCTGGTGATGGCCGAGTCGAACAGGTTCTGCACCAGCGCGGGCATCAAGTGCAGCAGGTTCGGTTGGGCGGCGATGCCCAGGCCGACGCCAAAGGAGGTGGCAATGATCAGCATGCTGCGTCGGTCCAGCGGCGCCTGGGCCAGGATGCGCACACCGGCCGCGGCCACGCTGCCGAACATCACCAGGGTGGCACCACCCAATACGGGTTTTGGAATTTGCTGCAACACCGCACCAATCAGCGGAAACAACCCCAGGCAAAACAGCAACACGCCGATGTACAAACCGACGTAGCGGCTGGCCACGCCGGTGAGTTGGATCACGCCGTTGTTTTGGGCAAACGTAGTGTTGGGAAAGGCGCTGAAGGTGGCGGCGATCATGCAACTGACGCCGTCGCCCAACACGCCGCCTTTGAGTCGGCTTATATAAGCGGGGCCGCTGATGGGTTGGCGGGCGATCATGCAGTTGGCGGTGAGGTCACCGACGGTTTCGATGCTGCTGATCAGATAAATCAGCGCGATCGGCAGGAAAGCGCTCCAGTCGAACGTGAAGCCGAAGCGAAAGGGCATCGGCACGCTGATCAACGGCAGGTCGGGCAAGGCCTGGGGCACCAGTTTGCCGCTGCCCCAGGCGGCCAGGCTGCCGAGGGCCAGGCCGATGATGATGGCTGAAAGGCGCACCCACGGCGTATTCGAGCGGTTGAGCAGAATGATGGTCAACACCACGAACAGGCCCAGGGCCAGGTTGGTGGGGGCGCCGAAGTCCGGGGCGTTGAAGCCGCCGCCCAAGTCGGTGATGCCGACTTTGATCAAGCTGATGCCGATCAGAGTGATGACAATGCCCGTCACCAATGGCGTGATGACGCGGCGCAACTGGCCAATGAAGCGGCTCAGTACGATCTGCACCGCGGCGCCGAAAAAGCACACGCCGAAGATCATCGCCATGATGTCTTCCGGGCTGCCGCCGCGCTGCTTCACCAGAAACCCTGCCGACAGCACCGCGCCGAGAAACGCAAAGCTGGTGCCTTGCAGGCAGATCATCCCGGCGCCGATACCAAACGGCCTACGCGCCTGGATGAAGGTGCCGACACCAGAGACCATCAGCGCCATGCTGATCAGGTAGGGCAAGTGGGCAGTGAGGCCCAGGGTGGAGCCGATGATCAGGGGCGGTGTGATGATGCCGACGAACGCTGCGAGCACATGCTGCAACGCGGCAAGCAGTGCGGGAATTGGCTTGGGGCGGTCGTTGAGGCCGTAGATCAGGTCGCTGGGGCTGGTGGATTCTGGAGGCATGTCAGGCTAGCTCAAGGTCTATGTGCTTGTGCTCCTGCAAAAAGCTGTCCAACTGCTCAGCTTTCTGCGTTAGACCCGAGTTAGCGCGTCGCGGCCAGGCTTTCGAGAAAGCTTTCCAGCACCAAATGAGGGCGACGGCCCTTGCGCGTGACCGAAGCCAGGCTCAAATCGTAAAAACGCGTAGCCGGTTTCAGCGCGCGCAGTCGGCCTTGTTGCACCCAGAGGCTGGCGTAGTGGTCGGGCAGGTAGCCGATGTAGCGACCGGTGAGAATCAGGAAGGCCATGCCTTCGCGGTCGGACGCGCTGGCGGTGCAGTTGAGTGCCTGGTAATGGGCCTGGATCTCGGCGGGCAGGCGGAAGGTGGGGGCGATGGCGTCCTGGCTGTCGATGCGCGTGTCGTCCAGTTGTTTGTCGTCGGCGTAGAACAGCGGATGGCCGACTGCGCAGTAGAGTAGCGAGCGTTCGCTGTACAGCGGCTGGTACTCCAGCCCCGACAGAGCGCTGGCCTGGGGCACCACGCCGACGTGCAGGCGGCCGTCGAGCACACCTTGTTCCACTTCATTGGGCGCGATCATGCGAATCTGGATCTGCACGTCCGGGCCACGTTCCTTCAACTGTGCCAAGGCGTGGGTGATGCGCATGTGGGGCAGGGTGACGAGGTTGTCGGTGAGGCCGATGATCAGCTCGCCACGCAGATGCTGGTGCAGGCCGTTGACCTCGGTGCGAAAACTTTCCAGGGCACTCAACAGCTGCAGGGCAGACTGGTAGACCTCACGGCCTTCTTCGGTCAGGGAGAAACCGGCGCGGCCGCGTTGGCAAAGCCTCAAGCCGAGGCGTTGCTCCAGGTCACTCATCTGCTGGCTGATGGCGGAACGGCCGATGCCGAGCACGGTTTCCGCCGCCGAGAAGCCGCCGCACTCCACTACGCTGCGGAAGATGCGCAGCAGACGAATATCGAAGTCGCTGACTTGGGCGAGGGGGTCGGGGCGACGGCTGCTCATAGTTTAGTAAAGGCCTGACTGAAGGTTAGAAGAGTTGAATTTCACCGACTTTATCGCCGTGGCAATTTAGCTGCAACAACGCTTTTCAATCCCGACGCTGCCTTTTGCCTTGCGAGGTTTTGCTGATGAACATGCCTGAAAACGCCCCATCGTCCCTGGCCAGCCAACTGAAGTTGGACGCTCACTGGATGCCTTACACCGCCAACCGTAACTTCCAACGTGACCCGCGCCTGATCGTCGGTGCGGAAGGCAGTTGGTTGATCGATGACAAGGGGCGCAAGGTGTACGACTCGCTGTCGGGCCTGTGGACCTGCGGCGCCGGGCACACCCGTAAGGAAATCCAGGAGGCGGTGGCCAAGCAACTGGGCACCCTGGACTACTCGCCAGGCTTCCAATACGGTCATCCGCTGTCCTTCCAACTGGCGGAAAAAATCACCGACCTGACGCCGGGCAACCTGAACCATGTGTTCTTCACCGACTCGGGTTCCGAGTGTGCCGATACCGCCGTGAAGATGGTGCGCGCGTACTGGCGCCTAAAAGGCCAGGCCACCAAGACCAAGATGATTGGCCGCGCCCGTGGTTATCACGGTGTGAACATTGCCGGTACCAGCCTGGGTGGGGTTAACGGCAACCGTAAGATTTTTGGTCAGGGCTTGATGGACGTTGACCATCTGCCGCACACCTTGCTGGCGAGCAATGCCTTCTCCCGTGGCATGCCGGAGCAGGGAGGTATCGCGTTGGCGGATGAATTGCTCAAGCTGATCGAACTGCACGACGCGTCGAACATTGCTGCGGTGTTTGTCGAGCCAATGGCCGGTTCTGCTGGCGTATTGGTGCCGCCTCAGGGTTACCTCAAGCGCCTGCGTGAAATTTGCGACCAGCACAACATCCTGCTGGTGTTCGACGAAGTGATCACTGGTTTCGGCCGTACCGGCTCGATGTTCGGTGCCGACAGCTTCGGTGTAACACCGGACCTGATGTGCATCGCCAAGCAAGTCACCAACGGCGCCATCCCAATGGGCGCGGTGATTGCCAGCAGCGAGATTTATCAGACGTTCATGAACCAGGCGACGCCCGAGTACGCGGTGGAATTCCCACACGGCTACACCTACTCGGCCCACCCGGTTGCCTGTGCTGCGGGCTTGGCGGCATTGGACCTCTTGCAGAAGGAAAACCTGGTGCAGAGCGTGGCCGAAATCGCGCCGCACTTTGAGAATGCGCTGCACGGTTTGAAGGGCAGCAAGAACGTGATCGACATTCGTAATTACGGCCTGGCCGGTGCGATCCAGATTGCCCCGCGTGACGGTGATGCCATCGTGCGTCCATTCGAGGCCGGCATGGCCTTGTGGAAAGCTGGCTTCTACGTGCGCTTTGGCGGTGACACCTTGCAGTTCGGGCCAACCTTCAACAGCAAGCCGCAAGACCTGGATCGCTTGTTCGATGCCGTCGGCGAAGTGCTGAACAAGATCGACTGATTTCTCTTTCTATATAGAACAACTTTTCAGGAGCCCTGCATGAGCCTTATCCAGCACTTGATCAACGGTGAGTTGGTCAATGACAGCGGCCGTAGCGCCGACGTGTACAACCCGTCCACCGGCCATGTGATTCACCAGGTGCCGTTGGCCAGTCGCGAGACTATTCAACAGGCGATCGACGCGGCCAAGGCGGCGTTCCCGGCCTGGCGTAATACGCCAGCGGCCAAGCGTGCCCAGGTGATGTTTCGTTTCAAGCAATTGCTGGAGCAGAACGAGGCGCGCATTTCCCAGCTGATCAGTGAAGAGCACGGCAAGACGCTGGAAGATGCGGCCGGTGAATTGAAGCGCGGGATCGAGAACGTGGAATACGCGTGCTCGGCGCCGGAGATTCTGAAGGGCGAATACAGCCGTAACGTAGGACCGAACATTGATGCATGGTCGGATTTCCAGCCGTTGGGTGTAGTCGCTGGTATTACGCCGTTCAACTTCCCGGCGATGGTGCCGTTGTGGATGTATCCGCTGGCGATCGTTTGCGGTAACTGTTTCATCCTGAAGCCGTCGGAGCGTGACCCAAGCTCCACACTGTTGATTGCACAACTGTTGCAGGAAGCCGGCCTTCCTAAGGGCGTGCTGAGCGTGGTGCACGGCGACAAGGGCGCGGTAGATGCCCTGATCGAGGCGCCAGAAGTGAAGGCGCTGAGCTTTGTGGGCTCGACGCCGATTGCCGAGTACATCTATTCCGAAGCGACCAAGCGCGGCAAGCGCGTGCAGGCGCTGGGTGGAGCGAAGAACCACGCGGTGCTGATGCCGGATGCGGACCTGGACAACGCGGTCAGTGCCCTGATGGGCGCTGCGTACGGTTCTTGCGGCGAGCGTTGCATGGCGATTTCAGTGGCGGTGTGCGTGGGGGACCAAGTGGCGGACGCGTTGATCGCCAAGTTGGTGCCGCAGGTGAAGGCCTTGAAGATCGGTGCGGGCACGTCTTGTGGTCTGGACATGGGGCCGTTGGTGACTGGCCAGGCGCGGGATAAGGTCAGTGGCTATATAGAAGACGGTGTTTCTTCGGGCGCCAAGCTGGTGGTTGATGGTCGCGGGTTGAGCGTGGCAGGCCATGAAGAAGGTTTCTTCCTGGGTGGCAGCCTGTTTGATCGTGTGACGCCTGAGATGCGCATCTATAAGGAAGAGATTTTTGGGCCGGTGCTGTGCGTAGTACGGGTGAATAGCCTGGAAGCGGCGATGCAGCTGATCAATGACCATGAATACGGTAATGGTACGTGCATCTTTACCCGTGACGGTGAAGCGGCACGTCTGTTCTGCGATGAGATCGAAGTGGGCATGGTGGGGGTTAACGTTCCGCTGCCGGTGCCGGTGGCTTATCACAGCTTTGGCGGCTGGAAGCGGTCGCTGTTTGGTGACTTGCATGCCTATGGGCCGGATGGGGTGCGTTTCTACACGCGTCGCAAGGCAATTACCCAGCGTTGGCCGCAGCGGGCCAGTCATGAGGCGTCGCAGTTTGCGTTCCCAAGCTTGTAAGCAGCAGTGAAAGCCGGCCCCTTGGGGCCGGCTTTCGCGTTTTTTGGGGCTTTTTGACCGATATGACAGAAATATGAAGAAAGGTGTTGACGGCAGATTCTGGAAGCCTATAATTCGCCCCACTTCCGGCGCAGTCGAAACGGAAAACTCCTTGAGTTTCAATGAGTTAAGTAGGTTTCGATAGCGAATCGCTTCAG
>Ga0105244_10003276_pt1 | contig 11659 bp, 13 predicted proteins | sample KBSM44metaG_FD_80423 | JGI IMG/M metagenome (GOLD analysis project Ga0105244, IMG submission 80423) | Miscanthus rhizosphere microbial communities from Kellogg Biological Station, Michigan, USA - KBS M4-4 metaG | ecosystem: Host-associated > Plants > Roots > Rhizosphere > Soil | place...
GAGGCAATAATACGCAAACCACAGGCCGGTGAAGATAAAGATCAGCACATACAGCCAGATCGAGATCGCCGCCAGGAACGGGAACAGCACCACCGCCATCACGCCGCCCAGCCAGCTCGCGCCCGGCAAGGCGCCGGCCGCGCCGGAGACGATGCCGATGACCAGCAGCCGCCAGCGGTGCTCGGCCAGGATCTGGCGGCGCTCGTCGGCGCTGGCGTAGTCGGCCAGCACGTCGTAGACCATCATGCGGCTGGTCAGCCAGCCCCACAGCAGCGCCTGCACGAACACGGCCAGCGGCGGGAACACGTACAGCGGCAAGGTCAGCAACCACAGGCCGATGAAGGCGGCCATGCCGCCCAGCGCCACGCCGACACTGCCGAGCACGCTGCCGCCGTTGCGCTGCTCCAGTTGCGGATAGTGGCGGGCGCCGATGTGGCGCAGGATCACCGGCATGGCGATGACGCCGATGAAGATCAGCGCCGTCAGTATCATCAGCGGCAGCAACAGCAGCATCGCTATCAACGGCACGACGACTGTTTTCAAAGCGCCAAGGCCGAGCGAGCTCAGGAAGCTGCCGCTGTAGCTGAACACGCCATATTGCGAGAACGTGGCGTGGACAAAATCGATCAGTGGCTGCAGGCCCAGGTACAGCAGCACCGCCCATACGCCGACCGCCAGCAGGAAGGGCGCCAGGCTCATCAACAGCAGCTTGCCGTGCCATTGCGAGGCGAAGGCGCGGCCCCAGGCGCGCGCCACCGCGGGGAATCCGCCGGCCATCAGACGGTATCCTTGCGCGCGTACTCGACCATGCGCTTGAGCGCCAGCCAATGCTGCGAGAAGAAGCCCCGGCCGTATTCGCGGCCCGGCTTGACGACGCCGCCCGCCTCCGCCTGCGGCAACTGGTCGCGGATGCCGGTGGCGACGAATTGCGGCGTGAAATTGGCGGTGCGGAAGATGATGTCCCAGATCGGCAGCAGCACCGCGAAATTGCAGCCGCCCAGGGTGCCCTGGCCGTTCGACTCATGGCCGACGCCGATCGCGTGGTGCATGCGGTGGTAGCGCGGCGACACCAGCAGCCACTCGCCGACCTTGCCGAAGTGGATGCGCACGTTGGCGTGCTGCAGGCTTTGCAGGATGCGCGACACCGACACCAGCATCACGTATTGCGACGGTTCGACGCCGATGCCCAGCGCCAGCACGCCCATGTAGACGTCGCGCAGCATGTCGTCGAGCAGGTGGTTGCGGTTGTCGCTCCACAGGTTCATGTTCTGCTGGCTGTGGTGCAGGCCGTGCAGCGCCCACCACCAGTTGAAATGGTGCGAGGCGCGGTGATACCAGTAGTCGAAGAAATCGAGCACGACGAAGTAGACCAGGAAGGCGCCCAGGGGGCTGATGCCCGGCCACAGCGACTCCAGGTTGAACGGCTGGAAGCTCTCGAAGCGCAGCATGCCGGCCACGCTGTCGAGCAGCGGGTCGAGCGTGAAGAAGACCAGTATCGGGAACAGGCCGATCCGGTGCAGCACCGTGTAGATGAAGTCGTTCCAGCGGGCGCGCGGATCGGTGAACTTGTGGACCGGGATCATCGCCTCGAGCGGACGCAGCACCAGGAACAGCAGGGTCAGCTCCAGCACGCCGATCAGCAGCCACTCGGTGCCCTCGAAGGCTTCCTCGATGAATTCGCCGAAACCGAGCTGGAACACCAACGGCTGGATCACCGTCTCGAACAACCAGCCCTGGGCCAGGCCCAGCCAGTCTGAAAGTAGTTGGATCATTTAATGGTGCGATGTGAAAGAAGTTTTGTAATCAGGGTGCTCGCGCAACGTGGCGAAGCAAAAGCCCTTTTGCTCCAGGCCGCTGATCAGGGGCTCCAGGTTGGCCGGCGCCCACGGGTCCTTGCGCGACCAGATGCCCATGTGCGCGACGAAAATATCGCCGTCGCGCAAATCCCTCAACGACTTCTGCAACAATACCGCATTCGGGTAGGCCGTGCTCGACAGCTCATCGCCGGAGAAGCCGGCCGGCGCCCAGCCGACATGCGCGTAGCCGCAGGCCTTGGCCGCCGCCAGGGTGCCGGGCGAGGTGCGCCCGGCCGGCGCGCGCCAGATCGGATCGAGGTGTTTGCCGGTCAGCTCGACGAAACGCTGGTCGACCCGCTTGATTTCCCCGCAATATTGAGCCGGCGTCAGCGTGCGGATCTTGCCGGCCGAGGCGCCGAAGCCGGGCTTGACCTTGAAGCCGGCGCCGCCGTCCTTGACCAGCACGTCGTGATCGAAGGTGTGCGAGCCGATCGCATGGCCCTCGGCCACGCGCGCCTTCCAGTACGGCGCCCACGCCGGATCGAGCGAATAGTCGCCGCGCACGGTTTTCTCGTTGGCGAGGAAGAAGGTGGCCTTGATGTTGTGGCGCTTGAGCGTCTCGGCGATCAGTTCGGCCTGCGACTGGCTGCCGGTGTCGAAGGTCAGGTAGAGGGTGCCCTTGCAAGCGCCCGGCGCCGCCGCGAAGGCCGGAACGGCCGTCCCTACCGCCAGCGCGGCCAACCACCCCCACCCCGGGGTCAGTGCCGACATTCGGACACGAGCTCGTGTCCGAATGTCGGCACTGACCCTCGCGGTGGGGCGTTTCATTAGCGTTGCGCGGAGTTGAAGAAGAACACGCCGTGCGGCGAGCGCCCCACCGGTATCGTCTTGACCAGCTTGCGCGTGGCCAGGTCGATCACCGCGACTTTTTTGATCCAGCGCAAGGTGACCCACATGGTCTTGCCGTCGGCCGTCACTTCCATGCAGTCCGGGCCGCCCGGCACGTTGATCTGGCCGACGTTTTCCAATGTCTTTTGATCAATCACGTTGATCGAATTGGAAACACGGTTCGACACATAGGTATAACGGCCGTCGCCGGCCGAACGGAAGTTGTGCGCGCCCTGCCCGGTCTTGATGCGCTTGACGGTTTTCTGCGCCTTCCAGTCGATCACCTCGACGTAGTCGCTGCCCATGATGCCCACCAGCAGATACTTGTCGTCCGGCGTCATCGCGATACCGGCCGGCAGCTTACCGACCGGCAGCGTCCACTTGACGGTCTGCGTGACCAGGTCGATGGCGCTGACCTGGTCGCTGCCCTGCTGCGTGATGAAGACCATGTTGCTGGCCGCGTTGAAGGCCATGTGGCTCGGCAGCTTGGCCAGCGGGATGCGTTTGCTCAAGGTCATGTTGGCGCCGTCGTAGCGGTACAGGTCGACGCGGTCCAGCCGCAGCGAGGCCGACACGAACCATTTCTGGTCCGGCGAAAAGCCGATCTGGTACGGATCGAGGATGTCCTTGACGGTGCGCTGGATCTGGCCGCTCTTCGGATCGAGGAAGATCAATTCGTTGCCGACCGAGCTGGCGACGATCAGCGACTTGTTGTCCGGCGTCGCCATCAGGTGGTGCGGCTCCTTGCCGACAGGGAAGGTCGACAGGTCCTTGTAGGTGCTCTGGTCCAGCAACTGCACGGTAGCATCACGCGAGTTGAGCACAACGACAACATTGGCCTGCGCGCTGCCGATGGCAATCGCGGCGCAAACACAGGAGAAAACCAGACGGCGGACACTGCGGAGCATGAAGAAATCGCTTAGAAGGACTAAACGTTTATTTTACGTGCAAACCGGGCCGTCACAAGGTAAAAGCGGACAATTATTCCTATCCGTAATGAAGCGCGGCGGCTGAACCACAACGCCCTGCTACAATTGTCGGCTGTGTTCAACGAATCTAGAAGGAATAACCATGACCACCATCACGACCGAATCGGGCCTGCAGTACATCGAACTGACCGTTGGCGAGGGCGATGAAGCCAAAGCCGGCCAGAACGTCACCGTCCACTACACCGGCTGGCTGCGCAACGACGACGGCACCAAGGGCCCGAAATTCGACTCGAGCAAAGACCGCAACGACCCGTTCGAATTCGCGCTGGGCGCCGGCATGGTCATCCGCGGTTGGGATGAAGGCGTGCAAGGCATGAAGATCGGCGGCGCGCGCCAGTTGATCATCCCGGCGGAACTGGGCTACGGTTCGCGCGGCGCCGGCGGCGTGATTCCGCCGAACGCCACGTTGATTTTCGACGTGGAACTGCTGGGCGTCTAAGCTTTAACGCTGCCAATTGCGCCGCAGGGCCTCGAACTCTGCGCGCGTATCGAGCATGCCGCCGACGATGCGCTGGTCGATCGCCTCCAGCACCGCCGCCGGCATCTCCGTGCCCGCCATCCGGTACGCGGTCATCTGCGCCGACGGCCGCACATTCTGCACCATCACCGGTATCCGCCACTCCGCGCTGACGCGGCACGCCACCCCCACCAGATCCTGGCTCAGTCCCACCACCGTGAAGGTGCGGCAATAGCCCCCCTCGTTCGACAAAAAACTCAGCCCGACCCGCACATCGCCCTCGGACGGCGCGGCGCCGCCCATCTGCTGGCTCAGGACGGCGTCGAGCCGGCCCTGCGCCACCAGCATGCCGTTGCGACTGATGACGGTGGTCGGCGCCTTGGCCGGATCGGCCAGCCACGCCGGCTGCCAGTGCGCCAGGCCGAACTTGCCGACCGCCAGCCCCACCACCAGCACCGCGCCCAGCGCGCTCCACTCGCGCCAGCCCAGATGCCGCCTGACCGCCTTGCGCGCGGCCTGCTGCGTGGCCACGCGCTGCGCCCGCACCGCCGCCAGCTGCACCACCTTGGCCTGCGAGCGCATCGTCGCGCCGGACGGCGGCTGCTCGGCGAACACGCCGTCGCGCCCGGCGCGCAAGCGCGCCACGCGGCGGGCGATGCTGCTGTCGCGCCGCATCGCGTCCTCGACGGCGTGACGGGTCGCGTCGTCCAGTTCGCCGACCGTGTAGGCAATCAGTGTCTCGTCCGAAAAGCTCATGTTCACGTCCTTAGTCGCTCCATCATAAACCTTTTTTTCACCGGATGCGGGTCTGTCAGGATCGCGTAAGCCCTTTAAATACAAGGGTTTTATTGCGCCGCAGCGTGGCACGGCAACTACTGTAAGGCCTACTTCGTACAGAAACCATTACATTTGACAATATTTATGCTAATCTGCGCGCTCTAATAACCAAGGAGGTAGTAATGAAAAAAGGCGAATTGATTGCAGAATTTGCGAAACGCACGGAGATGTCTGCTGCCGCCGCCAACGGTGCGGTGAACACTCTGATCGCGATCGTGACTGAGCGTCTGAAAAAAGGCGACACAGTTGGCATCACCGGCTTCGGCACCTTCTCCGTCGCCAAACGCGCCGCACGCAAAGGCCGCAATCCTGCAACCGGCGAAGCGATCAAGATCGCCGCGTCGAAGACCCCGAAATTCTCGGCCGGCGCGACCCTGAAGTCGGCTGTCAATCCGACCAAGAAGAAGTAATCTTCGCTAGCAGGCTGTGTTCGTGCCCGCGAGGGCACCGGAAACGGCGGCCCATGGCCAGGTCCCCGACCTGCCATGGCCGCCGTTCTGTTTTGGGGGCGCCGTTTTTTGAGGATGCCCTCTAGCGGCTTTCGGCGCCGCGCCGGTTATGATGGGACATATTCACCAGCCACCATACCAAGGAGATGTAAATGAGCTTACAAGAGCAATTTGAACAAGCCCAGGCGGACTCGAAGAACCTGCCGGAACGTCCCGACAACATGACCCTGCTGAAGATCTACGCGCTGTTCAAGCAGGCGTCGTCGGGCGACGCCGCCGGCGAGCGTCCGGGTTTCACCGACATGGTCGGCCGCGCCAAATTCGACGCCTGGGCCGCGCTCAAGGGCACCAGCGCCGACGAGGCCAAGCAGCAGTACATCGACCTGATCGAAGACCTGAAGTAAGCCCGCCGGCCGTGCGGACAAAAAAAATCCCCTCGCGGGGATTTTTTTTTAGCGCCGCTTGCGGCGGCTGGCCCATCCCACCAGGCCCAGCCCGCCCATCAGCATCGCGTACGTGGCCGGCTCCGGCACCGCCGAAACGCTGAAGCCGGTGATGCGCTGGTCGGCGTAGCTGCCGCCGGTGCCGCCGGTGAAGCCGATATACATCGCGCCGCCGTACTTGGCGTTCAGATCGACGCTGGCGGCGTCGCTGACCGCGTAGCTCAGGCCGGTCGAATGGTCGATCAGCGTGCCGCCCATCGTCAGTTCGTGCGTGAGCGCGTTGTAGGTCACGGTCTCGGTGCCGGTCACGTAATTGGCCGCGCCCAGGCTGAAGCCGGCGCTCTTGACGCCTTGGACCACGCCGTTGGTGCTCAGGCCGACCGCGTTGTTGTCCCAGCTCCGGATGATCGAGCCGACCGCGCTGGCGCCGGAACCGCCGATGTTCCAATAACCGAGGTCGCCGCCGCCGTTGCCGACCACGTTGTCGCCCTGGTTCTGGAACACCAGCGCGATGCCGTCGGCCATCTTGCCGTTGAAGCCGTTGCCCAGCAGGGAAAACGAGAACGTGGCGCTGAACGATTCGGTGGTCGGGATGGTCTGCGTGAGCCAGCCCGCGCCGGCCGAGCCGCTGTTGCGCGTCAGTTGCAGATCGCCGCCGGCCATGGTGGCGCTGCCGACGCGGTTAAGCGTCAACAGGTCGATCGAGGCGGCGCTGGCGGAACCGCTGAACAGCGCGGCGATGGCGGCGGCGATGGCGCCGTGGGCGAACCGGGTAGGCATGGGCTGGTGTCCTTGGGAAGGTTGAATCATGCAAATTATACACAAATAATTCTTATTTGTAATTTACATTACCCAAAAACAACACACCGACAACACACCATCAAGGCGCGGCGAACACCGTGCGCATCTTGTCGGCCACCTTGCCCTCGATCTGCGACGAAAACGCGCTGAACAGGAAGCCGAGGGCGATTTGCAGGCGCGCCCGGGTGGGCTCCAGGGTCAGGGTGCCGTCGACGCCGCTGCGTTCGAAGCGCAGCACGTCGCCGTCCCAGCGGCATTCCAGCTCGAATTGTTCGGCCAGTTTGTCGGCCACCTGTTGCGCCGCCGCGCGGGCCTGCTCCGGCGCAAGGTTGTGTTCCTGAACGATGTTAATGTCCGCCATGCGGCTTCCTCGATAAATCAACAAAGCCGACATGATGCCAGTTGGCCCGGCGTCACGCTAGTCCACGGGGGCGCTTACGCATTTGCTTATATGTATTGTATATAAGCGCAATTTGTGAGAAATAGCGAATTACCTTAAAATACAGTGCTTTGCTGAGGTTAGCCGGGCCATCCCACCGCCGCCGACGCCGCTGCACACCAACATTGATAGGACTGTTATGACCCACGTTGTCACCGAATCTTGCATCAGCTGCCGTTATACGGACTGCGTCGATGTTTGCCCGGTAGATTGTTTCCGCCAAGGCCCGAACTTCCTCGCCATCGATCCGGACGAGTGCATCGACTGCGCCGTGTGCGTGGCCGAGTGCCCGGTCAACGCCATTTTCGCCGAGGAAGACGTCCCCGGCGACCAGCAGCAATTCATCAAGATCAATGTCGATCTCGCGCGCCACTGGCCTTCGATCACCAAGACCATCGCGCCGTTGCCGGAAGCCGACGAGTTCAAGGACGTCAAAGAAAAACTGCACCTGCTGGTACGCTAAGACGAGTTTGTCTGGCCGGGCAGCACCGGGCAGCGTCATCCGCGGGCGCCAAGTCGAGCGCCGCACAGCCTTGTGTTCGCCCAACCACCATTGAAATCACAGGAATATACGAATGAATAGCACTGTCACCCCTCCAGGCGTCATCGAAGCCGATGCCGTCATCATTGGCGCCGGCCCGGTCGGCCTGTTCCAGGTCTTCGAACTGGGCCTGCTGGAAATCAAAGCCCACGTCATCGATTCGCTGGGCGCGGTGGGCGGACAGTGCGTGGAACTGTATCCGGACAAGCCGATCTACGACATCCCGGCCGTGCCGTCGTGCACCGGCCAGGAATTGACCGACAACCTGCTCAAGCAGATCGAGCCGTTCGAGCCGACCTTCCACCTGGGCCAGGAAGTGACCAAGGTCGAGCGCCGCGACGACGGCCGTTTCGACGTCGAAACCAGCGCCGGCACCCGTTTCACCACCAAGACCATCTTCATCGCCGCCGGCGTCGGCTCGTTCCAGGCGCGCACCCTGAAGGTCGACGGCATCGAAGTGTTCGAAGGCTCGCAGCTGCACTACAAGGTCAAGGACCCGGCCATCTTCGAAGGCAAGAACATCGTCATCTGCGGCGGCGGCGACTCCGCGCTGGACTGGGCCCTGAACTTCGTCGGCAAGGCCGAATCGGTCGTTTTGCTGCATCGCCGCGAAGATTTCCGCGCCGCGCCGGCGTCGGTCGCCAAGATGAAAGCCTTGTGCGACGACTACGAGATGCAGCTCATCATTGGCCAGGCCACCGGTTTCGAGGCCAAGGACGACAAACTGAGCGAGCTCAAGGTCACCGGCGCCGACGGCGTGACCCGCCGCGTGCCGCTCGACATGCTGCTGGTGTTCTTCGGCCTGTCGCCGAAACTCGGCCCGATCGCCGAATGGGGCCTGGACATCGAGCGCCGCCAACTGAAGGTGCAAACCACCGAGAAGTTCGAGACCAACGTCCCGGGCATCTTCGCGGTGGGCGACATCAACACCTATCCGGGCAAGAAAAAGCTGATCCTGTCGGGCTTCCACGAGGCCGCGCTGGCCGCGTTCGGCGCCGCGCCGTACATCTTCCCCGACAAGAAGATCCACATGCAGTACACCACGACGTCGCCGAAACTGCACAAGGTGCTCGGCGTCGAGACCCCGGTCTTCGATTAAAGCCGGTTGCGCGCCACGGAAACAACGGCAAGGTGGTGCGTAGGGTGGTGTCCTACACAAAAGCAGCGGAAACGCTGCTTTTTTTATGGGTTCGGCGGTACTATTATCTGGCCAGTGGCGTATTGCGTACGGAAGATACGCTTTCTTGGAGGTATCTAGAAATGCTTGGCGCCACAAACAAATACTCTATAATTGGCTTATGATGTGATGTATTGGTGCACCGCACCACGCTTTGACCGGGAAGACCTATGCTCTACCAACTGCACGAAATGCAACGCACCCTCCTTTCGCCCCTGATGCAATGGGCGGACGCGACGTCCAAAATCCTGACCAATCCGGTCTCGCCGCTGGCGCACACGCCGTTTTCGCAACGGATCGCCGCCGGTTACGAGCTGATGTACCGGCTCGGCAAGGACTACGAAAAGCCGGCGTTCGAGATCGACTCGACCGTCATCCACGGCGAGACGATCGGCATCATCGAACAGGTCGTGGTCAACAAAGCGTTCTGCCGCCTGATCCACTTCAAGAAAGACCTGGACGACAAGCGCACCAAGGCGCTGAAGCAGCCGACCGTGCTGCTGGTGGCGCCGCTGTCGGGCCACCACTCGACCCTGCTGCGCGACACCGTGCGCGGCCTGCTGGTCGACCATGACGTCTACATCACCGACTGGACCGACGCCCGCATGGTGCCGGTGTCGGAGGGGCCGTTCCACCTGGACGACTACATCTATTATGTGCAGGACTTCATCCGCCTGCTCGGTCCGGACCTGCACGTGATCTCGGTGTGCCAGCCGACGGTGCCGGTGCTGGCGGCCATCGCGCTGATGGCCACCGACAAGGACCCCAAGCTGCCGAAGACGATGACGATGATGGGCGGCCCGATCGACCCGCGCCGTTCGCCGACGGCGGTCAACAACCTGGCCACCGAAAAGAAGTTCTCGTGGTTCGAGAACACCGTCATCTACGCGGTGCCGCCGAACTATCCGGGCTTCGGCCGCAAGGTCTATCCGGGCTTCCTGCAGCACGCCGGCTTCATCGCCATGAATCCCGGCCGCCACGCGCAAAGCCACCGCGAGTTCTACAGCCATCTGGTTGAAGGCGACGACGAGCCGGCGGAAAGCCACCGCAAGTTCTACGACGAGTACAACGCCGTGCTCGACATGCCCGCCGAATACTATCTGGACACGATCAAGACGGTGTTCCAGGAGTTCGCGCTGCCGATGGGCACGTGGAAGGTCGGCGGCAAGCTGGTGCGTCCACAGGACATCACCACGGTCGCGCTGTTCACCGTCGAGGGCGAGCTGGACGACATCTCCGGCGCCGGCCAGACGCAAGCGGCGCACGACCTGTGCACCGGCATCCCGGCCGAGATGCAGCAGGACTACGTCGCCCCTGGCGCCGGCCACTACGGCATCTTCTCGGGCCGCCGCTGGCGCGAAATGGTCTGCCCGAAGATCACCGAGTTCATCCAAAAACACGGTTAATCGGCAAACCCGACAAGATCCCTGCCCTGCGCAGGGATTTTTTTTGCCGCGACAGCGCCGGCGGTAAGGTTTTTCGGCCCGGCCGGCGCAGATATCGGATAATGGCGCTTTATCGCCTTATCGCTTTCCCGCGCCATTCACCGCCGTGCCCACCACTAAAACACTCGCCGACCGCATCGAAGACGCCCTGCCGCAGACGCAATGCACCAAATGCGGCTATGACGGTTGCCGTCCGTACGCCGAGGCGATCGCCGCCGGCGCGGCCGACATCAACCAATGCCCGCCCGGCGGCGCCGAGGGCATCGTCCGGCTGTCGGCCGTCACCGGCCGCAAGGTCATCCCGCTCAATCCCGTCAACGGCGTCGAGCGCCCGCGCGCGGTCGCCTACATCGACGAAGCGCTGTGCATCGGCTGCACCTTGTGCATCCAGGCCTGCCCGGTGGACGCCATCGTCGGCGCGGCCAAGTTGATGCACACGGTCGTGCCGGACCTGTGCACCGGCTGCGACTTGTGCGTCCATCCCTGCCCGGTCGACTGCATCGTCATGTATCCGGTCACCGAGACCACCGGCTGGGCCGCATGGAGCCAGGCCGACGCCGACGCCGCGCGCGAGCGGCACGACTTCCGCGCCATGCGCCTCAAGCGCGAGAAGGACGAGAACGACGCCCGCCTCGCGGCCAAGGCCAGCGCCAAGATGGCGGCGGTCGAGGCGCTCGACCCGGCCACCGACGCCGACGCCGCCGAGAAGGAACGCAAGCGCGCCATCATCGCCGCCGCGATGGAACGCGCGCGCCTGAAAAAAGAGGAAGCCGCGCGCGCGGCCGCCGACGCCAAGCCTGTAGATGGAAACCCGCCTGAATGAATCCAGCCAAACGCCAAGAAATGTTCGAGCGCTTCCGCGCCGCCAATCCCAGTCCCAAGACCGAACTCGAATACACAACGCCATTTGAATTGCTGATCGCCGTGCTGCTGTCGGCGCAGGCCACCGACGTCGGCGTCAACAAGGCCACGCGCAGGCTGTACCCGGTCGCGAACACGCCGGCGAAGATTCTGGAGTTGGGCGAGGAAGAGTTGAAGTCCTATATCCAGACCATAGGCCTGTACAAGACCAAGGCCAAGAACGTCATCGCCACCTGCCGGATACTGCTGGAGCGGCACGGCGGCGAAGTGCCGCACGACCGCGAATCGCTGGAGGCGTTGCCGGGCGTGGGCCGCAAGACCGCGAATGTGGTGATGAACACCGCGTTCGGCGAGCCGACGATGGCGGTGGACACGCATATCTTCCGCGTGTCGAACCGCACCGGCCTGGCGCCTGGGAAGAATGTCGACATCGTCGAGCAAAAGCTGTTGCGGTTCGTGCCGAAGGAGTTTTTACAGGATGCGCACCATTGGCTGATCCTGCACGGACGTTACACCTGCAAGGCGCGCAAGCCGGA
>Ga0105244_10003278_pt1 | contig 11655 bp, 9 predicted proteins | sample KBSM44metaG_FD_80423 | JGI IMG/M metagenome (GOLD analysis project Ga0105244, IMG submission 80423) | Miscanthus rhizosphere microbial communities from Kellogg Biological Station, Michigan, USA - KBS M4-4 metaG | ecosystem: Host-associated > Plants > Roots > Rhizosphere > Soil | place: Michigan...
GGATACGGGTCCGGTGTACGTACGCTCATGGTTAAGTTCTACCGCATCCCCGGCCGAAGTTCCGTGGAGGCATTCCGGTTGCCGGGGCCGTTACGCTCTCGGCGGCATTAGAGGGCAAGGATGGACTCCAGGGGCTGCCCGGATGTTATGCGCGCAAGGATGGCCGGCTCTGCGGCGTCCGATCGCCGGGCCCTGCCCAGGACGTCGCGCGCAGCTTCGGGGGAGAGCACAATCAGCCCGTTGTCGTCCCCCAGCACCAGGTCGCCGGGGTTGACCTCCACGCCGCCGCACCTCACCGGGACGTTCACGGCGGATCCGTTCCCGTGGAGACGCTTGGTGGTGAGGCACGAGGTCCCGCGGGCGAACACCGGCAAGCCGGTTTGCCGCAGTTCCAGCACGTCGGTGGCCACGCCATCAACCACGACGGCGGCAGCACCTTGGGCGAGCGCCGCGGCTGCAGTCACGGCCCCGACGGGCGCATGCCGGTGGTCGCCGAGCATGTCCACCACCAGGACATCCCCGGGTTTAAGCGCCAGGAGGGCGCGGTTCATGGCGATGGCGTCGTGTCCGGCGATCCGGACGGTGACGGCGGGGCCGGCGATCTTGACGTTTGCCAGAAGCGAATGGATGGCCGGGGAGACGAAGCCCTCTTCGAGGAAGTGGCCGATGGTCGGGTAACTGACGTCGGTCAGGTCCTCCAGGATGGTTGGAGTCACGGGGCGCCCTCCTGCTTCGCGGCAAGGACCGCCACGCATTCGATTTCCAGGGACACGTCCCACAAGCTCACGCACACCGTGGTCCGGGCCGGCTTGGCGGAGCCGAAGTACTCGACGTACACGCGGTTGTACTCCTCCAACTGGTCCGGGCTGGTCAGGTAGCTGTTGACCTTGACCACGTGCTCCAGGCCGGAGCCGGCAGCCTCCAGCACCCCGGCCAGGTTCCGGATGGTTTGCCGGACCTGGTCTTCGAAGGTGTCCGGCTGGTCATCCAGCCCGGTGATCGCGGGGATCTGGCCGGAGGTGAACACGAAACCGTTCGCAATGACCGCCGGGGAGAAGGGCCCGACGGCGGGCGCCTGGCCGGGGATACCGGCCAGGCGCCCGATGGTGGTGCCGGTCACCGGGCTGCCGCGGCTTCTGTGGAGGCATCGGATGCGGGTGCCTCGTCGACGGCGTCGATGTTGCCGTACCGGGTCTCGGTCAGCAGGAAGAGAGCCACCAAGGACAGCCCGGCTGCGGCCATGATGTACCAGGCGATCGAGGAACTCTGACCCGTCATGCCCAGCAGCCACGTGGTGACGAACGGGGTGGCGGCGCTGCCCAGGAGGCCCGACAGCATGTAGGCCACCGACAGGCCGGAGTATCGGACCTTGGAACCGAACAGTTCGGCCAGGAACGTGGCGATGGGTCCGTAGTTGGCGCAGAATGCGGTCATCATGGCCAGGTACGCGACGAAGAGAAGTGCCACCGATTTGGTGTCCATGAGCCAGAACATGGGGAAAGCGAGGGCAGCTTCGGCTGCGACACCGGCGAAGATGATGGGCTTACGGCCGTATTTGTCGGACAGCTTGCCGAAGAACGGGATGAGGAACAGTCCCAGGATGCAGGAGGCCAGGACTACCCAGAGCATCAGGCTCTCGGAGTGGCCGAGTTCCTTCTTGCCGTAGGAGACGCCGGAGGCCACCAACAGGGTGAATGTGCTGCCCGTGGAAAGGGTTGCGACGCCGCCCAGGACAACCTGCTTCCAGTACTTGGCCATCAGTGCCGCGAACGGCATCTTGGCCTTGGCTCCAGCGGTCTTGACTGCCTGGAACGACGGAGTTTCCTCGATGTGCAGGCGGATGTAGATGCCCACAGTCACCAGGAGGACCGATGCCAGGAACGGGATGCGCCAGCCCCACGAGTACAGGGCCTCGGTACTGACGGTGGAGGCAACAATCAGGAAGGCCACGTTGGCGATCAGGGTGCCGGCGGGAACGCCAACCTGAACCAGCGAACCGTAGAAACCACGGCGGGCAGGCGGAGCGTGTTCAACGGTCATGAGCACGGCCCCACCCCATTCGCCGCCGAGGGCCAGGCCCTGGATGACGCGAAGGGAGAGCAACAGCAGCGGAGCCATGATGCCGATGCTGTTGTAGTCCGGCAGCAGGCCAATGGCGAAGGTGGCCGCGCCCATGGTCAGGAGGGAGACGAGCAGCATGGATTTTCGGCCCAGCCGGTCACCGAAGTGGCCGAAGATGATGGCGCCAACCATGCGGGCGATGTAAGCAGAGGCGAAGGTGCCGAAGGCCAGCATGGTGCCGACGATCGGATCGAAGCTGGGGAAGAAGATCTTGTTGAAGACAAGGGCCGACGCCGTCCCGAAGACGAAAAGGTCGTACCACTCGACGGTGGTGCCAATAACGCTGGCGAGGGCAATCTTGCGCATCTTTGCCAGGTCAAGCCTGGATGTCGATGCGGAGGCAGTATCTACCGTATGGGCCATCTGATTCTCCGGATGGGGTGCGGGGACGAGTGTCCGGTGCAAGGTAGCTACAACTATGGTGTGTGTCCGATCACACCATCAATGGCATAACTTCCACCAAAACGAGCCCGGGAATGTGAGAACACACACCGAAGCCACGGGGCGCGTCATTCCCGACGCCGGGCCTCCTGGTGCGGGGGCTGCTGCCTGCCGCCGCGGCTTGGTGACCTCATTTTGGCCCCAACCGAGCCGAAATCAACCCTTTTCGGTCGCTTTTTGCCTTCGCAGCCGGAAAACAAGGTCGGGAAGCAACGCGGCCCCGAAAGTGTTAAGCCCAGGCCACCACCAGGCGGGCGGTTTTTGCCGGCACGGCGAGGTCGATTCCCGTCAGTTCCTGGAAACGGTTGAGGCGGTTGAGGATGGTGTTCCGATGGCAGAACAGTTGCTCGGAAGTGACAGTAACGTTGCCTGTTCGCAGGTAGTTCCTGACGGTTTCCAGCAGGCGTTCGCGCTCGCCGCCCCGGCAGTCGGCCAAGGCCTCTTCGAGTTCTGCGGCGAGGTCCAGTCCGGCGTCCTGCAGGTTCTGCTGGGCCAGTCGCGCCCAGGCGGAGTCGGCCGACAGGGGGCCGGTGTCGCGGGGGCGAAGCAACGCAGCCAGGCTTTCAGCGGTGCGGGCGGCCCCGGGAAGTGCGCGCAGGCCGAGCACCTCGGGAACATAGCCGCATGGGATATTTACGACGCCGGGTGGCAGCTGCTGGCTGTCGGCTTCCGGACTGTGAGCCTCGGTCCGGAGTTCCGGCCCCCGCGTCCTCGCGGCCGGCAGGGCCCAGAACACATAGGTGTTGCCGCCTGATTCGTGGAGGAACAGCCGTTGCCGGGCATGCTGCCCCGAACCGAACTGGGATGTTGCGGCCCGCAGCCGTGCACCGGGCTCACCACTGGCCGCCACGAGGGCGAACCGTGATTCGGGGTTGATGCCCAATGCCGATGCCACCTGCGTGGAGGTTTCCTGGGAGGGCGTGCTTTGGTTGAAGAGGCGGGCAATGAATTCGCGTTGGATGCTCGATTCTTCCTGCGCCATCCTGACGCGCTCGGTCAGGTAGCTCGTGTGCGTCCGGGTCGCGAATTCGTCCACCACGCTCCATACTTGGTCCACGCGGGTGGCCAGCAGGGCAGCGTCCTCGGTGTGGGCGATCTCCAACAATTCTGCCCATAGGATGCTGAAGTCCAGGCGTACCGCGGACGTCAGGGACTCCGGCGGGATGCCGGCCCTGGCCCGCTTGGATCCAAGGTCCGAGGCGAAGTCCAGCAGGCCGTCGCTGCTGCCGGCTGTGCCGTTCCTGAGGCCGCTGATCAGGCGCCGGAAGGTCTCCCGTGCTGTCTCCTGGATCTCCAGGACGGTCACTTGGCTCTCGCCGTACTCGGGGATCTCGCGCACCCTCGTGGTGAATGCCTGGGCGAGCGTATCGAGCCTGCCTTCAAGCTGATCCACAAGTTCGGTCCATCGAACGGCTTGCCCGGATGTTTCGGAATTGTGCATTCACACATTCTAGCGGCACGTTTCCGGGGTGGATTGCTAGTCATTTTGGGAAAAACTACTGGCACTATGGATTGAGTCACACAAATTTGCCCGGGCGCCCAACGTCCGGTCCCGTTCGCACTCATGGAGCAACAATGGCAAGCACGGTCAGCGGAGCCACGGACACCAGTCCCACGGCAGTACGCGTCGTCGATGAAAGCGTCACCAAGAAGGTGGCCCTCGCTGCCCTCGTGGGCACAGCGCTGGAATGGTACGACTTCTTCCTGTTCACCACGGCCGCGGCGCTGGTGTTCAACGCACAGTTCTTCGTCTCCCAGGACCCCTTCGTGGCTGCCATGGGATCCTTCGCGACGCTCGCAGTCGGCTTCGTGGCCCGCCCGATCGGTGGGTTCATCTTCGGCGCCTTGGGTGACAAGGTCGGCCGCAAGAAGATCCTCATGGTCACCATCGTCGGCATCGGTGTTGTCACCGGCCTCATCGGCCTGCTGCCCAACTACATGAGCATCGGCCTGGCCGCCCCCATCCTGCTGGTGGTCCTTCGTATCGTCCAGGGGCTTGCCGTTGGCGGTGAGTGGAGCGGCGCGGTGATTATCGCCGTCGAAAATGCCCCGGTGGAGAAGCGCGCACGCTACGCCGCCCTGCCGCAGATCGGTTCCCCGATCGGCACCATCCTCTCCTCCGGTGGCTTCTTCGGCATGCTGTTCCTGGTGGGACAGAGCAACTTTGACGCCTGGGGTTGGCGCATCCCGTTCATCGCCGCCATCCCGCTGCTGGCCATCTCCCTGTGGATCCGCAGCCGCCTCAGCGAATCACCCGAATTCGAAGCCCTCATGGAATCCGGCGAAACGGAACACGCTCCCATCCGCGGTGTGCTGAAGAACAGCTGGCGCCAGATCCTGGTGGGAATGTGCTCGGCCCTGCTCGGGATCGGTGGCTTCTACCTGATTACCAGCTTCGTGGTCTTCTACGGCACCAAGGTGCTTAAGCTGCCCTCCGAACTGCTGCTGCTGGGCACCCTGCTTGCTGCCGCACTCGAGATCGCGGCACTGATCTGGGCCGGCCGGCTTGGTGAAAAGTTCGGTGCCAGCAAAGTCATCCTGTGGGGCGGCGTGGCCTCGGCCCTCATCGCTGTCCCCGTCTTCCTGGCCATTGACAGCCGCAACCCTGTCCTGGTGGTCCTCGCCATGATGATCGGCGTCGCTGTCCTGTCCATCCCGTACGCCGTCTCCGGCACCGCACTGACTGCGCTGTTCGCCACGAAGGTCCGGTACACCGGCGTCGCCATCACCTCGAACACTGCCGGTGTCATCTCCGGCTTCGTGCCGCTGATCGCCACGGCACTGGTGGCCGCCAACAATTCCTTCTGGCCCGGCGCCATCATCCTCTTGGTCGTGTCCGCGCTGACTGCGCTCTCCGGACTGTTCCTCCCCGGCCTTTCAATCGAAGAAGAAGGAATGAAGCATTGAGCACAACCACTGCCGGCCACCTGATTGTCGGCCAACTTGAACGGGCAGGCGTCAAGCGCGTCTACACCGTTCCGGGCGAGAGCTTCCTGGATGTCCTGGACGGACTGCACGGCTCGTCGATCCGGAACGTGGTGGCCCGCCAGGAAGGCGGCGCAGGCTTCATGGCTCTCGCCGAGGGCCGCTTGACCGAGCTCCCCGGCGTAGCGATGGTGACCCGGGGTCCGGGCGCAGCGAACGCCTTCATCGCCGTCCACACAGCCCACCAGGACGCCACGCCGCTGATCCTGTTCGTCGGCCTGATTCCGGTAGCCGATCGCGGACGCGAGTCGTTCCAGGAGTTCGACATCAACGCCTGGTTCGGCAGCACGGCCAAGAAAGTAGTGACGCTCGACGACGCCGCTTCCGCCGCCCGCGTGGTGGACGACGCCATCTTCACCGCCCTCAGCGGCCGTCCCGGACCCGTGGTGATCGGCCTCCCCGAGGACGTGCTGGTGCACGTCGTGGAGAACGCCACCGTGGAACCCCGCACGGTTGCCCGTCCTGAAGCAGCCCCCGCGGACCTGGATGAGCTGATCCAAAAGTTGGCGAAGGCGCGCAAGCCGCTGGTCGTCGTCGGCGGTGAAGGCTGGACGCAGGAGTCCGGCGAGCAGCTGGCCGCGTGGGCGAGCCGCAACAGCATCCCGGTGCTGGCCGACTTCCGTGCCTACGACGCCGTCCCGCATCGCAGCGACGCCTACGCCGGCTACCTGGGCTATGGCCGCAGCGACGCCAACGCCCAGCGCCTGGACGACGCCGATCTGTTGGTCTTTGTTGGCTGCGTCCGCGGCGACGTCCTGTCCGATGGCTACAAGCGCGGGCTCGACGCCCAAACCGTCGTGGTCAACGCCGATGCCAACCTCTTGGGCCACTTCGGCCGCGTAGACCAGCACATCATCGCGGACGTCATCGCGTTCGCCGCTGTGCTGGCTTCATCCTCTGCGGCCGGCGAGCGCGAGGAAGGCTGGTTCGCCAGCGCCCGCGCCGATCAGCTCGCGTTTTCCACGCCCCGGCCCGACGGCGGCATCGGCGTCGACTTGGGCGTCGCCATGGAGGTCCTCAAGAAGGAAATGGACGACGACGCCGTCCTCACCTTCGGTGCCGGGAACCACGCCATCTGGCCGGCGCGCTACCTGGACCACAACTCGGCCAACTCCCTCGCTGCTCCGCGTAACGGGGCCATGGGCATGGGCATCCCGGCAGCCGTGGCAGCCTCGCTCGCGTACCCCGGACGCCAGGTCATCTCCGTGGCCGGTGATGGCTGCTTCATGATGAACGGCCAGGAGATTGCCACGGCCATGGGCTATGGCGCCGCGTTCATCGTCCTGGTGGTGGATAACGGCATCTTCGCCACCATCCGTGAACACCAGGAAGCGCACTACCCGGACCGGCCGTCCGGCACGCACATGACCAACCCGGACTTCGCCGCACTCGCCCGTTCCTACGGCGGTTACGGCGAGCGCGTGGATCGCACGGAAGACTTCGCGGCCGCGTTCCGCCGCGCCGTCGACTCCGGCCTCCCGGCCCTGTTGCACCTGCCACAGGACCCCGCCACACGTTCCCCCAAGACTTCAACCAACTGACCGGAGCCCTCACCGTGATCCAGCTTCAGAACATCATCAACGGCGAGTCCGTGGACGCCGCGGCCAGCCTGCCGTTCTTCGACCCCGCCACAGGCCGGCAGATCGGCACCGCGCCGGACAGTGACGCCACCGCCGTCGACTCCGCCTTCCAGGCCGCTGCCGCAGCTTTCAAGAGCTACAAGCGCACGACGCCGGGAACGCGCCAGTCGCTGCTGCTGCAGCTGGCGGACCTCATCGAGGCGAACGTTGACCGTCTGCTCGAGGCAGAGGTTGCCTGCACGGGCAAGCCCGTTGCCCTCACCAAGGAGCTTGAAATCCTGCGCGGCGCGGACCAACTGCGTTTCTTCGCCGGGGCCTGCCGGGTTGTGTCCGGCACGGCGCAGACGGAGTACGTTGAGGGCTTCTCGTCCACCATCCGGCGGGAGCCCATCGGAGTGGTCGCCCAGATCACGCCGTGGAACTACCCGTTCATGATGGCCATCTGGAAGATCGGCCCGGCCCTCGCTGCGGGCAACACCCTTGTTCTCAAGCCTGCCGATACCACCCCGTGGTCCACGGTGGTCCTGGGGGAGCTGGCGCAGCAGGTCTACCCTGCCGGCGTGGTGAACATCGTTTGCGGTGGACGCGATGCCGGAGCGGCGATGGTGGAGCACGACATTCCTGAGATGGTGTCCATCACCGGTTCCACCCGGGCCGGCGCTCAGGTCATGTCCGCGGCTTCCAAGACCCTCAAGGACGTGCATTTGGAGCTCGGTGGCAAGGCACCCGCCGTGGTGTTTGCCGACGTCGATATCCAGCGGACCGCCAGGGAAATCGCCCTGGCTGCCTTCTTCAACGCCGGGCAGGACTGCACCGCGGTGACCCGCGTCCTGGTCCACCAGGACATCCACACCGAGTTTGCGGCAGCCCTGGCCGGCGCCGCTGCCGCCTTGAAGGTAGGGGGCAACGATGCCGATCTTGGTCCGCTCAACAGCGCCGCCCAGCTGGAGCGCGTGGAGGGCTTCATGTCCCGGCTGCCCGCCAACGCCCGCGTCCTATCCGGGGGCAAGCGCACCGGAACCGGCTTCCACTTTGAGCCGACGGTCATCGACGGCGTCTTCCAGACCGACGAAGTGGTCTGCGACGAAATCTTCGGCCCCGTGCTGACCGTCCAGCCGTTCGCCACCGAGGAAGAAGCAATCGAACTCGCCAACGGCACCAAGTACGCCCTCGCATCCAGCGTGTGGTCCGAGAACCATGGCGTGGTGACCCGCGTATCCAACGAACTCGACTTCGGAGCCGTCTGGATCAACTGCCACCAGGTCATCCCGGCCGAAGCGCCCCATGGCGGGTTCAAGCATTCCGGCACCGGAAAAGACCTCTCCGTCTTTGGCCTCGAGGATTACACACGCATCAAATCCGTCACCACCTCCCACCGCTAGAAACTGACATGAAACTCGACCTTCTCCTGCGGAACGCAGAGATCATCACCATGGATCCGGACCGACCCGTGGCCGGTTCGCTGGGCATCTGGCAGGGACGCATCGTCGGCCTTGACGACGAGCTGGACGGCTTGGATGCCCGTGAGGTCCTGGACCTCGGCGGGGCCACCGTCACGCCGGGTTTTATCGACGCCCACTGCCACACCACATGGTTCGGGCTGGGCCTGGCGGAACTGGACGTCACCGGCGCCCGCGGCCTGGAGGAGCTGTACGGGCTTCTCCGCGGCGCTGTCGCGGACGCCGGGGCCGACGCCGAGGGCTGGCTTTTCGCCACCGGCTTCAGCCAAACCCAGCACGATGGTTCCTTCCCGGACATCACCGAGCTGGACCGCATCACAGGGGAGCGGCCGCTGTTCATGCGGCACAACTCCGGGCACATGGCCGTGGTCAATACAGCTGCGCTGCGGCTGGCAGGTGCCGAGTCGCCGTCGTACCCCAATCCCGACGGCGGAGCTATCGTCCGCGACGCAGCGGGACATCCCACGGGACTCGTCCAGGAAACAGCCCAGGAACTGATCCAGCAGCTGATACTGCCGTATTCCTTGGAAGACATCGAGGCCGCCCTAGAGAGGGCCACGCTGTACTACGCCTCCGAGGGCATCACGAGCTTCACTGAGGCCGGGGTGGGCGGCGGCTGGATCGGGCACAGCCCGGCCGAGTTCGCCGCCTACCAGAGTGCTGCCGCCAACGGCCGGCTCCATGCACGTGCGCAGGTGATGCCGGTGCTTGACGTGCTGCACGGACTCAACGGGCACGCTTCCGACAGCGTTGGTGCGGCTCCGGCCGGGCTGGACCTGGGCATCACCACCGGCTTTGGGGACGAGTACCTGTCCCTCGGACCTGCCAAAGTCTTCCTTGACGGCTCACTCCTGGGTGAAACCGCGGCCGTGAGCCACGAGTTCTGCAGCCACGGCCACAAGGATAACCGCGGCAACACTGGCTACTTCCAGGCGGATCCCGCTCAGCTGCGGGAACGCATTGAGGCCGCCTACGCCGCCGGATGGTCCATCGCGGCGCACGCCATCGGGGACCGGGCCATCGACCTTGCCGTGGACATCATCACCGATTGCCAAGCTGTGTACGGGCCGCGTCGGGTGCCCAACAGGATCGAACACGCCTCCATGACACGCCCCGATGAACTCGCCAGGCTCGCAGACGCAGGTATCGCCGTGACACCCCAGGCCAGCTTCTTCCGGGACGGCGGGGACGGCATGACCGCTTCCCTGGGACCTGACCGCCTTCCGTGGGCGTACCGGGCTGCGAGTTTCCTGGCCGCCGGAGTGCCCCTTGCAGGGAGCTCCGACCGGCCCGTCGCCGACGGAAACGTCCTGCGCGGCATGCAGGCCTTCGTGGACCGCCGGACCCGGTCCGGAGCGGTCTTTGGCAACCCGGACGAACGCCTTACCCCGCGGCAGGCCCTCGCCGCCTACACCAGCGGAGCGGCCGAGGCCACGGGATCCCTTGCCGGGAAGGGCACGCTGTCACCGGGAAAACTCGCCGATTTCGTTGTCCTGTCCGCCTCACCGCTGACCGCACCGGCCATCAGCGAACTGCAGGTCCTGGCCACCGCCGTCGGAGGCCGTTTCACCTATCAATCAACCGACTTCAACGCTGAACTTTCCACGGCAAGTCCGTTCGCGGGCCGTGTTTCAGCGACACACAGCTCATAGGGGAGACCATGACAACCACCACAAGTTTCACCGCCCAGGACACCGCCTTCGTGCAGGACTTCCTGACCATGAGCGCCTTCGGTGCAACAGAGAACGGGGGCGTGGACCGCCAGGCCGCCACCATTCCCGACGGAGAACAGCGCCGCTGGCTTGCAGGCCTCCTCGAGGAGCACGGCTTCACGGTGAAGTTCGACCACGCCGGAAACCAGTGGGGCCTCTACGAAGCCGTGCCTGGTGCGCCCTACGTGGTGGTCGGCTCGCACATGGATTCACAGCCGACGGCGGGACGTTACGACGGTGCGTACGGCGTCCTCGCCGCGGCCCATGCCGCGTTCCGGCTGGCAGCCCGCTGGGAAGCCGGCGCCACGGCACCCAGGTTCAACCTCGCCGTCGTCAACTGGTTCAACGAAGAAGGCAGCCGCTTCAAGCCGTCCATGATGGGCTCGTCCGTGTACACAGGCAAGCTGGCCTTGGAGGATGCGCTGAATACCACGGACGCCGCCGGAATTTCCGTGCGGGAGGCGCTGGACGCGATCGGTTGCCGCGGAACGTTTGAAGGGCCGGAGGCGGCATACTGCGCCGAAATCCACATCGAGCAGGGACGCAGCATGGAGCGTGACGGCGTTACCATCGGCCTGGTCAGCTCCAACTGGGCAGCGAACAAGTATGAGTTCGTGGTCCACGGCGAGCAGGCGCACACCGGGTCAACGGTGATCGCTGACCGCAAGGACGCCCTCCTGGGAGCGTCGATGCTGGTGGTCGCGGCGCGTGAACTCGCCGACCGCTTCCCGGGCGTCCTGCACACCTCGGTGGGGCAGCTCAATGTGTACCCCAACTCACCCGTGGTGGTCCCTTCCCGCGTGAACCTGCTCCTGGACCTGCGCAGCGCCGACGAAGCAGTCCTGGCCGAGGCGGATGCGTTGCTGCACGCACGCATCACGGAGATCGAACGGCTCGCCAACGTGTCCGTTGAAAAGAACCACTCACATTCCTGGGCCGTCACGCCGTACCAGCCGGAAGGGGTGGAACTCGCGGCCAAGGTTGCGGCGGACCTGGGGCTGTCCAACAAGGAAGTCATGACTCTCGCCGGACACGACTCCACCAACATGAAGGACCTCGTTCCAACTGTCATGTTGTTCGTGCCCAGCGTTGACGGCATCTCCCACAATGAGCACGAATACACCAAGGACGAAGACATCGTTGCCGGGCTCACCATGCTGACCGAGGTCGTTGCCCGTCTATGTGACGGGGCGCTGGAAGACTAGCTTCCCGGGTTGGCCGGTGTCTGTTGTGCGGGGGCCTTCTCCACCACAATCGACGCCGGCGCGGAACCGCCCACGGCATCCGGATTGGCCACGTACAGGACGTCCTCGCTGATCCTCGCCTCGATGTCCGCTGCCTTCAGCCGTCCCAGCA
>Ga0105244_10003279_pt1 | contig 11654 bp, 13 predicted proteins | sample KBSM44metaG_FD_80423 | JGI IMG/M metagenome (GOLD analysis project Ga0105244, IMG submission 80423) | Miscanthus rhizosphere microbial communities from Kellogg Biological Station, Michigan, USA - KBS M4-4 metaG | ecosystem: Host-associated > Plants > Roots > Rhizosphere > Soil | place...
AGTGACGCACCGAGAATCGGCGGCAATCCCATCGATCGCGCCACCAGCAGGCCAATCGGCACAAACGCCACCACCGCATTCACCACCACGCCGGTAGTACCGAGCAAAGCAAAGATTGTGGCGAAAATCAGTACCATGCGTGTATCGCTGAGCCGCGTGCTGCGTGATAGCGAATTCAATGCAGTGGCAATCGCCCCCGTCTCTTCAACCACTGCCAGCACACCGCCGGTAAACAGGATTAGAAAGATGATCGGCGCAGATTTCACCATCCCTTTAGCGATGGCGGTGAAAATCTCCAGCGGATAAACCCCGCTTTGCGGCACCGCATGCAGGCTGTCCTTCACCGCGAATTTGATGCCGTCGCGCGTGACAAAATCGAACACGCCCGCCGGAATCAGCCAGGTTGCTACCGCTGCCAGCACTAAAATGATGAACAGCAGCATATACGGGCTTTGTCCGCTCTCCTGCACTGGCGCGGCGCGGCTGACGTGTTGAACGTTTAACTGCGACATGGCGTTGCCTCCTCAGCATCAGTGAGGATCATGCCTGCGACTAACGCGGCGCGCGGGACGATATCCGCAATAATGATGTGTTCGTGACGGGCGTGAATGCCCGCGCCGGTGGCGCCGAGCCCATCCAGCGTCGGTAATCCCAGCGCAGCGGTAAAGTTACCGTCGCTGCCGCCGCCGACTGATTTTCCTTCCAGCGCGAAACCTAACGCCAGCCCCACCTGCTGTGCATGTTTAAGCAACAGCAGTGAAGCAGGCGTTTGGCGCATCGGCGGACGTTTCTGCCCACCGCTGACGCTGATTCCAATCCCCGCGCTAAATGGCGTCAGCTGATTGATGGCAGCATCGATGCGCTGCGCCTCTTCTTCACTGGTGACACGCGTATCAATGCCCAATTCCGCCTTGTCCGCGACCACATTGATGCGCCCGCCGCCGTTGGCAATGCCGACATTCACCGTGGTGCCGCGCTCCGGGGCATTTAAGGCATGCAGCACCAGAATTTGCTGCGCCATCTCCTGAATCGCGCTGACGCCCTCTTCCGGATTATTACCCGCGTGTGCCGCCTGACCGCTGATGGTGATGTCGTAACGTCCGGTGCCTTTGCGTGCCACTTTTAATGCGCCGCTGCCCGCCACGGCCGGCTCGACCACCAGCACTTGATCGGCGCCCGGCGCATGTTGTGCCAGCCAGTCGCTGGAGCTTGGGCTACCTAACTCTTCGTCGCTGTTGCACAGGAAGACGATGCGTTTGCCCGCCAGCTGATCCAGCGCCTGTAAGGCACGCACCGCCCACATCGCCTGCACCAGCCCGGCTTTCATATCCAGCACGCCAGGCCCAAACAATTTACCGTCCTCTTCGCGCAGCGTTAGCTCGCCATGATCCCAAACGGTATCGAAATGACCAATGATGGTGGTTTGCGGACCAGAATCACCCAGCGTGAATTTGAGATGGTTGCCGTATTCCTGCTGCGGCGAGACGCTGGCGCTGATGCCCAAACGCTGTTGAAACAGGCTTTGCAGCACCTCACCGCAACGATCTACCGCCACTTTGTCGTGTGAAGGCGACTCCGCCGCCACCAAACGTTTAATGTCCCCCAGAATCTCAGCGGCATGTTGTTGCAAATAATCTTTTATATTTTTCATATTATTACCCATCTGTCTAAGTGTCTTAGCCAGTATGCGCAGAAAGATTGCCGTTAAAAAATAAGCAGTAAATGTTAATATTGTTGCTCTGAAAGCAACAGATTGGCAAAAATTATGACGTTGTCCACTTATCCTGAGAAAGCCATAAGTTATTTGTATGAAGTCGGCGTGCATGGCGGTATTCGACGCGCGGCGGATGCGCTCGGCATCAATCCCTCAGTGATCAGTCGACAGCTATCATCACTGGAACGCAGCCTGCAACTGCCACTGCTTGAACGGCGTGGGCGCAACGTGGTGTTGACCGAAGCGGGAAAAATGCTGGCGGAGGATTTTGCGCAAACCAGCCAGCGCCGCAAGCAACTGGAACGCCAGTTGCAGGATTTACGCCATATGCGCGGCGGATCGATCAACATTCGTGTCGGCCAGGGCATGGTGGACGATGTCGTGCGGCATGTGGTGAAGGCGTTTTCCGTCGCCTATCCCGGCGTGTTTGTGAACATCATGTCTGGCGATATGCAAACCACGGTGATGCTGATTGCCAAAGGTGAGGTGGATATGGCGGTGAGTTTTGGCCCTGCCGGACCGCCGGGCGTGAAGTGCCTAAGCTTTCAACGCGGACCGATCTGCGCCATTGTGCCGCCGGATCATCCCTTAGCTGGACTTGCCACCGTGAGCGCTAGCCAGTTAACCGAACATCGTTTAATTGCCATGAACGAGAACTTCGGCCTGCAGCGCTACATCAACGCTATTTTCAAAAGTGAAGCGCTGATTTTCACCCCCTCATACTGCTGCAACCTGTTCTCCAGCGCCATTGCATTGACGCAGGCTGGATTGGGTATCTCATTTATGACTGCGCAATCGATAAAAGCGCCGCTGCAGCGCGGCGAGCTGGTGGCGATCCCGATTGATCATCGCATCGCGCGCGAAAGTCAGTGCCATCTGCTGCGCAGTGCCGATCATCGGCTAACGCCCGCCGCACATTACCTTTGGCAACTGCTGAGCCAGTTTTTTACCGCGTCGTTAGAGGACGAGGTGTGAGCGGCCGTTCAGCCATCCAAGTGTTTAAACGGTTAAAATAAATAAACATATTCGTTGCTAAATTATTATCGCTATGTCTTAATGCGTCATCGGTTTGGAACACAGACCTTATGAAGCAGTTTTAGTAAAGCAGTCCTCAGTTCAAGTGTTATCCCTAGATATCCTTCTTCGAGAGCCTCCTCCTAAGTGCCCAATAAGTTAATCTTTCACTTCAGGCCATCATCGCTACTATTAGTGGCTCATCAATTAAGGAAGTATCTATGTCTAACAAAATGACTGGTTTAGTAAAATGGTTTAACTCTGATAAAGGTTTTGGCTTTATCACTCCTAACGATGGCAGCAAGGACGTATTCGTCCATTTCTCTGCTATCCAGAGCGACAACTACAAAACTCTTGATGAAGGTCAGCAAGTTTCCTTCACCATTGAAAATGGCGCCAAAGGCCCAGCAGCGGGTAACGTTACCCCTCTGTAAGCCGCGCGCATTATCAGCGACGCTTACAACAGCGATGAAGACAATAGTCTGAGCAGATAAGACCTGCTGATAATAAAAAAACCCGCCTCGTGCGGGTTTTTTATTGCCTGAATTTTGTGTGGCCTGGGCCTGTGTGGCGATCACAACACGACTTCCCTGATTATTCTTCATAGTTGATATTCTTCAATATTTAAGCAGTAATAGCGCAGCCTGAGCGTTACAAATAAGGATCGCTATGTTACGTAAATCGCACTTTATGACTTTACCTGCGGTAATCACCTCCCTGTTTTTACTCACCGGATGCCCGCCGCCAGCTCAATTTACGCAGTGGCAGCGACCTTCAACGACAGAAGATGACGTTAGGGCCGCGATGAAGGCCTGTGGTGAACCCAAAAAAAGCACATTGAATGACTTACCTGTAAACCAACAGGTGCTGCAATTCCAATGTATGCAACGTCTGGGATTTACGCGGAAAAACGGGTTTGAATTTTGTGAAGTCATGAAGGAACTGCCGGCCTGCGTTGAAGAAAAACAGGGCCATCCGCTGAGCTTGTCTCAACTCGAAGCTTTACCCTTTAACGCTGATGATGGCTTCTACCCAATCAAACCGAATTCTGGCCGAGATGAAGACATGCAGATCACCTGGCGTAAAGCGGGCGCATCTCAGCATTATTCAGTTGAGATTGCCAACAATAAGGAAGCGCTGCCCGTAATGTATGCCTGCGGCTACCCGAAACCACTCGGATCGAATCTGGCATTAGCCAGTATTGGACGCACAGCTCAAGCCCAACGCTGCATGATTGATCATGGCTTTGAACCGAAGAAGAAAACGATGCTGGTTTGCTTGCCTTACCCGCAAGTGACGGGCTGTAAGCGCAGCGATGGCGGGTGAAGTAAATCAAGGGAATAAACATGATGAGCACAGTCGAGTTATTGCAGTACATCCTGCAGCCAGGTTGCTCATATTTGTTCCGCGTCCGGATGACAACACTGAGAAAGACAGCGTTCTATCAGAAGCGAAGGTAAAAGCGTCTGCTGAAGTCAGACTGACATAGACTGCCGCGCTATCGTCCATGAATGTTTTTTTCACCGCCGTTGTGTTGCTACCCCTGCATTTTCATGCCATCAGTATGACAGAAGCACAAACAGGGTATTTTTTCATTTGTTTTGCTTGTCCGGTTGCAGGCGCCTGGTTGATGCCCCGCCAGGCGAACAGAATGTCAGAGTTCAGTACCCTGTCGGTTGCGTTCTGCTTGTATGCACTGGGCCACGTGATATTTGTCTTTGCCGCGTCAATGCTCGCGTTCGCTCGGGGGGACGTTTAGTTTTGCGGCCGCTATAGCTGGCGTCACCGCTCAACTAATCCGCTTATGCAGCAGTTATCAGTGACTAACCGGCCGCCAGGAAGGATGGTAGCTTCCTTGTCTGCGGCATCACGCCTGTTATGCAGTTTGTGTATCGTCTGGCATTCTGCATTCAAAAAGTAAACGTCCGCTTTTCGCTCATGGCTGACCTTCAACCTTACATGAAACTTATCGATGTCCACGGACATCAACTTTTTCACCTGTAAATCTTTCAACCACCTCCAATGCGTCTGGATCGCCATGCCAGGCCATGCAACTTAAACAGTCTCCGCCACAGTCAAAATTCAATGTGTCTGGTGTCTTACTCATTGGCTGATTACAGGTCTGGCAATTGTTTTCTTTCACTGGAAGTGGCATCCGTTTTTAGATTTTCATTTCTATGTTACCTAACATATTACCCTTGAGTCCGTTTCTCGCTCATAGCCGTCCTTAGGCTTGCATTAGAAATGCCGCTTGCCAGAATCAGATGTTCTATCAACCATGCTTTAATTGCTAGATGAACAGATGATGAACAATGTTTGTTTACGTCAGTTAAATGCTTATTCCGCAGCCAGCAAAAGGACTTAGCTTGGGCTGGTTTCACCACCATAGCGCGCTTGAACGACAGAAAACGTGACTGAAGCTGAGCGCCGCTACGCTTTTGGTGCGTCGCTGTCTTCTTTTCCCCGGCTCCTGGAGCCAGTACTACTACTGGCTGACTTTGAGCTGACTCAGCGCTACATTCACTGGGATGCGTTGAGCTAAAACCTGTCGCGTGCGGGTCTGCTACGCGCGAAGGCTGTACAGCTCAGAAAGATCAGCCGGCTTCGCCGCGCAGCCGGTGACGATAATGTTTAAGGACTACGTGTGTCACAATCTGACCGTACACAAAGCCGCCCAGCCCGGCCAGAAGCACTGTGCCGACAATACCGAAAAAATACGATCCTGCGTAGCCAAAGGCCCCGCAGACGGCGAGGCCCGCCCAGGTCTGCCAATGGCGGAAGGCTGCTTTATATGCGCTACGCCACCGTCTTCCGCGCTCCCACAGGGTTAGGCCGGCCAGTTCGGGAATGCTTTTTAGGGTCCAGTAGATTTTCATGTGTTCTCCTTTCACAATCCGCATAAATGATAATGATTATCAACTCCATGTCAAATTTTTAGCCCCCCTTACCCCATTCCTGCCCCATAACTCCATCACCCACAGCCGCAATTCTTGAAGACGAGATGGAAGCTAATGTTTGGGCGATTTACCTGATTGCGATTCAAATTGCCCCCCGACGAACAGCAAGGTAGGAAGTCCACATAATCAGAACAAAGAAGTAATGGTGAAAATACGGAGTTCAGCAGATACCTAAATTTAGCACCGCTCACTGCCTGACCTTTTCTATTGCCATCGGACCTACGCCAATTAGCCCGAAACGCATACTTATGCTGTGCGGCGAAACTTGCCGAAAAGCATGAAAGGGAAACAGTTTTACAAGGAATGACCGTTGTGTGCCAAAAGCGGACCTTGCAAATATTTAAAATCACTGATTAGCGTAAAAAAAACTTTCAATTTCCAGCCAGTTATTCACCCGGTGGAAGCCTGTGGCATGCTTATTATGTGGAGCAGAAAATAAAATCGCTTCACCATTAAATTTCTCAAAATGCCGCGCATTATCATCGATAAGATAATCTGCATTGAGGATGCTTTTGCTACCACAGAAAACAATATTCATCGGATTAATAAATGGAAAATGATATTCTAGCCAGCGGAATTTCGCATCAAATGAAAGGGGAAACTCCATCGCCGCTGTGGTGATAAATATCTCGTACTTCCTGGCCAATATTTTAATTACTCGCTGACTATCAGGCATGACAGCCAGATCACCAAAAAATGTGGCTTCGCCGATCATCTCCTCGACCTGTTCCTTTATATCGGGCCGTAACTGCTGGATGGTTAATCCCTCGAGATCAGCCAGAGTAATGTGTGCATTAAAACGTGCATTAAAGCTTGGGATCATTTTGCCGTTAAAGTCAGCAATTACCTCATCCATATCAATCGCAATTCTTTTCATCAACTTTCCCCTCTATCAATGCTGCAGCAGTAGTCTGGCTTTTTAGTAAAAATTAGAAATAAATTCAGCGAGCATCTTTATGCAGTCGCTCAACAGCACTCACCTTTCCTCGGTTCGCATTGCCCCATTCGCAAAGAGGTTGTAATGCAAGCGCAAGTGTTCTGCCAAAATCTGTAATCGCATATTCAACTTTTGGCGGTACTTCTCTGTAATCGTGTCTCAATACAATCCCATCTTCTGTTAAGTCCTTGAGTTGCTGAATTAATACTTTTTCACTGATACCTTCAGTAAGGCGCTTCAGTTCACCAAAACGTCGTGGACTAAATTGCAAATGAAACAACAGTATAGGTTTCCATTTACCACCTATATAACGCAGCGCCACATCAAGACCACAGACTGATTCCATTATCATAATCCTAATACATACCTTTTGGTAGGTACTATTATATTCGAAAGTATAAAGATAACATGCTTTTCCGCTTCTTAATCTGGATAAAAAAATGGGTAAGCTTGAAGGAAAAGTCGTTGTTATCACGGGTGCTAACAGCGGAATTGGTCTCGCCTCCGCTAAACGTTTTGCGGCTGAAGGTGCGCAAATCTTTATGACGGGAAGACGCGTGCGTGAGTTAGAAGAAGCTGTAGTCGAGGTAGGACATGACGCAACCGGACTCGTCTGCGATATTTCGAATATGGATGATCTCAGTACTTTGTTCGAAGAAGTGAGGCGTAGGGCTGGCCGCATTGACGTTCTGTTTGCCAACGCAGGTGGCGGTGACTTTGCTTCTTTGTCGACCGTGACCGAAAAACACTTCAATCGCATCTTCGACACCAATGTCAAAGGCACGCTTTTTACCGTACAAAAAGCATTACCTTTGCTGAAAGACGGTGCATCCATCATTCTGACAGGTTCAACCAGCGCAACCACCGGCGTACCTGAATTTAGCGTCTACAGCGCAAGTAAAGCAGCAGTGCGGAATTTTGCCCGATCCTGGATTCTTGAACTCGCGCCTCGAAAAATCCGGGTTAATATCCTGGTGCCCGGCGCCACTTCAACACCGGGTTGGCATGGTCTTTCGCCTGATGACAAATTCAATAGTGAAATGATAAGTGCTGTAGAAGCCACTACTCCTCTGGGCCGTCTGGCTGAACCTTCAGAAGTGGCTGCCGCCGCATTATTCCTTGCTTCTGATGACAGTAGCTTTGTTAACGGCAGTGAACTGTTTGTTGACGGTGGATCAGCTCAAATTTGAATATCATCTGCCTCTGAACAGCATCTCATAAAGTCCGGCTTTCTCCGGACTTTTATAATATCTGCAATAAACGAGCTCACCAATTCTCTAATAATTAACACGCAGTGATGTGATTAATATCTTATATACTTTTCTTTTTCGCTCACAATGATCCTACCCTTCACTTTAGTTAGCTCAAGGCAAGGAGCGGCCTTCCTACTGTCGGATTGACCAAATGAGAGGTTGTCCAATATATGTCCGCAGTGAATCCATAAAAATGCTTACCCGCGCCGGCGGATTTCGCAGCGCACGAAGCGCATAAATACCCGTCGAAGCTGAAGGCTGAGTTGACCATTCAGGGCAGATTAGATTCAGCAGGCCAGCCTGAATGTCGGGTCCGGCCACCCAGTCCGGCAGATAGGCGATACCCAGCCCTTCAACTGCCGCCTGCCGCATGGCTTCAAAGTCATCACAACCGAATACCGGCTGGGTATGACTGCAGCGCGCCGGATGGCCCAGCACGTCTCGCCAGCACAACAGATCGGCACCGTGCAGCTTGTCAATCAGCCGATGGGACGCAATATCAGCTAATTCCTGTGGTGTTCCCGCGCCGGCAAGATAGGCCGGACTGGCACACAAAACGCGCGTCTGTAAGGCGATGCGCGTGCCAATCAACGTACTGTCGGCCATTTCACCGATGCGTATAACCACATCAAGCCGCTCTGCTACCGGATCGGCTAATCGCTCGGTCAGATCCAGCTCGACGTTCAAATCCGGATACTGACGCGCAAGCTGCCCCATCACCGGCAGGACGTAACGTTTGCCAAAAGTTGGATAACAGGCAACGCGCAACGTGCCCGTGACGTCCCCCTTTCATCGAGGCCAGCTCCTGCCGGGCATCGTCCAGCGAATCCAGAATCTGGCGCGCGCGAACCAGCAGCGCTTCTCCTGCATCGGTCAGAGTAAGATGGCGGGTTGATCTCAGGAACAGCGGCGTTTCAAGGTAGGTCTCAAGCGCATCGATCTGTCGCCCTACTGAAGAGGGCGTGCGTCCGCGACGGCGACCCGCACCGGAAAAACTGTTCTCACGCGCGACATCAACAAACACGTCCAAAAACTCAGCAAACTTTTCTGACTGCATCTGTGCATTCTTTGCATAGCTGTTGTGGGTAATGACTATCTTATCAGCAATCCGATTCCCCCTTAAGCTCCTCCTCACCAGTTAGGCAATAACAATGACTCCTGAGAGGAAGAACCCGATGCAAACTCAACACTATGATCCACTTTATCTTTTCATCAACGGCCAGTGGCTGACAGCGGAAGACCGCGACACATCTGCCGTTATCAATCCGGCTAGCGGTATCACTCTGGGCCGACTGCCTTTAGCGACAAACGCAGACCTGAACCAGGCGCTGATTACCGCCCATGAAGCTTCGATGTATGGCGTCACACTGTACCGGATGAGCGTGCCCGCATCATGAAAAAGGCCGCTGAACTGATGCGCGAACGTGCAGAGCACATCGGCACGCTGATGACGCTGGAAGAGGGCAAGCCGCTCGCCGAGAGCCGTGATGAAGTCCAGCGTGCAGCGGACTACTTTGAATGGTTCGCAGAAGAAGCGCGTCGCATTGATGGCCGTGTTGTACCCGCCAACCGCCCCGGCGTACAACAGCTGGTAAAACGTCAGGCAATTGGTCCCGTTGCCGCGTTCACGCCATGGAACTTTCCGGCAATCACGCCAGCCCGCAAGCTATCGGCCGCGCTGGCAGCTGGCTGCAGCGTGATTCTGAAGCCGGGAGAAGAAAGTCCTGCCACCGCGCTGGCGCAGGCGCGTTGTCTTGACGATGCGGGCCTACCAAAAGGCGTGCTTCAAATCGTGTTCGGCGTGCCAGACAAGATTTCCGCCAAACTCATCGCCTCCCCCGTTATCCGCAAAGTAGCCTTCACCGGTTCGGTGCCTGTGGGTCGCTTACTTTCTGAACGCGCGGCAGCGGGCGTCAAACCGATTTCACTTGAGCTTGGCGGCCACGGCCCGGTTCTGGTGTTTGAGGATGCGGATATTGAAGCTGCCGCAGAAAACGGTGCGGCTAACCGCTTCCGCGGCACCGGCCAGATCTGCATCTCCTCAACGCGTTTTCTGATCCAGCGTGGTGCCTACGATCTCTTTGTTGAGCGCTTCGTAGCGGCCACTGAAAGTCTGGTTATTGGTGACAGCATGGATTCCGGTACGCAGGTTGGCCCTCTAGCCAATGAGCGGCAGCTGTAGAAGATGGCTGCGCTGGTTGAAGACGCGGTTGCGCAGGGCGCAATCGTGCTGACCGGTGGAAAACGCATTGACCGCTCGGGTTTCTTCTTCGAGCCCACCGTGCTGGCGAATGTCCCGATGAGTGCCCGCATCATGCATGAAGAACCGTTCGGCCCGATCGCCATCATGCGTCCGTTCGATGCGCTGGAGGACGGCCTTGCCGAGGCAAACCGGCTGCCCTACGCCCTGTCGCCCTACGCCTTTACCACCAGTGCGCGTACTGCGCTGGACGTCGGCGACGGGCTGGAAGCAGGCATGATCGGCATTAACCAGTACCGCATCATCGCAACTGAGCTGCCGTTTGGCGGTATGAAAGAGAGCGGACACGGTTCTGAGGGCGGGCGTGAGGGCATTTCACCCTATCTGACCAACAAATTCATTAGCCAGATCTGAACACCTAGCCGGAGACATGCATCATGAAACCTATCGACTTTACCAGCCCGCGCGCCGCTGCGCGCCCGTTTACGCCAAAGCTTGCGGATTTTGTCGAGTATCCGCTGTATTCCGACGTCTGGGCCGACACGGCGCTGGCCCCCCGCGATCGCAGCCTGATTACCATTGCCTGCCTGATCGCGCTGAATCATGCGAACGAGCTGCCCGCTCATCTGCGCCACGGCGTTGAAAACGGCCTGACCGAAGCTGAGCTTAGCGAAGTCATTACGCACCTGGCGTTTTATGCCGGTTTCCCGGCAGCAATTACCGCCTCCGCCTGCGCGAATGCCACGTTTGCAGACAATAAATAATGTGCGCTGTCCGCCAGTCCTGGCCGCCAGCAAAATACTGATTTACAGGAACAGATAAATATGAAAGCAATCACATTTGAAGAATTTGGTGCCCCTGACGTACTGCAGGTTGCAGACGTAACTGAACCTCAGCTTCGTCCTCATGACCTGTTGGTCCGTACGCGTGCGGCCGGGGTAAACCGCGCTGACCTCACTCACCGTAAAGGGGGCTATGGCCGGCCTGACTTTGGTGACTCAACTCTGATGGGGCTGGAAATTGCCGGTGAAGTCATCGCGGTTGGAAACGCTACACAAGGCTTTAGGTCTGGTGACCGGGTGATGGGTATCGTGGGCGGAGGAGCCTATGCAGAGGTTTCACGCATCGATTACCGCATGGCAATGCCCATACCGGACGAGCTTGATTATGTTCAGGCAGCCGCGATAACGGAGGTATTCGTTACCGCCCATGAGGCGCTAATCCACCTCGGAAAGCTGAAGGCAGGAGAGCGCGTGCTGATCCACGCCGGGGCTGGTGGCGTTGGCGGAGCGGCAGTGCAGCTGGCAAAAGCGACCGGGGCCACCGTTTTTACCACGGTGAAAGCGGTGAATCAGGCGCAGGCCCGTGAGCTCGGCGCAGACTGGCTGATAGACTACGAGAATGAAGATTTCTCAGACGTCGTGAACAAAATTACGGACGGTAAAGGCGTAAATCTTGTTCTGGACTTCATCGGTGCGCCCTACTTCGAACGAAATATTAATGCGCTCGATTTTGGTGGACGTCTTATTCAGATCGGCATTATGGGCGGCATCGAAAATACCCGAATACCGCTTGACCG
>Ga0105244_10003282_pt1 | contig 11651 bp, 11 predicted proteins | sample KBSM44metaG_FD_80423 | JGI IMG/M metagenome (GOLD analysis project Ga0105244, IMG submission 80423) | Miscanthus rhizosphere microbial communities from Kellogg Biological Station, Michigan, USA - KBS M4-4 metaG | ecosystem: Host-associated > Plants > Roots > Rhizosphere > Soil | place...
CGAGGGTTAACGTTGACTTGGTTAACGCCCTCCATATTGATTTCAACCGGATCTTCAGCAGTGGAGATGTTGATATCAACGGTGTTAAGTATGTTAAGTCCCGTATAAAGCGAAACTGTTTTGCCAGAGCCGGTAGGACCAGTTACCAGAATCATACCTTGAGGTTGGCGGAGTGCCTGTAGATACAATTCCTTTTGAATCGTCTCGTAGCCAAGCGCATCAATACCCATCTGCGCGCTGGACGGATCCAAGATCCGCATTACGATTTTTTCACCCCATAGCGTCGGGAGTGTATTGACTCGAAAATCTATCGTTTTGAGCTTTGATATCCTCATTTTAATGCGGCCGTCTTGAGGCTTTCTCCGCTCTGAAATATCAAGGCTTGCCATGACCTTGAGTCGCGCAGCAATTCTACCTGCAAGATTGATTGGCGGACGAGCAACCTCTTTAAGCATGCCATCAGTGCGGATTCTAACTCTGTAGATTTTCTCGTACGGTTCGAAGTGCAGGTCCGAGGAACCGCCTCGGATAGCGTCAAGGAGCATCTTGTTAACGAATCTTACGACGGGTGCATCATCCGCATCTTGCCCTTGCCCAACTATGTTATCTTCTCTGTCCACGCCATCGGCTGTAATATCGACACCATCAAGGTCAATATCAGCCATCTCTTCCAGGCCGGTATGCCCGTTTTCAAAGTATCGCTCGATTGCGTCGGATAGCTTGTCATCCTCTACCAGAATTGACTCTGTAGTTAATCCTGTGCTGAACTGAATATCGGTTATGGCTTGATGGTTCGTAGGATCAGCTAGAGCAACAAATAGTTTATTTCCGCGGCGCCAAAGGGGTAGCGCATGATGCTGACGTATAAGTTTTTCACTGACAATATTTCTAGGCTGATGTTCTTTGTCGATCGCAGATAGGTCGAATAGAGGACTGCCAAATTGATCGGCAGCTATTTCTGCGACAGCTTTGCTACTGGCGAGTTTTGCCTGCACAAGATAGTGGACCAGTGACAACTTGCTTTTTTGGGCTTGATGTACTGCTTGCTGAGCCGCTTTTTCTGTTAGCAGTTCCGCTACCACCAACTGTTTGGCAAGGCCAGTAAGGGCCAAATCGTTCATCTCAGCACCGATCCTTTCAAATTTCCGTGGTTATAGCGCACAAGCACCAGTCAAGCCAAGCTCAGTTAATCGTGGTGACAAAATGCGTCACTTTGTGTCCTGCTTGCGGTCTCAAAGCTATCTTCCAGATGGGGAATTAGCCTTCCTACGAGCATTGGCTCGTTGGCACGGCTCGTGCTTGGGCCTCTGTAACGACGAATACCCGTCATTTCCGGAGATGTGCAATGAGCTCACAAAAAGGCTTTACGCTGATTGAATTGATGATCGTAGTGGCAATTATCGGTATCCTAGCAGCCATCGCGCTTCCTGCTTATCAAACTTACACCGGCAAATCGCAAGTCACTGCGGCTTTGGCTGAAGTAACTCCAGGCAAAACTCAAGCTGAAGCGAAGTTGAACGAAGGGTTAGCCGCTGAGATCACTACTGCTGCAGATGTTGGGCTTACTACTTCAGCTCGCTGCACGGCATATACTGTATCGGTCAAAACCACTGGTGATGCATCTATCGCCTGCACCATGGCAGGAAATCCTGATATCGCCGGAAAAAATCTGACTCTTACACGTACTACTGCTGGTGTTTGGAGCTGTGCCACGGCGGCGCTTGCCAAATACGCGCCTGCCGGCTGCACTGGTGCTGCAAAGTAATGTCTTCGCGGTAGTTTTTAAGGGTGGTGGATCCTGTTCGCCCCCCTGTTTTTTTGGAGTTTTGGCGGTTGCGCAGAAGAGTGATCAGCATGATACGCTCACGAAACCATGGATTCACGCTCATTGAGGTAATGGTCGCCGTCGCAATCGTTGGTATTTTATCTTTCTTAGCGGTCTATATGTTTCAGACGTACTCTAGCAAAGCGAAAGTATCAGCGGGTGTAAGCGAGCTCAAGAGTATATCTGTAAGGTACGACGCGCTACATGTTGGTGGGTATGGCAATCCCAGTCTTGCCGATCTTGAAGTTACTGACTCGAATCGATGCAAGTTTTCAATAAATTCAGTTCTCGATGATCAAGTCAGCATTACATGTGAGCTTGTTAACGTATTTGGCCCACTAGCCGGTGGTATTTTGACTTACTCTAAATCTGCAGATGGCCGTTGGAAGTGCAGTGCTAACGAGGTACTTGCGTCTGATGTTCTCCCTGTGGGTTGCAAACTATAGGATTATCTTTGTGCAGAAAGTAAACTAAGATGAGTACATAGCCGGTGTAGCTCAGTCGGTAGAGCAGCGCACTCGTAACGCGAAGGTCGTAGGTTCGATTCCTATCTCCGGCACCAGAGACCATTTTCCAGAAGTCTATGACTGTCTACGAAGCACCCCGCAAAGCCCGCCTAGTGTGGGCTTTGTTGTTTCTGCCTGTCTCATATTGTCTCTGGGCATCTACGCGATTTAGGGATATGGTTAGGGATATCTCGGTTCGACAAGGAAACCTATCCCTATGGCGCGCACAGTGGTGCCTCTCACCGATCCCAAATGTGATGCGCCCAAGCCTCGGGAGAGGGATTACAAGCTGCTCGATGGCAAAGGTTGAATCGCCCCGGATTTTCTAGACACTCTCCAAGCTCAGGAAATAACGTTTCTCGTACTCTACTGGAGACAGCTGCATAGCACTGCTGTGCCGGCGTTTAGGGTTATAGAAAATTTCGATGTAATCGAAAATATCACTTCGGGCTTCATCACGCGTTGTGTAGATCTTTCGTCGGATTCACTCCCGCTTCAAAAGCTGGAAAAAGCTCTCGGCTACGGCATTGTCGTGGCAGTTTCCTCGCCGACTCATGCTGCTGATTACATTGTTGGCCTTCAAGAAGATTTGCCAGTCTGAGCTACTGAGCTGACTGCCTTGGTCTGAGTGGATCATCACTTGCTGCCGTGGTTTGCGTCGCCATACAGCCATCAACATCTCATCGATAGCCAGGTCGCTGCACATCCTTGGCTTCATTGACCAACCAATTACTTGGCGTGAGAACAGATCCAGCACTACTGCCAGGTAGCCCCATCCTTCATAGGTGCGGATGTAAGTGATATCTGTCACCCAGACCTTGTTCGGCTCACTGACCTTGAACTGCCGCGCGAGGTGGTTGGGCGAGGCCATTGTTAGTTTTCCACCGTAAAACCCTGGGCGCCGCCGATAGCCCGTTTGCGAACGCAGTCCCAGCGCCTGCATCAAGCGCCCGACTCGATTTCGACCGCATTCCTCTCCCAGCTCACGCAGGTCATCGTGGATTTTGCGGTAGCCGTATACACCTCCGCTTTCCAGCCAAGCGTGTTTGATCAAACCAAGCAGACGTTGATCTTCTTTTGCTCGGGCAGATTGAGGCTCGGCTAGCCAGGCGTAGTAGCCGCTGGGGTGCACCTTGAGGGTTTGGCAAAGGCGCCGCACCGGATAATCAGTCGAGTGCTTCTTGATGAAGGCGTACTTCAGCCGCACTCCTTGGTAAAGTACGCGACGGCCGTTTTTAAGATGTCCCGTTCTTCAGTCACGCGCTTGAGTTCAGCGTGTAGCTTGCGAAGTTCGGCGTGCTGATCGACATCTTGCTGACGCTGCTCTTGGGGCTTGCTGTAGACCTTGATCCAGGCGTAGAGGCTGTGCACGGACATGCCCAGGCGCTGGGCGACATCGGCCACAGTTTTGCCTTTTTCGATCACTTGCTTGACCGCTTCGATCTTGAATTCTTTGGGGTAACGCTGACCACTCATAGCACCTCCAATTTGGGCCTCATTATGAGGCTTGGAGGTGTCTACGAAACCAGAGGCGATTCAATGCTGTATCTCACAACCAAAGGATTGTTTGCCCGTGCTTTAGGAGGAGGTCGATATGTTTTGGGGGACGTATTCGGTGTATGCACGATGCCTTTCTTTGCCGTAGATATAGATGAGGTATCAAAAATTGCAAACTCCATAGCGCTCGTGAGTATTCTATGCAGTGAAGACGATTTAAACTCAATGGCTTCGCCAAAATTCGCTAATTGGTTTCGCCCAGAGAAATATTATGTTGCCGGAATTTCAGATCATTACAGATACTGGCAGGTAGGTAGAAACCTTGTAGCGGCCTATGACAAATTTCAGCTACGCTCCCTATTGCTTATTTCGAGTCAGGCTTTGGCAGCGGAAGCAAGGACGCTCTTGAGTACATAGACAAAAAAACTCCACTGCCGCAAAGATCTCCCTAACTCAGTACACACAAAACTGTATAGCCATTAGGCTTTCACATACACAATACAGCGTATGTGTAGTAACCTAATGTCACTTCTGCATCGTTCGACGCGTTCGCTTCTAGACTTCCTGATAACTCAGAGAAAAACGATCGCTGAAGAAAGCTGGAGTCGTGAGCATATGAAGGTGCGAGAAATAATTCATTCGGGACCAAAGTCATATCACGCGGCAAGCCTCGCTACAATATGTGTGATCTCACTATGCACATCCCTTGACATCCTGAGCAGACTCATACACTGTCTAAATAACAGCCCTCGTCCAATAGAAAAATTCAGATCAAATCAAGGTAAACATTTTTTGATCTATTCAAACTAAAAGGCAATACGCTTTCGCAAGTCCTTATTGGTGGAATTCTTGAAAAATGGAAATATTTGTCTGGCGCATTGTCATTAATTCAATTTCGCCACGATGTGGTACACAGTACTGCCGCCCTGGAGCTTGAAAAGTTTATGTTGGCTGTCAGACAGGTGAGCTAGATGACTTACCGGTGCACTACTGCTTCGTACCTTTGTGCGATTGCAGTACACAGGGTCTGCCGATGCGCTACCTTGGCCGCGAATATTTCACTTCGGATGGGACCGACTTAGAATCACAGCTTTTGTGCTGGACAAAAAGTGTAGTTTCCCTCCATCTCTACGTCGGAGAGCAGTTGCTTGATTCTCTGATAGCGCAGACAAAAGACGACATTGATGTTAATCTAGTGAATATTCTGAGTGATCGCAAGCTATGAAATTATTGGAGTAAATCAACACGGACCACTTTTAAGGCCGTGATTCGTCGCAAGGTACAATGCCCGCGTCAAAAGGAAAATAAGCGCCAAAGTGCACTTTCGTTAAATTCAGATTTTGTGGTATCACCCATGGCAAAAATCAGTAAGAAAAAAGTTAGCCGCGCCTATGAGCGGATGACTCTAGGAAGCCTTATCCAATCACCGAGGCGGCTTCTTTTCACCCACAGCGATAGCACTATTGCTGAAAGAGGATTTTATTACGCAGACACAGTGTGGGGTTGGGGTGGTACCGGAATTTTAATAAAATTTGAGGAAAAATTTTTCATCCTCACTGCTCAACATGTAATCAATGAGCATATACAGGACCAAATCTTTCAAAATGAGTCCCCTTTCTTTTCCCATGTATTCAGTAAAAAATTTAGCTCATCAATAGAAGAGTTTTCATTCCCTATACGGGGTTGGAAAATCGGGCAACTCATAACCAACGACTCACCAACCATCGATAACGACGACATCGTACTGATCGAGCTAGGGGATCTGTTTCTTTACCCAGATCGCTTTATTGATCTAGACGCGCCCCACTCTCCGCAGGGGTTGCCATTGAAATCAATTTTTGAAGGTATGTATCTCATCGTTTCTGGATTCCCCGCCCAGAGAAATGACATTAATTATCACTACGAAAATGATGCTCCGTTTGTACATACAGTAAATCTCTCCAAAGATATCTTGGCAGGAAAATGTGTATTCGAAAATGGGTTCCCAGTCGTGAAGCTGAATAAAAATTCAACACACGATGAGTTAAACGGTATGAGTGGTTGTATTGTCACAAACCTGCAACCAAAAACGAATCAAACCGAATGGGTTGGACTGATTCAAAAGGCTGGAAACGGATATATGCACTTTTATCCAGCTGCTTGGATTATTCCTGCTATCAGGCGATTTAAGGAGTGCGAGTCTTACATTATAGATCCGGCAGCTGCGTTTTCAGATCCTCACTCGCAGGGGACGCCTGAGGTAATTGCCGAGCGTAGGAAATTTTACAAAGATATTCAACGGCTCACAGGAAAGCACCGCGGTTCAATTTCGGAGGACGAGCTTGAAAGACTAAAGCGGTATTTTCCCCATAGCTAGCATTTCTGGGAATTTTGAAGAGGGCATGCAAATCCCATCGCCACATATTTCTAAGAAATGACTCGACGAGTAGAATCAGTGGCCGCTTCTGGTCGCTAGCCGTTCTCAGCCAACGGCGGGTATGGTCGGTAGAACACAGTCACGACCGGCTGCTTTCGACCCAAAGCTGCCTTTCAAGAAGGACAGCTAACGGCTAGAAGCGAACACTACCAGTCCATGTTCGCCGCTTGGTCAGCCACGTTGGAAAGATACTCAATCAAGTCCTCCATTTCCTCTATTGAGGCCATAGCGCGGGAGTAGGTTCCATCTGCGCAAAACGTCAAAATTGCTGGCAGGTGGCTGCCTTGAATGTACAACTGTGCCGGTGCTCTTTTCCCTGACCAAAGGAGCATGACGAACCTATCGATCACACTAAACGCCAACTCATAATCGAATTCTAGGTTACCGCCGAGGGAAAATTTCTTGCTGCCAATTTTCTCGGGAAGCTGTACTGGAACGGCACCCGCCGAGGAATGGTAAGAGAAAGCTTCGCCGTCTTTGCCAAAAGCACCATGAGCTATATAGTTCCTGAGTTCTTGCCGTAACGAAAGCGCACTATCAAATAAAGCCTTTTCCTTCCCGCTCCTTATATCGAATACTGCCTTAAATTTCCTTGGCCAATCCGCCGTCGCCATGTCCGCGACTTCACGTGCTGTTACGATACAACCTGTTAGGATTGCCACATGTATTAGAACGTGCTCGGTCCAGCTAAAAAAAGACTCGATAGCAGAAATCGCCAACCAACTCGCTTCTTGCTTAAGATATGAGTGGGTACCTCCAAAGGTCCACATGCTGAATGGTAAATTATTCTGCTTAACTCGCAGTGCGTGCAGCTCGCTCTCCGTTACCAATTCAGCACACTTAGATTTGTAGATCTCCCTCATGAATTGAAATCGGCATAAAAGCTGGTTACTATTGTTAATTACGTTCACTTCAGAGCGCTCTACAGCCTGGCGGGCGAGATAATCAAAAAATGGTGTTGCTGCCTTTACAGCTTTCTGAACACGATTCGCAATTTCTTCTGCCGCAGCGCCTTCACATTCAGGATCATGAGCATAAAGACCAAGCCCAAATTTTCCGTGCTCAAGCAAAAATGCTTTACCATTAAAATCAATGGGGATTGACCAATCTGTTTTTTCAAAATGGCCAAGGTTTTTAAATTCCAGCAAGTCTACCAGTAGGAAATAAACCAAATAGTAAGAAGGTAGCTTTCGCTTTGTATCCACCTTTTTACGGCTGAGCAAAAAATTCTTGTCAGCTCTCGTGTTGCCATCGGCAGCTTTAACTACCCCAAGTGCTCGTTGTGCAGACTTCCTAATCAGCTCAATATTTTCAGGTTGCATGTCTAATCTCGACTACAATTTTGACCGAAGCCATAACATCCGGCATTAGGATATTAACTCTCTCTGAAATGAAATCGAAATCTGAAGCCCGCCTACTTGACAGCCGAACTGCCTCACCTAGACAGGGAGAGAAGCACGCAGCTATTCGTACTTTCTCTTCGCGGTCGATCTTAGGGAAACTCTGAATAAGCGGACACGGCGCGCAGCGGGGGCAAACGTATAAAGTATTGACTTTTGATTACTCCCCATACGATGTCTCGGTCTAATATGGTGATAAGTTCCGCCCTAAACACTAATATGTTAGTTCGAAAATCTTTTGCTACTGGATATATGGATTACTAATCAGTATTTTTTTCACTTCGTTGTTCGGAAAAATAGATCAACCCTCGCCGCTTAAGCTTTTCAGCATAGAATGCAACCCCTAAAGTTGCTAGTTTTGCTTCTTGCGATTCATTAGGCGGAACATCTTTCTTGTCTTTCAAGTAACTTTCAAAGTCAATATTGTAATTTGGGAAGATTTTATTTATTTTCTCTAGGTCTTTTTCTCCAGAATATACAGCCGCATTTCTAGTCGAAAATTTGTTTGGATAAAGCAAATTAAAAGAATCTGCAAGTCTCCAGCGACCTTTAACATGAGATCCGTTAAAGTACCTGTAATGCCTGTTCTGCATATTTGTCAGCAATACATAGTCCACCCTATTGAATTTGTGGCGCGGAATAAATGAATCATTGGTAAAGTATCCGTTATAGCCGAACAGATATCCACGCCATAGCTGCATATCCAATTCATCTCTACAGCATATAACTAACAGATTTATATCCTGAAGCGAAGCCTTCACAACCTTTTCTTGAGTTGAATGTAGAAAGTCCTTCATCGTATTGTCAAGGTTTTTGTTTTCAACTACTGATATAGAGTGGTTACCAAGACGCTGAGCAACATCTCTATAAATCGCATTTTTTTGAGCTATTGTAGGAGCCCTATTTGCGAATGTTACAACAACCTCATTATCTCTCTTGATGGCATCTTTGTAAGACGGGCATTTTACCTCGACGTTATATCGGGATCGGTTAATTATTACGGAAAAATCGACATCTTTTGGGGGCGAAATTTGGGGCTCATAAACAAAATGACAATCCGACCTCGTTACGTAATCATTCATTACTGCGAGTTCGCACGCGGATTGCAAAAACTGAGACTCATTAAATACGCTAAGATCGATCTGTAGCTTTTTGTTCAGGATCTTCTTGAGCTGTGCGCTAGAAATCTTGCATTGAAGATTTTCAATCAACAGGGACAGTCCGTCTATATATTCATCGCAATCAGCGCCGCCCTTAAGTAAGTAGTGGTCCGCGCTTTTAATTTTTGAAATTGTATCCTTCAAGTTAATTATTGGCTCTTTTATTTCTAATTGTCGGTCGAAATTTTTTGTGACTGTACGGTCGCAAAATTAAATTGCTTAGTCAATCCTGGAATCGACGGTGGCGTTGGTCTTTGGCTCTATAGCCATACTCTAAAACGCTATCCCAAGTAGCTTCTAGCCGTTAGCTGTTCATCCTGAAGAACTGCTATGAGTCGATAGCGGTCTACCATAGTTACACCAAATCTGTTGTTACACTGCTACGGCAAAGCGAAGACTTGAGCGTGTAATTCTATTTTTTTCCTTCAAGAACAATTGGTTGCGTGTCTTCGTTACACCCATTACACCTGTTACACCGCTGTGGATTCGTAGTCATCTAGCGACCCCATGCCCCCTATCTGGTCGTGCCTTCAGCCGCTGAGGCATTCCCCACCTCCCGGATCCTAGGAGCCGCCGGGGACCCTGAGAGATATGGCTGGATACGGGGCTGGGAACCCGCGGCTCTTCGTTAGCGAACGCCATCCCAGCTTAGTGAACCGGTGAATTCGGTGAACTCCAGTGAACTGTGCAAATTTTCGAACGTCAACCGCGATCTTCACGGGGCGGGTAAGGATCGCGGTCGAGGCCAGCTTGCCTGGTAAGCCTTGGCAGGGGAGATCTGCTGTCAGTCTCTACCCAAGTCAAAGGCGAGCAAGGAAACAGTCACTTTACGTCCACTGTCCTGGGGGAGGGAAAATACATAACGGTCGCTCGTTTCATCCAGGCTGACCGGGCCGCTGAGATAGCGGGCATGACTTTTCACTAGGTCCCGCATTTTTTGGACCACTGCTGTGAAGTCGGCATTTCGGTTAAACATGACGATTGCCGTCTTGGTATCACGCCAGGTTAAGTAGCTGAGTAATTGGTCGATGGTGGCTAAAAAGCGTTTATCTCCACCCCATATCTTGAACTCAGCTACAAAGAGGTTACCCTGTTCATGGCGTATAAGAACGTCCGTTTTACCTTGATAGTTGAAAGCCTCCCCTGTCGCTGTGCCGAAATGGGCATTAAGCGGTACCAGGAATAGGTCCCTGAGCGATTCTTCGTCAAGCTTCCTCGTGCGCGATGAGCTTTGCTCAATACTCCGACCAGCTCCACGAACCAGGCCAAGAATAGTTTCATACTGCTTCATATCAAGCGTTGGTTCGGGGGGGATCGCTGGAGTCATCGGCGGTAGCTGGGGTACGACTTTTTGCTTGATAGTTGGCGGGATATAGCTGCGTGCATCCCCAGCCTTTTCTTTCAAACGAATGCCCAACCCAGAGAGCTTTGAAGCAATTTCCTTTTGGGCGAGTAGCTTAGTGCGGCGGGCGTCTATCTCTGCTCTTACGGCATTCTCGGTTTGCTGCTTGAATCCAGACCACTGGCGGCGATGCGATTCTAAGTATTTTTCAATGGACGCAAGCGTCGAATCGAGCTGTGCCTTGATGGTCTCAGGGGGGAGCGATCGATCGGCTATGGTGAAGGTCAAATGTTGCTTGCGAACCTGGGCGCGAGGAGGATTGAAATCGAACGAGCTGGGACGCAGCTTAAAGATATACGCTTCCCCTTGAAAAGGGACTTCGAAGTCGTACGCTTCACCAGGAACAGATCTCGTCTGCCTGTCCCAGTGATCCCAGACCTCCACCTGCCGCTCATGCTGGGATGCAACGATCTCATCTCGAAGGAGAGTGGGAATTTCAACGTCGTATTTTTCCACAAAATACTGGACTAAAGCCTCGACATCAGTCTCCAAGAGCCTGCGTTCCGGCAGCTGGCTTACCTCAGTGCATGCGGCGTTTATCTGGGCTGAGATTGAGTGCGAACCCTCACCGTCGCTAAAAAGGTAATCCCTCACTTCCCTACGGTTCATCAGCGTACCTTCTGGTGTTATCAAAGTGCTATCAAAGGTAGTCGCGATTCTGACGCGAATCAACGGTTGACCGGGTAGGGGGAGCAACGCTTCTGAATTCAGTTGTGAATCGCTACATCTCAAGGTGGATTTTCTTTTAGGGGTACGTGGTAATTGTTAAACTGATCTTGTCCATATTTTACTGGTTGAAATGGTTATTTTTCGATTCCTATCTCCGGCACCATCTGAAATCACCTGTGTCAGCTTCAGATTTTCAGACCCAGCAAGCCTGATGTAGCACGGCTGCTCAAGAACCCAGAATACGGATATCACATGCCTCTCCTAAACTTCAGCCGCCGAACAGCGGCTTTCGTGTTTTTGGCGACCCTTGCCGGTTGCGCAACGCACAAGGACTTCCAGGCCACAGGCGGAAGTCGCGCAGATGGCGTCATTGACGTTGCGTACGAATTCAGTAGCTTCGAAACCCCCGTGGTCGATCAGCAGCAGGCGTATGCCATCGCCCGCTCCAAGTGTTCTTTATGGGGTTATGTCGACGCAGAGCCTTTTGGCGGAACAAATCAGGAATGCACGCTCAGACGCGGTTACGGCGACTGTTCCGCATGGCGTGTATCGAAAAAATACCAATGCCTTGGCAACCTCGGCAGCGTATCTGCGCCACTCAACTACCTTGGCCCAAGCCAAGCTCCTGTTACTGTCCCTGCGCGACAGACGATAGCACCCTACCAAGCCGCGCCCAGTACCGCGCCTGCGCCCTTATCGTCCTCTGAATACCGCGAACGGCAGATCGATTTGCTGATGCAGCAGAACTTGCCTTACGACGAATATCAAAAGAGATA
>Ga0105244_10003286_pt1 | contig 11641 bp, 11 predicted proteins | sample KBSM44metaG_FD_80423 | JGI IMG/M metagenome (GOLD analysis project Ga0105244, IMG submission 80423) | Miscanthus rhizosphere microbial communities from Kellogg Biological Station, Michigan, USA - KBS M4-4 metaG | ecosystem: Host-associated > Plants > Roots > Rhizosphere > Soil | place...
ATTTTTCTCTACGCATTCAGCGTCATGTACAGCCCCGGCCCGGTGAATTTCATGGGCCTTAATGCCGGGCTCACCGGCCAGTTCCGTCGTTCCACCGGGTTTTTCATCGGCGTGGGCTGCGCGATGCTGGTGTTGTTCGTGCTGTTTGGCTACACCGGCGAAGCGATCATCTCCCAGGCGGCGCTACCCTACATCTCGTTGGTGGGCGGCGTGTACACGCTGTACCTCGCGTATCAGGTGTTCACTGCGCGCACGGTGGTGGATGAGGCGGCGTCACCGGCGCCGACCAAGACCCTGACGTTCTGGAACGGGTTGGTGATCCAGTTGCTCAATCCCAAGGGCATCATGGCGGTGCTGCCGATCACCAGTGTGATGCTGCCGGCAGCGCACATCACCGGCGTGTCGATTGCGCTGGTGTCGGCGGTGCTGGCCTTTGGCGCGTTTGGTGCGCCGTGGGTGTACGCACTGCTCGGGGCTGGGCTGGGGCGGCGTATCAACGGGACTTCGGCGTTCACCGTGTTCAACCGGTGCATGGGGATTGCGTTGGCGGTGTGCGCGTACTTCATGTTTCACGCGTTTTATGTGCACATCGTGTAGGCGTTACAGGTATTTGAGCCAGGCCAGGTCGCGGCGGCGTGCCTTGAGCCCGGCAAACCAGCGCACGGGCGGATACAGCGCCAGCGGTAGCAGCAGCGCCACCAGCCACACGGCGCCGATGCTGTCGAAGCCGAAGTAGGTGCCGTGATTGAGGCCAAACAACGCCACGCACGCGACATACAGGATTTTCAGCACATACAGGTGCAGCAGATAAAAGAACATCGGCGCGGCGCCAAAGGTGGCCAGCAGGGCGATCCAGCGTTTGTGCCCCGCGCGCTCAAAGGCCAGCAACAGCAGCAGACCCACGCCCAAGGTCATCGCCAGGAACAACAGTGAAGGCGGGTACTTGGTCACGTTGAAAAAGCTCATCAGCGTCTGCACGCCACTGTCGTAGCTCTGCCAGGGCTTTTCACCGTAGCCATTGAGTGTTCGCACCACGGCAAACCCGATCAGCGCCCCCACACCCGCCAGCAGCAGATAACGCTGACGCCTCGCTGGCTGCAGGCCATTGGCAAACCACGGACCCAGGCCGTAACCCAGGGCAATTACGCCGATCCACGGCATTACCGGGTAGGTGGTGCGCAGGCGAAGCGAATCGCCGACTTCGATCCAGCTGCGCTCATGCAGGATCGCCCACAGGTTTTGCAGGGCCGAGCCGGGCGCGAAGTGCACGCCATCCAGCAGGTTGTGGCCAGCGATGATGAGCAACGCCAACCCAATCAACAGCGACCTTGGCAGCCATACCAGGGCGGCAAGGGCGAGCATGCTTACGCCGATGGCCCAGATCACTTGCAGGTAGATCACGCTCGGCGGCAGTTGGAAGGTCCAGGCGAAGTTGACCAGGGTGAATTCCAGCACCACCAAAAACAGACCGCGCTTGAACAGGAATGCCGATACAGCCTGGCGGCCCTGGTATTTCTGGCCGTACAACCACGCCGACAAGCCAGTGAGCAGCACGAACACCGGCGCGCACAGGTGGGCGAGGGTGCGGCTGACAAACAGGGCCGGTTCGGTGCTGTCGATGTTCATCGGGTCGCTGACCTGGCGGTGCAGCAGGAAGGTTTCGCGCACGTGGTCCAGCAACATGAACAGGATCACCAGGCCACGCAGGGCGTCGATGGAAAGCAGGCGTTGGCGCAGCGGGACAGCGTCGGTCATGGGCGAGGGTCACAGGTCAGGCGAAAAATTGGCGTTATCCTATAACATTAATTAACGCGTTGCCGGTCTCTGTGGCTGCGATTAGAATGCGATCAATTCTTAATTACTTCCGGATTCCGGGTGATCTGCATGTCGTCTTCGCTCCATCTGCCGCTCCAGGCGCTGTACTGCGAACACCACGGATGGTTGTACCGCTGGCTCGACCGCAAGCTGGGCAACGCCAGCGACGCAGCCGACCTGGCCCATGACACCTTCATGCGCCTGCTCACACGCCAGAACCCCGCAGGGTATGGCAGCGAGCCGCGCGCGTTGCTCACCCATATCGCCAAGGGCCTGATGATCGACAGCTGGCGCCGCCAGGAAGTCGAGCGCGCTTATCTGGAAACCATCGCCCATCTGCCGGAGCAGCACGTCCCGTCGCCGGAAACCCGCTGGCTGATCCTTGAGGCGCTGTACCGCATCGAAGCCATGCTGCGCGATTTGCCCGAGAAAACCCGCCAGGCGTTCCTGTTGTCGCAGATCGATGGCCTGACCTACCCGCAGATCGCCGATGAGCTGAAGGTGTCGCTGGCCTCGGTCAAGCGCTACATGCGCGATGCCTTCCTCGCGTGCCTGAGCGTGGCATGAACCCGTCCATCGACCCGCAGATCCTCGGCGAAGCCGCCGACTGGATGGTGCAACTGCAGTCCGGCAGCGCCACCGACGAAGACCGCCGCGCCGTGGCCCAATGGCAGGGCCGCAGTGCCCAGCACGCGCAAGCCTGGCAGCGCGCGGAAGCGATATTGGGCGACTTCAACAGCGTGCCGGGGGCCATCGCCGGTGAGACCCTCAAGCGCATCGGTCGCAAACAATCCCTGGGCCGGCGCCAGGCGCTCGGGCTGTTGCTGCTGGCGGGCCCGGCGACATGGCTGGCGTACCAGCAAAAGCCCTGGCAAGCCTGGACGGCCGACCAGCACACGGCTATCGGCGAACAGCGCCCCCTCACCTTGCCCGACGGCACACGGCTGCTGATCAACACCAACAGTTCCTTGAATATCGCCTTCACCGACCAGGTGCGGCGCATCGAGCTGTTGCAAGGCGAGGTGATGATTACCACCGCCAAAGACCCTGCGCCGATACATCGCCCGTTTATCGTGCAGACCCGCCACGGCACCGCCCGCGCCCTGGGGACGCATTTCAGCGTGCGCGTGGGTGAGCAGAGCAGTCGCGTCGCCGTGCTTGAGGGGGCCGTGGAAATGCTGCCGGAACACGCCAGCCGTGGGGTGATCCTCAAGGCCGGTGAGCAGAGCGCGTTTGGCCGCGACAGCGTGGCGGCGGTGGAACCGTTGGCGGTCAGCGCGACCACCTGGGAGAACGGCATGCTGCTGGCCCAGCACATGCGCCTGGCGGATCTGCTCGACGAACTGGGCCGCTACCGCCCCGGTGTGTTGCGCTGCCATGAACGTGTGGCGGGCTTGACCGTTTCCGGCGCGTTCCCGTTGCGCGACACCGACGCCAGCCTGCGTTTGCTGCAGGAAACCCTGCCGGTGAAGGTCAGCAGCCTGACCGGTTACTGGGTCACCGTTGAGCCGCGCTGAATTTTTTTCACTGTTCGCTGAGACCTTTTTCGTTGTCGCCCGGTGTAGGGGAATAACCCTCACCTTTGCACCGCGCCGACAGGAATGCCCATGACCGCCACCCCGCAACCCATTCGCCCCTTGAAAGCCTTGAGCCTGGCTGTTGCCCTGGCGGCCATCGCACCGTTGCACAGCGCGCTGGCCGCCGAGGCCGCTTCCACCCGCGCGGCACGCAGCTACACCGTCGCGCCGGGGCCGTTGGGTAATGTACTGGCGCAGTTCGCGGCGCTGTCTGGGGTGCCGTTGTCGTTTGACTCCACGCTGCTCAATGACCAGCAGAGCGCCGGGCTGCAAGGCGACTTCACCGCGCAGTCGGGGTTGCTGCACTTGCTGCAAGGCAGCGGCTACACCTTGCAGAGCACCGGTACCCAGGGTTACACGGTGGTGCCCGAGGCCAGTGGCGCGGCCGTGCAACTGGGCGCGACCACCATCAGCGGCGAGGCGGGCGGGGCACAGGCGGACACCTACGGCGGCGGCCAGGTGGCGCGCACGGCACGCCTGGGTGTGCTGGGCAATCGTTCGATCAATGATGTGCCGTTCAGCGTGGTCAGCTACACCGCCAAGACCATCGCCGACCAGCAGGCCCGCACCGTGGGCGATGTGTTGCTCAACGATGCGTCGGTGCGTCAGTCCTCGGGGTTCGGCAACTTCTCCCAGATGTTCATCATTCGCGGCTTGCCGCTGAACACCGATGACATTGCCTTCAATGGCCTTTACGGCGTGCTGCCTCGGCAGATCATCACCACCGAAGCCCTGGAGCGCGTGGAGTTGTTCAAGGGGCCCAACGCCTTCGTCAACGGCGTGTCGCCGGCTGGCACGGGCATCGGCGGCAGCGTCAACCTGGTGCCCAAGCGCGCCGAAGACACGCCAACCCGCAGTGTCAGCCTCGACTACGCCAGCGACGGCCAGGCCGGTGGCCACCTCGACCTGGGCCAGCGTTTCGGTGAAGACAACCGCTTCGGTGCGCGGGTCAACCTGGCCAGGCACGGAGGCGACACGGCCATCGACGATGAAAACAAAAGCTCGCAGCTGGTGGCCATTGCCCTGGACTACCGTGGCGATCGGCTGCGGTTGTCCACCGATTTCGGCTACCAGAAAGAACGCATCAACAACGGCCGCGCCGTGGTGTACCCCACCGGCACCCAAGTGCCCAAGGCGCCTTCGGCCAAGCACAACTACGCCCAGGACTGGAGCTGGTCGGAGCTGGAAGACACCTACGGCATGTTCAACGCCGAGTACGACCTCACTGACAACTGGACGGCCTATGTGGGCGGCGGTGCCAAGCATACGCGGGAGAACGGCGAGTATTCGTCGCTGTACGTGGGCAACGATGGCAGCGGGCGCGTGGGTTTCCTCTATTCACCCCACGATGAAGACAACAAGAGCGCGATGGCCGGGTTGAATGGACACTTCGACACCGGGCCGGTGACCCATCAGATGAACCTCGGTTTGTCGGGCATCTGGGGTGAGCAGCGTTCGGCGTTCGAGGCGATCACCCAGGCCAACCGCAAGCCCGGCAACCTCTACAACCCGACCCAGATCCCGCGCCCCACCGTCACCTACTTCGGCAGTGACATCCATGACCCACGGGTGGTCGGTAAGAATCGCATCAAGAGCGCCGCCGCCTCGGACACCCTGGGCTTTCTCGATGACCGCGTCCTGCTGACCGTGGGCGTGCGCCGCCAGACCATCGAAGTGGACGCGTGGAACACCACCACCGGTGCGCGCAACGCCAACTACGACAAGTCGATCACTACGCCGGTGTACGGCCTGGTGCTCAAGCCATGGGAGCACGTGTCGTTCTACGCCAACCGCATCGAGGGGCTGGCCCAGGGGCCGACGTCGCCGTCTACGGGTGTGACCAACCCCAACGTCACCTTCGCACCCAAGCGCAGCAAGCAGACCGAAGCCGGGGTCAAGCTGGATTGGGACAGCTACGGGGCGACGCTCGGGGTGTATCGAATCGAGCAGCCGAACAACGCCACCTCGCGTTTGCCGGGCAATAGCCTGGATACGTTCAGTGTCGATGGCCTGCAAATCAACAAAGGCGTGGAGCTGAATGTGTTCGGCGAGCCGATTGATGGCTTGCGCTTGTTGACCGGTGCGACCTGGATGCACACCGAACAGCAGAACACCTCCAACGGCCTGACCGATGGCAATCGTGTGGCCGGTGTGCCGCGCTACCAGTTCAACGTGGGGGCTGACTGGGACGTGCCGGGTATTCAGGGTGCGGCCGTCAGCGCACGCCTGTTGCGCACCGGGGGGGAGTACGTGAATGCCGCCAACACCCTGGACATCCCGGCCTGGACCCGCGTCGACCTCGGCGCGCGTTATGGCTTCAAGGCCGACGACAAGACCATCACCCTGCGCGCCAACCTTGAGAACGTGGCGAACAAGGCGTACTGGGCCTCGGCTTCGACGGCCAATAACTACCTGACCCAGGGGGAGCCGCGCACGCTCAAGGTTTCGGCTACTGTCGACTTCTAACGCTTTCTGGTGTTTGGGGCGACGCGGCGCGGGGCAAGCCCGCTCACTACAAACGGTGCTGTTGTAGTGAGCGGGCTTGCCCCGCGCAGCGTCATCCCAGGCACCGCATCACAAAGGGTGACGGGTCTCAAGCTGGTCATACCGCTTGAGCCGATACAGCAACACCGATGCCCCCCAGCTCACCCCAAAAATCCCGATGATGATGTACCCAAGCAGCCCGAAGCTGTCATTCAGGCTGCCGATAAACGCCCAGAAGCCACCCTTGAGTTCCAACTGGTCCGAGATCAGCCCCAGCGCCTCGATGCTGCCGATGACCACGGCCACCACCACCGACACCAGGGTAATGCTCATGTTGTAGTAAATCTTGCGGATCGGCTTCATGTACGCCCAGCCATAAGCCCCCAGCATCAGGTGCCCGTCCAGGGTGTCCACCAGGGACATGCCTGCGCTGAACAGCAGCGGGAACACCATGATCGACCACGGCGACAACCCTTGCGCCGCCTGCGTGGCGGAGATGCCCAGCAAGGCGATTTCGGTGGCGGTGTCAAACCCCAGGCCAAACAGGAACCCCAGCGGGTACAGGTGCCAGCTGCGGCTGATCAGGCGGAACAACGGGCGAAAGATCCGCGCCATGAACCCCCGGTCGGCCAGCAGCAGGTTGAAGTCATCCTCTACGTACACGCCACCCTGGCGCACATGGCGCCAGGCCTGGTAGATCGAGCGCAGGATCACCAGGTTCATCAGCGCGATCACCAGCAAAAACAGCGCCGAGACCGAGGTGCCGATCACACCACCCACGGCCTTGAACGCTTCGAAATGATCCTTGAGGGTCGCCGCCGTAAAGGCCACGGCGATAGACGCCAGCACCACCACCGAAGAATGCCCCAGGGAGAAAAAGAACCCTACCGCCACCGGGCGTTTTTGCTCTTGCATCAGCTTGCGGGTGGCGTTGTCGATGGCGGCGATGTGGTCGGCGTCTACCGCGTGGCGCAGGCCGAAGCTGTAGGCGAGCAGGGCGGTGCCTAACAACACCGGGTGCGCATGAAACGCCACCAGTGCCCAGAGCCAGGCGCCTACGTTGAGGGCGATCAGCACGCCGTAGATGCCGAATAATTTGCCACGGACCTGGCTGTTCGAATCACTGAAAACCTGGGCAAGACGGTGGATCATCAGGTAAACCCTATCAAGGCAATGGCGCGACCGCTCCGACGCAGGAACGGCTCCGGGTGCTGAAATGCTTCAGGCACCGGGGAACGTTAATGGATTCGGCACGCGCCTATGATGAAATCTGCGGTTGAACAGGGGATTGAGGATGAACACGAACGGACAGTCTGCCCAAGCGGTGCTGGAATTCTGGACACAGGCGGGGCCCAAGCGCTGGTTTGCCAAGGATGAGGCGTTTGACGCGACGTTTCGCGACACCTTCTACACCACCCACGTGCAAGCGGCGCGGCGTGAACTGGAAGGCTGGCTGGAGACGGCGCAGGGCGCACTGGCGTTGCTGATCCTGCTGGACCAGTACCCGCGCAATGCGTTTCGCGGCACGGCGCACATGTTTGCCACCGACCCGTTGGCCCGCCTGTACGCACAGCGGATGGTGGACGCCGGCCTGGACCAGCAGATCGAACCGGCGTTGCGCGCGTTCTGTTATTTGCCGTTCGAACACTCCGAAGACAAGGCCGACCAGCAACGTTCGGTCGCCCTCAACCAGCACCTGGACGCCAACACCTTCCACTGGGCCAAGGAGCACGCCGACATCATCGAGCGGTTCGGGCGCTTTCCCCATCGCAATGACGTGCTGGCCAGGCCCACCACCGAGGAGGAGCGTGTGTTTCTCGACGCCGGTGGTTTCGCGGGTTAAGCCTCGACAGGCACCTGGATTTCCTTGGCGCCGGCGGGACGAAAGCGCCGCAGGCCCTTGAGGTCGACGGCCCAGCGCAGGGCCTCGGTGGCCGAAGGGCGCGGGCCGTGGCTGATCGCGTTGGCCTGGGTAGTGAGGTTGGCAAGATACCCCTTGGCGCCACCGCGCTCGCTCCAGTAGTGGGTGTGGCTGAGCCAGGAGCGGGCGAGCCAGCCTTTCCATTTGCCCACGGTCACCGGCAGGTCCAGCACACCGGCGCCCATCACCGGGCTCACGGGGCCGCTGACAATGTCGCCGAACAAGCCCAAAGGCGCCGGGAAGTAGAGGTTGGTCCAGCGCGTCACCGCAAAGGCCGCCGCGTGGTGCAGGTACTGCGGGGTGAACGGCTTTTGCCCGAGCATCACCGCCTGGCGCGCGTTGTAGCCGTAGCCCTTGGTGTCTTCAGTGGGCGGGCAGGCGGGGGCTTCGCGGCGCTCCATACGCTGCTTGAAATCACTCACGCTGCGGCCCAGCAACAGGCTGGCGTGGGCCATGGGGCTGCCGACCGTGACCAGGTCGGTGATGCGCCAGGGGTTGCCCAGGCTGCGCTGTTCGATGAACGCCTGGGCCTGCTGTTCGCGAAACTTGAAGAGGCTGCCCAGGCTGCCATCCAATGCGGTGCCAGCGGCGTGCAGGGTTTCGTTGATCACCGGTTGCAGCGGTTCGTTGTCGGCGTATCGCTCGGCCAACTCGCGGTTGCTGGGGATCACCTTGGTCAGTTGGTCGTGATGTTCATGCCACAGGTAGCCGACGATGTCGTAGGCAATCACGCTGCCCAGGCTGTGGCCGACCACGATGATGCGGTCGTAGTCGCCCTTGTTGTGCAAGGCGCGCAACAACGCTACGCCGTCGGCGCGGATCTGTTCGCGCACCACCACGTTCTGCGGGTTGGGGCTGAGGTAGCGGGCGGCGTCGCCCAGGTATGACAGCGCCGAATAGCGCAGGCCCAGGCCGATGGCGCCCATCAGCAGCGGAACCAGGGCGAAAGGGTTGTCGTGGTGCTCGAACTTGCCCCAGGCGGTGGCCAGGGTGCCGGTGGCCACCAGCAACAGGAATAGCATCACCGTCCAGCGCGTGGTGCGCCAGATCGGCACGATGGCGTCGGGAATGTCGCGGCGTGGGCGTTTGAAGATGTCCCACAGCCAGCCCAGCAGGTGCCCGACCTTGGTGCCCTGCATCTTGTGGGCCCAGTAATACTCGTAGAAGTCCGTGGTGGTGCGGCCCGATGACTTCAACACGCGCAGGTCGAAATTGCGTGACAGCCGGTCCGGCTTGCTCCAGTAGAAGGGCGTGCCGTCGGGCGTGTCGGCGGGGATCATCGCTTCCACGAAGCCGCGCAAGGTGTCCATCGGGCGCTGTTCGCCGATGCCGTGGATGACCACAACCGCTTGTTTCATGTGCTGATCATTCCTTGAAAGCTCATTCCTAGAGAACCACGAGGGGCGGGGCGAATCGGCACGGTGGCCGATAGCCATAATATTGCCATCAACGCCGCTATTCCCGCCAGGAATGCCCCCATAAAAACCCTGCATTGTCATTCTAGTCGCCGATCTCGTAGCGTGGGCTTTCAACCAAGGAGTTCCGCCATGAGCCAAGCCCCGCTGCGCCTGTACGTTGATGCCCAATTCACCAGCCCCTACGCGATGTCGGTGTTTGTCACCCTGCTGGAAAAAGGCCTGGCGTTTGAAACGGTGACCCTGGACCTGGACGCCGCGCAGAACCAGGCGGCGGATTTTGCCCAGCTGTCCCTGACCCAGCGCGTGCCAACCCTTGAGGACGGCAACTTTGCGCTGTCGGAGTCGTCGGCGATCTGCGAATACTTGGAAGAGGCCTATCCCGACGTGCCGGTCTACCCGACCGACCTGCACCTGCGGGCGAGGGCGCGCCAGGTGCAGGCGTGGTTGCGCAGCGACTTGCTGCCGATTCGCCAGGAGCGCTCGACGCTGGTGGTGTTCTACGGGCAGACGATGCCACCGCTGTCACCCGTGGCCCAGGTCGCTGCCCGCAAGTTGATAGCGGCGGCGCAGGCGCTGCTGGCGGGTAACGCCGAGTACCTGTTCGGCGAGTGGTCGATTGCCGACGTGGACCTGGCGGTGATGCTCAATCGGCTGATCCTCAACGGCGACCCGGTGCCGGCCGAACTGGTGGACTACGCGCACCGCCAGTGGCAGCGACCCTCTGTGCAGGCCTGGGTCAACCTGCAGCGACCCGCACTGTAGCGGTTATAGCCATTCCTGGGCCACGCGGCGGTCCAGGTCTTCCCAGTCGGCCATGCCCAATACCCGCATGGTGTTCAAGCCACGCAGGTAACCGCGCAGTTGCTGGGCACTGGCGAAGGCCTGGTCGGCGTCGGCGGTTTCGTCCTGCAGCACGGTTTCATACTCGACCAGGTAATCGGCGACCCGCTCACGAAACTCCGGCAAGACGGCGTCGCGGATGCGGTCGAAGGTTTTCTGGTGGGGCTTCATGGCGGGTCCTTATCGTTATAGTGAGGTCGGGCTACGCGACACTATCGGTTCAAATGATAGTCACCATCAAGGATCGCAAGTTCTGTTTTTGTGCCATTAGTGGACAATTGCCCCATCGAGACGCCGCTCAAGGAGATCGCGCGATGAGGACTTTTATCCAACTGGGTTTGATGATGCTGATGGTGAGCGCCGTGGTGCTGACCAACCCGGCGATTGCCGATGATCTGCGTACAGGCCATTTGCTACCGATCGACGGTAGCGTAGACTCCCTGCAACGCGCGCAGTCGGTGGGTGTGTTGTACACCGAAAACACCCTCGACAACCTCAGCTACCTTGAGCGTTACCACACCATGGCCTTGAACGGCGCCAAGGATGCCCTCGATGGGCGCATCCGCCAGGCGTTCGTCAACAGCTCCGACCCGGAACTGGCCATTGATTGGTTGATGAGCTCGCTGCAGGGCACTTTTCTCTCGGTGACTGTCTATAGCAGCCTCGACGAACTGGTGCAGGCTCATCCCGATGTGGTGGTGATGCTCGATACCCATAACCAACTGTTGACCCAGCGTAACGATCAGGTCGAGGCGCGTTTTGTTGCACGGTTCTATGACGCGAACCTGCAATACATCGCCAAGGCCGAAGGTTCGGTGCGCAAACAGGTGCCGTCGGTGTGGGTGCATGACAAGGCGGCGCCCGAGATTGCCGCCCAGATCGAGCAGCAGCGTGACGTGCAGCTCGATGCCTTGAAACAGTTTGATGCGTCGCTTAAAGCCCTGGTCCGCGCCGGCTGATGCGACTGACCCTTTTTATCTATTCAGGATGCTCTATGCGCTCTTTTTTCGTCCCGGCCATGGCCTCTGCTTCACTGTTGCTGGCCGGTTGTGTGTCTGCCCCGAATGCACCGACGCTGACCCTGCAGTCGGCCAAGACCACCGAAGGTTATCTGCAGTGCGTGCTGCCCAAACTTGAGAAACATGGCATCACCTCCACCGTGACCCAGAATTCGCGCCACGCCAAAGTGGTGCTCACCAGCAAGATCGCGGCGGATGACGTGCTGGAAGCCTACAAGTCCCAGGACGGCACCAAGGTGTTCCTGTACGAGCGCAAGCCGCTGGCGTCGACCATCACGCCGTCGCGCCTGGAGCAGGTCGCACAAGACTGCAAATAACTCACAATCCCCTGTGGGAGCGGGCTTGCTCGCGAAAGCGGTATGTCAGATAGAAAATCACTGACTGATACACCGCCTTCGCGAGCAAGCCCGCTCCCACATTTGGGGATGTGCAAGGCTAGGGTTTGGCTTCGTTGCTGAAGTTGTTAACCGTTTTGATCAGCCCCTGAGCAGCCAACGCCACCAACTCACCGCCTTTATCCACCGTCGCCAACGCCGGGTCCGAGCCCATGCGCCCGTCGGGGAAGCG
>Ga0105244_10003288_pt1 | contig 11639 bp, 9 predicted proteins | sample KBSM44metaG_FD_80423 | JGI IMG/M metagenome (GOLD analysis project Ga0105244, IMG submission 80423) | Miscanthus rhizosphere microbial communities from Kellogg Biological Station, Michigan, USA - KBS M4-4 metaG | ecosystem: Host-associated > Plants > Roots > Rhizosphere > Soil | place: Michigan...
AGGTTGCATCTGTACTATACTGTATCTATTATAACACGACCTCAGGAAAATAACCCCATCTGACATGGAGTCCTGATCTGTATAAAAACTTCTCAATGTTATCCTGCATGATCTGCTTCTATGTGCTTTGCTTGAACACACAAATAAGACCGAAACCCCACACACTTCAGGATTCCGGTCTATCTAAAACTTATTTATACGGATTCGCTACGCTCCTGCTTGTCCAGCAGTTTCATCTCCCACTGCCGTAACTTTGCCCGGCGTACAGCCTCCAGCGCACGTTTCTTCTCCTCATCTACGCCAAGAATGAAATGCAGGTGTGCGCCTACAATTAACAGCGAGAACAGCACCCACACGATACCGAAAATATTAACCCAGTCCATTCCGCCAGCAAAGGAAATGCGCGGAAGCGCGATAACCAGCATTGACAATGCAATCAGCAGATAGATGACATGTTTTGTTTTTTTCAACCTCTTCACTATTCACAGCTCCTTCGTTCGTTGATCTGTGATAAGCCGAACCAAAGTTATTTATACGTTTCACTCCAATGACAGAATAACCTTCCAGTCGCTGTTATCCCCAGATTTTTTTGATTCCCTTTAATAAAGGGGAAAATCCGGTGATAAAGGCGAACGCTTCGCTCTTTCAGGTTTTTTCTGTCCTCTCCGTTCTAGTATAAATGATAAGTTCAACTTATATAGGTCAACTCTATATAGCTAGTCTATGAACGGTTCAGAGGGAATATGAGAGGATCAGAGAAAAAAACAGACAAGTGTATCTTATTGAGCTTATAGCTTAAGCTTCTGCTCCGCCGTACAGATGAGCGAGGCTGTCTGCAATAATTTTGTTTACATCCTCGATAATTACACTAAGGCGACGCTCTGCATCGAACAGGCGGCGGATGTTCAGGTTCAGACTCAATACTTCAAAGAGTTTTTCCATCTTTTCCATCTCATCCGGTGCTGGCATATCTCCACTCATCATGCGTTGTTGCAATTCCATCTGTTGGTTACGGAAGTTGTCCAGCATTGCTTTGGCCTCTGGATCAGCTTCAATCAATTTCATCGCAGAGGTAATCTCCTCAACCTCGCTACTTTCTCTTAGTGCTTTTGCCAAATCATTGGCTTTGTCATAAATATTCATTATAATTCCTCCTCTAAATTGGTTGTTCATCCGTGTAAGAACACGCATTCTATGCTCTCAAATAAAGGTTCTGGATCAGGCCGCCCAAAAACGCCCCAAATCAAACACATTTAAATCCGGCTGGGTCAATCACCAAGGGGTATATGTCCTCATATGATGAAGCACATGCCATGTTCAGATGCCGTTCAACTTCAAGATCAGACATCAAGCTGCCGCCCGGAAGGAGATCCGTGATGTCCACTAAAAAAGTAACGATACAGGTTACCGGCTCGGGCATCCTGCAGGACGACGTCATCATGCTGGGCGAAGGGGTTCTCAAAGCACTCAAGATTCCTTCGGGAAGACCTCTTCAACTGCAATTCGGTTCGTACCGCCGTGAAGTTACAGTTATTCCGGTTCCCCGGTATGACGGATTAAGACTCAATCAGACGGTAGCCAGCAAAACCGGCCTTGTGCCCCGTTCAGTCCTGAGGGTATCTTACCGTGCTTCCAGCCATACGCTTCGCCTGGGACCCTACATCAGCGTTATGGTCAGCCAGGATTACCCCGATCAACCTGATCGGCCCTTTGGCTCGATTACGATGTTCTGCCAGGAATTAGTGCATGCCTGCCGAAAGCAGGGCGCCTATGTATCCTTTTTCACACCGGAGGACATCGGAGCAGTAACTGGTTACATGCAAGGCTGGGTATATGATGAAGGCTGGAAAAAGACCGTTCTGCCTGTGGCAGATGTGGTCAATAACCGGCTGACGTCCCGCAAACTCGAGAACAAACCTAGCGTACAGCATTTTATGAAAGAAGTAAAATCGCTATACGGTACACACACCTTTAACGAAAAGTTCTTGGACAAAAATGAGGTGTTTGACGCACTTAAGTCGATTCCGACACTCAAACGGGTGCTGCCCGAGTCCCATTTACTCAAAACATCAGCGACTCTCAAAGCAATGTGCCAACGTTATCCGGTCATTTTTCTGAAGCCGGTCCGTGGTTCACTGGGCAAAGGCATTATCCGGGTCTCCCGTCAGCCAGAAGGAGGATATCTAACTCTGGCGACAAGTGTCGGAGGTACCCGCAAACAATCTTATGCTTCTCTGGATAAACTCTATGCCAGTATGTCCGGAAAAATGAAAACAACGCGTTATCAGATTCAGCAGGGACTGACCTTGATTGACAACAGCGGCAGGCCTGTTGATTTCCGCGCACTCGTACAGAAAAACAAGACAGGAAAGTGGAGTGTAACTTCCATCGTTGCCCGTATTGCAGGGGGCAGTCATTACGTCTCCAATCTGGCGAGAGGCGGAAGCCTCAGTACCGTCAAAGAAGCCGTAGCCAAAACGCAGCTGTCCAGTTCTGCCAAAGCCTCGGCCTATGCCGGACTGCATACAGCAGCACTCGATATCGCTAAAGGGATTGAGAGTGCGATCCCCGCCCATTTTGGTGAGCTAGGTATCGATCTCGCGCTAGATACAAGTGGACGCGTATGGCTACTTGAGGTGAATTCGAAACCATCCAAAAACGATAATACCCCGCTGAGCGAGAGCAAAATTCGCCCGTCGGTCAAAGCCATGCTTGAATACTCCACATATCTGGCCGGATTCTGAAGTTTGATCTCATGAAGGAGGTGCAGCAACATGTTTACATCGCCGCAAAACAATACCATGGCTATACTCGTCCGTGAAGCAGAAGGCTCACCTCCTTTTGCAGATGAACGCTTCTGCCGCAGGCTTTGCGTGGAAAGTTTCAGGTACGGGTTACGAATTATCGTCATCCCGATTCCTGCCCAATATACCGAAGGCATTCTTCAGAGAGCATACACTTATCATCAAAAGAAATGGAAAGCTATTCGTATGCCTATGATCGATCTGGTGATGAACCGATGCCTGAATCCACTTTCCAGAAATACCAGGCAGCAGTTGGAACAATATCTACCTCATACCTCCAGTCTTCGTCAGCGTTCTTGGTCAAGTGCACTTCCTGGCAAATGGGAAGTTCATCGTGCTCTATCGAAGTCAACCACCCTTCGAGGACTACTTGCTCCAACCACTCGGGTTAGGTCGACTATTCCCTGGGAAATATGGCTTGCCCGCTGGCCCAAAGGTTTATTTTTCAAACCCGCCTCAGGAACTCATGGCAAAAACACCTTCCGCTTATCCACAGGAGAATTGCCATTCCCCTGGATTGTGGAGGGTCGTAATAGAGGCAACGAACACTATGTCAAGTCATTTTATCAAGCAACGGATGTATCTTCCTGGCTGGAATCACATCAGGCTGTACAAAACATGATTGTGCAGCCTTATCTGGAGCTTAGCCATCACGGAAGAGCATTTGATATAAGGGCACTGGTACAAAAAAACGGGCAAGGGCGCTGGACGCTGACGGGTTGTATGATTCGGGAAGGAGCTGAAGGCTCTCTGACCTCGAATCTTCACGGCGGGGGTAACGCTTATCCTGCTGATGCATACCTTACAGAGCGATATGGCAAAGACAAAGCTTCATCGTTATTGCTACAGATCAAACATGCTGCCGCTCTCATTCCTTCGACGCTGGAGAGCCGTTTCGGCCGACTCGCGGAACTTGGTCTTGATTTTGGAGCTGATGTAGATGGCAGGCTGTGGTTGATTGAAGTAAATTCAAAACCAGGCCGCGCCTCATTTGCGGAATCAGATGACAAACACATGCATGCCCTGACGTATACACAACCACTTGCTTATGCCCGTTATCTGCTGCAACAACATGTTCTCGCGGACGTCTCACGTCCAATGAAAATGCCGAATTCATCCAGCAAAGCTGGCCTGAAACGCATCCCGATTCCAGGTAGCTGAGGCCTGTAATGCCTGCTTGCCATGGAGCACAAGGATCTTTTTCAGGATAGGAGGATAAATCATGAGTTTGACCTTTTGCAATCTGCATTTCACCCAAAAACCCGAAAAAGTGGTGTACGTATCTAATGCTTTAATGAAAAGCCTTAATCTGTCCGGCAAAAAAACGATACATCTGCGGTTCGGGCGTGATCGCGTGCCAGCCACCATCAAACCGATTCGCAAAGCGGGGAAACATCTGTATCTGGCATCAGGCATCCGCAACTTAATGAACGTTCCCAAACGTGGCAGCATTTATCTTCGCAACCTCCAGAATGATGAAGTGCAGCTGGGACCGCTCATCGGGGTGCTGTCCGACGGTTCTTCTTCAAGCTCGAATCCGTTCGGCTCACGTACTGGTTTCATCAAGCAGTTGCTCCGTGAAGGAAGCCGTAAATCGTATATCTATGCCTTCACTCCGCGAGATATCAACTGGCAGAACGAGACCGTTTCCGGGTACTTCCTCAATGAGAGCGGAAGCTTCTTCCGCAGGACGGTGCCACTGCCCGATGTGGTTTACAATCGTTTGCCGAGCCGCCGCTCCGACTTCTCACCAGCGATCAATCAGCTGCGGGAACGATTTATTCGCCGCAAAATTCCTTTTTTCAACTGGAGCTTCTTCAATAAGTCGGATATTTACAAGTTGCTGGAGAACGAACCCACCGCAGGACGTTATATCCCGGAATCCATCACCAATCCTACCATTGACCAGATGAGGGAAATGCTTGAGCGGCATCAGTTCGTTTATTACAAACCCACCGCTGGCAGCCTTGGCAACGGGATCTACCGCTTAACCTACTCACCTAAACGTGGATATTTTGCACGTTATCGCAAAAAAGGGGGTAACGCCCTGTTGCGCTTTGGTTCATTTAATAGCCTGATGCGCATGCTTCAAGGCAGACATGGCAAGCAGTTACGCGGCTACGTCGTTCAACAGGGAATACGGCTGATTGAGATTGACGAATGCCCTATTGACTTTCGTTTCCACATGCATAAGAACGGGAACAATCAGTGGGTTGTTGTTGGCATCGGTGCCAAAAAAGCCGGACGCGGAAGTGTAACAACTCACATCAAAAATGGCGGCTCTCTAATGACCCCTGAACAGGCGCTCAGTCGCAATTTCGGGGAACGTGCGGGCGAGGTTCTGCAACAGGCGAAATCCGTCGCTATTACACTGGCCCAGGCGATTGAATCCCAGCACCAGCATCTGATTGGTGAGATTGGCTTTGATCTGGGCATTGATCAGGAGGAACATGTATGGATGTTCGAAGCGAACGCCAAACCCGGGCGCTCCATCTTCCGTCACCCTTCACTCCGGGTGGAGGGCAAATCGTCGGTGGAACACATTTTGGAGCATTGCCTGTATTTGAGCAAATTCCGGAAGAAGGACAGCATTTGATGAGCCTTCATGATGATTTCAAACCTGTGATCGCTGTACTCACCATGCATGATCAACAGCGGATGTTCAGAGGGAATCATCAAAATTTTCAGGATATTTTGCAAACAGGTGAAAGCATGGGCTATGTCGTTTATATCGTGACAGTCCGCGATCTTAATATGACTGGACCTACCGTGAAAGGATATACGTACAACAAAGGGAGCGGCAAATGGACTTCAAAGCCGTTCCCCCTCCCTCATGTGCTCTATAACCGTATTCCTAACCGGGAAGATGAACGCAAACCCTCGGTTCAACGTAAAATTGAAGAATGTCTGCAATCCGGTATTGAATTGTATAACCCGTATTTTTTCAATAAATGGAATCTGTTCGAATGGCTCAAAAAATCCAAGTCCACGCAGCAATTGATTCCTCATACCCGGCGGATGCGCAGCGCATCTTCACTTGGCACGGTACTTCGCACCTATCCTTATTTGTACCTGAAACCGGAGAGCGGCAAAGCTGGCAAAGGCATCATGATGCTCAAATTTCAAGAAAAAGAAAAGCTGCCTTACCGACTTAAAATACAAAACACTCGAAAAAGTATGACATACAAGGCAGCCACGTTATCCAAGTTATGGGCCCGAATTCGCAAAGAAACCGGACATACGCCCTATATCATGCAACAAGGCATCGAGCTCGCTTCTTCTCACAAACGACCTTTCGACCTTCGTGTGCTTGTGCAGAAAAATGGCAAAGGGCAATGGAGTGTGACTGGCATCGGTGCACGACTGGCAGGCTCACGCAGCATTACAACTCACGTGCCTCGAGGCGGAAGTGTAGAAGACCCGGAGAAGCTACTCACCGAGCTATTTGGGGAAGAAATGACTACAGCTCTAATGAAACGGGTAAAGTCTACCTCCTTAATGATTGCCAGACAGGTTGAGCGCGGTTCGGGACATACACTTGGTGAAATGTCGATGGATCTTGGCGTGGATGATCTGGGGGAGATCTGGTTTTTTGAAGCCAATGCAAAACCGATGAAATTTGATGAACCACAGATCAGGCGGCGTTCTCTGGAACGCATTTTCCAGTACAGCGCCTATCTTGCCCGTCAGTCTGTACGATGAATGGCAGGAATACTGCATACAAAGAAGGTGATTGTTTGTGTCCTCACCTGTTCTGGGCATTATGACATTGTATCTGAATGAACACCGCGCTCTGGAAGAACGAAGCATCTACCGCCGAATGATTCTGGAGGGGCGCAAACGGGGACTTGATATTTATGTATTCACACCTGCTGATGTCCATTCCGGCGGCAGGCAGATCGAAGCGATGGTGTATGACGAAAAGAATGGCTGGTCCAGGGAATGGCGCGCATTCCCGGATCTGATTTTTGATCGGTGCCGCATTCAGCGAAACCATCGTTTCCAGCAACTCCTTGCCTTTCGTGAAAAATACGGACATCTGCTCTTTCTGAATCGACCTTTACGCAATAAATGGACCATTCATCAAACCCTGTCCGAGCAATCCGCCTTCCGGCAGCATTTGCCGGAAACGATTTTATTTCAGGACATGTCCGATGTAAACCGAATGCTCAAGGTGTCCCCGCTGATCTATCTGAAACCGATCAACGGCACAGGCGGACGCGGCATTTTGCGCATAGAACGTAGCAGCAAGGAACCCAGTACAGTGCTCGTTCAAGGCCGCGATCAGAAACGCCGCATTATTACACCGCGCAAGGTTCATCTATCCAGGCTCGGCCCCCTGCTCCAGCACTGGAACATGAAAGATAAATATCTGGTGCAAAAAGGGATTCAGCTCCAGCTTCCTAACGGCAGGGTACATGACTACCGTATGCTGGTTCAGAAAAATGGAGAAGGCGAATGGGAACTCACAGGATGCGCAGGACGAATGGGCGCCGAGAAAAGTGTAACCTCGAACCTTCATGGAGGCGGGCAGGCCATAGCCATGCAGCGTTTGATGAAACAATGGATTCCCGAAGAAGAACTGCGAGAAGAAGTGACAGCAACGGCAGCAAAATTTGGCATTGATGTAGCTTCGTTCCTTGAGGATACGTATGGCGATCTATGTGAGCTTGCACTGGATTTGGCGATAGACAAAAGTGGGCAAATCTACCTGCTTGAGGTCAACCCCAAACCTGCCCGTGAAGTCTTTGCCCGAATTGGTGAACGAAGCATTTATTATAAAGCGATCACACAGCCGCTGGAATATGCTTTGTGGGTATACCGCAACCGCCCTACCCAAACGGTTAAAAAACCTCCCTCTCCCAGGCCCGTTACTTCTAAAGCAACGAGAGTGAAGCGGGGCCGGAGAGTGAAGTAGCCCGCTAGCTGATCATACATCGTAACACTAGGCTGGGCAAAGTAAAAAGGATTGCAGGTTCAGTAATAAGCTGAGCCTGCAATCCTTTTACGGTTCCACACCATCCATCCTATCTAGCTGTATGCATGGAACTTATCGTTTTATAAATTTCAGCATATGCAAACAGGTTCTAACTACTTCCAGTCCACCTGATGTTCGTCGATCACAATCCGGGCTTCCTGACCGCGGTACTCGTAATCTAGCGTGAACCTCATTTGTTCCGGCTCCAGTGCACATCCTGTAACTTTCACAGCTTCTTCTGATTCGTCAGCCGGTAGGCCTATGGCCACAACGCCCACTTTGCCAGAAAATTCAGCTTTGCCTTGAATAACAGCCGTTTCCGATTTCGAGCCGTAGATTTCAGATACCCAGCCCACCTGTTCTGTCAACTCAAACGTTTCACTGCCATCCCCCGCCATCAAAAATTTAATGCACAGCTTCGTGGAGGAATCGTCAAATCGAATGCCTGCTCGCTGTTTCGCTTGATCTTCCTTGCGTAATACAAGCAGTGCATCCGGATGCAAATGGAACCGTTGCTCCAACGTGTGTGTCTTTTCAGCATCCAGCCAATCCACCACCAGAAGCAGAGGTACACTTTTGCCTGCAAGCACCCACCGACGATGGCTAACCGGATCGGGAAGATGTGTATATCCATCTTGTGAAGCATCCATAAAGTGATAGCTGCCTTGACTCTCATAGCGATGTGTTGTCGCTTCTGCCTCAGGCTCACCCCATTGCTGAGTGGATACATAAGGTGTCTGATCTGTCCCGTCTATGGTAATCGTATTATGTGCCCGCGTGCTTTTGAAATAATGCCGCCACTGCCCTTCCTCGTACGTATAACGTCCAGTATCCGTAAAGAACAGTCGGTTATTCCACATCCATTCGATGTTCAAAGCATCCGCATGACCGTGAGCACCACCCATCGGAGCTGCATCAAAGAACAAATATTGCTTCTCATCCCGCATCACATAATATCCGGTTTGGGGAAATGTACGGCTTGTCAATGATCGGGATGCTCCAGCCTGCAGCCTAACACACTGCTCGTATTTTGCCACACCCACCAGCCATAGGCATTCTGAACTGTCGGTTCCGCGAGCCATGAGATCCTCGTCTCCCAGAATTGCACCTAACAGTGTCAACCGTTGTCGTCCATCACTAAGCCAGTCCGAATCTCCAATGCCCGTCGATTGATGATCCGGTCTGATCATCGCTTCGGTGAACGCGGCCATATTCCGTAAACATTCCCCATACCACGCCGAGAACGGATGTCCCGAAATACCTGCCAGCAGATACGGTGTACCAAACATCTCAATACTCGCGTTATGATAGTGGGTGTTCAATTCGACCTGGATTCCCTCTTCATTCAACTGATGCAGCAGACACAGCTCCAGCCGTTCGGTAGCCACTTGACGCCAGAATGGACTGCGTGGATGCTCCTTGTAAAAAGCCGCAATCATAAACAAACCCTGCATATGCATAATGGCATGATTAATTTCCGTACTGCCGAGATAATGCGTCAGGAATTCCGCATGCTCCCCCAGCCCTTGCAGAAATTCGGCCCGAAAGACATCGTCCAGTTGCGGACTGGATTCCATATATTTGTACGCTGCAATCCAGGATTGCACACGCAGACCTGTTTCAAGCAAACGCCAAGGACCTGGTTTCTGAAAAAAAACTGCTTCATCATATGCCAGATGAACTGGCACCGGATTCTGTTCTCTCCATGTACGATAGTGATCGATAAAGGTAGTCACATATAACGGGTTGCCTTTCATCAGATAAGCTTTACCTAAATCAAGCATATGCCAGTGCCTGTTAATGCCCCACGTGAACTCCAGATCATTGGTCGGATTGTGAAGCCAGTCCACCGGCGTCCCCAGTGGAATCCAGTTGGTTAGATCATTCGTATATGGCACAATAAATTCGTTCAGAATAGCACGGTTGGCAATCGTCACTGAATTTCGGGCTTCCTCTGGAAAATGCTCCTGATAATATAGCGCTGCTTGCTGCAGTTCGTCTGCTGAAAGATAAAAATCACTCATTGGTCTGCCTCAAGAAAATCCTGACGGAATGGCGTAAACACATCCAGTATAATCGCATCTTCCAGCGCTTTTACCCCGTGTGGCACATTCAAGCCTGCATAGAAGCTGTCTCCCGCTTGGAGAACCTTGGTCTCTTCGCCTACTTGAACCTCAAAGCTACCCTTTACAATATAACTGACTTGCTCGTGCGCATCATGGGAGTGAACTTCGCCGATCCCACCTTTGGCAAAGGTAACTTCGACCATCATGAGTGTTCCACCCATCCCCAAAATTTTGCGCGAACTTGTTTCGTTAATGATATGTGGTTTTACGGAATTCTGGTCAATAATCATTGGAATACCCCTCTCCAAGGCAAGATAATTTTGAAAATTTCAGTAAAGTGAAGCGACCGAAGTATGAATACGACGGCCGCCATGTTAGATTTTACTCTTCTTTGGACAGTTTACCTTGAAGCTTGGATGAATCAAACGATGGATCAGCTGCAATTTTAGTCAGGCCAGCCGCTTTGCTTTTCTCAAGTGCTGCATTATACCGTGTGTTCAGATCCTTGATCACGCCATCCAGATCACCACCAGTGAATACGTAAGCGGAGAAAGCTTCAGCCCATTTCATACCTTCCAGCGAGCTCTCTGTAATCACACTTGGATTGGCAGGGAAGATCGCGTCATACTTCTTAGGTAAGAAACCTTCGATACCTGGAATGCTAGGTTTTTTATCCGAGCTGAGTACGGCAGGAATCAGAGAGATACCGTAACCTTTTTCATAATACTCGCTTTGCAGATCCGTGCTGTATACGTACTCCATGAACTTCCATGCTGCTTCTTTGTTCTTCGAGTCCGCATTGATACCGATATAGGAACCACCAATAACTTGCGAAGCCCCTTTAATCGTACCATCATCTGTCGGCACAGGAGCAGCACCCCAATTTTCTTTGGTCGGGAATTGATCTTTGTAGACACCTGGCTCACCGGAGTGATTGATGTACATCCCAATTTTGCCTTGTGCAAATTGTGCTCTCAGTGGGTCAATATCCAAGCTTTCCACACCCGGAAGCATGCTGCCATCTTGATTCATCTGACGAAGAGCCTCGGCAATCGACTTGTACATGTTGAAGTCAAACTGACCTGTCTTGTAGTTAAAGCCGTCGATACCTTCGTTCGTGCTTGCACCGGCAATGGTGTTCGCCGCTCTCCAGAAACCGCTACCACTTTTGAATGGGCTGGCGAAGCCATAGATGCCTTCACTTTTACCTGCTTCGGTAATTTTCTTTGCGTCTGCTACCATCTCAGCAATGGTTTTAGGCGGAGAAGCAATGCCTGCTTTTTGGAAAATATCTTTATTGTACACCAGTCTCCAGATCTGGCCTGTATTCGGAAGGGTATAGACTTTTCCATCAATCGTATTTTTATTTTCGATCAGGCTGTCCTTGAACGTTGCCTTCATGGCATCACTCATATATCCGTCGATTGGAGCAAGGTACCCCTTTTGATAGTACGTTTGGAAATCGTCGATTTGAAACACATCAGGAGCTTGTTTACTCGCAAATGCGATATCAACGGCCTGCGGATAATTATCACCCATGACGGTCATTTCCACTTCAATGTTGTCTTTGTTGGTCTGGTTGAACTGCTCAATCTTGGATTTCATAAAATCAGCATCGTGTCGATCCGGAGTCCAATAGACCACTTTCGTTTTGCCACTACTCTGTTCTCCGCCGCCAGCAGGAGCCCCGCTGCCCTTTGTCGTTCCACTGTCTGTCGAACAACCAGCTACCGTTAATGCAAGCACAGCACTTAGTGTTGTCATCATCCACTTTTTAACCATTGAAATGCC
>Ga0105244_10003302_pt1 | contig 11611 bp, 7 predicted proteins | sample KBSM44metaG_FD_80423 | JGI IMG/M metagenome (GOLD analysis project Ga0105244, IMG submission 80423) | Miscanthus rhizosphere microbial communities from Kellogg Biological Station, Michigan, USA - KBS M4-4 metaG | ecosystem: Host-associated > Plants > Roots > Rhizosphere > Soil | place: Michigan...
CATCGCCTGGCGCTCTTCCAGCGAGCGCGCCTTGTACAGGTAGGCGATGCCTTCTTCGGTGAGCAGGTGGGTGACGTCGTCGCCGTAAATCATGATCGGCGCCAGCGGCATGCCGCTTTTCTTTGCCACCTCCACCGCGTCGAGGGTTTCGACGAAGGTCGGTTTGCCGCCCTCCTGGAAGGTCTCGACCATCTGCACCACAAGTTTCTTGCCGCGTTCGAGCATCGGTTGCTGCGAATCGTCATGGCGCATATCGAGCCAGGCTGGCGTGCCGTGACGACGGCCGCGCGGGTCGTGGCCCATGTTCGGTGCCCCACCGAAACCGGCGAGGCGGCCTCGGGTTACGGTTGAGGAATGGCCATCGCCATCGACTTGCAGGGTCGCGCCGATGAACAGGTCCACCGCGTATTGCCCGGCCAGTTGGCAGAACATCCGGTTGGAACGCAGCGAGCCGTCACGGCCGGTGAAGAACACATCGGGCCGGGCGGCGATGTAGTTTTCCATGCCCAGTTCGGTGCCGAAGCAATGCACGCTTTCGACCCAGCCGCTTTCAATCGCCGGGATCAGGGTCGGGTGCGGATTGAGCGTCCAGTTGCGGCAGATCTTGCCTTTGAGGCCGAGTGATTCGCCGTAGGTCGGCAGGATCAGTTCGATGGCGGCGGTGTTGAAACCGATGCCGTGGTTCAGCGACTGCACGTTGTGTTTTTCGTAGATCCCGCGGATTGCCATCATCGCCATCAGCACGTGTACAGGTTTGATGTGGCGAGGGTCGCGAGTGAACAGCGGCTCGATGTAGAACGGCTTGTCCGCCACCACCACGAAATCGACCCACGATGCGGGAATATCCACCCGGGGCAGTTCGCTGACGTCGTCCACCAGTTGATTGACCTGGACGATGACGATGCCGTCGCTGAAGGCGGCCGGTTCGATCAGTGCCGGGGTGTCTTCGGTGCTCGGGCCGGTGTAGATGTTGCCGGCACGGTCGGCCATGAACCCGGCCGAGAGCACGACGTTGGGGATCAAGTCCACCACCAGCCGGGCGTAGAGTTCGATGTAGGTGTGGATCGCGCCGATTTCCAGCAGTCCGTCTTCGAGCAACTGGCTGATGCGCAGGCTCTGGGTGCCGGCGAAGGAGAAATCCAGCTTGCGGGCGATGCCGCGTTCGAACAGGTCCAGATGCTCGGAGCGACCGACGCTGGGCATGATCATGTGCAGGTCGTGGAGCTTTTCAGGATCGGCCTTGGCCAGCGCACGGGAAAGGAAATCCGCCTGCTTCTGGTTATTGCCCTCCAGCACCACACGGTCGCCGGGCAGAATCAGCGCTTCCAGTGCCGCGACGATTTTGTCGGTGGGCAACACCGCACCGTCGGCCAACCCGAGCACCTTGTCGAGGCGCCGCTGCTTCTCGTCGCGCCGCCGCGTCCAGCGCGAGTCGGGGGAAATTGTTGTTGTCATGCTCACTCCACGGGGTTCGCTGTCGTGGAGCTACCTTAGGAGTGTCGGGTGGGGGCATCAATCAAGCGCGGTGGTGAATCATTACGCTCAGCGTAATGGTTGGAATCGCTATCGCGAGCAGGCTCGCTCCCACAAGGGAAACGCATTTCAAATGTGGGAGCGAGCCTGCTCGCGATGGGGCCAACCCGAACACTGCAGACTCTGGATCAGTGGACAAGCCCCGCATCCACCAACAACGTCTCCAGTGCCAACAAATCCGGCACCTTCGCCACCTGCTCCCCGACCTGCACCGCCGCCTGCTACAGCGCACACAGAGGCACGTCGACATAGCTCAACTGGCTGTCGAGCTTGTACGAGCGCGGAATCCCCTGCACCAGCAAGGCGATGAAGCGCAGCGTCGGCAATCCGCCCAGAGCATTGAGGATGACGATCCGTGCCCGTTCGCCGATGACGATCTTGTTGCCGCACGCCGACTCGAAACTCAGCAGCGGAATCTGCCGCTCGCGCCAAGTCACCCGGCCCAGATACCACGGCGGGGTATCGAGGTCGAAGGCGCTGGACTGGTAGTCGATCAGCTCGGCGACGGCGACGTTGGGCAGGATCAGGTTGCGATCGGCCAGCGGCAACAACAGCCCGGTGAGCTGACTGCTGCGTTGATTGTGGCGCCGCTCATGCATGTTTTTTGCTCCACAGGGCAATGCTTTCGAGCAGCACCGATTCCTGGTACGGCTTGCCGAGGTAGTCGTTGACGCCGATGGCCATCGCCCGGTCGCGGTGTTTCTGCCCGGTACGCGCGGTGATCATGATGATCGGCAAGTGTCGCAGGCGCTCGTCGTGGCGCACCTGGGTCGCCACTTCAAAGCCGTCCATGCGCGGCATTTCGATGTCGAGCAGCATCAGGTCCGGCATGTGTTCTTCCAGCAGCAGCATCGCATCGACCCCGTCCTTGGCGGTCAGCACGTTCATGCCGTGGCGTTCGAGCAGACGGCTGGTGACCTTGCGCACGGTGACCGAATCGTCGACCACCATCACCAGCAGCGGCTTCTGCGGCTCACTGTCGATATCGTGACTGACCGGACGCTGCGGCAATCGCGCCTGCATGGCGCGGATCGGCGCCAGCAGATCGAGGATCAGCACCACCCGGCCATCGCCGAGGATCGTCGCCCCGGACACGCCCTGCACCGATGCGAACTGCGGGCCGAGGCTTTTGACCACGATCTCCCGGGTGCCGGCCATGGCATCGACCTGCACCGCAATGTGCCGCTCGTTGCACTGCACCAGCAGCACCGGCAGCGGCAGGCTCTGGCCAATGAGTTTCGGGCGCGGCGCGGTTTTCAGCAGCTCGCCCAGATAACACAGTTCATATCGCTGGCCACCGTACTCGTAGCGCGGCGGATCGTGACGGAAATGCCCGTCCAGTTCGTTCGGCAGCACGCGGACGATGCCGTCGATGGTGTTCAGCGGAATCGCGTATTGATCCTCACCGCACTGCACCATCAGCGCACGGTTGACCGATACGGTGAACGGCAGGCGAATCCGGAAATGCACGCCCTGCCCCGGCACCGAGTCGATGCTCATGGTACCGCCCAGTTGCCGCACTTCTTCGTGAACCACGTCCATGCCCACGCCACGCCCGGAAATCTGGGTGATTTTCTCGGGGTGGAGAAGCCCGGCTGAAGGATGAACTGCAACACTTCGCGGTCGCTGATTTCCGCGTTCGGCGCCAGCAGGCCGCGATTGATCGCCTTGCGTCGCACGGCATCCAGCGGCACGCCAGCGCCGTCATCGCGGATGTCGAACACGATGTCGCCGCCCTCGCGGGACAGGTCGAGGCTGATCTGGCCCTGGGCGGGTTTGCCCGCTGCCAGTCGCACGTCGGCCGGCTCCAGGCCATGGTCGACGGCATTGCGCAGCATGTGTTCCAGCGGCGCGGCCATGCGTTCGAGGACATTGCGATCCATCTCGCCCTCGGCGTTGCCGACGCTGAACGCCACGTCCTTGCCCAACTCTTCGGCGACCTGGCGGACGATGCGTTTCAACCGCGGCAACATGCGTTCGAACGGCACCATGCGCGTGCGCATCAGGCCTTCCTGCAACTCGGTGTTGATTCGGCCCTGCTGCTGCAACAGGTTCTCGGCGTCATGGGTGCGTCGGTCGAGGGTTTCCTTCAGGTCCAGCAAGTCGGAAGCGGACTCGAACAGCGCCCGTGACAGTTGCTGCAACTGCGAATGACGGTCCATTTCCAGCGGGTCGAAATCTTCGTAACCGAGGCGTTCGGCATCCACTTGCTGACGGCTGAGAATCCGCCCCTGGGTTTCGGTATCGAGCCGGCGCAACTGATCGCGCATACGCTCGATGGTGGTTTCCATCTCGTTCAGGGCGGTCTGTGCATCGCTGACCTGCTGCTCGATACGGCCACGGAAAATCGACGTTTCGCCCGCGAGGTTGACCAGGTCATCGAGCAGTTCGGCGGAGACCTTGACCATGTCCGCGCCGGCCTCGGCAGCGGGCGCGGCGGGCTCGGCCTTCACCGGTGCCGGCAGCATCGGCGCAGGGGCTTCCACCGTCACCGGATGGCTGAAATTCTGGATCGCACTGATCAGCCGATCCGCTGGGGGGCACGGCTGGCCGGCGCGCACCGCATCGAGCATCTGCGCCAACCGGTCATGGCCGCGCTGCAACAGGGCAAACAGTTCGGCGCTGCCCTGCAGGGTGCCGGAGGACAGGCTTTCGTAAAGGTATTCCAACTCATGGGCGAGGTCGCCGATCGGGCCGATCTCCACCATCCGCGCGCCGCCCTTGAGGGTGTGCAGGTCGCGCAGCAGGGTTTCCACTTCCTGGCGGTTGCCGGGTTCGGCCTGCCAGCGCAGCAACGCGGCACCGGAGTTTTCGATGATGTCGAAACCTTCTTCGAGGAAGATCTCCAGCAGCTCCGGATCGTGTCCGGCGCCGTCATGGCTGGCGACGGCGGGCGGTGTTGCGGGGCTGCCGGCCTGGCCCTGACGGAACTGGCGGATCGCGTCGATCAGGTCCTGCGCCGGTTTCAGTGGCTGAGGGTCATGCAGCTCGTCGAGGAACAACGCCAGGCGGTCATGGCTTTGCAGCAACAGTCGACCCAAGGCGTCGCTGTGGTTGTAGCGGCGATCCACCAGGCCTTCGTAAAGGCTCTCCAGCTCCTGGGCCAGGTCGCCAACGGCCTCGACCTCGGCCATTCGTGCCCCCCCCTTGAGGGTGTGCAGATCCCGTTGCAGCGACGACAGCGGCGCAGCGTTTTCCGGGTCGTTCAACCAGCGCTGCAAGGCTTGTCCGGCGCTGTCGAGAATGTCCACCGCCTCTTCGAGGAAGATCTCGACGATCTCCTCATCCGGGGCGATCCCGGTGGTGCTTTTTTGCAGTTCGGCGGTGGCGCTGCCCAGCTCTGAAATGCTCAGGGTACGACTGCCATCGCTGCGAATCAGGCCCATGGCCGATGGGTCGAGGCCTTCGTCGAGCAGTTCGTGCAGTGCACGGATGCGCTGCGGTTGCGGGGTGATTTCCTGGCCGGCGGCCAGTTCGTCGAGCATGTTGATCAACGCTTCGTGGGCCTGCTGCGCCTCATGGAAAAACCGTTCGCTGACCGCCAGGCTGCTTTCTTCCACCGCGCCATACAAATCGAGCAAGGCTTCGCACAACACGTCCACCGGCAGCAGGTCTGCCAGGTGCGCGCCCTCGCCGAGGGTCGTCAGTTCATCCAGCAACGCGCTGAGTTCCTGGCGTTCTCCGGGGTGCTGCTGCCAGCGCTGCAGGAGGTTTTCGGCGTCGAGCAGGATGTCCATGCCCTGGGCCAGGAAGTTGTTGATCAACTGTGGATCACGCTTGACCCGCAAGCTGCTGCTCGGCGTGTTGAGGATGGATTCCAGCCGCTCACTCAACAGGGTTTCGGTGCGTTTGATCAGCGACTGCGCACCGACAATCGGCGCCAGCGGATCGTGCTTGAGCTGGCGCAGACCGACGCGGAACAAGCCTTCGGCTTCCAGCAACAACTCCACTTCGTCCAGGTCCAGCGCCAGTTGATGGGCCTTGAACTCCCGGGCCAGTTTGTCCAGCGGCGCCGCCAGTTCGGCAATCGGTAATACGCCGGCCATCGACGCACTGCCCTTGAGGGTGTGCAACGCTCGCTGCAACTCGTCGCTGGCCTGCAACGGCACATGCTCGGCGGCCTGATCGAGGAAACGATTGAGGCTGGCGAGGTGGGTTTCGGCTTCGTTGCGGAAAATCTCCAGCAACAGCGGATCGAGCGCCGCGACGTCTTCCACGTCTTCGGCCGGTAGCGGTGTATCACCCTTGGCCAATGCGTGAGCGCGAGCCGCCAGTTGATCGACATCCTGACGCTGGCGCTGGTGGTTGATGGCGAATTCGGCAATCAGGTCCGGCAGCAACAGCAACGTATCGGCCAGCAATTGCTGCACCGCCGGCCCAGGTTCAATGCTGTGCTCCAGCACGCGGTTGAGCAGGTTTTCCACGGCCCAGGCCAGTTCGCCGAGAACCAGTGCACGGACCATTCGCCCGCTGCCTTTCAAGGTGTGAAAGGCCCGGCGCAGTTCACTCAGGGCTGCGCTGTCCTGCGGATCGGCGGTCCAGCGCGGCAGGTAGTCGCGCAGTACATCAAGCACTTCCTCGGTCTCTTCGAGGAACACTTCACGCAACTCATCGTCCACCGGTTCTTCATCGGCCGGTGGCGGCAGCAGACTGCCGGGTGTGGTCAGCGCGGGCGGGTTGACCGCCGACGTCGGGCTGGCCAGCACATCGGCCAGCGACTGGGCGATTTGCGGGTCATCCAGCGCTTGCAGGTCCTGCATCACCAGCGCTTCGCCGGGGCTGAGAACGTCGTCGAGCAGCGGCACATGCTGTTCGCTGGGCGGTTCGTCAGGAAAGTAGCCGAGGCTGGCCAGGCTTTTCTGCGCGACATCCAGCAGTTGCTCGCTCGGTGCCTGTGGGTCATCGGTCAGACGTTCGAGGTAATACTCGATACTGGTGATGACATCCGCGAGGTTGTCCAGTTGCTGCCAGCCCGGCTCATGCGGGTCGAGCAGCAGATGCTCGCGGATAAAACCGTTGCAGGCTTCCAGCAGGCTCGCCGCACGCGTCAGCGGAATCATTGCCAGCGCACCTCGCACCTGGGTCAGCAGCGCCGGCAATGGTTGCAGTTGCTGGCGATCCCAGTCGGCGTCGATGTAGTCGACGATCATGTCCTTGGCCTGTTGCAGGCAGATGCGTGCTTCCTTGATCACGATTTGATGGATCTGCGTCAGGTCGGTGGTTGGCAACCGCGAGTCTTCCGGGCTCTCCGGTTCCACCGTGCCGACCATCCCGGCCAGGGTCGCTTCGACGTAAAGCAAGGCGCCGGCGACGTCCATCAGCGTGGCGTCATTCGGTTCGCGCTGGCCCTGAACGAGGCTGAGCACCACCGCCAGTTGATCGATGATGACCTTGCGCGGCTGGCCGAAACCAAGCACCGCCAGGGTGTCGGCGATCTGCCGCAGCGGCGCCAGCAGGCTGTCCAGATCCGAGGTGTGCTGGCGGTCGCTGCGCACGAACAGATCAAGGCGTTCCTTGACCCGCACCAGCTCTTCGCACAGCGCCGCGAGCACCGAGCGCATGGCATCGCGGTCGGGGCCGGCCAGGCGCGCGCGTTCTTCGTCGACCATCGCGCTGTCGGGCAACGCGTCGTCCAGGGAGTAGCGATCTTTCATGGTCAGCATCTGCCCGGTGGGATGTTCGGCTTTGGCAATGTAGAACAGCAGGCTTTTGAACAGCTCGGGTGGCGGTGGCTGGTTGAGGCCGGCCATGCCTTGTTCGAGCAGGCGCTTGAGCTCCTTGTCGGCGTCCTTGAACAGGCTGCGCAGGGCCGGGCTGTTGGCGATCCGGCCTTCACGCATGCCCTCGACCAGCGCCGAGGCGACTTGCCACAACGGACTCAAGGGTGCATCGCCGCTCAGGGCTTCGAGGCGGGTGAAGACTTTGCTCAGGTAACCGAGGTGCGTCTGGTCGTCCTGTTCGCGGAGCAAGCCCACCAGCGCCATCTGCAACATTTGCCGCAACTTGCGCAGCACATTGGGCAGATCCGCCGGTTCCAGCAGGGCCAGCGCTTGCGGGCTCAAGGGCGGCAGTTCGGGCAATTGCGGGCTGAACAGGCTGGTCTCCGACAACAGGCTTTCGCCCCGGGCGCTGCGCAGATCGTTGATCAGCGGCAGCACCACCAGCGGCAAATCACGGCGGGCGCCTTGTACGCGATCAAGGTAAGTCGGCAATTGACCAAAGGCCTGCAACAGCAGGTGCAAGGCTTCGTCGCGGTGACTGACGCGGTCGTTCAGCAAGGCTTCGACCAGATGCTCCATTTCTTCGGCGAGCAGTGCCGCGCCGTAAAACTCGACCATCTGCAGACTTCCGTGCACCTGATGGATGCATGTCAGGCACTCATCGAGGCCGGGCACCGACTGCGGATCGTCGAGCACGGCTTCGATGGCCTGATGCGCCTGCCTCAGCGTTTCGGCAATTTCACCCTTGACCCATTCGAGGGCCACGTAGTCGTGCCGGTCACTCATAACCACTCCGCTCGACATGAACTCGCCCGCAGGCCTCACGCCTTGTCCGTGGCGGGCGCTGGCGCCGCCGGCAAGGTGAACCCGGACACCGAACGCCGCAACTGGCTGGCCATTTTCGCCAGGTTGCCGATGCTTTCAGCGGTGGCCGTGGAGCCGGACGAGGTCTGCGAAGTGATCTGCTGGATCACGTTCATCGTCAGGGAAATCTGCCCGGCCGAAGACGTCTGCTGCTGCGCCGCGTTGGAAATGCTCTGGATCAGCGCTGCGAGGGTCTTGGACACGCCTTCGATTTCTTCCAGGGCCACTCCGGCATCCTGCGCCAGCCGCGCGCCGCGCACCACTTCGGTGGTGGTCTGCTCCATGGAGATCACGGCTTCGTTGGTGTCGGTCTGGATCGCCCGCACCAGCGTCTCGATCTGCCGGGTCGCGGCGGACGAACGTTCTGCGAGCCGTTGCACTTCGTCGGCAACCACCGCGAAACCGCGCCCGGCGTCACCGGCCATCGAGGCCTGGATTGCCGCGTTGAGGGCGAGGATGTTGGTCTGGTCGGCAATATCGTCGATCAGGCTGACGATGTCGCCGATCTCCTGGGACGACTCGCCCAGGCGTTTGATGCGTTTGGCGGTGTCCTGGATCTGTTCACGAATGTTGTCCATGCCATGGATGGTGTTGTGCACCACCTCGTTGCCCTTGTTGGCGATCTCCACCGAGCGCTCGGCCACCGCCGAGGATTCGGCGGCGTTGGCCGACACCTGATCGATGGACTGGGCCATGTCGTTGATCGCAGTCGAGGCCTCGGAAATCTGCTGGGCCTGATGCTCCGAAGCCTGGGCCAGGTGCATGGCGGTGGCCTGGGTTTCCTGTACCGCTGCGGCGACCTGGCCGGCGGTGAGGTTGATGGTCGCCACCAGGTCGCGCAACTGGTCGACGGAATAGTTGATCGAGTCGGCGATGGTCCCGGTGAAGTCTTCGGTCACCGACGCAGTCACGGTCAGGTCGCCGTCGGCGAGGTCTTCGATTTCGTCGAGCAGGCGCATGATCGCGTTCTGATTGCGTTCATTCTTCTCGGCGGTCTCGCGCAACTGACGGTTGGTTTCCCGGACCATGACCATGCCGATCAGGATGATCGATGCCAGCGCCAGCAGGCCCAGCACGTAGCCGCCGATGGTGTCGGTGCTGCGCCCCCCGGCGAGGTTCTCGAAACCGCTGGCCAGGTGCGAGGCTTCGTCGAGCAGGGTCTGCGACAGGCTGAAGATGTTGGTGGCGGACTCGCGGACCTTGAACAATTCCGGCGAGGTTTCGAGGATTTCATCCACCGAACCCGAGACGAACTGGAACAGCTCGGAAATCTCGCTCAAACGCGCACGGGCGTCGCGGTCTTCGACCTGGCTGACTTTCAGCGTCGGGTTGCCTTGCAGCATGCCGTTGAGCACCTGACCGAAACGCGCGGCATCACGACCGAAGGCATCAGCCGCCTGTTGCGAGTTTTCGTCGCCGGAAAGCACGGTGTTGACCGCGCCGAGGATCCGCTCGGCCAGCAGCGACTGCCGCTGGGCCATGGCGACCTGCGCCGCCGGCGCACCGCGTTGCAGGAGGATCTCGACGACTTTTTCGTATTCAATCTGCAACTGCGGCACGGTTTCGGCCAGGGTCGCGGCGACCTGATGCAGGGACAGTACGGTCTGTTCGCTGGACAGGATGGCATCAGTGTTTTTCAGCAGGCGTTCCCAGTCCAGCTGCACGGCGCGCATTTCCGGGCGCACGGTGGACGGCGCCGGCGGCAGGCCGGTGGCAGGGTCGCCTTTCTTCAGGTAGCCCCAGCGCTGGGCGAAATCGTTGCGCGCATCGCTGAGCAGCTTGAACGCGGCAGCCTTTCCGGCCGCCGCCTCGGTGGCGTTCTTGGCGATCCGCTGTGACAGCACCCGCAGCTCGCCGGCGTGACCGATGTACTGCTTGTCGTAATTGGCCTGGGTGTTGAGGTAAGCGAAATTGGCGAACAGCAGCATGATGAACACGATCAGCGCGATGAACAGCACGATGATCTGCGAGCGGCTGCGCGAGCCTTCTGCGGGCTTGCTGGTTTTTGCTTTGATCATCGGTCCTCGCCTGTTAAACCGCGACGTGCATGAAACTCGGTGACTGCGCCAGTGCAAACAGGCTGAACACTCGCCAGTTCTGCTCGCGCCGGAAATACCCTTTGACGAACTCGCCCTTGGAGCCTTGCCGTTTACGGATCGACACGGGTTCGAAGCTGTCCTGCTCGAAGTGCTGCAGACCGAAGACCTCATCGACCAGCACACCGGCAAAAACGTCCTGATGCTCCACTACCAATACCCGCCGCTGCTTGCGCATGAGTGACAGTTCATGGCCGAAAAATCCGCACAGGTCCATGATCGGCAACAACCGCCCGCGCAGATTGGCCACGCCCTTGACCCAGGGTTTTACCCCCGGCAATTGGGTGAAACGCGGCTCGGGCAGCACTTCGCTGACCTCGCCCATCGGCGCGACGTACCAGTGCTCGCCGAGGCGAAAGCCAATGCCGCTCCAGCGATCCTGGCGCGCCGGCTGCGACGGCAGGTCCGCCGCCAGCAGGCGACAGCGCTGGTCGATCTGCCACAACAGTTCGAACGCGGTCAGCGACTCGCTCATGACGGCGCGATCAACCGGCCAGCACGTTGTTCAGGGTCTTGATCAGCGTGTCTTCGTCGACCGGTTTGGTCAGGTAATCCCTGGCGCCCTGGCGAGTGCCCCAGACCTTGTCGGTTTCCTGATCCTTGGTGGTGATGATGATGACCGGGATGTGGCTGGTTTCAGCGTCCTTCGTCAGCTGACGGGTCGCCTGGAAACCGTTGAGGCCGGGCATGACGATGTCCATCAGCACGGCATCGGGCTTTTCCTGACGGGCCAGGGCCACGCCGTCGGCGCCGTTTTCAGCTTTCAACACTTCGTGGCCGTGCTTTTCCAGCATGCCGGTGAGTTTGTACATTTCGGTCGGCGAATCATCGACGATCAGAATACGTGCCATGGTTTTCCCCATTTTTCTTGTCGACACCGGGCCCGCTGGCCGAGCGTCACGGTGCGTGTCTTACTGCGGCAAATCAGCGGCAAAGCCCGGAACGTGGGCCGCAATCGCGTCGAGCAGTTCTTCCTTGCTGAAAGGCTTGGTCAAAAATTGATCGGAACCGACAATCCGCCCCTTGGCCTTGTCGAACAGCCCGTCACGGGACGACAGCATGATCACCGGCGTTGCCTTGAAAGCACTGTTGTTCTTGATTAAAGCGCAGGTCTGATAACCATCCAGACGCGGCATCATGATGTCGACAAAAATGATCCCGGGGTGGTGGTCGGCGATCTTCGCCAGGGCGTCGAAACCGTCGATCGCCGTGATGACTTCGCACCCTGCATTTTTCAACAGGGTCTCGGCGGTGCGACGAATCGTTTTCGAGTCATCGATCACCATGACCTTCAAGGCGCTGGACTGCTGTTCCATAAGGGGGCTCTACCGTCGCCTTTGCGAATCAATTTGTCCGTTTTGCGATGACTGATGGCTGGAAACCCTTGATGCTCAAGGG
>Ga0105244_10003308_pt1 | contig 11605 bp, 11 predicted proteins | sample KBSM44metaG_FD_80423 | JGI IMG/M metagenome (GOLD analysis project Ga0105244, IMG submission 80423) | Miscanthus rhizosphere microbial communities from Kellogg Biological Station, Michigan, USA - KBS M4-4 metaG | ecosystem: Host-associated > Plants > Roots > Rhizosphere > Soil | place...
CATCTTTGATAAAGCCAAAACCTTTATCTTCAAACCACGTTGTGATCGTTCCGTTCATCGCCATTTTTGCCTGCTTAATCTACTCAGTTTTTTACAGCGCGCAGTGTAAAACACAATGCCTGCGCAGACTATATAAGTCTGGATGATAATTTTCGGCTGCGCCAGAGGACGAGCAACTGTTTCGGCCAGGCGGCAGGTTAAGGGCGAGGGGCAAATTTTGTGGAGCGGCAGAGGCAGAAGAGAGCGGTGGAACGGTGTGACAGGGAGCTGACATCAGCCATGTGTGATACATGGCTGTCAGCATCAGGATTGTCTGACGAGACCCAGCGCTAAGGCACACAGGTTTGTGAATCAGGCAGGTTAACCGGGTACGGCGCAAAGCGCCTCTGCCGGTAACTGTCTGTTACTCATTACCCCAGCGGTTCAGGAACTCAGCAATATCATCGATACGCTGCTCGTCGATGCCGGCTTCACGCGCCATCTCCTGCTGCGACGCTTCGCTGATCTCTTCGTTATTCATTAAACGGGTGATCAGCAGCTGAAAGTAATAAGCCAGTGGCGTGCGCTCTGCTTCGCCTACCGGCTTAGCGGACTCCGTCGCATACTCATCTGCAACATCGTAGTATTTGAGAGAAATTTCATTATTCATAGGGGGTCCGCAGCGTTGAGGTCAGGTTCAGGCCGCGCCAGCGTATGTGGCCCGGCTTACCGTGGGATTATTTCGTGTTTGGGCCGGGGCTGTAAAGGGAAAAGAGGAGACAGACGAAATGCCTGTTCAATATAAATGCGATAAAGGGATGAGCAGGCTTTTAAATCAGAGCAGTAAGTCGGTATTGAATGCGAAAAAGGCCAACAGGCTGAGCAGGGATCGTGACAGATAACCCGGCACTCTTAATTGCACTGCGGTCAGGGTGACCAGCGTTCCGGCCCAGCATGAAGATTTCAGCCTTTTATCAACCCGCATCCGCTACGCTTTTTTATATTATTCAGGCGTTAACATTACTGCAGTAACACTATTTGTTGGATAATTACCCAGCTATTACTTTTTTAAAAGATAAATATTAATATTTTTTTCATAAGGGAGGGCGCTTTATTTGCAACTGACAGATGAATAGAGTCTGATTGCCAGTGAGATATTTAATTAATCCGTCACGCCGTGAAAGAATGTTTACTTACCCTTCTGTCATAAAATGAAATCAGGGGATTATTTATAGTCTATAGTGAGCGTGTAATCACTTCTGAAACTTCCCGCAGGCTGTGCATCTGCCGAAGCCAGTTTAGGATAGAATCTTATATCCAGGTTTTTTTGCCCAACATTTAATTTTCTTGTGTAATTTGTATTAAAGCCTATGGCTTCCTGGTTACTCCATTTCGCCTGTATATTCAGTCCTGGTAACGAGGAGGAGGAAATACCTTGCGAACCGTTTACAATCTGTCCATTTGAAGGTGCAAGCTGTAATGAAACTTCGGATGCCGAAGGGCAGTTAAGCACAATGTTGGCTGTGCCATAAGGGTCACCCTGTAACCGGTTGTCGAGATCATTTAATTGTACAGAATAATCTTTCGTCCCTAAAGAACAGGGAACTTCGTCAATGGAGTAGTAGTAATTGAATGTGACGACCTGTTCTGTGGCACCCTGATTCCCTAAAGGTGTCTGATAAAGGGTGAATTGGCCTACGTATTTCCCGGGCTTAACCCTGTAGGTGACGATCTCATAATAGAGTTTCAGATTAAAATATTCACCCTTCGACAATCTTTTGTAAGTGCAGCTTTTATCTCTGTAACAGTAAGTATTAGTGATATTGCTTACCTCAGATAAGTAAGGGAGTTTGTTCGGATACATGAGTGGCATAACATTTTTTTCAGCTATCCCAAACGATGTCCTTGAGTAGGTTATCGCTGAACCGTAGGGAATTGAAGTATTAACTAAACACTGAAATTCAATCAGGCTGCCAGCGGCTGACTGGTCACTTTTATGATTCCCCAGGTCTGCTAAGTCTGTAAAAGGTCTGCAGGTCAGTTTTTCTGCTTAGGAGTATCTGGAAATAAAAGTAAGTGATAAAAATAAAGAAATTATTTTAAGCAAAATATTATCCTGTTCTGACGCAAGCAGAACGCGTTATAAAAAAATCAGGCAATTAGCCATTTAACGAACGTTTCGGGACACTAACACTCTTTCGTAAATCAGAAGGTGTTACACCCTAAAGTGGTTAACACTCTTCTTAGGCCCCTGAGGATTTCCTTACTTATAGTCAAAGATCAGCGTATAGTCGGCGCTAAAACTGCCCGTCGGTGCCGGAGAGGTTGCCAGCCGTGGTGAGAAGTTCAGCCGGTACGTATTAATCCCCTGTTGAAAGACCTGCGTAGTGGCCTGATTGAATACCACCGGATAGCCATTCCGGGAAACCTGCATATTTAAACCGGCTAAGGATGTTTGTGACAGGCCCTGTGTCGCATTGACAATTGGCTTACCGGCGTTGAGCTGTACATCGACATTAGTCCGTGCCGGACAGTTTACCGTGATCGCCAGCTCGCGGTTTGGATTGTCAGCCAGACGGTTATCCAGATCGCCAAAGTTAATCGCTAAATTTTTATCGGCTACGGTGCAGGGTCTGGCACCAATGGTATAGGTATAGTAGAAACTGGCAATTTGCTCTGACTGCCCGTAAAGAACTCTGGGTGTCTGGTATAAATTTATTTTCCCTACAAACGTTCCGGTGCCAAGAATATTGGTTAATACGCGATATTTTAGAGAAAAAGAGAGTACGGTGTTTGCACTCAGGGGGAAGTTACAGGCGAAAGTAGTCAACCCGATACACACATTGGTGGGTTTGTTAATCTGATAGGTACTCAACTGGGTGTTATAAGCACTGGGGTATAATGCGCCTACTCTTAATCCACTTAGGATTTCTGTATTGTAAGAGAGCGACGCGCCTACTAAAAAACTTCTGTTTATATTACAGACGAAGTTGTTTAGAGAGCCTTCCACATAAGCGTTATAGTCATTTGTGACTCCCTGTTGAATAACACCTAAATCCACCATCAGAGTTGAGGGGGTGCATACCATATCTGCTGCTTTACAGCTAAAGGCAGATATCAGGAGGATCAAAACCAAACCTGTTTTTATAAAAGACACACTGGACTCCTGAAAATGAGTTATAAGACGAAATAAGGCGTTGCTATCACACAGCAAATATCAGCGGTACTCAATGCTCAGCAGGGCTGATGCAGAATAGCGCCCGGCGGCTGCGCGGCTCTCATCGATAATGACCGGTCTGACCTTTATAACAAACAGGGCCTCATTCAGCAGTGCGTGATTAATGATCTCGCCAGGTTTAGAGAGTCCGGTCAGGACGCCTGTCTGACCCAGGCCGTAGCCCATCTCCAGGCCGATGCCGCTCAGATCCGTTTTCACGACGCCGGCTATATCTGTCAGGTCAGTTCGCAGCGCTAAACTGACCGAAGTCAGCTTATAGCAGCGTATTTTTATCGTTGCAGAGGTGGGTTTACTCTCCCCTTTATAGAGCTGAGCAAGGCTCACCTCAGGAAGCGTCACAAGATTGTCTGCAGGGAGTTCGGCCGTACAGGCCGGTGCCCGTAAACTCCCGCTGACATTCACATCCACTCCCAGGGCACCGCGACAGAGCAGAATATAAACCGCTCCCGCCATCATCCATCGTTTCATCAATACCGCCAGCCTGTCAGTCGTAATCAAGTTCGACGGTAAAACTGGCGCTGAAACTACTGACGCCCAGTTCAGCCAGTTTGACCAGCTTCGCCGTCATGGAGAGGTTAACCTGGCCAGAGAGTCCGCTGAGCGTTCTGTTGCTGGTCAGGCTGACCCGTTGTGATTGTCCATTGACCAGCGCCTGAGTTCCGCTCCACCAGAGTTCAACACCCAGATTTCTGTAGCTGGTGACTGCCGTTGTCGTTGAACCATTGGCCAGTGAGGTGCCGCCACCCGGACGGACCGTCACCGTGACGGCTGAACCCGACGGACATTGTAATATCAGCGGAATATTTCCCGAGACAGTGTCATATTTGTCATAAGTGACGTCCCCCATACTGACACTAATTGATTTACTGGCACTGTAAGTACAGGGTGGTTTTTTTAGCGAGCCGGTTACGCTGATATTCACCGTATCTTTGGCATAAAGCGTATGAAAAGCAGTGAGAATATAAATAATGACCACCCGCAATAGAATTAATGGCATACCGTATTCACCTTTATAACGCCTGATTTAGCGGGATGGTGATTGCGGGTAGAGATCTCTCCGGCGCACCATCGCTCACTGTTAACTTTAATTTCGAAGCGCGCCTTGTCCGGCACGCCGGTTAAATAGGCGGTGCCATTATCGGACACCAGCCCGTCTGGCGTTATCTGCGCCTGTTCTGAATCAATAAATACTTCTGCAGCGAAAGGTGCTGTCTCACCCAAACCATTTACGGCGTGCAATACAATCCTGTTGCCTTTCCTGCCGGAGAAATTAATGACGCTGAATGCCCCGCGTGTCGGCGTCACTTCGCCGACAAGTTTTTCAATTTCAACGTTGTCATCCAGTGTATTGGTCCTGACCGACACCCGGTTTTTGGTATAGGGCGACGCATTGGTTAACATCGCATAGCCACTTTTATTGGTCCGGCTTTTTGACTGAAAATCAAAACCGACATTTTCGATATTATTCGTCCGGGCAATAATGTTCGTATCACCCAGCGGGGGAGACGCGATTAGCGATCCCTTATAAAGCGTTAACCCGCCTTCACCGCCGATATCCAGCTGGTTGCGCAGATCGCTGTGTGAAAGGTTCGTTCTCAGATTGCCTTTCGCACCGCTGTACTGCGCGGAAACCCCATAAGCCTGGGCTTTCCCCCCCTCACCACGCATTGATGCCGCATTGGCGCTGTAACTTAAACCCGGCAGGCTGGCCGAGGTATCCGATATCGTCACGCTATTGTTCAGGTTATGCGCACTGAAACCTGACGTGGTGAAGAGACGCGGAGAGTGGCTGGTTGCACTCAACGGCATACTGAAGGAGAGAGCAAACGCCGAGGTTTGCTTCTCCTGCAGATGACTGAAGGTCCCGGACAGCGTAATGCTGGCGCGACCGACATTAAAACTGTACCCGGTCTGTAGCGTCTGGCGTGCCGGTTGTGACTGCCAGAAATCATCTTTGTTGTAGTTCAGATAGACGCTGCTGTTGTCGTTTAACCGCTGTGAAACCGTAGCAGAAACGCTGTTTTTCAGACCGGATGTCGACAGTATGGCGTCACTGCTTTGCGAGACGGCGCGGTAATCGTCAAAGACTTCACTGAATCGTCTGAACCCGCGGGTATTATACCGATAGCCCGCCAGCGTCAGGTTTGTACCGGTGACGCTGAAATCTTTTGCATAGCGCAGGCGAAGCGCATTGCCGCGCAGCGCCGCATCCGCTGCGCCCGCAGGCTTGAACACCGACAGAGTCGAGTCTGCGGACAGCGCACCATATCCCGCCAGGTTGCGTGATATGCCCAGGTTATAGGCCTGATAGTTGCTGTTCAGTAAGGTGCCGCCAAACAGGGTGGTGTTGCCGTTTAAGCCGTAGCGCGCCGTGCCTGCCACAAAGTAAGGTTCGGGTGCATTATTCCCCTTATAGAGCGCGCGGTATTCACCGGCGTTAAATTCATAGAAGAACTGGCCGCCACGCACCATCACCGGCAGGGCGGACGCTGACTGGCGGTAAAACTGCTTTTCACCGGCTTCATTTTCAATCGTGACCAGCAGGTCATCCCCGCCGCTGACAGAGGGGATGTTGTCGATATTAAACGGGCCGGATGGCACCCAGCGCTCGAAGATCTTAAAACCATTCTGCGAGACCGACACTTTCGAGCGGCCATTCGCCGTTCCGCGCAGGGTAGGTGCGAATCCCTGCGATTCGACGGGCAACATGCTGATGTCAGACGCCAGCTGCACGCCGCGATAGTTTATGCCCTCCAGGATCTCGCCGTTTGAGTAGACATCGCCCAGGCTCAGGTTGGCATCAAGCTGCGGCAGCGGACGCTGCACATAATTCTGCGGCGAGGTGATCTCTCGCCTGTTCTCGCCATCATCCTGAATGTAGGTGACGTTCCTGAATCGCCAGGCACCATAATTGAAGCCATTATTGAGTGAGATAAAGGATGTCTTCTTACTCTTAACGGCACTGTCTGCTGACCAGATCTGAGAATAACTGAGGCTATAGCCCGAAAAAAGGACGGTTTCGCCATTATCCCAGCTCGCTTTGACCCGCGTTCTGTCTGCGTCATTCAGAAACGCCTGCGGAATAGTGATCAGGAGTTTCTGCCGGGCGAAGTCATAGACGAAGTCAGCACCCTCTAACGTTTCTGTAAAGGCTGCACAGTCTCCGGAATGCTGCAGGCGAGACCACGCATTCTCCTTCAGTCCGGCATTCTTAAAAAAATCACTGTCAAGGCAGGGCTTGATTTTATCGCGCTTTTTATCGTAGCTGAAATGTACCGACTGCTTCGCATACAGACTCTCGTTGATATAGGTCTCAACCCAGTATTCACCGGCAGGTTGCGTGCGGGAGATATTTTCGACCTGCTTTTTAAGGGCATCCATATCCGCCGGGCTACCATTCAGCTCCAGGAATGAGGTGTTGAAACTGACTTCAGCAAAGGAGAGTGTCGTATTAAACAGCAATAAAAAGGCCAGAAAGGAGATTTTATTCATGGCGTTAAAATTTCTATTCTTTCTTTATTTTTTTCTTAACGACACCACCGTAGTCATTGATATATTCAATCCCGATGTCGCGGATATTTTTCTTCTGGGTGCTCAGTGTTATCTCACCTTTTGCCGATAAATTGCTCTGCGACACCGCTGTCTGGACTCCATCAAATTCAACTTGCGTTATCGCGATATTGAATGGCGTGGGGTTAATCAGGGTGATTTTGTCTGCCGACTGACGCCATGTAACTTTTCCCGCCTCATCTTCCAGCTTCATATTTTTCATAAATGCCGGACGGTAAAACAGCTTGATGCTGGTTTTAATCGCAATCTGCAGTGTGTTCGCTGATTTATCTTTATCAGGTGCTGGCGGAATCGCTTTGACGTTAATTTTAAACAGGCTCTCTCTGTCATTCGGTAACGCAGAAGAGGTGTCCACGACGCGCAGAAGATTCTCTTCGCCCGGCCCCATCTTAAATAGCGGTGGCGTCAATAAAAACTGGTCTGTCGTTTTATCATTTTTCGCCGGGTCGCTTATCCAGGACTGCACCAGAAACGGTGTTTCGCTGGCACTGTTTCTGACGAACAGGGTCACATCTTTACTGCCTTCATTGAAAATGACGCGCGTTACGCCCAGGCTGATGCTGGCCTGACAACCCCAGGTGAGGGTGGCAAAAAATAAGCCAATTAAAAAACGCATTTCAAATCTCCGAATTCAGGGGCTGGGCAGCCCCTGTGGGTTTAGTTATATTCGACGTTAACAGCCGCTTCGGCATAAACATCGCCCGGTATAATACCGGGAACAGGATCGCTGCCCTCAACAGGTTTGTCGGCAACAGTACGGACCAGTCCTGCCTGAAAATTAAAGGAGTTTTCGCCATCGCGCATTGCATTGGTAAAGGTATTACTGTTGAGTAAGACTTTATTCTGATTAGCAAGAACAACCGCCACACCCTGAGCGCGTGACGCACCCGTTAACCCGATATAATTTCCATCTGGCTGAGCAGCCTGGAAAGAAATTTTAATATTGCTTTTAGTCGCCTTACGACAGTCCGTAAGTGAAATGGTAAAGGGTTTCCAACTTTTAGGGTTTACATCCCCGATGTTATCGCCGAAATCCGCTGAACGCACTTCCGGCATATCTACTTCAAGGCGACCATTGGTGCCGACATTCACCAGACAGGCTGCATCGTTAACTTTTCCTTTAAAGACGATGGTATTATCGTCGGCACAAGCGTTATGGAAGACGGCTGAAAGAAGTATTGCTGACAGACTCATACATAACTTTTTATTCATTTTTAATTCCTTTCAATTTATTAATTACGCCTGTTTACTGGCGTATAAGCAGGTTGATTAGCATGACATGGCGTGACGACGCATCGATTAGCGGCCTGTTTCTATCAGGCAGGCTGCTGATGCGGTTCAGAGATGTTCATGCAGACTCAGCAGCCGGCATAATAAAATTCGCCAGGACGGGTTCAGGCTGCTAAGTTGAAATGAAATTTAAACAAAAAGCGGATGAGTGTCATATTAATTAAAATTTACTTTTTTTAATTTTAATTAAACACAACGTTTCTTTTAATCCGGCAGACGAGCAGGAAAATTATTAAATGGGGTAAGTAACTGCTTTTTAAGTCATTATAGATTAGTTAAGAGAAGTAAAAAGTGCATCGGCATGACATCTTATCGCGCAGTGGGATGAATGAACGGCGCATTTCATCCCACTGACGGTGGATTAATGGCGGGAGCGTCAGTGCCGTTGAGTACAGACATAATAAGGAACGAACTCACCTGACAGCATTACCGAATTAATATTTATCCGGGAAATGAACAGTTCGACCTTACTTTCAGGTTGACGATAAAATTGCGGAAGCCATGCGCTGGCCGTTTCAGGTGAGAGCCTATCATCAATTGAGGCGAGGACCTCATCCGAAATCCAGGTATAACGCAAGCCGGCATGATGACTGGTAAACACCACCGTCCGGTTTACATTCTCCCGCGCGCCATCCTGGCGAATCACAAAACCGTTCATTGAGAGCGTTCCGCTATTTCCATCGATATTCAGTTTCGTCGAAAGACGCAGGATGCCCGACTCCCTGTGAAAATTCACGTTACCGGAGCAGGAGAAGCCGAACGTAATGCCATATTGATACCAGATCGTGAAAGCCGTCAGTGCGATGGCCAGACCGACGGTCGATAGAAAAAGGATCCTTTTAATCATGATGATAACCAGTATCTTTATAGATAAAATAATTTGAGTAACAGATATCGTCCGAAAACAGAGAGATCTTTTCGCGACAGTTTATCGCTGAGACCTTATTGCTGTAAGGGTAATTGGTCAGGTAAAGCACCCTTGGCTCTTTACAGAAACGGCTGAGATAATCCACCATTTTCAGATTTTTAAAATCGTAAGCGCGATTATTCTGATAAACCTCACAGGCTCCCAGTTTTCCCGTATTGACATAATTTCCGGGTGAAACCGAAGAGAAGATGATGAGTGAGCAGGCGACGACCAGCAAAATGCTGAGGAGCAAGATATAGCGCGGCCACGGAAAGGTGACTGCACGCTTTCTATTCACGGCGGGTCCGGACAGATTGTCCGATGTCCTGACAGAAGCTGAATAATTAATCGCAACCACCTCTGGCTGAATCAGGCCGGGGCTGCTGTATGTCTCACTGCTGCTTTTCATCTCTGACTTAGCCTTTACAGATTCTGTCTCATCGCCCTGCCGGGGAGCAGGGCGGGTTTCCTGAGGGGTATCCTTGCCCGTCAGGGCGCGTGGCGCGTCGCTGTTTTGCTGCTCAGCCATTTCACTCTCTGCTGAGAAGAGAAAATCCTCTGCTTCATCGCTGTTCTGATCGTGCTCCTCTGCCTGTATTGTTTCTTCTTCTTCAGGCGTATCCATATTGATATAGGTTAGCGCAACAGCAACCTGCAGATTGAAAATAAAGCCTCGCCGGTGAATGGTTTCGATAATACCATTGTCGAAATCGCCCGCCTGATTCAGCATTTTTCGTAAATAGAAAATGGTGTTATGCAGCACATTCAGGGAAGCTGTCATACCAAAGCGCTCCCAGCCAAATTTATAGAGATCGTCGTGCGTGACCAGTTTGCCATGATTTTCAAGCATTAATAACAGGCAAAATGCGGCTGAGGCCCTTAGTTTGACTTTAGTGTCATTGTCCAGCCTCACCAGACATTTTTCAGAAAGGATAAATTTGACGTTATCGCCAATAATGTAAATGCGTTTCATTTTTATTAAAGCCCTGGCAGGTGATAGAAACAACGCTCTGTGAAAGGCGTTTTAATTATTTTTATTACTGTAACTGTGTGTCTAAGAAAATTATTAATCATTATTTATAATCCATTCGGCGGAAAAAAGTAAATATTTTGAGAAATTTACCCGCCCTTATCCGTTGATTTTCCTGAGGGTAATAGGCGATCGCTTTTAAATTAAGAATTTAAATTACTGAATGCAAAGGGATTTTTATGTGTTATTAAAGTAAATAAAATTTAAGATGCTCTGCGGTCAGTTTTTCTTAAGATGGGGTTACTTTTTTTTAAAAATGACCAAATCCCATGCAATCAGAAAGGTTTTTACCTCAAAGATCAGAACAGAATTCAATGCGCGTTATTAACACCGCCGGAACCGAAATTCGCCTGAAGAGTCAGGAGGTCTGTATCATCTGGTTTCTTATGACCGGCATGAAGCCCAGAGATATCTCGCTTTTTATGCATATAACCGAGCAGAATGTCAGTTATTACAAAAGAAAAACCATGAAAAAGTTGCAGGTGAAAAACAATTTTGAATTTTTCTCATGGTTTCGGTGTAACAGAAGTGTTTTTAACAGTGAGATAGCCGAGTCTTATATATTAAAGCGCAGTGAATTCTGACAGTGTTGATAATTATTGTGATAAATTAACTGGCTTCGGGGGGCGAAAGATGAGTGAATCTTTTAGTGATGCAGAGAAGAAAATTATTGGTGAAACGGTCGGGTTTTATGTCCAGAAACTGATTAACGACACTGTTGAGCTTATTCATCAGACTGAGCGCGAGGCGGATAAGCGGTTCAGTGAAGCCGGTATTCAGTTCGACCACTATTCTCCGGCAAACAGTGATTACCTCACCGCCGTCCTGCACGAGAATCTGTTTGACCGTCTGCACAAAGGCGACCCTGAAACAGCCAGGCTCATTCTGACCATGAACGGTAAGCGTGTGGGCGTCTGCAAAGATGATGCGGAGAGGCTTCCCTGAGGTGAGAAGGCGTGGGACGCCCTGTGCCACGGCCCGTTCACACACGCGCTCCAGGGCCTGATACGCCGCGCTGAGAAATCCACCTCAGCATAGCGCGGTCGCTCTGATGCCCTGATGCGCCCGGTGTCGTGCTGACGGGAAACGCGCTCAGCAGGCGGCCCTGCTGAGCGTTACCCTTAAGCCGCCTGTATCCCGTTAACCTCGGCGCAGAAGCGGCTCTCTGCCTTAGGCGGTAAGACTTTCAATCGGCTCGACAATACATTCCGGATGCGCCTGCAGCCGCGCTAAAGCCTCGGCGTAGGAGGGCATTGAGTCGGCTGCGCCGGCACGTTCGACACAGAGTGAGGCAAATGCCGCAGCAAATCGCGCCGCCTGGGGCAGATCCTCGCCGGACGCGAGCCGGGCGGCAAGTGCGCCATTAAACGCGTCGCCAGCACCTGTGGTATCGCGCGGCTGTGCCGGAAAAAGCGGAATACGCTGCTGCTGCACAGGTGTAGAGAGCAGGGCGCCAGCAATGCCCAGTGTGATAATGACCTGACGCGCACCCTTACGATGCAGTACCTCAGCGGCGCGACGTGCGCTGGCAAAATCAGTAACGGTTACCCCGCTAAGCTGGCTCGCTTCCGTGCTGTTAGGCGTCAGCAAA
>Ga0105244_10003310_pt1 | contig 11602 bp, 9 predicted proteins | sample KBSM44metaG_FD_80423 | JGI IMG/M metagenome (GOLD analysis project Ga0105244, IMG submission 80423) | Miscanthus rhizosphere microbial communities from Kellogg Biological Station, Michigan, USA - KBS M4-4 metaG | ecosystem: Host-associated > Plants > Roots > Rhizosphere > Soil | place: Michigan...
ACACCTTGGTTTGGGATGCCAAGGGTATGCCACTGCAGCAGCGCACTGTGCCGGCTTTCGAACCCAAGCCAGGGGCTGCTGTGCTGTACCAGATACGGTAAGCCCAGTGTTCGGGGATCGGGGCGGTCATTAACGTTGTGCTGGGCTTTGGCTTGAATCGCCAGGTCCACGTCGAGGGTGGGCGCCAACCGTTCTTTTTCGTGCCCATGCCTGAGGTACGAGAAGGTTGTTAGGCTCAACCTGAAGCTGATGGCAGGTAGATGTGGGTACCTTCGATGTATCTGTGAGGTTGGCTTAGGTCGGGGCTGCTATCTGGATGCTTCGGGGAGTTCGAATCGAATGCTCATGACGAGCTGTCCACGCCGTTAATCTCACTGCTTTGATGTGATTTCCTCCATCGGAAAACGCATTAACCAATCGCTCACGAAAAAGCCCCAGATCTTTTGACCTGGGGCTTTTTCATCTCTATATGGCCCGGCGTCGTTTGAACTGGGCAGTGAGAGCCCTGTATTCATTGGGTGTGTTTGGTGACGCTTCGGTTAGGCATACGCGTGGGCATACACGGCGCTTCCTTCTGGCCACTTTTTTCGTGGTATCCCCGTAGGGTAAAGCAACACCAAATGGTTACTGATGTGGTGCTTTCCAGCTGAGTAGTTACTTCTTCGTTCGACCTTCTGCCGCCAGTGAGGCGAGCGCAAGGTTGATGAATCCTGCATTTTCATCCAGGGTATTCAGTGCCCCACGGATGTTCTGTGCCACTTCTGTAGATCCTCTTTGCTCAACCCAGTTTGACAGCTCCTCGATAGCTGCCCCTAGCGCCAGTTGGTTTTCATTCATGCGCTTGAGTAATGACGCAAGCAAAGGGGTGTCTTCCATGATGTTCTCCCGCCGTGTTGTCAGGTAGTCAATCTACCTCCAGCCAGTCGCATTGCATATCAGCTGTCCTCACCACCTGGTGATCGGAAATCACGCTGGTCATCTTGATTCCCTAGATGCGCAGTTGCTTGGACTTGACCACCCATTTGCATTCGACTTGGCAAGTCGTTTGCATCGGATTTGACCAGCACACTGGGCGGCCTTGATCGGCAAACAACGGCCAAAAATGGTCTTGCGAAATGGTCACATCAGCTTTTCGACCAAAACTGTAGTCGCGTAGATAGAAATATCTCCAAAATCACCCTCAAGGAATAAAACGTTCTCAACAATGCTTATCCCTTCGAGCTCTCCAAGTTCCCTTGAGTTCTTAACATCAAGGGCTCCAAGCCTGATGGTGAGCTCAGTGCCGTCGGCGTTCCATGCCATCAACTTGTATTTGGTCTCGTCATCCGCACTAACAACCATCTCGAAATATCGATGGGCCTGATCCACTGTGATCGACAAGACGTTGCTTTGTTCGAGCGCTTGAACATCCATGGCGAGGCTACTTTTGCTTAAAACCGCATCCTACTACGGCAGATGCCTGCCTTTGAAATCGAAGGGCCGCTTCGGGTCGACTTCTGCCAATCAGGGCCACCCAGTGTGCTGGTCAAATCCGATGCGAACGACTTGCCAAGTCGAATGCAAATGAGTGGGCAAGTGCAATACAAATGGGTGGTCAGGGTGAGTGCAATTACCCACCCTAGAGGCCAACAATGTGGTGTAGGGCCAATTTGGAAAGGCAGCATGAGAGCACGTATCCAGCCCCCCCTCCAAAACTGGTGTAACCGGTGTTACGAGTGTAACGTCCTTCACCAAACGCCCGGTTTCATTGGCTTTCATGCCCGTTGCACAGTTGAGCGACATAGCGTACCCCCGATGTAACGCTGCCCCTGCGTGTAACGCTAAAGTCAGCATCCGGGTGTTGTGGGCAGGCGCTGTGCGCTCGAGCCTACCAAGCGAATTTTGCGGGCTCCGCCTTTCGATGAGAGGAAATCACGCTGGGGACCCTGAGAGCTTTAGCTTCACACGGGGCATGAAACCCGCGGGATCGAGTTAGTGGGAGGTGCCGGAAGTTACTGAAATTTCAATCGTTGAAATTGAAAGGATCTTGAAGAAAAAGGGCCATCGTTACAGCTTCGGTAAAGGTGGCTGTATCTGTTGCTGATAGTGAACACCTGCATGGCGTCAACCATGGTGATGGGTGTCAACCACGTCAACCTGTCAACCAACTTAAAAAATCCATCCGCTAACACGAACGCGCGGGTTCTATGCCCCGTACCTAGAAGAATTCTCCAGGGGCCCCACCATCGAACCCAAGCCATTAGCATGATCCACCTCAGCTTCGCTGAAGGAGCAATACCACAGGGGCTAGGGGGGCTACCCTAATAGAACCGTGTTACCTGTGTTACGCGTGTTACATAAGTTTATAACTATATGATTTTAATAGGTTTGCGTGGCGTTACACAGCTGGGTCTGGTTTGCCGATATGCGTGTTACATGGCGAAGAGGTGTTACATCAATTAATGCCTTGGCAGGAGCTGTTTGTGATGATTGCGGCGGGTGCCATCGACCGAGGGGCTTCGTTTAGAAGGGCAGCTACCAGCCGATTCTGTTGAAAAAGTCGGCTTTGAAATCCGTGCGAGAAAAGTACGCGCCTGAGATTGAAATCTGAATTTTTGGCAGAACGTTCAGGACTCGGATTTCACGTAGCCGCGTGCAACTGAGGTGTTTTCATCCATCAATATTCGAGTGTTCCGGGAAAGCCGACTTTCTCATCACAATCGGCCAGTAGCTGCCTTTGAGGGGTGGTTGCTACTGACTCGGTGCCAGACAAGTTGTCTCCTTTCTGACTACCATCTAGACATGCCGCTGGCAAATTGCCATTCTGGGGATATCGAACGTTATGCGTAGTACTACGCCATGGAGGAGGCAGGGTGACGATCATTCAGGAAATTCACGCATGGTCTAAGGGGCTGCCTGCTTGGCAGCAAGATGCGATTGCTCGGCTCTATCAAGATCGTACGCTTAGTGTGGTTGACCTGGATGATCTTTACGCGTTGGCTAAGGCCGAAGTGGGGATCGCTGATCCAGATGACCGGAAGGCGATGGTTCTAGAGGATGCTCAGGTAGCTCCGCCGGCCGATCCAACCCGAGTTGTTCAGCTTGCAGCGATTAAGGACCTCCAGAATGTTAACGCCCTAGCGAACGGTGGCAGCGTCCCGATTGCAATGGCAGGTCTGACGGTTATTTACGGAGAGAATGGCGCTGGGAAGTCGGGATATTCCAGAGTATTCAAGCATGCGTGCCGTGCGAGGGATCGGCGTGAGCCCATACTGCCCAACGCAAACCTGGATCCCAAGACTGCAGGCGTTGCCCAAGCGGTGTTCGAGGCTGTAATCGACGGCACGGCCACTGACCTTGCTTGGCAGTATGGAATAGCGGCGCCTGAACCGCTTTCGGACATATCCATCTTCGATACCCATTGCGCACGTGCTTACATCGATAACCATGGCGATTTCGCTTACGCTCCATACGGACTGGATATCTTGGAGGGGTTAGTAGGTGCGTGTAACAAGCTCAAATTGCGTGCCACGCAAGAAAAGACAGCGAATGCTCCTAGTGACGCCGCTTACGCCGTACTCGCGAAAGAGCCGACCGCAGTGGCCACTACGCTGCTCGGTATCCCCACCAAAACCAATTCTAAGCATATCGAGGCTTTAGCGACGCTCAGCCAGGCAGAGCAGGATCGGCTGCTCTTACTGACACAAACCCTAGCTGAAGCTGATCCGAAGCAAAAAGCCCAAACGCTGCGCCAGAAGGCGACGCGCTTCTCGGGGTTGAAGGATCGATTCGCAGCTGCAATGACGTTGATCAACGATGAAAAGCTCAATCAGCTCGGAGAGCTAATTAAGAAGTCGAAAGCGGCCAAAGCCGCAGCGGAGCTGGCTGCGACGGAATTCAAGCAGACGCCGGGTCAGCTTGTTGGAACAGGTGGCGATGAGTGGAAGGCCCTGTTTGAGGCGGCTCGAATTTTCGCCGGGGTTAGTCATCCAGATCATGAGTTCCCGGCGATTTCAGAAGACGGCACATGTCCCCTTTGCCAGAACCGACTTGGGGAAGAGGGCGCATCGCGACTAGTTAAGTTTGATGCCTTCATTAAGCATGCTGCCGAAAAGACTGCGAAAGAAGCCCGTGAAACTGCCGCCACTGCCTACAGGGCAATTCAGAACGCCGCCCTGGATGTAATGTTTCGCGATGCCTTGGTTGAGGAGCTTACGGAAATTGATCCAGAGCTCGCTGCGGTATGTTCATCAATGCAGGAGTGGCTGCACTCCCGTCAGAAACTAATACTGCAAGCCGCTGCGGCTGAGATCCAATGGGAGGAGGTCCTGAAGTTGCAGGCCGATCCGCAACCGGGCTTAAAGCACATTATTGTAGGCCTACAGGGCCAAGCCGCTGCGCTAGAGGCAACGGCCGATGAGAAAGTCCGGGCTGAAATGGCGACGGAGAAGCGAGAGCTTGATGCACGAGTAAGGTTGGGCGAGGTAAAGGACGCTGTGCTGGAGGCAATTGCTAAGCATGAGGTATGTAGCAAACTTCAGGCATGCATCGAGGGTTTAGACGCACGCGCTATTTCCAGAAAATCCACCGACCTTTCGCGTACTACGGCTAGCCAAGAACTTGCGGACGCTCTGAACGAAGAGCTCAAGCGTCTTAAGGTGCATCAGCTTCAAGTCGTGATGAAGCCTGAGTCTCCTGGAGGCAAGACCCAGTTCAAGCTGATTTTGCAACTACCTGGAGGGGGCGCCCCGGCAGCCATTCTTAGCGAGGGAGAGCAGCGGGCTATTGCCATTGCCTCTTTTCTCGCGGAGATCAGGCTTGGTAAGGGCCGTGGTGGAATTGTGCTGGATGACCCGGTTTCATCGTTAGATCACCGTCGTCGTTGGGAGGTAGCGGAGCGTTTAGCGATTGAGTCGCTGACTCGACAAGTAATCGTCTTCACCCATGACATCTACTTCCTCTGCATTCTGGAGCAGAAGGTTGAGGAGTTTGGGGCTGCTCTGACTAAGAACTACATTCGTCGAACCGCGCAAGGCTATGGAGTGCACTCGCAGGACCTGCCATTCGACGTGGTGGGTACAAAGGACCGCCTGGCCAGATTGCGCCAAGCGCTGGTTGAGGTTCGTAGAGCACAGAAGGATGGGGACGAAGACGAGCATCGTCGCCTAACCGCTGCATGCTATGGTCGACTGCGCCTCGCTTGGGAGCGGTGTATCGAAGAAGTTCTGTTGAACGGAGCGGTCCAGCGGTTCGGCGAGGGTGTATCGACACAGCGTCTCAAGTCTGTTGTTGTGACCGATGAAGATTACCGAGAGATCGATATCGGAATGAGCAAGTGCTCCAAGTTCGAGCATGACGCGGCAACGACCGTCGGAAGGCTCCCGACGCCAGAACCTGATGAACTAGAACAGGACGTCGAGAGATTGGCGACATGGAGAGCTGCTTTGGAAAAACGCTTAAGAGATATATCCAAAGCGAGGAGCTGAACTGAAACCTCTTCGAGCGACCGTCGGCAAATGACAGCTTTTGGCCGAAAGCGCTAGTCCGCGAGCGACTGCTATCGGCCAATTGTGTTGAAAAAGTCGGCTTTCCCGGAACACTCGAATATTGATGGATGAAAACACCTCAGTTGCACGCGGCTACATGAAATCCGAGTCCTGAACGTTCTGCCAAAAATTCAGATTTCAATCTCAGGCGCGTACTTTTCTCGCGCGGAATTCAAAGCCGACTTTTTCAACAGAATCGGCCATAAGCAGACGTTCAGAACCCACGACTGCCAGGCAAGAGCTACTCCTTAGAAGCACCAAAAAAGAGCGCTTAAGTAGAAATTCCACTATTTCTCCATCGCTGCACTGGCGTACTGCTAGCATCAAAGAGTCAATATGAGGGCGATCATCATGCTCTATCCGTTATTCGATCAAAATTGTGAATTGATGGCTTGGATTGAACCGGGGCGACACATTTTCGATTCAGACATGAATTGGATTGCCTACCTTGCAAATAACCATGCTTGGTCTGCTGAAAGCGGTAATTGGCTGGGTGCTGTAAGTGGCCTTTTGTGCATGGATCACGCTGGAAAACCGATCCTTTGGAATCCGAATGAACGGATAGTAGGGACCGGCCGTCCCGCCCGACCTGCTCGTGCCTCTAGAGCTTCCCGCCCCTCGCGTCCGTCCAGGCCTTCGCGACCTTCTCGTCCATCGAGACCTGCCCGTCCGACTGGCGGATGGTCCGATCTCACCGTGTTCAGCTGGCTCACTCAATAAGAGATGCAATTGTGCATATGGCTCTCGGCGGCGACCCGCTGAAAGCTTCCATCAATTTCGGCTGCTGAAGGTTTCTTTGATGGTCGTCAACTTTGAGTCAATCTCTGCCATTCTTGAACGGTTTTTTGCCGAAAGCCGCTGTACCAGGCAGACCGTTTTCGACCAAAAGCAGACGTTCGGGAGTGATGGCTTAAGCCCACCAGCAATAGTCTTTAGGATGGAGACGCTGGCGACTCTGATTACGATTTCAGACCTTGCGCTGCATACGAATTCAAAATTTGACTTAACGCTTTGTAGAGTAACTGCAGCCATCTCATCACTGTGTAGGATAAAAGCAATAGATAAATGGTTTCTCAAGGCAAGATTTGATGGTAATTTCTGTCTTCAGTCCATCCACTTACCGTTTGACGGATCCATGGTAAAAAAAATCACGGCCACAGCGTTAGAGACCTTGAGCCCTACTCAGTTCGAGAATCTTATATTTGATCTCATGGTATTGCGAGGCATGTCCAATGTGCATTGGCGGACTCCAGGGGCTGACGGGGGTAGAGACATTGAGGGAGAGACGTCAGTAGTTGATTTTTCTGGACACCAGAGAACAGAAAAATGGTACATGGAGTGTAAACGCTATAAGGCCGCAATAGGCTGGCCTACAATTTACGAGAAAATTGGTCATGCGGACGCAACCTCGGCAGATGTATTGTTGATGTGTACACAGTCAACATTCTCGCCCACCGCTATAACTCGAACCCAAGAGTGGAATAAAAGGCAAGGGTCTGTAAAAGTGCGTCTGTGGCCGAAACACGACCTTGAACTTAGACTGGGAGAGCATCCTGACTTGCAAACGAAGTATGGCCTTGCGGGAAGCAAAGATCAATCTGGTAGCTCAATCACAAATCTTGTACTTACGATATTCAAAGCTTTAACGAGCTACGATGCGGGCAGAGAATATGCAAATAATCCCGCAGAGAGAATGTTTGAAGCTGCCCTAGCCATCTCCAGTTTAGTTCATAAAAAAATGGAGGATATAGAGTTACGGGGCCAGATGAGTAGCAGTGCGCTCAAGTCTGAAAGCAATGAATTCGTCGAAATCACTATCAATGGAGAGTGTCGACTTGATCGGCATGGCGTTAGAGCCTATGCTCATTTGCTAGCGGCATTGGCATCTTCAAAAATCAAAGTGAACTCGCAGAGTCATAGTGCATGTACACTACTTTCTGAAGATGGTCGTGACCTAAAAGTACTGTTTGACCGGCACAATGCCGCCTTTAGTTCTATATGCTTCTGGTCAAATTTTGATGCAGATACAAACGAAAGGGAAATCACACTTATACAGCGCGAGGCTCTCTGATGTCAGATAATACTGATGAGCCGACTAATATTGATGTCGGTGTTTTGTTTTTGGCAAACTTCGTCCATCAAGTTGTAAATCCTCTAAATGGGGTTATTGGGACGCTCGATAATATTCACGACGGAACATACTCCGGTGATATAGTTGATCAAAAAATCAATGCGTCGCGCGCACAATTGGAGCAGTGTGTAACATTGCTGAGAAACCTGGCATACCTGTCCGACTATTTTTTTGAAGAGTCAGATAGCACTCATTTACGAAAGCCGCGGGAAGTTGTATGGAGCCCATTACAACAAACAATAATTGAGGCAATCCAGTTCTTCCAGATATTGGCTAGACAAAAGAGAATCGGGCTGGAGTTGAATGATGCACGAAAGCAGCAGCATCGCATATTTATCAGGCCAGAGCTACTTCGTCAGATTTTCATAAATTTTTTTGATAACTGGTTGAAGTATGGGCTAAAAGATCAGATTGTTAAAGTGCAGGTGAGCACAAATAACGCTAATGATTTGGTGATAGAAGTACAAGGGAAAAGTATTCCATTTGATAATGCAGGAGCTAATTCCTTATTCGATTTTGGCGTTCGAGACAGAAGCGCGATTGACAAAGTTGCTCAAGGCTCGGGAATTGGTCTTTATATTTGCAAGCAGATTGTAGTAAAAACCTTGAAAGGTACAATTTCGGCTGTGCACCAGAGTACAAGTGCACTATCTACTTTTCGTATCTCAATACCAAAAGAAAATTGGAAATATGATAAATAAACCCTACAAAGAGAAGTCCGTACTTCTAATAGATGACGAGCCAGAGTACGTTCAATGGTTATATGACTATCTTGTCGCCAAGGGATTTGAGGTCGATATGGCGGAATCGGTCGGTGATGCACTGAAATTTGCCGATGCTACTGGCTACAGGTTGTACCTTGTCGACCTTAACATTCCAGCAGGCGCTTGGACCTCTCCGTCACCAATGCCTGAAATATATTCCCAATATAAAGGGTTAAATGTTATACGTTACGTGCGAAGCCAAGGAAATTCGGGCGTAAGAGTTGTGGCTTATTCAGCGCACGAGAATGCGGAGATTCATGCTGCCATTGATAATTTATACTGTAACTATGTCGTCAAGGGACGTGCAAGGGATATAAAGGCAGAAATCGAAACCGTGCTCCAGCACGACCCCAAGGCCTAGTTGCGATACAATCTAGAATAACTGCAAGCGAGGATAGTGAGCCTCTCTTGTCTGCTATGTGCCTCACAGGCAGATTATAAATACAGAGCGAATGCAGAGCCTGTAATTAAACAAATATTTAGCCCTGTACAAACTCCAGTTTTGACGGGTTAATCAGGATGTTCTAGTTATAAAAAATCACAGGCGGGGACTGCTCCAGTGCTAAATTCTTACTCATCGCAGGTTGGTACTTTTAGAAGCTACTTTAATCAACCCGTGCTGAGGAGCTAAACGGCTGCCGAGACAGGCCGCCTTGAGGTTACGTTCTGCCATTGCTAATGGTCTGCTTTTGGCCGAAAGCGGTCCTAAGTCCACATCCGCCAAAGATCAGAAGCCGAAAAATCTGGAGGCTCGTTTCGTAATGGGAGGACCTAGCGAAGCGGAAGCTTCTTAGGCTTCCGCTTCTCAATTACCCGTCCTTTTTCTTGAGTTGAAGGTCAATGAAATCAAGCTCTGCCTTGATTGCATCAATCGTGAGCGTCTCAACCTTGGTATTTTTGTTTGCTCTTACGTTGAGCTTTTTAACGCCAGCCATGCCGGCAATTATTCCGTTCAAATGCATCTTTCGGGTTTTTAGGTAATCAGGCATCTGTGCGCTGTTCTGTGGTGATTTGTTCATGGTTAGACCTATGGTTGGCCCGAAGCAGCCGACCATCGCCGGTTGCTTCGGGGGAGGGTTCAGGCTAAGCCGCCAATAGGTCAAGCAGACTGTGTTGCTTTGAGCGATCCACGAGTTCTTGCCAGGTCCAGCTTCCGAAGTTCTCGCCCTGTTCAGGGATGTCCAGCTTCATCAGTGCAACTGGCTCTCGATTTATCAGGTTGCGTGCAGCCCACAGCTTGCCGCCGGTCTCCAGCAGCGCTTTCGCCGCCTCATTCCATTGTTCTTCTAGCACGGTGTTTGCCAAATGAGCCGCTTTTTTCTCAATTTTGGCGCGTTCTTTTTGTGCCTCTGTGATATGCAGATCAATCGTTACCAGCTCCTGCTCCAGCGCCGTGATGAGCAACTGTTGGCGGCGGTGATGCTCAACCGCAGCTGTGAGGTTTTTTGCTGCCTTTTGAGCTTCGGCGTTTGCCGCTTTCTCGCCTTCCACATCGCCCCAGGCGACAGCCTGTGCATAAGCAGTGGCCGCGTCCGTTTCAGCTTGTCGAGCTTTTGCCATGTGTTCCTGATCGCTCTGGCGCAAATGCTGCAACCTGGTCTCGATGCTGTTGCGCTTTTCGTTAAGCTCCATCTCGTCGGCTTTCCAGTTCGCAATGCCGCTGAGGTAACCTGCAGCCAAGCTCTCACGGTTCGCCAGAGCCTCGAGGCGATCGATTTTTTGATTCAGGCGATAGATCTCATGATCTCGTGAGTCGATGCGTCTTTTGTGATCGTTGATTTCATCTTGCACTGCGCGTTGACGGCCTTGCTGGATAACCACTGGGCTTTCCAGCGCTTCTTCGAAGGGCGCCAGGTCGCGCTGAATGCTCTCCATTTCGAGGGCCAGTGTGTCGCGGCGGTCTTTCAGTTCTTGGATAGTGTTCATCTGAATTGTCTCTGGGTACTGCGGTTGATAGGGATGGTTGTCGAACGGCTGGCGAGGCCGGTAATCAGCCGGCGCTACCTCGATCAGCAGGCATGCCGTCAGGCGGCCTTAGCCTCGCCTTCGTCCGTTCCTGGTACGGTCTTCACCACGTAGCAGCGTTGAGGCCCTAACCCGGGCAGGCGAATCAAGCTGTACGCCTTTCCGTCGCTTCCCGGCTCGAGCACGCCCCGTTGCAGCAGTTCCTTGTTCACCGCACTGATATTCATGCCCTTGAAGATTTCGGCCCTCCAGGCTTCCGGCAGTACGTAGTAGGTGTTGGTGGTGTGCAAGGCGTCGCCCATGCCGTGTTCCATCGTCTTGCGAAAGCCCAACCGATCAATCGTGCGAGGGCCGTGCTCATCGATCTTGGCGGCGGCAGATTCCCAGCGGGTAAAACGGCTTTCTCCAAAGCGCTCGATGACCTGCCTCAGCCGCGCCAAAATCGCATCGCCCTCGAAGTTTCCGGCGCCGCCGCGTTCTGCTAGCCACGCATGCAGACACACACGTGCGGCGGTCGTGGCCGTACCATCGGGCCATCCAGTAACGCCGAAGGCGGTAGCCAATTCTCCGGCCGCTGCCGCAAGTCCGAAACGGAGGGCGGCACGTTGCGCCTGACCACTGGCCGACGCAGGCAGGTTTTGGGTGATGAACTGCTCCACCGTGCGACGAACGATCACCGACCACCTGAGCATTTCTCCAGGCGCACACATTGCGTGCAGGAAGGCGGTGAGGGGCGTGCCGTAGTATTTGGCGACACGGGCCTTGAGCGCATCGGAGAGGGCAGCAGCATCCTCAAAACCATTCAGCGCATCGAACATGCCGAGGCCCTTGCTGGCATCCGCTGGTACGGCAAGCATGCGCACCTCCATACCGGCTTTCAGTTCCTTGTTGGCATCCGCCATGTGCTGCGCCAACGTCTTCTCGCCGGTCGAGAGAAACAGCAAGCGCCACTCCTGCACCTGTCGGCCCGCCTGTCCTCGATCATTCGCCCGGGCCTTACCGGTGCCATTGCCGAGCATGTACACCGTCTCGCCAATAATGCGCGGGTCACACATGCCAATTTCATCCAGCACCAGGAGGCCGTCTGAGTGTGCGGCGGCGATGGACTCCAGCGCGTTGTCTGTCGAGCGCCATGAACGCACCAGGCGAGGCCCGCCATAAACCGATGCAGCGACTTGCAAGTGGGTTGTCTTGCCACCTGAGCTGTCGCCGTAGAA
>Ga0105244_10003313_pt1 | contig 11598 bp, 7 predicted proteins | sample KBSM44metaG_FD_80423 | JGI IMG/M metagenome (GOLD analysis project Ga0105244, IMG submission 80423) | Miscanthus rhizosphere microbial communities from Kellogg Biological Station, Michigan, USA - KBS M4-4 metaG | ecosystem: Host-associated > Plants > Roots > Rhizosphere > Soil | place: Michigan...
CCTGAACCGCCACGGCATCGGCGACAACCAGATCACCGCGCTGTATCAGGACCGCACCGGCACGCTCTGGGTGGGCAACTGGTACTCAGGCTTGGATTGGGTCGATCTCGACAGCGGTGGCTTCGAGCGCTACACCGAGTCGACCGGCGTGCTGCCGGGCGTGTCCAACAGCAAGGTGCGCGCGATCAGCGGCGCCGGCGACAATAAAATCTGGCTCGGTTCCGGAGAGGGCCTGACCAGGCTGGACGTGACCAGGCGTACGGTCGAGTCCTGGCACCGCGACGAGCGCGATCCCGGCAGCCTGCCCGGCGACGTGGTGATCGCGCTGGCCACCGACCTCAAGGACCGGCTGTGGGTCGGCACGTCCACCGGCCTGGCCCGGCGCGATCCGTCCACCGGCCGCTACACGCGGGTGCCGTTCGACGCCGATCCGAACGCGCTGTCGATCCAGCGGCTGCTGGTCGACCGGGCCGGCGTCATCTGGGCCGGCACGCGCAGCGGACTGCACCGCGTCGATCCGGACACCGACGCCGTCACCACCTATCGCGCCGATCTGGCTAATCCGGACAGCGTCGACGGCCGCGTGTACGCGCTGCTGGAGGACCGCCACGGCATGCTGTGGATCGGCACGGAAAACGGCTTGAACCGCTTCGACCGCGCCACCGGCAAGTTTCGCCACTACCGCCACGATCCGAACCGGCCGGACAGCCTGAGCCACAAAAGGGTGCCGTTCATCTTCGAGGATAAGAACGGCGTGCTGTGGATCGGCACCGCCGCCGGCTTGTGCAAGGCCCTGCCGCAGCCGGACGGCGACCTGCGCTTCCGCTATTACCCGGGACAGAACGGCGGCGCGGTCGATCCGATCGGCGCCATCCTCGAGGACGGCAACGGCCGGTTATGGATCAGCAGCACCGCCGGCATCGCGATGTTCAATCCCGAGAGCGGCTTTTTCAAGCAATACACGGCCAAGGATGGCTTGATCGACGGCTCGTACTTCATCGGCGCGGCCTACAAGGCGCCGGACGGCACGCTGTACTTCGGCGGCCTGGCGGGCATGACCGCGTTCAAGCCGTCGGACGTCCATGACAACGCGCGTCCACCGCAGATCGCCATCACCGATTTCTTCATCTTCAACGAGTCGATCCTGAGCGACGTTCACCGGCCGGACGTGCTGCCGAAGGGCTCCCTGAGCGACGCCAAGACGCTGACCTTGAGCCATCGCGACGTCATGTTCTCGATCGAGTTCGCCGCCCTGCATTTCGCCGATCCGCAGCGCAACCGCTACGCCTACCAGCTCGAGGGTTTCGATCCGCAGTGGGTGACGACGGATGCCGGCAAGCGCTTCGCCACCTATACCAACCTGGACCCGGGCCATTACGTGTTCCGCGTGCGCGCCGCCAACAAGGACGGTGTCTGGAGTCCGGAACCGGCGGTGCTGGAGTTGATCGTCACGCCGCCGGTGTGGAAGATGTGGTGGTTCCGTTTGCTCATGGCCGGCCTGGTGGTGGGCGCCGCGTATCTGCTGTTCCGCATCCGCATCCGCATGCTGATGCGGCAGAAGCAAGCCCTCGAGGAGGAGGTCGGCAGCCGCACGCGCGAGCTGGTGCTGCAGAAGGAGTCGATCGAACGGCAGAAGCAGGAGGCCGAGCTGCAGAAGGAAAGCGTGGAGCTGGCGCACCGCAATATCTCGCTGCTGTCCGATATCGGGCGCCGCATCACGGCCAACCTCGACAGCGAGGCCATCATGACCATGCTCTACCAGCAGGTGCACGCGCTGATGGACGCGAGCGTGTTCGGCATCGGCATTTACCGGCCCGAGCAGGAACTGATCGAGTACCCGTTCGCGATGGAGAAGGGCAAGCGCTACACGCCGTACACGCGCAGCATGCTGGAGCCGAACCAGCTGGCCGTGTGGTGCATCAACCATGCCGAGGAAGTGTTCATCAACGACCTGGAGCAGGAATACGCGCGTTACATCGCCAACCTGGCGCTGGTCTCCGGCGTCGACAACATGGGCACGCTCGAAGACGGTTCGCTGCCGACCGAGCCGCGCTCGCTGATCTACGTGCCGATTTCCGTCAACGGCCAGGTGCGCGGCATCATCACCGTCCACAGCTACCGCGCGCACGCCTACCGGCGCATCGATGTCGACATGCTGACCACCCTGGCGTCGTACGTGGCGGTGGCGTTCGCCAACGCCGATTCCTACCGGCAGTTGCAGGACACCCAGCAGCAGCTGGTCGAGCGCGAGAAGCTGGCCGCGCTGGGTTCGCTGGTGGCCGGCGTCGCGCACGAGCTCAACACGCCGATCGGCAACAGCCTGGTGATCGCCAGCACGCTCGAGGACAAGACCTCGGAGATCGAACTGCGCCAGAACAGCAACGTGCTGCGCCGCTCGGACCTCGCGCAATTCATCGACGCCGCGCGCGAGGCGTCGACCTTGCTGATGCGCAGCCTGCGCAACGCGGCCGAGCTGGTCAACAGTTTCAAGCAGGTGGCGGTCGACCAGGCCAGCGCCAAGCGGCGCCATTTCAACCTGCACCAGGCCAGCCAGGAAATCGTCACCACGATGAAGAACCAGATCCGCAAGGCGGGCCACCAGGTCGATCTGGAGATGCCGGACGATATAGAGATGGACAGCTTCCCGGGGCCCTACGGCCAGGTCATCATCAATCTGATCAACAACGCCTTGCTGCACGCGTTCGACGGGCGCAGCGGCGGCGTGATACGCCTGTGGGCGGTACGGCTGGGACCAGACCGGGTGCGGATCGTGTTCCAGGATGACGGCTCGGGCATCGCCATCGAGCATCAGGCGCGTATTTTCGATCCGTTCTTCACGACCAAGCTGGGGCAGGGGGGCAACGGGCTGGGGTTGAGCATCACGTACAACATCGTGACGTCGCTGCTCGACGGCAGCATCCGGGTCGACAGCGTGGTCGGGGTGGGGACGCGGTTCACGATCGACCTGCCCCTCAAGGCGAGCCTGGCAGGCGATTGACGAACCGCATTCCCGTCTTACCGCATTATTTATCGGCCTACACGCCCCAGATGATGCTCTCGTTTTCCTGCTTGGCCGAGCGCAGCATCTCCAGCAGCGGATACGCGCGCGCGTGGAATCCCACGCGCTGCATGACGGCATGTTCCACCGTCTCGTTCTCTTCCTTCTCGTGCGCGTGGATGTCGTGCTCGATATCGTTTTCAGGATGGAGTTTGCTTTCGGCCACTTCATGCTCGAGCACCGACAGCGCTTGCTCCGCCTCGGCGGCGGTGATCACGCCGCGCGTGGGGTTTTTGTGCAGCAGGTCGAGGATGCGTTGGGCGTGTTCCTGATACATCAGGACTTCAGGGCTGGATTTGGATTTGAAGGCAATTAACATGATGCGCTTTCTTAGTATTATTGATCAAGAGGTCTGACGGTGCGCCGAATGACGAAGCAGCGGCGTGCCGCTGCTGTACACATTAGGTCGTCACGGAAACTTTACAAGAGACGAACCCATCTGTATGGACGTTAGCGCACGTCAATTAAGTATCTCCTAAGCCAAGCGCCCGGTTTCAGTTCAGTTTGAAGGAGCCGAACCAGGTTTCCACCGTGTCTCGCACGATGTTTTTCTCGCGGCCCATGACGATGACCTGATACACGCGCGTATCTTTGGCGATGAAACGTCCGATCAGCAGCATCGGCTCGCCATTTTGGCTGCCTTTCGCTTCGACGTCGAGCACGGTTTGCCCGCCCGCCGCCGACGATGCACTTTTGGTCACCGTGGCGCCGATGTTCCTGACCAGCGCCGTCTTCATGGCCTCGATCGCCGCCGGGGTCCTGCCCGCGTCCGGCAATTGCGCGCTGCCGACCGCGAACACCACCCCGTCCACCTCGGCCGCCGTCATCGTCATGTTGACGTCCAGATCGCCCAGCTTGATGGCGCGGGTCTGGCTGGCTGGCTTGCCGGGGAACAGCACGGCATAGGGCGCGTCATTGCTGCGGTAATCGCGCCAGTCATATTGCGGGCTGCAGGCGGACAATGCGGCCGCCATCAGCAGCGCCAGCGAGATCTTTTTCATGATGCCTTCGCTTTCTTCTTTTTACGTTCTTCCTCGTCGCGCTTCCACTCGTCGATATGCGCCTGCTGGCGCAGCACGCGGGACGCCGGATCGACAATATAGTGCGCGTTGGCGGCCAGGGGCAGTTCGCCGTGGCCACCGCTCATCGGCAGTTGGACGATGCGCTCGCCCTGGTCGTCGACGATGCGCACTTCCAGCGGCATCGGGAACGGGCCGCCGTCCTTCAGCTTCCAGTTCAGCTGCAGCTTGTCGCCGCTGCGCGTCTCGACCAGCTCGGGCAACGCCGCGTGGTACAGGTAGGCGTCGAAGAACCAGCCCAGATCGCGGCCGCTCGCCTGGTTGGCGATGGCGATGAATTCCTTCGTGCTGCTCCAGCGCGGCTGGAAGTTGCCTGGCCTCGGCGTGTCGGTGCCGTAGACCATGCGGCGCGTGGCGCGGAAGAAGGCGTCGTCGCCGATCAGGTTGCGCAGCGTGTGCAGGATCAGCGAGCCCTTGGTGTAGATGTCGTTGCCCGGGCCGCCGCGTTTGTCGTCGTAGACGTCCTCGATGCGCTGCGGTTTGCCGCCGACCACCGGCACCTTGTTGTGCAGCGACTTGCGCTGGTTGAACAGCTCGGCCTGGAACGCCATGTCGCCGCGCAGCCATTGCAGGTACAGCGGCTGCATGTAGCTGCCGAAGCCTTCGTGCAGCCACATGTCGTCCCAGTCGGCGTTGGTCATCTGGTTGCCGAACCACTCGTGCGACAGTTCGTGGTGCAACAACCAGTCGTAACCGTAGGGCGACTTCAGGTAACCGTTGCCGTAGGCGTTGATGGTCTGGTGTTCCATGCCCAGGTGCGGCGTTTCGACCACGCCCATTTTCTCGTCGCCGAACGGGTAGGGGCCGATGCGGCGCTCGAAGAAATCGAGCATCGGCGCGAACTCGGCGAACAGGCCCCTGGCCTGCTGCCCGTGTCCTTTCAGATACCACATGCGCAGCTGAATCGTGTTGCCGTAGCGGCTGGCGTAGTCGCCCGACAGCATTTCGTAGGGGCCGATGTTGAGCGCGACGCCGTAGGTGCTGGGGTTTTTCGCGCGCCAGTGGTAGGTGCGCCAGCCATCCTTCTCATCCATGCCGACCGCCACGCCGTTGCCGGCGACCACCAGCGGCGCCGGCACGCTGATGTGCAGGTCGATCAGTTTGGCCTTGCCCATCGGATGGTCGATGCAGGGCCAGAACAGGTCGCAACCTTCGCCCTCGACGGTGGTGGCGATCCACGGTTGCCCGTCCTCCGTTTTACTCCAGACGAAGGCGCCATCCCACGGCGCGCGCTTGGCCACGTGCGGCACGCCGTGGTAGCGGATGCGCACGGTGGTGCTGGTGCCGGCCGCTAGCGGTGTCGGTAACGTCAGGTAAAGACGGCCGTCCGGGTTGCTGATCGCCGAGCGCGCCAATTCCACACCGTCGACGCTGGCGCCGTCGACCGGCAGGTTGCGGTCCAGCTCGACGGCGATGCGGGTCAGCGGCGTCGTCGCCAGCGCGTTGGCGGTGAAGGTCAGCGCGGCGTCGCCACGGATGCTTTGCGTGGCGGGATCGACACGCAGCGCCAGGTCGGCTTTGTCAAACGTGACGGCCAGTTGCTCCGGCGCGCGCGGGCCGCCGGAGCCGGCGGTGAAGTCGGTCAGCGGCACTTGGGCGGCGCAGCCGGCCAGCAGGGCGCTGGCGGCGAGATACGTCAGGAGAGGCAGCGGCGGGCGTGTCATGCAGGTTCCGGCGGGTTAAATGTTGATCAGGCAATATAGCAGCAAGCATCACGAACCGCCATCTTCCGGTGCGCCGGCCGGCGCGATGTGGACTGGCAGCCGCGGCAGGAGTCGGGCCGCGCGGGGAAAAGTTCAATTTGTCTATTTTGCTGTGGCAATTCTTTTGATATTTGCTACTATAGCGCATCAACTCTTGGTTGCCGGACCAGCGATGGCCTGGTCGATTTACCCTTCCGTCCCCATGCCCCCGGGACAATGCCGTCACTCTCTGCGTCCCTGATTCCTGCCGCTTTTCGCGCAAGCGACCCGATGCCGCCACCATCCCGTATCGATCGTCGTTTGTTACTTATAACGCTGCGCTAGCAGCCCGAAAACGGAAAACATAATGAAGATCGCTAACTTAAAAATCGGAACACGGCTCGGCCTCGGATTTGGCGTGGTCATCGTTTTGCTACTTCTCGTCGCCTTCATCGCCGTCAGCCGCATCAACCTGATCAACGATGCGACGAACGAAATCCTGAACGACCGCTACGCCAAGGTCACCATGGCCCAGGATATCCAGACCGAAGTTAACCTGCAGGCACGCCATCTGCGCAACGCCATTATCGGTGCGTCCGACCCGGCCGAAGTCTCGGCATCGCTGGCCAAGCTGGACGAGTCGGTCAAGCAAAATAGCGCGCATCTGGCGAAATTGAAGTCCATGCTGAACACGGAAAAAGGCAAAGCCCTGTTCGACACGTTGAGCGAGCGTCGCAGCGCTTATGGCAGCGCGCGTGACGCGACCGTTAAGCTGCTGCTGGACGGGCAGGCCGACGTGGCCGGGAAATACTTGCTCAAGGAACTGCGCGCGCCGCAAAACGCCTTCTTCGAAGCCATCGACGCGATGGCGGATTTCCAGGAATCGTTGATGAACAAGTCGGGCCGGCAAGCCGAGGCCGATGGCGCTTTCGCGGTGCGGACGACGTTGGCGCTGTCGGCGGTCGCGGCCGTCGTCGCCGTGTTGATCGGCTGGTTGATCACGCGCTCGATCACGGGGCCGGTGAACCACGCCGTGGCGCTGGCGCAGACCGTCGCCGCCGGCGACCTGAGCAGCCGCATCGAGGTCGATAGCAAGGACGAGATCGGCTTGTTGCTGCAGGCGCTCAAGGACATGAACCAGAGCTTGAACAACATCGTCGGGCAGGTGCGCGTCAGCACCGACGAGATCGCGACGGCGACCGGGGAGGTCGCCACCGGCAATATGGACCTGTCGTCGCGCACCGAACAGCAAGCCAGCGCGCTGGAGGAGACCGCCTCGTCGATGGAGGAACTGACCTCCACCGTCAAGCAGAACAGCGACAACGCGCGGCAGGCCAACCAGTTGGCCGTGTCGGCCGCCGACGTCGCACGCCAGGGCGGAGCGGTGGTGGACGAGGTGGTGGCGACAATGGGACAGATCAACGAGTCCGCCGCCAGGATCTCGGACATCATCGGGGTCATCGACGGCATCGCCTTCCAGACCAACATCCTGGCCCTGAACGCGGCGGTGGAGGCGGCACGCGCCGGCGAACAGGGCCGCGGTTTCGCGGTGGTGGCGTCGGAGGTGCGCACTCTGGCGCAGCGCTCGGCGGGCGCCGCGAAGGAAATCAAGACCTTGATCAACGACTCGGTCGAGCGGGTCGAGGCGGGCAACAAGCTGGTGGCCAAGGCCGGCACCACGATGACCGAGGTGGTCGCCAGCATCCAGCGCGTGACCGGCATCATGGGCGAGATCACCTCCGCCAGCCACGAGCAGGAGGTCGGCATCGAACAGATCAACCAGGCCGTCGCCGAAATGGACACGGTGACGCAGCAGAACGCCGCCTTGGTGGAAGAGGCCGCCGCCGCGACCGGCGCGCTGGAGCAGCAGGCCGCCCAGCTGGCGCAGGTGGTCAGCGTGTTCAAGCTCGATGCGGGGGCGCGGATGGCGGCGTCGGCGTCGCATTCATCGCCATCGCGACGGTCGGCCCCGCGCCTGGCGCTGGCCGGCTGAGGCCAGCGGCCGCCCGGCTGCGGCCCTTCTTCATCGACGTACACACGCCTGGACGGCGCGGCATGGCCGCGCCGTTCGGCGTTTACGCTATCAATTGGCATGCTGACGCTCTATAACAACAGGCAACTGGTTGGCTTGCTGTTACGCAATATGCGCAGCCGCCATTGGGTCAACATCGAAATATTGCAGTGCCAATTGATCCCAAATGGAAACTATCATGAACATCTCTAACTTGAAAATCGGAACGCGGCTGGGCTTGGGTTTCGGCGTGGTGGTGGTGCTGTTGGCCGCCGTGGCGCTGGTGGCCATCACCCGCATCAACCTGATCAACCAGGCGACGGAACGGATCTTGAACGATAGCTTCGTCAAGTTGACGCTGGCCCGCCAAATTCAGACCGAGGTCAATGTGCAAGCGCGCTTGTTGCGCAACGCCGTCATCGGCGTGGCGGACCCTGCGGAAGTGCGGGAGCAGTTGGAGAAGATGGATGCGTCGCTGAAGGCGAACGAAGAATATATCGTCAAGCTGGACCACATGCTGACGCTTCCCAAGGGGAAGGAGTTGTTCAAGACCCTGAACGAACGGCGCAACGCTTACACGGCGGCGCGCAATACCCTTGTCAAGATGATCAAGGATGGCCAGTCCGAGCAGGCCGGCAAGTATGTCAGCAAGGAGCTGCGGGCGGTGCAAACCCCGTATTTCAGCGCCATCAACGCGATGGAGGATTTTCAGGAATCGCTGATGAAGCAGGACGGTGAGCAAATCGCGGCGGGCGGCGCCTTGGCCGTGCAACTGAGCGTCATCCTGTCGGTGACGGCCGCGATCATGGCGGCGCTGATCGGCTGGTTCATCACGCGTTCGATCACGGTGCCGGTGAACCGGGCCGTGGGCTTGGCGCAGACCGTCGCCGCCGGCGATTTGAGCGCTCATATCGACGTGCAAAGCAAGGACGAGATCGGATCGCTGTTGCAGGCGCTCAATGACATGACGCTGAGCCTGAACAACATCGTCGGCCAGGTGCGCGCCGGCAGCGACGAGATTTCGACCGCGACGGCGGAAGTGGCCAGCGGCAACCTGGACCTGTCGTCGCGCACCGAGCAGCAGGCCAGCGCGCTGGAACAGACCGCGTCGTCGATGGAGGAACTGACCTCCACCGTCAGGCAAAACAGCGACAACGCGCGGCAGGCCAACCAGTTGGCCGTGTCCGCCGTCGACGTGGCGCGCCAGGGCGGCGCGGTGGTGACGGAAGTGGTGACGACGATGGGCCACATTCACGCGTCGGCCGGCAAGATCTCCGACATCATCGGCGTCATCGACGGCATCGCGTTCCAGACCAACATCCTGGCCCTGAACGCGGCGGTGGAGGCGGCGCGCGCCGGCGAGCAGGGCCGGGGCTTCGCCGTGGTGGCGTCGGAAGTGCGCAACCTGGCGCAGCGCTCGGCGGGGGCGGCGAGGGAAATCAAAACCTTGATCAACGACTCGGTCGAGCAAGTCAACGCTGGGAACCAATTGGTGGCCAAGGCCGGCACCACGATGACCGAGGTGATGGCCAGCATCCAGCGGGTCACCGACATCATGAGCGAAATCACGGCGGCCAGCCGGGAGCAGGAGGTCGGCATCGAGCAGATCAACCAGGCCGTCAACGAAATGGACGCCGTGACGCAACAGAACGCCGCGCTGGTGGAGGAAGCGGCGGCCGCCACGGCGGCGCTGGAGGGCCAGGCGTCGCGTCTGACGCAGGTGGTCAGCGTGTTCAAGCTCAGCCAAGGGCAACGCCAAGGCACGCCGGTCGCGCACCAGATGCCCACACGGCCGGCACCCCAACTGGCGCTGGCGACGGTTTAACGGAGTATCGTTAGCCACGCAGGGCGCGGCCGGGCATGGCGCCGGCCGAGGCCGCGCGCAGGACGTTGCGGCGTTGAGGGTTCATTGCTTGAGTCATTTTATTCACCTCCCTCATGGCGCCGTGACGCGGAAGTAGTCGACGTCCAGGCTGGACGCCTTGGCGCCAGTGTTGCCGGAAGCCCCGTCGCCGACGCTGAACACGCCGATCTGCGCGCCCACCCAGCGGCCCTTGCCGATCTTGAGCGGCTGGCCCACGGTCTGGAAGGTCACATTGTCGGTGCTGTAGGCGAAGCTTGCCATCGCCCCGGGCGCCATGCTCATGCGCAAGTACAACGTCGAGGGCGCCGACGGCAACACCACGGTCGCGGTCTCCTTGCAGCGCACCACGGCCGGACCGCAGGTGGTGTAGACCAGCTGGGTGGCGTCGGCCGTCTTGCGCAGGCCCAGCCAGGCATATTGCATGGCGTTGACGATCAGGCCGGCACGGTCGCCGTTGTTGGCGTCGTTGAGCTGGACGCGGGTGTTGACGACGAACTCGGGCGCCGGCAGTTTCTGCGCCAGGATGGACGGCGCCGCGCGGACATAGTCGGCCGCATCCGGCGCCGCCTGCGTGAACAGGCGCAACTGGCCGGGACGTTCGCTCAGCGAATACCACTTGGCGTTGCTGTTGGCGTTCCACTGCCATTGCAGGCCGAGGCGCGAGCCGTCGAATTCATCGGAGGTGGGCGGTGTTTTGAGCGCCGCGCCGGCCACCGGTTTGACGTGGGTGGGCACCGGTTGCCCGGCGCCCGCATTGGGCCCGGCTTCGCCCATGATCGGCCAGTCGTCGACCCAGCGCATCGGTTGCAGATGGACTACGCGGCCGTGGGCGGCCTTGTCCTGGAAGTGGATGAACCAGTCCCTGCCGTCCTGCGCGCGCACCCAGGCGCCCTGGTGCGGACCGTTGATCTCCGTTTTTCCTTGTTCGAGCACGGTGCGCACTTCGTACGGCCCGTTCAGGCTGCGCGAGCGGAACACCGACTGCCAGCCTTCCTCGACGCCGCCGGCCGGCGCGAACACGTAGTAGTAGCCGTTGGCCTTGTAGAACTTCGGCCCTTCCAGCGTTTTGTAGCCCTTGATCGCGTTGCCGTCGATGAGGGTGGTGCCTTTGGCGTCGAGCAGCTTGCTGGCGTCCGGCGCCATGCTGCGCAAGGTCAGGATATTGTTGAATCCGGCGCGGCTCTTGGCCCAGCCGTGCAGCAGCCAGGCTTTGCCGTCGTCGTCCCACAGCGGGGTCGGGTCGATGATGCCTTTGCCCAGCAGCAGCAGCTTGGGCGCGCTCCACTGGCCGTCGAACCGGTCCGCCGTGATGACGAAGATGCCGTGGTCCGGGTCCGGGTAGAAGATCCAGAACTTGCCGTCGTGATAGCGCAGGCACGGCGCCCAGACGCCATCGCCATGGCGCGGCACGGCGAAGCGTTCGGACGGCACCAGGGCCGGCAGGGCGTGGCCGATCAGCTCCCAGTTGACCATGTCCTTGGAGGTCAGCAGCGGCAGGCCGGGCGCGCTGTTGAAGCTCGACGAGGTCATGTAATAAGTGTCGCCGACGCGGATCGCGTCCGGGTCGGAATAGTCGGCGTGCAGGACGGGATTCTTGTACTGGCCGTTGCCGAGGTCCGATACCCAGGGCGCGGAGGATGGCTTGGCCGGCCCGTCGATCTGGGCGGTCTGGCAGGCGGCCAGCGCGAGCGGCAGCAACATGGCGCCGGCGATTTTGTGACGGTTCATTGTTTTCATGGTCATGACATCAGAAGGTGTATTCGGCACGCAAGGTATAGGCGCGGCCGATCGGCTTGGCGATGTTTTGCGCAAACACCACGCGCGAGCTCAAGCGCTGGTTCGACAGCGGCGGTTCTTCGTTCAGCAGGTTGTTGACGCCCAAGGTTACCTTCAGGTTATCCGAA
>Ga0105244_10003315_pt1 | contig 11595 bp, 10 predicted proteins | sample KBSM44metaG_FD_80423 | JGI IMG/M metagenome (GOLD analysis project Ga0105244, IMG submission 80423) | Miscanthus rhizosphere microbial communities from Kellogg Biological Station, Michigan, USA - KBS M4-4 metaG | ecosystem: Host-associated > Plants > Roots > Rhizosphere > Soil | place...
GTCGACCGCCAGTTGCTCGAAGGCAGCCGCGTACGCTTTGTCGGCACCTGCACCATCGGTACCGATCACCTGGACCTGGACTACTTTGCCGAGACGGGCATCCGCTGGAGCAGTGCGCCGGGCTGTAATGCCCGCGGTGTGGTCGACTACGTACTGGGCAGCCTGTTGACCCTGGCCGAGCTGGATGGCGCGGCACTGCCTGAGCGCGTGTATGGCGTGGTGGGCGCGGGTGAGGTGGGTGGCCGCCTGGTGCGGGTGCTGCACGGCTTGGGCTGGAAGGTGCTGGTGTGCGATCCGCTACGCCAGGCCGCCGAAGGCGGCAACTACGTCAGCCTGGAAACCATCGTGCAACAGTGCGATGTGATCAGCCTGCATACCCCGTTGCAGCGCGGTGGCGAGCACCCGACCTGGCACCTGTTCGGCCAGGTGCAGCTGGCGCAGTTGCGCCCGGGTGCCTGGCTGATCAACGCCAGCCGTGGTCCGGTTGTGGACAACGCCGCCCTGCGCGAGCTGCTGCTGGACCGTGAAGACGTGCATGCAGTGCTGGACGTGTGGGAGGGCGAGCCACAGGTCGACCTGCAACTGGCCGACCTGTGCACACTGGCCTCGCCGCACATTGCCGGCTACAGCCTCGACGGCCGCCAGCGTGGTACGGCACAGATCTACCAGGCGTTGTGCCGTTTCCTGGGTGTGGACGAGCAGGTGCAGCTGGCGGACCTGCTGCCCCGGCCGCCGCTGGCGCAGATCGAGCTGGATGCCAGCACCGACCCGGCGTGGGCCTTGGCGACCCTGTGCCGCGCCGTGTACGACCCACGCCGCGACGATGCCGACTTCCGCCGCAGCCTGAGTGACGACCCGCAGCAGCAGCGTGCGGCGTTCGACCAGTTGCGTAAGCAATACCCGCCGCGACGCGAGATCGAAGGGTTGGCGGTGCGCTTGCGTGGGGAGTCGCCGCAGTTGGCGCAGCTGGTGAGTGCCTTGGGGGCGGAGTTGGTCTGACAAGCTCGCAATTCCCCCAGGTTTTTGCAGCCCCTGTAGGAGCGGCCTTGCGTCGCGATCGGGCCGCGAAGCGGCCCCGGCAATTCAGGTGGTGAAGCTGAAATCCTGGGGCCGCTTCGCGGCCCGATCGCGACGCAAGGCCGCTCCTACACGGGGCGGCGTACAGCGGCTCTCAGGCAATAAAAACCCGGCGCAAGCGCCGGGTTGCAAAAAAATCGCCGATCAACCTTTGTGTACGCGCTCGCCCCGGCTTTCTTCCAGGGCCTTGCAAGCCTGCTGGATCATCTGCTCGGTAATTGGCACTTCGCGCCCCTTGCCGTCGATGATCGAACCGCATGCCTGGGGTGGCGGGGTGGTCTGAGGCTTCTGGTTGTCACTGCCATGCTGCAAGCTCATGCACTGTCTCCTCTTCAGGTTCAAGTTCAGGGTAGCCCTGCGCCGTGACTGGCCTGTGACAGCTTCTGTATCACGGCAGCAACAGTCCAACAGAAACCCTGTGAAAGCTCCATCATCTGTTTAGATCGATGCGTTATAGCACCCTGCATGCATTCCCCCTGCCCGGATGAGTGGTAGTCTGCGGTTTCCCCGCCATCGTAGCCGCCGCCATGCCCGATCCGGTTTCCCCTCGCCAACGCCGAGCCTTGCGCCTGGCTTGGCAGTTCGTTCGTCCGTACCGTCGACAGGTGCTGCTGGCCTTGTTGGCCCTGGTGGTCACTGCCGCCATCACGCTGTCCATGGGGCAGGGCATCCGCCTGCTGGTAGACCAGGGCTTCATGACCCGCTCGGCGCACCAGCTCAACCAGACCATCGGCCTGTTCCTGCTGCTGGTGCTGGCCCTGGCGGTGGGCACCTTCAGCCGTTTCTACCTGGTGTCGTGGATTGGCGAGCGTTGCGTGGCCGATATCCGTCGTGCCGTGTTCGACCACCTGATCGGCCTGCACCCCGGCTTTTTCGAAGACAACCGCAGTTCCGAGATCCAGTCGCGGCTGACCGCCGACACCACCTTGCTGCAATCGGTCATCGGCTCATCGCTGTCGATGTTCCTGCGCAACGCGCTGATGGTCATTGGTGGTGTGGTGCTGTTATTCATCACCAACCCCAAGCTCACCAGCATCGTGGTGGTCGCCTTGCCGCTGGTGCTGGCACCGATCCTGCTGTTCGGTCGCCGGGTGCGCAGCCTGTCGCGCCAGAGCCTGGACCGGGTGGCCGATGTGGGCAGCTACGTGGCCGAGACCCTGGGCCAGATCAAGACGGTACAGGCCTACAACCACCAGGCGCATGACCGCGAACGGTTCGCCGACACGGTCGAAGCCGCCTTTGGCGTGGCCCGCCAGCGGATTGCCCAGCGTGCCTGGCTGATTACCCTGGTGATCGTGCTGGTGCTGGGGGCAGTGGGGGTGATGCTGTGGGTGGGCGGCATGGATGTGATCGCCGGGCGTATCTCTGCAGGCGAGCTGGCGGCGTTCGTGTTCTACAGCCTGATCGTCGGTAGCGCGTTCGGCACCCTCAGTGAGGTGATCGGCGAGCTGCAACGTGCAGCGGGTGCGGCCGAGCGCATTGCCGAGCTTTTGGCGGCGCGCAGTGCGATCCTGCCACCCACCGTGGCGCAGGCGCTACCGCAGCAGCGGGCCAGTGGACGTATCGAGTTGCAGCAGTTGGTGTTCGCCTACCCGTCACGGCCCTCGGTGGCAGCCGTCGATGGCCTGAGCCTGGTCATCGAGCCCGGGCAGACCGTGGCCCTGGTTGGCCCCTCCGGGGCGGGCAAGTCGACCCTGTTCGATTTGCTGCTGCGCTTTTACGACCCGCAGCAAGGGCGCATCCTGCTAGATGGCCAGCCGGTTACCGAGCTGGACCCCGACCAGTTGCGCCGGCAGTTCGCCCTGGTGGCGCAAAACCCCTCACTGTTTCGCGGCACGGTAGAGGCCAATATCCGTTATGGCCGGCCCGATGCGACCCTGGCCGAAGTCGAAGCAGCGGCCCACGGTGCCCATGCCGACGAATTCATCCGGCAGCTGCCGCAAGGCTACCAGACGCCCTTGGGCGAGGGCGGCATCGGCCTTTCCGGCGGGCAACGCCAGCGCCTGGCGATTGCCCGGGCGTTGCTGGTGGATGCACCGATCCTGCTGCTGGACGAGGCCACAAGCGCGCTCGACGCGCAGAGCGAACACCTGATCCAGCAGGCGTTGCCCCGCCTGATGGCCGGGCGTACCACGCTGGTGATCGCCCATCGCCTGGCCACGGTGCAGCATGCCGAGCGCATCGCGGTCATCGACAAGGGCCGGGTGGTGGCGGTAGGTACCCACCGCCAGTTGATCGAAGAAAGCCCGCTGTATGCGCGGCTGGCGGCCTTGCAATTCACCAGCGGCTAACCCGTCGCGAGTTTGTAACAATTTTGTAGCAATTGCCTGAGAGTATCTGGCTCAACTGTTGCGTAAGTGCTCGACCTGGCTGCCATTGCTTGATGGCAGCTTTTTTTTGGCCTGCCAACAAGGACATGGAATGTCTTACCTGGTGTTGCGGATGCGCGCCATTCCTTTCCTTCCGGTTTCGAGATCCACGATGTTGCGTAAATCCCTCAGAGTGCAAATTCTCTCGCTGCTCGGCGGCAGCTTGGTGTCGATGCTGTTGATCGCCCTGGTGTGTTTCCAGTTTTTGTCGTCCAGCGTGCGCGGTTATGCCGAGCTGGTGGACGGGCCGCTACGGGCCTCGCAATTGATTGACGAAGCCAACCTGCAGTTCAAGATCCAGGTGCAGGAATGGAAGAACGTGCTGTTGCGCGGGCGCCAGCCGGCTGAGATGGACAAGTATTGGCAGCAATTTCAGGCCCGCGAACAGCAGGTGCAACAACTGCTCGGGCAACTGATCGACAGCAGCGACGCCAGGCTCAAGGCGCCGTTGCAGCAACTGCGTGACAGCCACCGGCAGTTGGGCCAGGCCTATGCGCAGGGCCGTCAGGCCTTCCTCGCCGCCGGTGGCGACCCGGTAGCCGGCGACCTGGCGGTGAAGGGTGTAGACCGTGCCGCCAGTGAGCAGATGAGCGAACTGGTCGAGCAACTGCGTGCCGAGGCCCGCCAGCGTGCGGCCAGCATCAACGCCAGTGCCGAACGCACGGTATGGCTGGGCTTGCTGGTGATGCTGGCCTCGGCGGTACTGGTGGGGCTGCTTAGCCTGTGGCTGGTCAACCGCAGCCTGATCGAGCCGGTCCGCCAGTTGATCGACTACGTCGCGCAGCTTAGCCAGGGCCGTTTTGCCGCCCGCGTGGACAGCCGCCGCGAGGACGAACTGGGGCGCCTGGCGCGGGCGGCCAACACCTTGCGCGACTTTCTCGCCGACACCGTCGGCCGGCTGAAGGACAATGCCCAGGAGCTGGAAGGTGCCAGTGGCCAGTTGCGCAGCATTGCCGGCGACATGGCCCGTGGTACCCATGACCAGTTCCAGCGTACCGACCAGGTGGCCACGGCCATGCACGAGATGTCTGCCACCGCCCAGGAAGTCGCCCGCCATGCTGCCGAAGCTGCCCGCGCAGCGGATGACGCCGACCACAGTGCCCAGGCGGGTGAGCAGGTGATGCAGCAGACCATCGATATCATTGGCGTGGTCAACCGCGAAATCGCCGGCACGGCGGCGGTAATCCGCGACCTGGAACACGACAGCACGCGCATCGGCAAAGTGCTGGAAGTGATCCGCGGTATTGCCGAGCAGACCAACCTGCTGGCGCTGAACGCGGCCATCGAAGCGGCCCGTGCCGGCGAGGCCGGGCGTGGCTTTGCGGTGGTGGCCGATGAGGTGCGCAGCCTGGCCCAGCGCACGGCAGCCTCGATTGCCGAGATCCACCAGATCATCGAAGCGGTGCAGTCAGGTGCGGTTGAAGCGGTCAAGGCCATCGAAAGCGGCCAGCAACGAAGCGAAGAGGGGGCCGAGCAGGTGCAGCAGGCCGGGCAGATGCTGCAGCGCATCACCCAGGCGGTAGAGGCGATCCGCGACATGAACCGGCAGATCGCCACGGCGGCCGAAGAGCAGACCAGCGTGGCCGAAGACATTTCGCGCAACCTGATCGAAATCACCCGCATTGCCACGGCCAACCAGGAGTCGGTGCAGCACACCGAACAGGCGGGGCAACGCCTGCATGGGTTGTCCGGGCAACTGGGCGAAGTAACCTCGCGCTTGAGCGCCTGACCTTTTGCAGTTGCAACAAAAAGCCCGCGCAAGGCGGGCTTTTTGAAAGGATCTGGTCGGAGAGACAGGATTCGAACCTGCGGCCTTCTCGTCCCGAACGAGACGCGCTACCTGGCTGCGCTACACTCCGATGAACAAAATCCTACTGCATCCCGTTTTCGCCCACAAGCCCTTGTTGTTTAAAGGGCCATTGGCAAAAGGGGGCCGTTGTCAGAGCTCTTTGACGGTACGGATCTGGTCCTTGTTCAGGCGCGTGCGCTTGCCGTCCAGTTGCTCGAATTCGTAGAAACCGGAGTCTTCGTCGAAGGATGGTTTATCCGTTGCCTGGATCTCCCGGCCATCGTTCAGGGTGATGACGGTAGGGGTCGAGCAGCCAGCGAGGGCGCCCAGGCCCAAGGCGAGCAGGAAGGCGGGTAGGGTCCGTTTGATCATCGTGTTTCTCCAAGTGCGATGGTGCTAGATGACATTTATGACGCAGGACATTAGTGCAAGTTCACTCCAAGTGCAGCATAGCGACAAATCTGTCTTCTTGATCCAGGGCATGGCTGATGGCGCAACGCCGGGAAAAGGTACGCTGTGATATAACTGCGGCCATCTCATCCTGTTGTGACGGACACCCATGAAAGCCAAGGCAGATACCCCCTTCGTGGCGCTGAACATCGCCGTGCTGACGGTCAGCGACACCCGTACCTTCGACACCGACACCTCTGGCCAGCTGTTCGTCGACCGCCTGAGCGCAGCGGGCCACCGCCTGGCCGAGCGCGTACTGCTGAAAGACGACCTGTACAAGATCCGCGCCCAGGTCGCCACCTGGATCGCCGATGACAGCGTGCAAGTGGTGCTGATTACTGGTGGTACTGGTTTTACCGGCCGCGACAGCACGCCCGAAGCGGTGGCCTGCCTGCTGGACAAGCAGGTGGACGGTTTTGGTGAGCTGTTCCGGCAGATTTCCGTGGCCGACATCGGCACCTCCACCGTGCAGTCGCGCGCCCTGGCCGGGCTGGCCAACGGCACCTTGGTGTGCTGCCTGCCGGGCTCGACCAATGCAGTGCGCACCGGTTGGGATGGCATCCTGGCCGAGCAACTCGATGCACGCCATCGCCCCTGCAACTTCGTTGCGCACCTGAAGCAGGCAGCGGCCTGTGACAGCCGTGGCTGAGGCTCGCCAGGCCCGGCCACTGATGCCGGTGGAGCAAGCCCTGGAGCAACTGCTGGCGCTGGCCGAAGCGGCGCCGATCCGTGACACCGAGAACCTGCCGTTGGCCGAGGCCGAGGGCCGCGTGCTGGCCACCGACCTGGTGGCCTCGCTCGACCTGCCGCCCTGGCCGAACAGTGCCATGGACGGCTATGCCTTGCGCAAAGCCGACTGGCAGGGCGAGCCACTGCCGGTCAGTCAGCGGATCTTCGCTGGCCATGCGCCGCAGCCCCTGCAGCCGGGCACCTGTGCGCGCATCTTCACCGGGGCGCCAGTGCCTGAAGGTGCCGATTGCGTCGAGATGCAGGAAAACACCGAAGTGGCCGAAGACGGTCGGGTGCGCTTTCTCGAACCCTTGCATGCCGATCAGAACATCCGCCCTCAAGGCCAGGAAACCCGCAAGGGCGAGCAGGTGATGAGCGCCGGCACCCGGCTGGGGCCGATTGAACTGGGCCTTGCGGCGACCTTGGGCCACGGCCGCCTGGACGTGGTGCGCAAAGTGCGGGTGGCGGTATTGTCCACGGGTGACGAACTGGTCGAGCCCGGTTTGCCGCTGGGGCCGGGGCAAATCTACAACAGCAACCGCCGGCTGCTGGTCAGTTGGTTGCAGCGGCTGGGCTGCGACGTGGTCGATGCAGGCATCCTGCCGGATGATTTGGCGCTTACCCGCGCCTGCCTGGCCTCGCTGGGCGAAGTTGATCTGATCTTGTCGACCGGCGGTGTTTCGGTGGGCGAGGCCGACTACCTGGGAGCGGCCCTGCGCGAAGCCGGCGAGCTGGCTTTGTGGAAGCTGGCAATCAAGCCGGGCAAGCCACTCACCTTCGGCCACTTTCAGGGCGTACCGGTGATCGGCCTGCCGGGTAACCCGGCCTCTACCCTGGTCACCTTCGGTTTGCTGACTCGGCCCTATCTGTTGCGTCGCCAGGGCGTGGCCGATGTCACGCCGCTGCGCTTTGACATGCCGGCAGGCTTTGACTGGCCGAAGGCCGGCACGCGGCGCGAGTATCTGCGTGCACGCATCGAGCAGGGCCAGGTGCGTATCTACAAGAACCAGAGCTCCGGCGTGCTGCGCAGCGCGGCGTGGGCCGAGGGTTTGGTGGAAGTGCGAGAGGGCAGCACGCCGAAACAGGGCGACAGCGTGCCGTTCATTCCCTTCAGCGAGCTACTTGGCTGAACGGCCCAGCCAGGCACTGCCCAGCGGCGCGGCCTCGGCCGGTGCTGCCTGGGCCAGGCGCATGTGCACGTTCTCCAGTTGCTGGGCGGCCACGCTCCAGTCGTGGCGCTGGCGGGCGAACTGGCGCCCGGCAGCGCTCAACTGGCTCATGCGCCAGGGCTGGTTGAGCAGTTGGTTGATCAGCAGGGCCAGCTGGTCGCCGTCATCACTGCCCAGATAGTGCTCGCCGTTGTTTGCGGTCAGGCCCGATACGCCTTTGCCGGTGGTGATCACCGGTAGGCCTGCGGCCATGGCCTCCAGGATTTTTACCTTGGAGCCCCCGGCATAGCGCAGCGGCGCGAAGAACACTGCCGAACGCTTTTGCAGCTCACGCAGGTCAGGGCGGTAGCCGAACCATTCGATGCGCGGGTCGTTCCAGTGCAGTTTCCAGCTGGCCGGCAGGGCATGCCCGGCTATTGCCAGGCGCACAGCCGGGTTGCTCATCCAGACCTGCGGCATGATGTCTTCCAGCGCCCACTCGATGGCCTCAAGGTTGGCGCCATATTCGAAATTGCCGACGAACAGCAGGCGCTGGCTGTGTAACGCGGGCTCCACGTGCTGGTAGAAGTCACAATCCACACCATTGACCACCACGTTCACCGGCCGCCCGCTGATCTGCGCGATCAGCTCGGCGTCGTGGGCGCTGACTGCCACCAGCTCGGTGGGCTGGCATAGCACACGCTGTTCCCAGCGCCGGTAGCGCCAGCGGTCGAAGGCGTTGAGTGGGCGCAGCCACAGGGGCAGCCGGTCGTGGCAGGCACCGCCCATCACCGACTCGAGCGTGTGTTCGCTGAGCATGTAGGGCAGCCCGCGGGCCTGAAGGGCCTTCTCGAACGGTTGAAAACTGTAGCTGTGCTCGATCTGGATCACGTCCCAGGGTTCGTCCAGCAATTGCTCGAAACGGTGCCGCAGGCAAGGGGACAGGCCGTTGATGATGGCCCGCATGGGGTAGTCGATGATGGGCGAAGCCAATAGGTTCAACGGGCTGTGCAGCGGCCGACGGGGCATCACGATCAGGCGTTCGAGCAGTGGCTCCAAGGCTTCGCGGGCTGTATCGCTGAGGGGGATTTTCGACTGCGCCAACAGGGTAATGCGGTGGCCCTGCTGCGCCAGTGCGCGTATCAGGTGGTATTGCCGGGTCTTGCTGCCGCTGGTGGTCGGCCAGGGTAGGTAGGGCAGTGTCCAGAGAATGCGCATGACCCGGAATCCTCGTGAAAGGCCGCGGATGAAAAGACGCGCCCATCGGCAGTGTGCTGAACACCACTGCCGGGGCGCGTCCATGGCTAGGGTTTCGAGCCCGGCAAACAGAAGTCAAAAGGCTGACTTCCCAGGGAGTTTTGTTTGCCTAGGTCAAAAACTTGTCAAAAGTTCATTTTCTGAGCATAGCGCGCATTGTCGGGTGTGGGAAAAAGACCAGGCTGGCTTCGGTATTTTTTTGTGGGCATGCAACGATCGGTGAGCGGGCATGGTCGAGATCTGGGTCGGTCAACTTCACGGAGAAGCGCGATGCAAGGGCGCAAGGCAATGCTGATCCTGCACGGCAAGCAGGCGATGAATGAAGCGCTGCGCAGCGCCGTGTGCGACCTGCGCGATACCGGCTGGGTGCTGGATGTGCGTGTCACCTGGGAGGCGGGTGACGCGCAGCGCCTGGTCGGCGAGGCGCTGGCGGCGGGCTACAGCCATATCGTCGCAGGCGGTGGGGACGGCACTTTACGGGATGTGGCCGAGGCCATGGGCCTGGCAAATGCCGAGGCCAGCCTGGCGCTGTTGCCGCTGGGCACGGCCAACGATTTCGCCAAAGCCGCCGGCATACCCCTGGAGCCTGCCGAGGCACTGGCGCTGCTGAATACGCCGGCGCAGGCTATCGACCTGGGCCAGGCCGGCGACCAGTTGTTCCTCAACATGGCCACGGGTGGGTTTGGTAGCCAGGTCACCGCCAACACCTCCGAAGACCTGAAGAAGGTGCTGGGTGCTGCGGCCTACCTGTTCACCGGGTTGTCGCGCTTCAGCGAGCTGCAGGCAGCCTCGGTGGAACTGCAAGGGCCTGACTTCCAGTGGCAAGGGAGCCTGCTGGCGCTGGGTATCGGCAATGGTCGCCAGGCGGGCGGCGGGCAAGTGCTGTGCCCTGAGGCGGTTGTGAATGACGGCTTGCTTGACATCGCCATCCTGCCAGCGCCGCAAGAGGTAGTCGGGGCACTGCGCGACCTGCTGGCCGGTGACGGGCTTTTCGTCCGCGCCAGGTTGCCCTGGGTCGAGATCAAGAGCGCGCAGGGCCTGGACATCAACCTCGATGGCGAGCCGTTGCAGGCCGGCAACCTGCGATTTCAGGCCAGGCCTGGCGCGTTACACCTGCACCTGCCGGCCGGGTCGCCGCTGCTTAGTCATCCAGGCTGATGATTTTCTCGCGTACAGCGAACAGCACCAGGCCGGCCACATCATGAATCTGCAGGCGCTTCATGATTTGTGAGCGGTGGGTTTCCACGGTCTTGATCGACAGGCCCAGGCCCGCGGCGATTTCCCGGGTGGACTTGCCGCGCACGATCAAGCGCAGGATTTCCAGTTGTCGCGCAGTGAGGTTATGCCGCTCGCCAGCCGCTTGGTTGCCCTGTCTGGTGTGCCGTAGGGCCTGGTTGATGACGGTGTGGGCAATGGCCGGGCTGAGGTAGCGCTCGCCGTTGCGCACTGCGCTCAGGGCCTGCTCCAGCTCGGTGGCGCTGGTGTCCTTGAGCAGATAGCCGTGGGCGCCGCTTTCCAGGGCCCGCATGATCAGGTCAGGGTCGGTGTGCATCGACAGCATCAGCACTTTGCACGTACTTGCGCTTGCCCGCAGTTGGGTGAGGGCGTCCAGGCCGCTGGTCGACCGCATGGAGATGTCCAGCAAGACGATGTCGGGCGCCAGCGCGCGCACCTGTTCGAGCAGTTGGCTGCCGTCGTCGGCTTCACCGATCACGTCATAGCCGGGGATGTCGCAGACCAGTGCGCGCACACCGGCGCGGATCAGCGAGTGGTCGTCAACCAGCAGCAGTCTACAGGTCATGGGTGGCCTTGCTCTCGGCACGTTGCTGGGTACGCGCAGGCCACGGGAACACCGCTTCGATACGCGTACCCATGCCGAGCTGGCTGGTGATGTCGAGGCTACCCCGCAAGGCGGTGACCCGCTCCTGCATGCCAGCCAGGCCGCGCTGGCCTGCGTCGGCCGGGTGCCGTGCCGGGACGAAACCACGGCCATCGTCGTGGATCGACAACGCCAGCCCCTCGGGGGTGCGCTGCAGCTGAATGATCAGGTTATCTGCCTGGGCGTGGCGCAGCATGTTGGTCACAGCCTCCTGGGTAATGCGAAACACCGCCATGGCCACAGCTTCATCGATGCCGCCCAGGCGCTGGTTGCACGCCAGGCTCCAGTGCACGCTGCTGCTGGCCAAGGTACGCACCAGGTGCGCGCGCAGGCTGGCTTCCAGGCCCAGGCTGGCCAATTGCCGAGGGTTGAGCAGGGCGGACACGTCGCGTACGTTGCCCAAGGTGTCATCCAGCGTGCTGCGCAGGGTGTTGCAGTGGCCTTGCAGCTCGTCGGGCATGCGCCTTTGCAGCCACTGCAGCTGCAGCTTGGCGGCGGTGAGCAGCTGGCCGATGTCGTCGTGCAGTTCCCGGCCCAAGTGCTGGCGCTCGTCTTCCTGGACCTTGAGCATGCGCTCGGCCAGTTCTGCCGGGCGCAGGCTGATCGACCTGGCGCCCAGCCCCAGGTAGACGACCGTGCCCAGCGTAGCGACCAGTTGCAGCACCAGCAGGCTGGCCGGGGCTGCCTGGTTGGCCAGGTACAGCATCAGGTTGGCGCCCAGCGAGGCCACGCATAACGCGGCCGTCACCCAACGCAGCAGGGCAACGCGGGAGCAGCAACGCAAAGAAGTCTTCAAGCGTGGAAGCATAGGTAGGGAAGCCACTGAAGTATTGCTGATGGAGGCCTTGCACAATGCTGCTCAGAGGCTTTGGCGCAGTACTTTCGATATTTTTTCGA
>Ga0105244_10003321_pt1 | contig 11581 bp, 8 predicted proteins | sample KBSM44metaG_FD_80423 | JGI IMG/M metagenome (GOLD analysis project Ga0105244, IMG submission 80423) | Miscanthus rhizosphere microbial communities from Kellogg Biological Station, Michigan, USA - KBS M4-4 metaG | ecosystem: Host-associated > Plants > Roots > Rhizosphere > Soil | place: Michigan...
CACCCAGCGCGGCATCCCGCTGGCCGCGTGCAGCGGCTTCTTGCGGAAGCTCCCCCAAGCGAACACGCTGGTGGCGAACAGCACCAGCCAGGGCACCAGCCTTTCGAAGAACGACGCCGGGGTATTCAACAGCAGCACCGCGCCGAATACACCGCCGATGGCGCTGATGATCAGCATCTGGCGGAACGTCAGCGGACCGACGTCGCCCACCAGCTTGCGCCCCGCATAGGCGGACGTGATCTGGCTCGGGAACAGCGCGATGGTCGACGTCATGTTGGCGGCCAGCGGATTCAATCCGGCCAGCAGCAGGGCGGGGAATGTGATGAACGAGCCGCCGCCTGCCAGCGCGTTTTGCACCCCGGCGAGGAATCCGGCGGCGGCGACCATCAGGACGATATGTATTTCAAGCGGTGGGACTGGCGGCATGGGCGGGACGCAGACATGGTTGATGTGGAAGCGGGCGGAACATTAGTTTCCGTTCGATTATAACCGTGGCCTGAAAAGCTTTCCGGGCGCCGCGATTGTGCGACGGGCGTGCGCCGGTGGTGCTACGATATTTCGCATGACGACACCATACCAACTCTATTACTGGGACGGCCTGCAGGGCCGCGGCGAATTCGTGCGGCTGGCGCTGGAGGAGGCGGCCATCCCCTACGACGATGTAGCGCGGCGCAAGAAGGGCATGCCGGCGTTGATGGCGAGCCTGGACGGCGACAAGGTCGATCATCCGTCGTTCGCGCCGCCGGTGCTGCGCGCGGGCGAGTTGCTGATCGGGCAGACGTCCAATATCCTGCTGTTTCTCGGCGCGCGGCATGGCCTGGCGCCACGGGCCGAGGCGGGGCGCTTGTGGGCCAACCAGCTGCAGCTGACCATCGCCGACATCGTCGCCGAGGCGCACGACACGCATCATCCCATCTCCACCAACAAGTACTACGAAGACCAGAAGAAGGAAGCGAAGGCGCGCGCGAAGGATTTCAGGGAGACGCGCATACCGAAGTTCCTGGATTATTTCGAGGGCGTGGTGCGGCGCAATCCGGGACGCGGCGGCTGGACCATCGGCTCGCGCCTGTCGTATGTCGATCTGTCGCTGTTCCAGCTGATCGAAGGCTTGCGCTATGCGTTCCCGAAGACGATGGCGAAGCTCGAGCCGTCTTATCCAGGCCTGGTTTCCTTGCGTGACAAGGTGGCGGCGCGTCCCAATATCGCCGCCTACCTTGGCTCGAAGCGCCGCATTCCCTTCAACGAGGACGGCATCTTCCGCCACTATCCCGAGTTGGAGTAGCGGCGGACGTCACACGCCAATCAAACCCCGTTTGTCACTTGTAGCTGGCCACCAGTGAGACCCCGCTCGACGCCTTGTAACCGTAGACCAGCACGTAGTACGTGCCGGCCGCCGGGGAGGCGATCGAGATGGTCTCGGTGGTGGTCGAACCGTCCGATTTTTGCAGGTACGAGCTGGTCGTCGGTTGCGATCCCAGTTTGACATAGAGGTCGGCGTCGCCGATGCCGCCGGAGGTCTTGAACGTCAGGCTGGTGGCGCCGGAGGGCACGGCGAAGGTGTACACCTTGCTGCCGCCGGCGGCCACCGAGATGCCGGTCACCGCGACATTGTTGGCCAGCGCGTTCGACGCCGGCGGCGTGGTACCGCCGCTGCCGGCCATGACGCTGGCGAAGTTGGCCACGTTCAGGCTACCGTATCCGCTGGCATAGTCCCAGCCCGCCTTGGCGCTGTAGCCGCCGTTCTTGCCGGAGACGACATCGTGGAACATGCCTGGATTGGCTGCCGCGCGCGCGTACAGGTTGGACGACGGGAAGGGCAGCGAGTTGTTGTTCATCGACTGGACGCGCGCCCAGAAGCCGGTGAACAGCGGCGCGGCCAGGCTGGTGCCGCCGATTTGCTCGGTGGCGCCGTTGACCAGCACGAGCGCGCCGCTGGAAGGATCGGCGTCGAGCGCGATGTCCGGCGTGCCGCGTTTGGTGGAGGTGCCTAGCACGCCGGCGTTGACCTGCCAGCTCGGCGCCGCCTCGGTCAGGCTAGGCCCACCGCCGGCGCCGCCGTCGGCGCTTTGCTGGCAGGTGGCGCTGCTGCTACAGGCCCACACGGTCTCGGAAGTCCATGTGGTCCCGGTGGTGTTAAGCAGCGTGCCGCCGACCGACACCACCCACGGCGACACCGACGGGTAGCTTTGCGAGGTGCTCGAGCCGCCGCACTCGTAGGAGCCGGAGTCGCCCGAGGAGACGGAGAACGTCTGGCCCTGCGCCACCGCCGCCTGGAAGATCTGGTCGTTGCTGGCCATGATGCCGGAGTTCTTGGCGCTGGTTTCGCATTCGCCCAGCGAGACGTTGATGGTCTTGGCGACGTTGTCGCTGACGGCGCGGTTGTAGGTGTCGGTGAGGTCGGCGTCGCTGAGGGTGGTGGCCGTGTAGAGGATCATCTGTTTAATGGTGCCGCCAGCGGCGGCCAGCGCGTCCTGGGTGTCCATGTTCCACTCGCCGACGCCGGCGGTGTCGGTGCTGGCCGCGCCCACCGTCACCGTGCTGACGTTCACCGCCGGATAGCCGGCGCGGCTGGTGAAGGTGTTCAGGTCGGCGATGGTTTGCTTCATGCTGCCCTGGGTGATGATGCCGATGGTGGCGTTGACGGCGCTGGGCAGGCCGCTTGCGTTGTAGATCGCCGGGAAGTCGGTCGGGTTGTGGCCCGTGGTGGCCAGGGTCACGGCCGCCGGCTTGGCCAGCGTGTGGTACATGTGGATGGTTTGCAGGCCGTGGACGGCCATGACGGTGTCGCCGAGCGACTGCGGCACGGCGGCGTCGCTGACGTTGGCGAAGGCGGTGCGGCCGTTGACGTTGTAGTTGCGGAGCTCCGTGTTGAAGGCGGTTTTGACCGAGCCGGCGGTGCCGTCGCCGCTCACCAGCAGGCGGTTGTCGGAGACGGTGACATTGATAAAGCCGCTGCGCTTCAAGTGCTCGACCACCTTTTGCGCCTGGGCGGCGGTCGGCGCGTAGCGTTCCATGAACTGCTCCTTCGTCAGCGGCTGGCCTCCGCGTCCGGCGACGATATCGCCGGTCAGCGCGTCCAGATCGGCCTTGTTGCGCAGCTTGAGCGCGACCACGACGTGGGTCGCTATGCCGGCCTGCATCAGGGCTTGCTGCTGGGTCGTCGCGCCGCTGACGACGGGCGCCTTGGTCGCGGTGGGGACCCAGGCTTCGGCGTGCGCCAGGCCGCTGGTCGCGGTCAGCGCCAGTAAGGTGAGGGAGGCAATGGGCGACAGTTTCATTTGCTCTTTCAAGTTCATGTAGTTCTCCGATTTTTATCAACATGATGTGCGGCGCCGAAGGGGCATCGGTGCCGCGCGCTTGCACCACCCCTGAAAGAACGGATGTTTTTTTCAGGGCGACACGATCCGTTGGCCGCTCCGGATGGAGTGGCCAAGGCGTGTCTATCTCAACGCGGACCGCCGGTGGGAGGCCGCGTCGCTATTGGGGATACAACGGGGGAGCTAATCCATGGCGGCCATCATGCGCGGGCGTGGCGGTGCTGTCGCAGGCGCGCGTGGTGAAGGCGTGGCAGGGCAGGGGAAGAGCTCAGATGGCGAAGACTGGTGGTGCGTGGGAAGGGGGTGTCAGGAAGGTGGCGGACTGCGCGTTGGAGCGGTACCGCGGCAGATGGGCGGGGTAGGTTTGGGCGGGCGATTCGGGTGTGACGGTCAGGTTGCCGGACGATGGTAGTAGCGGTGCGTCGATGACCAGTTGGCAGGTGGGGCAGTCCGAGTCGTCGTCGGCGATCGCGTGGTTGTGCACACCGATGGCGAACAACTGGACCAGGAAAACGGTCAGCACGATCAGCATCGCCGCCATCCGCTGGACGGATGGTCTGGATCTCGCGCTACTGGTGCTCTCGTCGAGTAACCGCATGCTGATGCATCCCTGTTGATGGGTGGCTTTTATAGCAACCATGGGAAAAGTATAGCAAGCGGTGTCGCGCACGATTGCTTTTTTCCTACATTTGCATCGTGGGTGTTGTTTTCGGGATAGGTGTTGCGTGGTCCGGCGGCGTGCTGCGCACGGGGTGTGCCGGACCAGCTGGGTGTGTTGAATCAGGCGGCGGCGGTGACCGGGTAGCCGGCGTCGGCGATGGCCGATTTCAACGGCGCCAGCGCGGTGGCGCTGTCGATTTTGACGGTCTTCGTGGCCAGGTCGACCTCGACCCTGGCGGCCGCGTCGATCGCCTGCACCGCCTTGGTCACCGCGCCCACGCAGTGACCGCAACTCATGTTTTCCACTTGTAGCTGATACATCGACTTCTCCTTCACGGTTTCGATGATCATACTGTATGCCTTCCAATCGTGGGAAGGTCAAGGGAAACGTCGTCGTAGGGGAAAATCACGCCGTCCTGACTGCGCTCAAGAACGCCAGCGGAAAGCATGGCGGCGACGTCGGCGCTGACGCTGTCGGCGTCGCGGCCCACGCGGCGCGCGATGTCGCCGATAGATACCGCGCCGACGCCGCACAGCGATTTCAGTATATGCCAGCGCTTGGGCGTGAGCATGTCGCGTGCCAATTCAGGCGTCGCGAAGGCGATGGTGGCGGCAGTCTCCTGCACCCCTGATTTCCAGGCCCGCGCGAAATCGGCCAGGCTCTCGTCGAACGATTGAACTTTAAGAATAGCTGTTTTCATGGTTCCACCTCTCGACGTCCAAATAAAAATCCGTGATGAGCTGATCCAGCGTTTGAAATTGATAGGGGCTCTCAATCGAACCGTAGTGGCGGTGGTCGCCTTTGGATATTTCGTTGTCATATCGCACTACGCACTTGTTATCGACGACATATGCCAATCTGTATTTGTACTGGTGGGCACCAGAGCCGATTGCGCCCGGTAGTTTCCAGATCACGAATTCAGCAAATGCGCGCGGTGACAGGCTGACACGGCGCTTGTGGATTAAGTTTGCCTTCCGATTAGTCATCGTGCCCCCGCCAAGTGGCGCTGTCAAATGAATCCAAGTTATCAGGGCTTTGGGCGGACGTGTGGAGATTCATCAGATGTGGTGCACATCACGCATTTCGACCGGCTGGAGCGATGCAATGGTCAGTGGTGGCGGCGTTCTGAATTTGATCAAATCCGGTGCTTAGCCTGATCAATTGCACGGAAGTATTCTAAAATAAGCAATTGCTTTAAAAATCCAGTTGTCCAAATAGAAATGGGGCTTAGTGATGGTACCCGATGGCGAAAAGCACAGCAGCGAATCGGAATTCTTACAAGCCAACCTTTCTGTCGCTGAGAAGCTTGAGCGTGCAAGAACGGAATTGCTTGACTTGTCAGCAAGAAATCGACTCTTGAGCATTCCCCGATCAGCAAAATCTGCACGCACGATCGAGGTGATCGACGAAAAATCCGATGAGGTGTTTCGCATTCTTGTAACAGAAAATCGGGCGTTCACTTTCTTACCAGGTCGTGCCGCCGCTGCGGTCAAGGATGGTGAGGACAATGAGCCTGATGAGATCGGCGATCTGGCTCAGCCCGACGAGACCGTCAACGAACGTGGGATCTTTAATCGTCATATCGATACGAAGTTGCAGACCAAACTGACATCGAAGGGGTTGCAGAAGAAACTGCTCGACTTGTATTTTGATGCGAGAACGCTCGAAGAGGAACAAGGTGTAAACATTTTGTTTCTTGGTCTGGGCACCCTGAAGTGGGTAGACCCGACGAACGCCAAAAATGAGCGCTATGCTCCGTTGATTTTGATTCCCGTTACGCTTGAGCGCGGCAACGCTGCCGAGCAGTTTAAACTTAAATGGCGACAAGAAGATCCCGCCTCAAATCTTTCTTTGGAAGCATATCTCGATCGCGTTCACGGGCTGAAGCTGCCTTCGTTTGAATCGTGGGACGAGATCGACACGGTCGCTTACATGAATGCGATCGCCGATGCCGTCAGATCGAAGACGGACTGGCATGTCGCGAATGACGACATTGTTCTTGGATTTTTTTCTTTCTCGAAGTTTTTGATGTATCGGGATCTGGATCCTTCGATCTGGCCGACGGAGGGCAGCCTGACGTCGCGCCCTTTGATCAAGGGCTTGTTGAGCGAGGGTTTTGCGTCTGGCTCGGCATTGTTACCCGACGACGCGAACATAGACGCGTATCTTTCGCCAGCTGACCTGCTGCATATAGTCGATTGCGATAGCTCGCAGGCGCTTGCCGTAAATGATGTGCGCGCTGGCCGGAACCTGGTCATTCAAGGGCCGCCCGGTACTGGAAAATCGCAAACGATTGCCAACGTCATCGCATCGGCAGTCGCCGATGGCAAGACAGTTTTGTTTGTCGCGGAAAAAATGGCCGCGCTGGAGGTTGTAAAGCGCCGGCTCGACGCTGCGGGCGTCGGCGATGCGTGTCTGGAACTGCACAGTAGTAAGGCTAACAAAAAAGTTCTGCTTGACGAACTAAAGCGCACGTCGGAATTGGGGGCTCCCGTCGGCGATTTCGCCACGACCCTGAATACCCGGTTACAGGAGGCGCGAGACGTACTCAACGCGCATGCCGACAGACTGCATGAACCACATCCGATTGCGCGGCTAACACCGTATCAGGTGATAGGCGAACTCACTGTGTTAAGGCAAGAAGATTTCCAACCCGTCGATTTACGATTGGACAGTCCGCAAACCTGGACGGCCGATGATCGCAAGATCAGAGAGGCGGTGGTCAACGACTTGGCGCAGCGGGTCGGCGAAACAGGGTTGCCTTCTGCCCATCCATGGCGCGGCGTTGGCTTGACGACAGTCCTGCCCACCGATGTCGAACGGCTTGTGCGGCGAATTCGGGAAATCAAGGGGTGTATTGACGCCATTCAAAATGACAGGTCCGTCTTGTCTCGATCGCTGGAGATGGACGCTCCTATCGTCTTGGGACAGATCGCTGCCTTAAATGAACGCGCAGATCGCATCGCATCGAGCCTTCCTTTGTCGGGAAGGGCATTATCGGCGCGATGCTGGGAGGTCGCCGCCGAGCAGGTTGACTTGTTGATAGATTCGGGAACAGCGCTAAAACTTTTGGAATCGTCATTGACGCCGATGATTCGAACTGGGGCGTGGACTTCTGATGCCAGCGCGTTGCGGGCTGATTTCGATAATTTACCATTGGAACTCCCTCCCTCTGCGTTGCCAACTGCCAGCAAACTGCACGCTATTTTTCCCTCAATGATGAGTGAATCGGGACGATTGGTGCTGAGCTTGGGGGGGCAAGGTCAAGCAGACACGTTGTCGCTTATCTCGAAGAAGCTTTTAACTGCGGAGCGGGTCGCGGCGGCGCCCGATGCTAGCCCAGAAGTGTTTCTTGCCACGGTCTGGGACCAAGGCATAGAACAGGCGGCTGACTTGGCGGAGGCTGTGGCGATCTGGGAAACCTCGCGGAGGGCGTTGGAAACCGATGTGGTAGACGCAGCATTGGAGATGGATCTCGCAGGAGTGCGCCAAACTCTGGCGGTGCATGGCACCGGCGTTCTGCGGTTCTTAAATGGCGACTGGCGCCGGGCGAATACGTTAGTGAAATCGATCCTGAAGGCGCCGGATACCGAGCTGCCTAATAAGTTGAATATTCTGGATCGATTGGCCAAGGCGCAGAAAGCGCTGGCGATTATACGAAGCAGTGACGATTTTGGCAGGGCCGCGTTTGGTGCGGATTGGCGTGCTGAACGTACGTCGCCAGCACCGCTTAGTGCTTTGGTGGAGTGGATGCGCAGTTTGCGCGGCTTGGGCGCGGAGCCGCGACTACTGGCCGGCAGCCTGCCGGATCGGTCTGCTATTGGAGCGCGCGCTGATCACCTGCGCCAAATGGTTCGAGAGGTCCGTGGCTTGATGCAGGAAATATGGGACGCGCTTGGGCGCGCAACGGAGGAAGTATTTCCCGACGTCCTCGGCGTAGATGACCTTTCATTGACATCGATGTCCGAGTTGGCCGCTAAACTCGCGTCGATGCACGAACGTTGCGGAGAGACGTTTGAATGCCTGCCACCCACCGCTTCGGCTATTCGAGCGTTACTGGACCAATTGATCTCGGCCCAAGCTGCTCTGAAGGTCCTCGTTGACGGAAACGAACTAGGTCAAACGGCATTCGACCAAGCATGGGTGGGGGGGAAATCCGATTGGGATTTTCTCAGATCTGCCAGCGTATGGATTAAGTCAAACCAGGACATACGCCTCATTGCCGCGCGCCAGGATGCCCGCAGCGCACTTCTGAACGAGGCGGTTAAAATCGAACAGCAACTGGTTCGAGTTATCGGGGATATCGATGGCTTGTTTTCTGACCTGCGCGCCGATACTTTTAGATTGTTCGATGTCAAGCTTGCACAGCATCTTGATGTGACGGTGTTGAGCGAGCGCCTCGCGCTATGGATTAGTTTTTCCGAACAACTGTCCCACTGGGTCGCGTATCGGGAGCGCGTGGACCAGGCATCCAAGCTGGGGCTGGGGGAACTAGTCAACGCGCTGGAGACCGGCGCTGTCGATCCCCGGTTGATACGCCGAACCTTCGATATGGCGTATTACGAAGCACTGTTCAAAGATCAAGTCGCGTCCATGCCATCCCTCGCGCGGTTCGATGGGAAAATTCACGGCCGTCTCGTTCGCGATTTCGCACTGTTGGACCGCGAGCGCATCGCAGCTTCCAGTCTGGAAGTGGTCAACGCGCACTATCGCCGTATTCCCCAAGGCGGTGGTGGAGTAGGGCCACTGGGAATATTGCGTGGTGAGATGGCGCGACGTCGAGGACATATGCCGATTCGCCAACTCATGTTGAAAGCTGCGCCGGCGATACAGTCGCTGAAGCCGGTTCTGATGATGAGTCCTCTGTCCGTAGCCCAATTTCTACCGCCGGGACAATTGACCTTCGACTTACTTGTCATGGATGAAGCCAGTCAGATCCAGCCGGTTGACGCCTTGGGGGCCATAGCGCGCTGTCGGCAGGTTGTCGTCGTGGGCGATGAGAGGCAATTGCCTCCTACAAAATTCTTCTCCAAGATGACGTCTGCTTCGCAGGAAGACGATGAGCCCGATGATGCGCAGGTCGCGGACATAGAAAGTATCTTGGGCCTGTTTTCAGCGCGCGGTTTGCCTCAACGAATGTTGCGCTGGCATTATCGTAGTCGGCACCAATCGTTGATCGCCGTCTCAAATAGCCAGTTTTACGAAAATAGGTTGTTCATCGTTCCCAGCCCTTACACCAATGAGGCGGGGATGGGCCTGCAGTTTCGCCACGTGCCAAACGGGATTTTTGACTCAGGGAATACCGGCGTGAACCCGGTCGAAGCGGCGATCGTTGCCGAGGCGGTTATTCAGCATGCACGTACGAATCCCGAGTTGTCGTTGGGCGTCGCGACGTTCTCGGTCAAACAGAGAACGGCGATTCAGGATCATCTTGAATTATTGCGGAGGCAGAGCTCCGACACGGAAGCTTTCTTTAATCAGCACCCCAATGAACCATTTTTTGTAAAGAATCTGGAAAACGTCCAAGGGGACGAACGCGACGTGATATTCATTTCGGTCGGCTATGGCCGGAATGCCCAAGGTTACATGGCGATGCGATTTGGGCCATTGAGTGCGGACGGAGGCGAGCGCCGTCTGAATGTACTGATTAGTCGCGCAAAACGGCGGTGCGAAGTATTTTCGTCAATCACAGACGAAGATATTGATCTTGAACGCGGCAAAGGAAAGGGAGTCTTCGCCTTTAAATTGTTTCTGCATTTCGCGCGTACCGGCCGGTTGTCCATGGCCGAAAGGACAGCGCGGCGATATGAAAGTCCGTTTGAGGTTCAGGTCGCCAAGTCATTGCAGCAGCAGGGATACCAAGTTCATCCGCAAGTTGGCATCGCGGGCTTCTTCATTGATTTGGCCATCGCCGATTCCGAACGCCCGGGACGCTATTTGCTCGGTATCGAGTGCGATGGCGCTTCCTATCATAGTTCTCGATCGGCCCGTGACCGGGATCGCTTACGTCAAGCCGTCTTAGAGGATCACGGATGGATTGTCCATCGCATCTGGAGTATGGATTGGTTCAATCGTCCCCAAAATGAGCTTCAACGTCTTCTCAACGCTATCAATGCCGCCAGGGCGGAATTGGATACGCGCTCGGAGTCGGCGTTAAAGGCCAGGCGCGCGGTCCCAGTCGAGATAGTCACTATAGACCGGGGCTCGACTGCGCACATCGGGTTGGTGGCCAAAAGCGAGCAAGAACTGGCACGCACCGCTTATATCGAAGCTTCACCGGTTCGCCCTGCGGGTGGCTATGAGCTGCATGACGCACCTACCGCTGTTCTGGCAGGTTTAATTAGTGAGATCGTCAAAATTGAAAGCCCGGTTCATGCGGATGAGATCGTTGTGCGTCTGCGGGCGGCGTGGGGATTGAAAAGAGCAGGGGGGCGGATTCAAGCCACCGTCGAACGCGCGCTCGAGGCAGCGCTTAGCAGCGGGGCGATCTCGATGGAGGAGCGTTTCCTATCCGTCCCGGGCAATGTGGTTGTCCGGGACCGCAGCAACGTCGTATCCGAGGGTTTGAGAAAACCTGAGATGTTACCGCCCAGGGAGATTGAACTCGCCATCCACGATGTCATTGAGAAAAATTTTGGCGCTAGCACGGACGAAATCGTCCTTGCGGTGTCGCGTTTGTTTGGCTTCAAGGCTACCAGCAGCCAAATTCGTGAGCTGATCCGTAAGCGGATTGACTCGATGATCACGGATGGCCGGCTGGCCTCCAGAGGGGGAAACCTGGTTCTGAACGCGTAGGCGCATACGCGCTTTTCGCGGCCGGCTGCGGATCAACCCTCCGGCGGATCGTCCAGCCTGGCCAGGTCGAGGCTGACCATGGCCCAGATGCCGTCGGCGTAGTCGGGCTCGCGCGACAGGTGTTCCACTTCGGATGGTTTGATTTCGAACGATTTGCCCTGTTCGACCAGTTGGCCGACGTGGCCGTAGATGGCCTTGGTGGCGTTGCTCATCGCTTTGTCCACCGTCTCGCCGGTGGTCACGCAGCCCGGGATGTCCGGGACCGTCACCCCGTATCGGCTGCCTTCACGCTTCTGGATCAGGATTGGAATGTCCATGGTCTTACCTCAGCTGTGGTCGGAAAGGCGGGCGAAATCAATGACTTGGATGTTAGTGTTATACAGGATGCCACAGGATTCAAGAACTTTCGTGGATGACCACGCTTACTTGTGCATAGGTTGGATGACGGAAACTGTTTGCGGAAAAAAGAAGCCCCGCCGGCATCGCTGCGGGCGGGGCTAACAGGTACGTGTTTATTCTACTACATTACAGGACGTCGCTGGCGTGATCGGCCAGGCGCGAGCGTTCGCCGCGCGCCAGGGTCACGTGGCCGCTGTGCGACCAGCCCTTGAAGCGGTCGACCACGTAGGTCAGGCCGCTCGAACCCTCGGTCAGGTACGGCGTGTCGATCTGCGCGATGTTGCCCAGGCAGAGGATCTTGGTGCCCGGACCGGCCCGCGTGACCAAGGTCTTGACTTGTTTCGGCGTCAAGTTCTGCGCCTCGTCGATGATCAGGAACTTGTTGACGAAGGTGCGGCCGCGCATGAAG
>Ga0105244_10003325_pt1 | contig 11580 bp, 8 predicted proteins | sample KBSM44metaG_FD_80423 | JGI IMG/M metagenome (GOLD analysis project Ga0105244, IMG submission 80423) | Miscanthus rhizosphere microbial communities from Kellogg Biological Station, Michigan, USA - KBS M4-4 metaG | ecosystem: Host-associated > Plants > Roots > Rhizosphere > Soil | place: Michigan...
CAGTCGATATAGCGGGCGATGGTGGCCAGGTCGACGTTTTTGAATTCGCGGCGGCCGATAAACTTCGGCTTCACCGGCGCCGCATCACCTTCAAACGACAGCTTCATCTTGTTGGCGCGCGCATCGGCCAGCGACAGCATCGGCAGCGCCTTCTTGTTGGCGTGCTGTTCGCGGATGCGCTCGTAATCCTGTTCCAGTTCGGCGATGTATTGCTCGCGTGATTCAGGCGTCAGCAGCGACTGCGCCACCGAGACCGAACGCGATGCGTCCGGCACGTACACCACAGGACCGTCGTAGTTGTGGGCGATCTTCACCGCCGTGTGGGCGCGGCTGGTGGTGGCGCCGCCGATCAGCAGCGGAATCTTCATCATGCGGAAGTGCTCGTCGCGCTGCATTTCCTTGGCCACGTGGGCCATCTCTTCCAGCGACGGCGTGATCAGGCCGGACAGGCCGATGATGTCGGCATTCTCGACCTTGGCGCGTGCCAGGATCTCGGAGGCCGGCACCATCACGCCCATGTTCACCACTTCGAAGTTATTGCATTGCAGGACCACCGAGACGATGTTCTTGCCAATGTCGTGCACGTCGCCCTTGACGGTGGCGATGACGATCTTGCCCTTCGGTTTGGCGACGATGCCGGTGCGTTTTTCTTCCGCCAGCTTTTCTTCCTCGATGAACGGAATCAGGTGGGCCACGGCCTGCTTCATCACGCGCGCCGATTTCACCACCTGCGGCAGGAACATCTTGCCCTGGCCGAACAGGTCGCCGACGATATTCATGCCGTCCATCAGCGGGCCTTCGATCACGTGGATCGGGCGGCCGCCCTTGGCTGCAACGGCGGCGCGCATTTCTTCCGTGTCGTCGGTGATGAATTGGGTGATGCCATGCACCAGCGCGTGCGCCAGGCGTTTCTCGACCGGCGCGTTGCGCCATTCCAGATTGGTGGCGTCCTGCTTGCCGGCGCCGGCCTTCAGCGTGCCGGCGAATTCGATCATGCGTTCGGTGGCGTCTTCGCGGCGGTTCAGCACCACGTCTTCCACGCGCTCGCGCAGTTCGGCCGGCAAGTCGTCATACACGCCGACCATGCCGGCGTTGACGATGCCCATGGTCATGCCAGCCTTGATGGCGTGGTACAGGAACACAGTGTGGATGGCTTCTCGCGCCGGGTCGTTGCCGCGGAACGAGAACGAGACGTTCGATACGCCGCCCGAAATTTTCGCGTGCGGCAGATTGTCCTTGATCCAGCGGGTGGCGTTGATGAAGTCCACCGCGTAGTTGTTGTGTTCTTCGATGCCGGTGGCGACCGCAAAAATGTTCGGGTCGAAGATGATGTCTTCCGGCGGGAAGCCGACTTTCTCGGTCAGCACTTTGTAGGCGCGTTCGCAGATTTCGATCTTGCGTTCGAAGGTATCGGCCTGGCCTTTTTCATCGAAGGCCATGACGATGACGGCGGCGCCGTAAGCGCGGCACAGTTTCGCCTGGCGGATGAACTCTTCCTCGCCTTCCTTCATCGAGATCGAGTTGACGATGGATTTGCCCTGCACGCATTTCAGGCCTGCTTCAATCACCGACCATTTCGACGAGTCGATCATGATCGGCACGCGCGAGATATCCGGTTCGGACGCGATCAGGTTGAGGAAGCGGGTCATCGCGGCTTGCGAGTCCAGCATCGCTTCATCCATGTTGATGTCGATGACCTGGGCGCCGTTTTCCACCTGCTGGCGTGCCACGCTCAGCGCTTCGTCGTACTGCTCGTTCAGAATCATGCGCGCGAAGGCTTTGGAGCCGGTCACGTTGGTGCGCTCGCCGACGTTGACGAACAGCGAATCGTCGTCGATGGTGAACGGCTCCAGGCCCGACAGGCGCTGCGCGATCGGCACGTGCGGAATGGCGCGCGGCTTGACGGTCGACAGGATCTCGCCGATGGCCTTGATGTGGTCCGGCGTGGTGCCGCAGCAACCGCCCGCCACGTTGATGAAGCCCGCTTCGGCGAATTCCTTCAGCAGGGCCGAGGTGTCGGCTGGCAGTTCGTCGAAGCCGGTGTCGCTCATCGGGTTGGGCAGGCCGGCGTTCGGGTAGATGCAGACAAAGGTATCGGCGATTTGCGACAGCTCTTCGGCGTACGGGCGCATCAGCGCCGCGCCCAGCGCGCAATTGAGGCCGATGGTCAGTGGCTTGGCGTGGCGCACCGAGTTCCAGAAAGCCGGCACGGTCTGGCCGGACAGGATGCGGCCGGAAGCGTCGGTCACGGTGCCGGAGATCATCAGCGGCAAGCGTTCCTGCGCTGGATGGTCTTCGTAGTATTTGTCGATGGCGAACAGCGCGGCTTTGCAGTTCAGCGTATCGAAGATGGTTTCCACCAGCAGCAGGTCAACGCCGCCGTCGATCAGGCCCTTGGTCTGTTCGTAGTAAGCGTCCACCAGCTGGTCGAAGGTGATGTTGCGTGCGCCCGGGTCGTTGACGTCTGGCGAAATCGAAGCGGTTTTCGGCGTTGGGCCGAGGGCGCCGGCAACGAAGCGCGGCTTGTCTGCGCTGCTGTACTTGGCGGTGGCGGCGCGCGCCAGCTTGGCCGCTTGCACGTTCATCTCATAGGCCAGTTCGCCCATGTAGTAATCGTCCTGCGCGATCCAGGTGGCGCCGAAGGTGTTGGTCTCGATGATATCGGCGCCGCCGGCCAGGTAGCGCTCGTGGATCTCTTGAATGACGTGCGGCTGGGTCAGCGTCAGCAGCTCGTTATTCCCTTTGACGAACAGTTCGCGCGCGCCGCTGTCTGCGGGGGCGGCGAAGTCAATGAACCGGCCGTTCGGGCCGCCGCGATAGGCGGTTTCATCCAGTTTGTACTGCTGGATGATGGTGCCCATCGCGCCGTCGAGAATCATGATGCGGCGGGCGAGGATCTCGCGCAGTTGCGCATCGGTCTTGGACATGACGGGATGGGACACGGTGTTATTCATTTGATATCTCTAAGGTCATAGGGAAGCGCGCCCGTAGCAGAGGGCGGTCTGAGATTATACGGCATCCCTGAATAAGCTTCAGCCAACAGCGGCATCGCCGCAACAATCTGCTGTTTCAGCGCGCGGCGCAGGCAAGGGCGTCGCTCAGGCGGTCGTTACCCCAGTACATTTCGGGGCCGACGAAGAAGGTGGGGGCGCCGAAGATGTGGCGGGCGCGCGCTTCGTCGGTGCGGGCGTGCAGGCGGGCTTTGTTGTCGGGTGATAGCGCGGCGGCCAGCAGGGCTGGCGCGTCGAGGCCGATGCTGGTCAGGATGGCGGCGATGACTGCCTCGCTGCCAATATCTTCATCGTGCTCGAAGTTGGCCAGCATGACGCGGGCGCAAAACTCCGCCATCCACGGCTGGTGCTCGCCCAGCAAGGCCACGCGCGCCGCCAAAATCGAGCGGCGCGGGAATTCGCTTGGCTGGCGCCACGGCAAGCCATACTTGGCGCACTCGCGCGGCATGTCTTTCCACACGTAGTCGCCCTTGGCCTTTTGCAGCACGAACGGTGAGTTGTCCCAGCCTTGTTCCTTGAAGATCGGCCCCAGCAGGAAGGGCTTCCAATGCACGACCACCTCCTGCTGCCGCGCCAGCCGCAGCACGCTCAGGTAGCTGTAGTTGCTGGCGAAGTCGAACCAGCATTCGATTTCCGGCGCCGCCATCAGTGCGAGGAGCTCAGTTGCAGCGCGCGGCCAGCGAGCTTGGCCGGGCGCGGTGAGGCCGGGAGTTGCGGGCTGCCTTCGTTATCGAGCTTGAACACGCTCATCGATTGCACCAGCGCCTGCGCCTGTTGTTGCAGGCTGGCCGAGGCGGCAGCCGTCTGTTCGACCAGGGCCGCGTTCTGCTGCGTCATGTCGTCCATCTGCGTGACGGCCTGGTTGACTTGTTCGATGCCCGCGCCTTGCTCGGCCGAGGCAGTCGCAATCTCGCTCATGATGTGGGTGATGCGCTCGACGCTGGTCACCACTTCGCCGATCGCCTTGCCGGCCTGCTCGGCCAGCGCATTGCCGGCATCGACTTTTTCCACGCTGGCGCCGATCAGGTCTTTGATCTCCTTGGCCGCCGCTGCCGAGCGCTGCGCCAGATTGCGCACTTCGGACGCCACCACCGCAAAGCCGCGCCCCTGTTCACCAGCGCGCGCTGCTTCCACCGCTGCGTTCAGGGCCAGGATGTTGGTCTGGAAGGCGATGCCGTCAATCACGCCGATGATATCGACGATGCGGTGCGAGCTGGCGTTGATCTCGCCCATGGTCTGCACCACCTGGGCAACCACGTCGCCGCCCTTGCTCGCCACGGTCGATGCGCTGCCCACCAGCAGGTTGGCCTGCCGCGCATTTTCGGCATTTTGCTTGACGGTGGAAGTCAGCTGCTCCATCGAGGAGGCGGTTTCTTCAAGGTTGGAGGCCTGTGATTCCAGCCGCCCCGACACGTCGGCATTGCCGCTGGCGATATCGCGCGTGGCGGCGCCGATGTTGTCGATGCTGGTGCGCACGTCGCGCACGATGGTGCGCAGGCTGTCGTTCATCTCGCGCAGCGCGCGCAGCATCTGCCCCACCTCGTCCGGCGCGCCGACGTCGAAGTCGGACACCAGGTCGCCGCGCGCCACGCTTTGCGCCACCGTGATGGCGTTTTGCAGCGGCACCGTCACCGAGCGCGAAATCATGCGCGCCACCAGGCCGGCCAGCGCCACCAGTCCCAGCATGCTGCCCAGCATGGTCCAGCGGGTGCGGTGGAAGGCGGCGATTTTATCTGCCAGCATGGCCTGTAACTCCGCGTTGGCGGCGGTGTTGAGTTTGAACTGCAGGTCGATGGTTTGCGTGGCTGCCGTCACGTAATCCGGCGCCGGATAGTCCGGGGTTTCCTGATTGAGAATGTGCTCGCTGGCCAGGCGCGTCAAGGCCGCCGCTGCCGAGCTTGCTTCCTGCATCAGCGGACCCAGCTTGCTGCCTATGTCGGCGTTGAACTGGACTGCCTTGTCGAACGCGGTGCGGGTCTGGTCCAGCCGGTCGTTCACGCGGCCGATGATGGACGACAGCGCGATGCGTTCCTCCGGCGTGGCGGCCTTGCGCGCCAGCAGGCCGGCCCCCAGCGCGCGCGTGCGGCCCAGTTCCTCGGTCAGGTAAGGCAGCTGGTAGTACATGGACTGGATCAGCTGGTAGCTGTCGCGGTCGGGATCGAGGCTGAGGCCGAAATGGTCGCCGACGCGGTCGTTCAGCTTGAGCAGCTGCGGCACCAGCGCGCTGTGCGCGGCAAAGCTCTGCGGCACGGTCAGGCTTTTGCTGCTGACGCCAGTACGCAGGGTTTCCCAGTCGCCCTTGGCCTTGCGCCAGATGTCGTCGACGGCGGGGTCCTGCATCTGTTTTACCAACGCATCGACCTTGAGATAGGACTGGTCGGCCTCGGCCTGCTTGGCGGCGCGCTTGTCCTCGGTGCCGGACACGCCGCCCAGCACCAGCGCTGCGATGCCGCGATGCTGCTGGGTCAGCTGTATGGTCTTCATGATTTCCGCCACTTGCGGCAGGCCTTCCTGCTCGCTCTCGTAGGCGCTCAGTCCCTTGGACGCCTCCTGGACGTAGAAGTAGGTGGGAATGCAGGCCAGCAGCAGCGCGATCACGCTGAGGAACAGGAACTTGTGAGCCAGGCGCAGCTGGCCGAGGAAGGAATAAGTAGACATAACAACCTCCGGAAGTGCGGCAGTCTGGGGTTCATCATATGCCTGAATTGGTGATAATCGGAGAGTTTTCTTTCTGTGCGCCAGCTTTTTGTGGCGTAAAATTCCCTCATTTTGTCGTGTTGAGGAAATGTTGATGAAGTGCTCTTTTCGTTTGATTGCTGCAGCGGTTGTTACCGTCTCTGCGCTGGGCCTGGTCTTGAATGCGCAGGCTGAAAGCTTTGCCTCGTCCGCCTCGAGCGCCAGCTCCGCGTCCAGCGGCAGCGTGTCCGATTCTTTGTCCAGTTCAAGTAACAGTTCGCACAACGACCGCCGCGTGGCCGATGGCGACTACCGCATCATCCAGATCGCCGCCACGCCGGAGCGCGCCGGCCGCACCCGCGTCACCATGCAGGCTGACGATCCCGAACAGCGCATTGTGCTCGACCTGCCGCAATCGACTTTCGAGAAGCAGCGACTGGCGGTGGGCGATGCGATGTACGCGCACAATCGCGTGTACGGTATCGAATTCGGCCGCGCCGACAATCGTCAGCCGTTTTATCTGGTGCTGGCCGATGAATGGCATGGCGAACTGGCCTCGCGTCCGCTGAGTCTTTGAAGCGGCTTCTCCCGCTGGCGCTGTGCCTGCTGCTTGCGGCAGGCGCAGCCCAAGCATCCTCTGGCCGCTTCTGCGACCGCTCGCAGGAACTCACTGCAGCCGAGCAGGACCGCCTGCTGCGCTTTGCCGCTGTGCTGCGCGACGAGCTGGCCGCCACTGACGAAAGCGTGGCAGTGGTCAGCCGGTCTGGCCTGGACCTGTCGCGCTTCCACATCCGCTATTCCCATGCTGCGATTGCCTGGCGCTCGGAACAGGGCCTGTGGGCGGCGCGCCAGTTGTACTACGCCTGCGACGAACACCGTCCGCGCATCTACGACCAGGGCATGGCCGGCTTCGCGATGGGCACCGATGATCCCAAGCTTGGCTACCTGAGCATCGTGCGCCTGCCGCCGCAAGCGGCGCTGGCGCTGCGGCCGGTAGTGGCCGATACGCCGCGCGCGCTGCACCTGCTGGCCGCGCAATACAGCGCCAACGCCTACGCCTACAGCCTGCGCTACCAGAACTGCAATCAATGGCTGATCGAAATGCTGGCCGCAGGATGGGGCGATCTGACAGACGGCGACGATTTGCGCGAGCGCGCGCAAGCATGGCTGCGCAAGGAAGGCTATGCGCCGGAACCGGTGGAGGTGGGATCGCGCTTGTGGATGCTGGCCTCATACTTCGTGCCGCTGCTGCATCTCGACGATCATCCCGATGAAGACCGCGCCGCGCTGCAATTGCACATCAGCCTGCCGACGACGGTGGAGAGTTTTGTGCGCGCCCGTTTTCCGCAAAGCGAGCGCGTGGAGCTGTGCCACGATGAACAACAAATCGTCATCCATCGCGGCTGGACGCCCATCGCCGACGGCTGCAAACCCGCCGACGGCGACCGCGTCATTTCACTGCTGGATTAGTTCAGTTCGGTGATGAACTTCTCGCGCGGGCGGCGCACCTTCTTCAGGTTCACCAGCCAGTCGCCTTCTTCCTGGCGATAGCCGAGCGGCAGGATCACCACGCTGCGCAGGTTGCGCTCTTTCAGGCCCAGAATCTGGTCGACCGCAGCCGGGTCGAAGCCTTCCATCGGGGTGCTGTCCACGCCTTCGGCAGCGGCAGCCACCAGCGCCACGCCCAGGCCGATGTAGGCCTGGCGCGCAGCGGCGTCGAAGTTGGCGGCGTCACCGCGTGCAGCGACGATGCCGTGCAGCTGCTTGCGATAAGCTTCCCAGCCTTCGTTGATGAAGCCGCGCACTTCGTTGGTGTAGTCGAACATCGAATCGATACGTGCCGGGGTGATGTTGTCCCACGCCGCGAACACCAGCAGGTGTGACGCATCGGTCACTTGCGACTGGCCCCACGCCACTTCGCGGATCTTGGAACGCAGCTCAGTGTTCTTCACCACGAACACTTCATACGGCTGCAGGCCGCTCGAGGTCGGTGTCAGGCGAATGGCTTCGAGGATGCGGTTCAGCTTGTCTTCGTCCAGCTTTTTGGCCGGGTCGAATTTCTTGGTGGCGTAGCGCCAGTTGAGATGATTGATCACGTCGCTCATATGCATATTCCCTTTGTTTATAAGGCCCGGCGCCTAATGGGCCGGGCAACAAACTATCATAACGAATATGCGGCGATTGTGCTTGAGACCGCTTTTTTTCAGCTGAACGACTGGCCTTCGAGCGGGAAGCCTTTGATGAATTCCGCTGCAGGCAGGCGCTTACCGCCTGGCTTTTGCAACTGGGTCAGGCGCAGCGCGCCAGTGCCGCAAGCGACCACGATGCCGTGCTGCGCATCGGCCGACAGCACCTTGCCGGCCGGACCGTTGGCATCCACGACTTCCGCGCCCCACAGCTTGACGCTGACGCCATTGACCGTGCCATGCGCACCCGGGAAGGGATTGAAGGCGCGGATCTTGCGGCCGAGTTCCACTGCCGATTGAGTGAAGTCCAGCGCCGCTTCGTCCTTGCTGATCTTGGCGGCGTAGTTGACACCTTCTTCCGGCTGCACGGTTGCCGGCAGCTGGCCGGCCTCCAGCTTTTGCAGCGCTTCGACAATCATCTTGCCGCCCAGCGCCGCCAGCTTGTCGTGCAGGCTGCCGGTGGTGTCGCTGTCTTCGATGGCCACTTTTTCGATCAGCAGCATCGGGCCGGTGTCCAGTCCTTCTTCCATCTGCATGATGGTGATGCCGGTTTCCGCATCGCCCGCTTCGATGGCGCGATGGATAGGTGCGGCGCCACGCCAGCGCGGCAGCAGCGAACCGTGGATGTTGAGGCAGGGTTTGATATCGAGCGTCGAGCGCGGCAGGATCAGGCCGTAGGCGGCCACCACCATCACATCGTACGGCGTGGCCAGCAGCCGCTCGTGCGCGGCCTTGGCTTCCTCCGCGCGCTGCGGGTCTTTGCTGTCCATGCGCAGCGACAGCGGCTGCAGCACCTCGATGCCTTTCGACAGCGCGTACTGCTTTACCACCGACGGCTGCAGCTGCATGCCGCGGCCGGCAGGGCGGTCGGGCTGGGTCAGCACCAGCGGGATCTCAAAACCGGCCTCGTGCAGCGACTGCAGGGCCACGGCGGCAAATTCCGGCGTGCCGGCGAAGATGACTTTCATCAGAAGCGACGGCCTTGTGCGCGCAGCTGGGCTTCGCGCTGCAAACCGCGTTCTTCCTTCTGCAGCTTGGTCTTGATGCGGTTGCGCTTGAGCGGCGACAGGTATTCAACGAAGACCTTGCCTTTCAGGTGGTCCATCTCGTGCTGGATGCACACGGCCAGCAGGCCGTCGGCGTCCACTTCAAACGGCTGGCCCTTGACGTCGTAGGCGCGCACTTTCACTTTGGATGGACGCTCGACGCCGTCGTACACGCCCGGCACCGACAGGCAGCCTTCGTCGTAGACCTGCCGGTCGTCGCTGCTCCACAGGATTTCCGGATTGATGTAGGCGACCAGGCCGGTCTTGTCTTCGGTAATGTCGATCACCACGACTTGCTCATGCACGTCGACTTGCGACGCGGCCAGGCCGATGCCCGGTGCGTCGTACATGGTCTCGGCCATGTCGGCGACCAGTTTTTCCAGGCGCTCGTCGAACTGGGTGACCGGAACGGCCACTTTGTGCAGGCGTGGATCGGGGTAACGCAGGATATTTAAAATTGCCATGATAACTAAGTGAAAACTATGTGAATGCCTTGCTAATGCCCCTGTCGCCGCACGGTCTTGCCGGGCGCGGTTTCGCTTGCTAGTTCAGGGTTTTATGGGCAGAATTTGATTCAATTTGGCAAGCTTTACTGCTTGGCTGCCGTGTGCCTGCGGCGCACTTACTGGATCTATTAATGAAAAATTTTAGCACAGTCAGTACCCGCTACGCATTGGCCGCCCTGTTTGCCGCCGCTTCGGCCGCCTCGGCAGCTCCCCTCAAATGCGAGTTCCGGGTCGATGCGCCTGACCGCCACGTGGTGGTCAGGGGCGATACGCTGTGGGATATCTCCGGCGTGTTCTTGCAAAAACCGTGGTGCTGGCCCACGGTGTGGGGCATGAACCGCGACGAAATCGCCAATCCGCACTGGATTTATCCGGGCCAGATCATCTGGTTCGACCGCGCCGCCGGCCGCCTGCGGCTGGGCAACCAGCTGGGCGAGGGCGTCAACGATCCGGCCTCGACGCAAAAGCTGGAACCGCGCATCCGCAGCGAAGGCCTGGGCAAGGACGCCGTGCCGTCCATCCCACCGGGCGTGATCGAGCCTTTCCTGACCCAGCCGCTGATCATCGAGGATGACGAACTGAAAGGCGCGCCGCGCATCGTCGCCACGCAGGAGGGCCGCGTGTTCCTCGGCAAGGGCGACAAGGCCTATGTGCGCGGCGATCTGAAAGACAATAGTGCGTTCCAGGCATTCCGTCCCGGCGCGCCGCTGAAGGATCCGGTCACCAAGAAAGTCATCGGCTACGAGGCGTTTTACCTCGGCACGCTGAAGCTGCAAACCGAGGCCAAGGCCGGTTCGGACGTGCACACCTTCACCGTTTCCTCCGCCGCCCAGGAAATGGGCAAGGGCGATCAGCTGCGCGCCGTGCCGCCGACGCCGATCCAGAACTACGCACCGCATCCGCCGCAGCAGCCGGTCGACGCGCGCATCGTGGCGGTGTACGGCGGCGTCACCCACGCCGGCCAGAACCAGATTGTCAGCATTAATCGCGGAAAGCTTGACGGGCTCGATATCGGCAGCGTTTTACAGCTGTACCATGCAGGAAGAACTGTGAGCGATTCCACGGCCAAGACCGGCTGGTTCGGGCGCGAGCAGCAGGTCAAGCTGCCGGATGAAGAAGTGGGCAGCTTGTTTATCTTCCGCACGTTCAAGCATATTTCCTACGGCTTGATCATGCAGGTGACAGCGCCGGTGGAAGTGGGCGACGTCGCCAAATCGCCGGAGTAAATCGTGCCGTGCAAGCCACGGAATCCCAATCTGAAGTGACCAGGCCAGTGCTGGCGGGCTGGCTGCGTCTGCAACAGACCGGCGGTGTCGGCCTGCTGACCGCGCACAAGTTGCTCGAACGCTTGCAGTGCCCGCAAGCGATCTTCGAGGCCAGCCGCGACGCGTTGCTGGAAGTCGTCACCGCGCGTCAGGCCGACGCTTTGCTGGCGCCGCCATCCGGCGCGGCAGCTGGCCACATCGATGCCTGGCTGGACGCCATGCAAGCCTGGCAGGCGCAGCCCGGCAACCGCCTGCTGCCGTTCGACCATCCCGATTATCCCGAGTACCTGCGCCAGATCGTGGCCGCGCCCCTGCTGCTGTACGTCAAAGGCCAAGCCGGACTGCTGGCGCGCCGTTCGGTGGCGGTGGTCGGCTCGCGCAACGCCAGCCGGCAAGGCGTGCTGAACGCCGAGCGCATGGCGCAGACCTTGTCGGACGCCGGCGTGACCGTCGTCTCCGGGCTGGCGATGGGCATCGATGCGGCAGCCCACCTCGGCGGCTTGAGCGGTCCCGGCAGCACCATCGCGGTGCTGGGCACCGGCATCGACCGCATCTATCCGGCCCGCAACGGTGCATTGGCGCGCCGCATCGCCGAAGAAGGCTGTATCGTCAGCGAATGCCCGCTGGGTGCGCCGCCGTCGCGCGAGAGTTTTCCGCGCCGCAATCGCATCATCAGCGGGCTGGCGCGCGGCGTGCTGGTGGTGGAGGCGGCGGCAAAGTCCGGTTCTTTGATTACCGCGCGGCTGGCGGTGGGGCAGGGCCGCGATGTGTACGCGGTCCCCGGTTCGATTCATGCGACACTGTCCAAAGGCTGCCATGAATTGATCCGCGAGGGCGCCCGGCTGGTGGAGTCCGGCTACGACGTGCTGGAAGAGTTGCAGATGCAGGCC
>Ga0105244_10003328_pt1 | contig 11559 bp, 8 predicted proteins | sample KBSM44metaG_FD_80423 | JGI IMG/M metagenome (GOLD analysis project Ga0105244, IMG submission 80423) | Miscanthus rhizosphere microbial communities from Kellogg Biological Station, Michigan, USA - KBS M4-4 metaG | ecosystem: Host-associated > Plants > Roots > Rhizosphere > Soil | place: Michigan...
ACCGCGCAAGTGTTCGAACATTTGCGCGAAAAGATTGTCACCAATGTGCTGGAGCCGGGCACCGTGCTCGCGCGGCAGCAACTGGCAGATTACTTCAAGCTGTCCATCACGCCGATCCGCGACGCGCTGCTGCGCCTCGAGGAGGAACGCCTGGTGGATATCTATCCCCAGCACTTGACGCGCGTGAGCGCCATCGACCTGGCGTCGGCGCGCCAGGCGCACGTGCTGCGGCTGTCGGTGGAGCTGGAGACGGCGCACCAGTTGTGCGGACGCCGTCCGCCGGCCCTGGACGGCGAACTGGCCGACCTGCTGGCGCGCCAGCGCCTGACCCTCGCGCGCGGCGATCTGGAAAGCTTCGCGCGCGCCGACCTAGCGTTCCACCAGACCTTGTACATGGCGGCCGACGTCGCCGACCTGTGGCACCTGGTGCGGCGGCTGAGCGGCAATCTGGATCGGCTGCGCCGCCTGCATCTTCCCCTCAACAGCAAGGCCCAGCGGATACTGGACGATCACGGCGAGATCGCCGACGCCATTGCCGCCGGTAATTCCGAGCAGGCGCGCGACGCGGTGCGCCGCCATCTGTCCGGCACGTTGTCGGAACTCGACGCGCTGCGCGAGAAATATCCCGATTTCGTTTTGCCGCCGGGCTGACGCGGCTTAATAGTCGCGGTCAGCTTGTTAAATGGAAGTGTCGGAAAAAACATACCATTTTAAATTCTCTCGCCAACACCGATCCGTGTGATCTAAAATATAATATATGGACGCCGCCTATATGTCGCGGTATTGCCGTCCAATCCGGAATTGATACCAATGCGATAGTTTCGGCTATTCCTGAAGGCGTCCGCAGGATACCGCATAAGATAATAATATATTAATACACGGGTGCCCCTATGCAGGCTGTGATCAATCCGAACCTGGAAATATCCACGAAGGCCGCGCGTATTCTGATTGTCGAGGATGAAAGGGTGGTGGCGCTGGATCTTTCCTTGACTCTGGAAAAGCTGGGATATTCCGTTGTCGGAAACGTGATTTCGGCGCCGGAAGCGATCGAGTGCGCGCGCGCTAAACAGCCGGATTTGATTTTAATGGACATCCGCTTGAATGGATCGAGCGACGGCGTCGATGCCGCAAGGGAAATCCACCGGTTCATGAATTGCCCGGTCATTTTTCTGACGGCATACTCCGATGAACAAACCCTGCAACGCGCCAAGCAGGCGACACCGTTCGGATATCTGGTCAAGCCTTTTAAGATGCTGGAGCTGCGCTGCACGATCGAGGTCGCCTTATATAAAAATATGGTCGAAGAACGTTTGCGCGAACAGGAGCGCTGGTTTTCAACGACGCTTCGATCATTGACCGATGCCGTGATCGCGACCGACCCGGCGGATAAAATCCGGTTCCTGAACCCCTCTGCTGAAACGCTCACGGGTTGGCGGGAGACGGAGGCGCAAGGTCACGAATTACAAGAAGTTCTCGGGCTGGTTCGAGCCCAGGTGTCCGTGCCCGAAGTGACAAGACGCGATGGCGGCGGATTCAGGAGTTTGTCGCCTCCCGTGGAGTTGCAGACTTTTTTTATCAATAGACAAGGGGAAACCATAGAGATCGACGATGCGACCGCGCCTATCGTCGATGACAATGGAGCTTCCTTGGGCAAGGTGATGGTATTTCGTGATATCACGGAACTACGCCGCAGTCTGGAGCAGATCCGCCAATTGACCGTCGAGTTGGAGTGGCGGGTAGGCGAGCGGACGGCGCAACTTCAAGCGGCCAATGGCCGGCTTCAGGCGGCGACCAAGGAGAAAAGTGAATTCCTGATCAGAATGTCGCATGAATTGCGCACCCCGTTGAATTCGATCATCGGATTCGCACGGCTATTCCAGATCGGTAAAATTGGCGAGCTAACGGAAAATCAACGCAGGTATATCTCGTTAATATGTGAAAGCGGCGATCGTCTGTTGTCGCTGGTTAATGGCATTCTCGATTTATCCAAGATCGAGGCCGGGAAAATGACGTTGGAACTGGAACCCGTGGATGTGAGTGCCGAAGTCACTTGCTGCCTTGCCGCGCTGGCCGAACCCGTTCAGCGGCGCGATATCGATGTTCGGGTTGTTCCGTTCCTGCCGACGCGGCCGCTGTGGGCGGACCGGTCCAAGATCCGGCAGATAATCTTTAATTTGCTGTCGAACGCCGTGAAATTCATGGACGACCGCGGAAAGGTGGTCGTCACCGTGCGCGAAGTGCCGCGCGCCGCGGTCTGCATCGACGTTCCGGTGGCAGGATCAGCCCGGTTGCTCCCGCTGCCCGACCATGAATTTGGCGAGTTCATCGAGATCGCGATCGTCGACAATGGGATCGGCATCGCCGATCTGGAGGAGATTTTTCAAGCGTTCACCCAAATCGATTCGTTGCTCGCGCGCGCGCGTGGCGGTCCCGGACTGGGGCTGATCGTCGTCAAGGAGTTTGCCGAATTGCATGGCGGCACAGTCGCCGTCTCCACTATTGCGGGGCAAGGGTCCACCTTTGTGGTATGGCTGCCCTTGCGCGACATGGAACAGGCCGGCGCGACTGCGTACGAGGCCGTCTCGTGAACGCGCCGGCGTCGCCGCGCGGCGCCGCGCCCGGGCATGACTGCGCCGTGTTTATCGTCGATCTGGACGGCGAGATCGTGAGTTGGAATGCCGGGGCGTCGCGCTTCAATGGCATGCAGGCAAAAAACATACTGGGGCGTGTCTTCTCCAATGTATTCGCGCCCGGCGATGAACTGGCGGCCGTGGCCGAGCAAGGCGGTTACGCCGGCGACGGCTGGTGCCTCGGCACCGATGGCGTCAAGTTTTGGGCGAGCATCGTGATCACCGCGATGAGCGATTCGGCCGGCAGCGCGACCGGATTTTGCGTCGTCGTTCGCGACCTGGGGGACAATTCCCTGGGGGCGCAGCATTTCCGCCTGGCGATCGAGGCCGCGCCGACCGGCATGATCGTGACCGACGCGGCCGGACGGATCGTGCTCGTCAACTCCCATATAGAAAAGTTGTTTGGTTATACGCGCGGCGAGTTGACGGGCCAGCCGGTCGAGTTGCTGGTGCCGCCGCGATTTCGCGTCGCGCATCCGTCGGCCCGTTCGGCATTCTTTCGCGCGCCGCACGCCCGGATGATGGGGGCCGGGCGCGATCTCTATGGCCTGCGCAAGGATGGACGGGAGGTGCCGATCGAGATCGGCCTCAATCCGCTCGAAACGCCCGAGGGCGTCTTCGTGCTCAGTTCGATCGTCGACATCACGGAGCGCAAACGCGCCAGCGAGCAGTTTCGCCTGGCCATCGAGGCCTCGCCGACGGGCATGATCATGGTCGATCGGGAGGGCTGCATCGTCCTGGTGAACGCCCACGTGGAGGCATTGTTCGGTTACGCGCGCGAGGACCTGATCGGGCGCGCGGTCGAGATGCTGGTGCCTCAGCAACTACGTCAGCGCCATCCGGGATTCCGGCACGATTTTTCCAAGGCGCCGCACACCCGCCCCATGGGCGCGGGACGTGATTTGCGCGGGCTCCATAAAAGCGGGGCGGAAATACCGATCGAGATCGCGCTGAACCCGATCGACACCTCGGACGGCGCCTTTGTCCTTTGTTCCGTGGTCAATATCACCGAGCGGATACGCGTCCAGCACGAACGCGAGACGCTGTTGAAGGAAATCCACCATCGGATCAAGAACAATCTGCAGGTGGTTTCCAGCCTCATCAGTATTCAATTGAACCGCACGGACGACGCGGCGAGCCGGGACTCGCTGGGCGGCTGCGCCGCGCGGGTGCAGGCCATCGCGCTGATCCACGCGATGCTCTATCAAACCCGCGACTACCTGCATATTCCGTTTTCGGAATATGTCGGCAGGCTGGCGGGGAATGTCTTTAGCGTGGCCGAAGGCGGCGCCGGCGCCGGCCGCGTTTCCCTCGAACTGGCGGTCGAGAATGTCGAGCTGCACGTGGACAAAGCGGTCCCCTGCGGACTGATCCTGAACGAGTTGATCACCAACGCGCTCAAGCATGGATTTCCCGATAACCGCCACGGGATCGTGCGGGTCGAACTGCGCTCGGCAGGTCCCGACCGGTTGTGCCTGATCGTGCGGGACAACGGCGTTGGCGCGCCATCCCACCTCGACCTTCTTGAAGCCAGGTCCATGGGCATGCAACTGGTGCGAGAACTGGCCATGCAACTGCGATCGACGCTGGAAATCGAGCGGGACGGCTGGACGTCGTTCAAGCTCGAATTCTCGCGCGAGGCGTGACGACCGGCCACACCAAGAGGTTGGCGCCTTAGCCACGATCCCGCCGATTTGGAGATCGCCGGGCGACCAATCGAAAAATAGTATATGATGGTCGTCATGGGAATAGATATCAAACCGAAAGCCAAGGCGCCACAGGTACGCGCGACGCAGGCGCGCAAGGAAGTGACGCACGAGCGCATCGTGGAAGTGGCTTCGAGGGCGATACGCCGCAGCGGCTACGACGGCACCGGCGTGGCCGATATCATGAAGGAAGCCGGCCTGACGCACGGCGGGTTCTATGCGCACTTCGCCTCGCGCGAGGCGCTGCTGGCCGAAGCGGCGGACCGCGCCCGCGCCGAGGCGCTGGGTTGGACGGCCCAGGTCTTCGAGGCCGCGCCCGAGGGGCAGGGCTTGCAGGCGTTGATGCAGGCGTACCTGTCGGACGCACATTTGAACGGCGTCGAAGGTGGCTGCGCGGTCTCCGCGCTGGGCTCGGAGATGCACCGCCAGGCGCCGGAAGTGCGGCACGTGGCCACGCGCCACATCCAGCAGTTGATCGATCTCGTGGCGAAACAGATACCGGAGGGCGGAGATCGCAGCGCGCACGACGAGGCGATGGTGAGGATCAGCGCGATGGTCGGCACGGTGGTGCTGGCAAGGGCGGTGGACGATCCCGCGCTGGCGAAGTCGCTGCGCGAAGCGGCGCTCAACTATTTTTCACCGGTGGGCGACTGAAGGTCGTCCGCCAGGCGGCGGCCGCGACGGCCATTTTTTTTAAACAAAAATATGACGATCATCATATTTCATTTTGTACTTGCCGCCGTCAATGGGGCCACAATAGGGGAATCACCATGAACAACAAGATTGCAATCGTTACCGGCGCCTCGTCGGGAATCGGCGAGGCAACGGCCGAGTTGCTGGCCCAAGCCGGCTATAAAGTCTACGGCACCAGCCGCAAGGGGGCCTCGACTTCGCGGCGCGGCTTCGAGATGCTGGCGCTGGACGTCACCAGCGATGAATCGGTGGCGGCGCTGGTGGCCGAGGTGATGCGCCGGCACGGCCGCATCGACCTGCTGGTCAACAATGCCGGCTTCGGCGTGGCGCCGGCGGCGGCGCAGGAGAGCAGCATGGAGCAGGCGCAGGCCATTTTCGACACCAACTTCTTCGGCCTGGTGCGGATGACGCGCGCGGTGGTGCCGCACATGCGCCGGCAGCGCGAGGGACGCATCCTGAACATCAGCTCCGTGCTCGGTTTCGTCGCGTTGCCGTATGCGGCGCTGTACTGCGCCACCAAGCACGCGGTCGAGGGGTATTCGGAGTCGCTGGACCAGGAGCTGCGCACCCAGGGCGTGCGGGTATCGCTGATCGAGCCGGCGTATGTGAAGACGCCGTTCGACGCCAACCAGCTGCAGGCCGACGCCCAGCTGCCGGAGTACCGCGCGCTGCGCGCCGCGCTGGCGGACACGGTGAAGCAAGCGATGGAAAAGGCCGACGGCCCCGACGTGGTGGCCGCCACCGTGCTGAAGGCGGCGCGCGACGCGCGGCCGAAGGTGCGCTACACGTCGGGCGTGATGGCGGGGCGCCTGCGGGCGTTGCGCCGGTTCGCGCCGGCCGCGCTGGTGGAGGCGGGCATACGCAAGGACCTGAAGCTCGATTCGCAGCCGCCGGTCGGTCCTGTCGCCGCCGCGCTGGAACAATAACGATCATCGGAGCGAGATATGAAGGCCTTCATTATTGACCGTTACGGCAAAGCCGATGTGCTGCGCGCCGGCGAGATGCCGGAGCCGGAGCTGCGCGCCGACGATGTGCTGGTGCAGATCCACGCCGCCAGTGTGAACCCGTTGGACCTGAAGATCCGCGACGGCGAATTCAAACTGCTGCTGCCGTATCGCATGCCCCTCATCCTGGGCAACGACATGGCCGGCGTGGTGGTCCGCGTGGGCGCGGGCGTGCGCCGGTTTAATGTCGGCGACGAGGTGTATGCGCGGCCCGACGACGACCGTATCGGCACGTTCGCCGAATTCATCGCGATCAAAGAGGATTCGTTGGCGCCCAAGCCGAAGACCTTGACGATGGAGCAGGCGGCGGCGATGCCGCTGGTGGCCCTGACGGCGTGGCAGGCGCTGGTCGAAAAAGGCAATTTGAAGAAGGGACAGAAGGTGCTGATACATGCCGGCGCCGGCGGCGTGGGGACGGTCGCCATCCAGCTGGCCAAGCACCTCGGCGCCACCGTCGCCACGACCGCCAGCGCGGCCAGCGCGCCCATGCTGAAAGAGCTGGGCGCCGATATCGTGATCGACTACAAGAGCGACGACTTCTCGCTGCGGCTGCGCGACTACGACCTGGTGCTCGATACGCAGGGCGGCGTGACGCAGAAAAAATCGCTGAGCGTGCTCAAGCCGGGCGGAAAAGTCGTCGGCATCGCCGGCCCGCCGGACCCCGACTTCGCCAAGGCGCGCGGCATGAACGCGCTGGTGGGGCTGGTCATGCGCGCGCTCAGTTACGGCATCCGCAGCAAGGCCAAGGCGGCGGGCGTCAGCTACTCTTTCCTGTTCATGCGCGCCAGCGGCGAGCAGTTGCGGCGGATCGCGGACCTGATCGACGCCGGCGCCATCCGGCCGGTGGTCGACCGCGTTTTCCCGTTCGACCAGACCAGGGAAGCGCTGGCCTACGTCGAAACCGGCAGGTCCAAGGGCAAGGTCGTCATCAAGGTGCGCTGATACCCAGCGGATACTCCGGGGTCAGGTCCACCAATTCTACACGGGCTGATCTGTGGCGGGGATTTGACCGCCTTCGATCGGCCACCAGTTCGTCAATGCGACATCAAGACGGGCAATGTCATCGACCGCAAAACCGTGCGCGTGACGCCTCCCATCAGCACCTCGCGCCAGCGCATGTGTCCATACGCCCCCATGACGAGCAGATCGGCGTTGATGTCGGCCGCCAGCGACAGCAAGGCATTGCCCACGTCCAATCCCGGCGGCGTGTCCTGCCGCAGCACCTCGACCTTGACCCCATGCCGCGCCAGGAACAGCGCGATGTCGGCCCCCGGCTGCTCGCCGTGCACGCCATACTGCCGCTCCGGATTGAACAAGGCCAGCGTGACGCTGCCGCTGCGCCGCAGCAGCGGCAGCGCGTCGGTGACGGCGCGGACGGCGGAACGGCTGCCGTCCCACGCCACCAGCGCGTGACGGTCGATGCGGTCGAATTGGCCGGCATACGGCACCACCAGCACCGGCCGGCCACCCTGTAGCGCCGCGTATTCGGGCAGATCGCGGGCCGCGCCGGTTTGCCTGTCGTCCGGGTCATGCTGGCCGACCACCACCAGATCGGCGTAGCGCGCCTGCAGCACGATGTCGTACTGCGCGGTGTCGTCGCTCAGGCGCCGTTCGATGGCTTCGATGCCGGCGCCACGCGCCACCTTCTCGAAATTGTCCAGCGCCCGGTTGGCTTCGGCCCGGCAGGCCTCCACCTCGGCTTCGGGAATGGGCGCGGCCATCATCATCGGATAGGCGCCGTACAGTTCCGGCACGAAGCCGCTGACGGCGGCGCCGATCAGGTATCCCTGTTCGTCGCCGGCGAGGCGGGCGGCCAGCGCGACACGGGCGTCCGTGCGGCTTGAGCGGTCCACGTGGACCAGGATGGTTTTGTAAGACATGCTGCCTCCTATGAAGAAATGGCGATCGCCCGCAGGGCGTCGGCGTCGAGTAACTCGATGCGGCGGTTCTGGACTTCCAGCAGGCCGGCCGCGCGGAACTGCGTCAGTTGTCGGCTCACGCTTTCCAGCGCGAGACCCAGGTGGGATGCGATGTCGTCGCGCGACATGCGCAGTTCGAACGACGGCGCCGGCGGCGCCGGCGCGTGGTGGCTGGTCGCCAGGTCCATCAGAAACGCGGCCAGCCGCTGCGGCGCCTTGGCGTTACCGAGCAATAGCATGTTGCTTTGCTGGCGCGCCAGCTCGGTGCCGAACAGCGCGTGAAAACGCAGCAGCAGGGTGCTGCGCTGCTGTATCAGGCTGGTGAGCATCGCATACGAGATCGCGCACACGGTGCTGTCGCACAGCGCGACCGCGTCGGAGCAAAAGGTGTGCGACGACAGCGCGTCGAGGCCGAGCAATTGCCCCGGCAGGTAGAAGCCGAGCACCTGCGGGCGGCCGTCCGGCATCGGCCGCTCGGTCTTGATCTGTCCGCTCGCCACGATAAACAGATGCTCGAGCGGCATGCCATACCGGTAAAGTCGTTCGTGCCGCTTGAGGTGCTGGCGGCGCTCGACCGTGTGTTCAAAGCTGTGCAGTGCCGCGGGATCGAGGCCGGCCGGCAGGCAATGCTCCCGGGTGGGACAGGCGTGGCAGGTGGAAGGCAGGCCGGCGCTGGGCTGTTCGGAGCGGGGTACTGCTGATGTGGACGACAACATATGTATGACCTGAGGCAAAGTATGGATAGCCTAGCAAGTCTTAAATGAAAAAAAATTGATCTGCATCAAATTCCTCCCGCTTCGGCGGGGGACGGGTGCCGCTGTTGAACATGGCCGCCTTCATGCGGTGCAGCGCCTTGAGCGAACGGTGGATCACGCCCCGCAAATCGGTTTCGAACAGGCGCCTCCCCACGTGCAGTGTGACGAATATTTTGTCATGCGGGATGAGCTGCGATGTAGGACTGGCGCTTGGGGGCCGGTAGGAAGCGAAATGACGGGTTTTTCGGCCTTTTCCGAACGCTATAGTCTTATTGAAGGTTAAAGTTAATGACAAGCCAATTTATTTTTGTCAGAATTCAATTACTTGATTTAGTATCAACCAGCAACTTACCGCTTGTCACCGTTATTGGGAGTCAACGATGGAAATTCTGGCCGTACTGTCACGCTCGGACTGGGCGAAAAATTCCCTAATGTGCGGCCTCGTGCTCACCTTGGCCGCCTGCGGGAAGGGCGACGACGGCGGCCAGCATGCCGGCGGTCCGCCGCCGGTGTCGGTGGCGCCGGTGGTCCAGCGCGAGGTGCAGGAGTTCGACGAGTTCACGGCCAGGCTGGAAGCGCCGGACACGGTCGACATCCGCTCGCGCGTGGCCGGCATGCTGACCAAGGTGCATTTCCGCGAAGGGCAGGTGGTCAAGAAGGGCGACCGGTTGTTCACCATCGACCCGCGTCCGTTCGCAGCCGAGGCGGCGCGGCTGGAGGCGCAGCTGCTGGCGGCGAAAACCCAGGGTGAATTGAACAGGACCGAACTGGCGCGCGCCGAAAAACTGGTCGCGGTGCGCGGCGTCAGCCAGCAGGAGATCGATCAGCTGCGGGCGGCGCTGGCGAGCGCCCAGGCCAGCGTCAAGGCGGCCGAGGCGGCGCTGGTGCAGGCCAGGCTCAATCTGGAGTTCACCAACATCACGGCGCCGGTGACGGGCCGCACCTCGCGCGCCAACATCACCGAGGGTAACCTGGTCAGCGTCGGCGATCCGGTGCTGACCACGGTGGTGTCGAGCGACCGTGTGTACGCCTACTTCGACGCCAGCGAGGCGATCTACCTGAAATATATGCGCTCGGCGCGCGAAGGCTCGCGGCAGTCGTCGCGCGACACGCCCAACGAGGTGCGCCTCGGCCTGGCCAACGAGGAGGGCTTCCCGCACGCCGGCAAGATGGACTTCGTCGACAACCGCCTCAATCCGGCCACCGCGTCGATGCGCGGGCGCGCCGTGTTCGACAACAAGGACGGCCTGTACACGCCAGGACTGTTCGCACGCCTCCAACTGGTCGGCAGCGGCAAGTACACGGCGACGATGGTGATGGACCGCGCCATCAGCACCGACCAGACGCGCAAGGTGGTGCTTATCGTCGGCAAGAACAACATCGTCGATCAGCGCGAGGTCAAGACCGGAGCGCTGATAGGTGGCATGCGCGCCGTCACCGGCGTCAAGCCCGGCGAACTGGTGATCGTCGACGGCCTGCTGCGCGCCATGCCCGGCGCGCCCGTCACGCCGCAGCAGCTCAAGGTCGATGACAAGGGCATGCCGATTCCGGCGCCGGCGCCGGGCGCTCCCGGCGCTCCGGCCGCCCCCGCCGCCGCCAAGAGCTAAGGGGCGCACGCATGGATATCTCACGGTTTTTCATTGATCGTCCGCGCTTCGCCACCGTTCTTTCGCTGTTCATTTTCCTGGTCGGCGTGCTGGCCATTTTCCAGCTGCCGATTTCGGAGTATCCGGAGGTGGCGCCGCCGCAGATCGTCGTGCGCGCCCAGTTCCCGGGCGCTAATCCGCGCGTGATTTCGGAGACCGTGGCCGCGCCGCTGGAGGAACAGATCAACGGCCTGGAAAACATGCTGTATTTCGAAAGCCGCGCCACCGCCGACGGCAGCATGGCGCTGACGGTGACGTTCAAGATCGGCACGGTGCCGGAGCAGGCCGAGACGGCGGTGCAGAACCGCATCAACCGCGCCTTGCCACGGCTGCCGGAGATCGTCCGCACCATCGGCGTTACGACCGAGAAGCAGTCGCCCAACCTGACCATGGTGGTGCACATGGTCAGCCCCGACAACAGCCACGACGCGCTCTATCTGCGCAACTATGCCAACCTGAACGTGCGCGACGACCTGCTGCGCATATCGGGCATGGGATCGGTGCTGCAGTTCGGCGCGGGCGACTACGCGATGCGCGTGTGGCTCAATCCCCAGCAGTTGGCGGGACGCGGCATGACGGCCGGCGACGTGGTCGCGGCGATCCGCGAGCAGAACGCGCAGGTGGCGGCCGGCGTGGTCGGTTCGCCGCCGGCGCCGGACGACACGGATTTCCAGTTGCAGGTCAACGCGCAGGGCCGCTTGATCACGGAGGAGGATTTTTCCAACATCATCGTGCGCAGCGATCCGGCCAACGGCGCCGTGGTGCGCATCAAGGATGTCGGCCGGGTCGAAATGAGCGCCAGCACCTACTCGCTGCGTAGTCTGCTGAACAACAAGGAGGCAGCGGCGATCGCCATCTTCCAGGCGCCGGGATCGAACGCGCTGCAGCTGTCGGACGACGTGCGGGCGACAATGGCGAGGTTGAAGGCCAGCTTCCCCAAGGGCGTCGACTACGACATCGTCTACGATCCGACGCGCTTCGTGCAGACGTCGATCGAAAAAGTGGTGCACACGCTGATCGAGGCGGTGCTGCTGGTGGTGCTGGTGGTGATCATCTTCCTGCAGACGTGGCGCGCGTCGGTGATTCCGCTGCTGGCGGTGCCGGTGTCCATCGTCGGCACCTTCGCGGTGCTGATGTTGCTGGGTTATTCGATCAACACCCTGACCTTGTTCGGACTGGTGCTGGCGATCGGTATCGTCGTCGACG
>Ga0105244_10003331_pt1 | contig 11555 bp, 9 predicted proteins | sample KBSM44metaG_FD_80423 | JGI IMG/M metagenome (GOLD analysis project Ga0105244, IMG submission 80423) | Miscanthus rhizosphere microbial communities from Kellogg Biological Station, Michigan, USA - KBS M4-4 metaG | ecosystem: Host-associated > Plants > Roots > Rhizosphere > Soil | place: Michigan...
ACCCCATTATCCAGGCGTGGACAGACAGCATCTGACGCTTGACACAATCCATTTGGCCGTTCCCTCCGTGACGGCAACAGCTGGCTTCGCCGACGTGACCAGCCTTGCGGAAGCGGCCAATGTTCCTTGGGTCATGGAACCCCATGGAGCTGCGTCCCGTCACTGGGCTGAGCAACTCTGCCGCGCTGCGGGATTTGAACCCGATGTCCGCTATGAAACCCCGGACTTGCAGGCCCACGTGCGGCTGGTGGAGACGGGTAATGCCGTGGCGCTGTTGCCTGATCTCGTTTGGGTGGAGAGGTCGATCGGAGCCAGGCTGCTGGGTCTTGAAGGGGACCCGCAACGGCTCCTTTTTACTTCAATGAGACGTGCCAGCGCCGGGCATCCGGTATTGAGGGCAGTCCGCGCAGCACTTGCTGAAACCGTACGGCTGCTATTGCCGATGTGAACGGGCAACCTGGCGGCGCCACGTCAGCGGAAGTCGGGATCGCTATCGAAGAAGACCGGCAGCGGCTCCGCGAAGGGACGCCAGGCCACCACCTTGCCTTCAATGGTGGGCATTGACTTGCCTTCCAGAACAAGGACCGGGAGGGCGTTCTGGCCATCAGGGGACCACCATCCCGACCGAGGGCATGGCCGCCCGGTCTGTAACTGCCTGACGGCGATCGGCGAAGCCTGCCAGTCCACATCTCTGCGTTTCATAGACCCATAGTAGTCATAAGGCGTAATACCTTACTAGTAGATAAGGCAAGCTTTTTCCTTATTTCGTGTAAGGGATACCCAGTTTCCAATGAATGCCTCGAAATGTAGGGCCTCACTTCAATACGTCGCTTTTCTCGATCGGTACCCTCCACTAATCATCGCTTTTTCTTAAGGGGGAGGGGTTCCATACTGATGTTCAGACCGGCCAGGGAATCCCGCCCACACAGCCCGGCTCCTCTCCCTTCGCAACACCAGCTCCGACTGAACCGTTGCGTGTTTCCAACTAGGAGTACAAATGACTGAAAACTCAACAACCCGGGTCCAGCTTGTCCAGCCGGAAGACCTCGCAGATGAAGCTGTTGCCTTGGTCCGTCATTGGTTGGCCGAAGGGGCCAAGATTCCGGTGGATGCCTCCGCGGCTCAACTGGCTGGTGTTTTGAAAGACCCTAACGGCCTTGAATTCACTGTTGGCTTTGTCGACGGGGTGGTACGCCCGGAGGACTTGAGCGTGGCGGCCCGGAACCTGAAGGCCATTGCTCCGAAGGTTCCATCGTTTCTGCCGTGGTACATGAAATCAGCTGTGGCCGTTGGCGGCTCCCTTGCGCCGCTGATGCCCGGCGTCGTTATTCCGGTCGCACGTAAGGTGCTCCGGGAGATGGTGGGGCATCTGATTGTGGATGCAACGGATGAAAAGCTCGGCCGTTCGATCGCCAAGGTCAGGAAGGATGGGATCCGCCTGAACGTCAACCTTCTGGGTGAAGCCATCCTCGGCGAAGGCGAGGCGTCCCGCAGGCTGGAGGGAACACGGAAGCTGCTTGCGCGCGAGGATGTGGACTACGTATCCATCAAAGTCTCCTCTACCGTCGCCCCCCACAACCATTGGGCTTTCGACGAAGCAGTGGAGCACATCGTGGAAAAGCTGGCCCCGCTCTATCGACTGGCTGCGACCACGAAACCCCGAAAGTTCATCAACCTCGATATGGAGGAGTACAAAGACCTTGGTCTGACTATCGCTGTGTTCACCAAGCTGCTGGAGCGTCCGGAATTCCGCGAACTTGAAGCCGGCATCGTCCTCCAGGCCTATCTTCCGGACGCTCTCGCGGCGATGATCGACCTGCAGGAGTGGGCTGCCAAGCGCTCAGCGAGCGGTGGAGCCCCCGTTAAAGTCCGGGTGGTCAAGGGTGCGAACCTTCCCATGGAGCAGGTTGACGCCGACCTCCATGGCTGGCCTCTGGCCACATGGGGAACCAAACAGGGTTCGGACACTTCTTACAAAGCGGTCCTGGACTACTCGCTGACCAAGGAGCGAATCGCAAACGTCAAGATCGGCGTTGCCGGGCACAACCTCTTTGACGTGGCACTGGCGCACCTGCTGGCCAAATCCCGGGACGTTACCTCAGGTCTCGAGTTCGAAATGCTCCTCGGCATGGCGACCGGACAAGCAGAAGCCGTCAAGCGCGACGTAAAATCCTTGCTGCTCTATACCCCTGTCGTGCATCCCAGCGAATTCGACGTGGCTATCGCCTACCTCATCCGCCGCCTTGAAGAGGGCGCAAGCCAGGAAAACTTCATGTCCGCCGTCTTCGAACTGGACAAGAATGAAGGCCTGTTCGAGCGCGAAAAGCAGCGATTCCTGGCCTCCTTGGATTCTTTGGCCCGGCTCAGAAACACCGTCCCGGGACCCAACCGCGTCCAGGACCGTACCCGTTTCAACGCTCAAGAAAAACTCGCGGAAGAGACCGGGCGGGCATCTTTGGAAATGGGAGGCTCCGGACACGGCGGGCCAACGGCAAGCTTCGAGAACACTCCTGATACGGACCCCGACCTGCCGGCCAACAGGACCTGGGGCCGAGCAATTCTCGAACGCGTGCCTGCTTCAAACCTTGGCCGGGCGACGGCCGATACCTTTGAACTGCATTCCAAGGACGCTCTCGAAAGCGTCATCCGCACCGCAACGTCCCACGGGACAAAATGGGGCGCACTCACTGGCGCCGAGCGAGCGGCTGTACTCCATCGTGCCGGCGTACGCCTGGAAGCCCGCCGCGCGCAGCTGCTCGAGGTCATGGCCTCTGAATGCGGCAAGACCCTTGAACAAGGTGATCCGGAAGTTTCGGAAGCCATCGACTTCGCCCACTATTACGCCGAACTGGCCAAAGAGCTGGACACCGTTGATGGTGCGCAATTCGTCCCGTCAAAACTGACGGTTGTCACCCCGCCCTGGAACTTCCCGGTGGCTATCCCGGCCGGTTCCGCACTGGCGGCGCTGGCGGCCGGTTCCGCTGTCATCATCAAGCCCGCCCGGCAGGCACGCCGCTGCGGCGCGGTCATGGTCGAAGCCCTCTGGGAGGCCTTCGACGAAGCAGGGATCGACCGGGACGTCCTGCAATACGTTCAGCTCGCAAAACGGGACCTGGGCGCACAACTCGTCTCCCATCCGTCCGTTGACCGGCTCATCCTCACCGGCGGTTACGAGACTGCTGAACTGTTCCGATCCTTCCGCAAGGATCTGCCGTTATTGGCGGAGACCAGCGGCAAGAACGCCATCATCGTTACCCCGAGCGCGGATCTGGACCTTGCGGCCAGGGACGTCGTTCAGTCCGCTTTCGGCCATGCCGGCCAGAAGTGCTCGGCCGCTTCCCTGGTCATTCTCGTCGGATCCGTGGCCGCCTCCCGCCGTTTCAACCAGCAGCTCATCGATGCCGCCCGCTCACTCAAGGTCGGCTACCCGGTGGATCCGCAAACTCAAATGGGCCCCATCATCGAACCAGCCAACGGCAAGTTGCTCCATGGCCTCACAAACCTGGGCCCCGGGGAAAACTGGGTTCTTGAACCCCGCAGACTCGATGACAGCGGCAAGCTCTGGAGTCCTGGCGTCCGGGCAGGTGTGAAGCGGGGAAGCGAATATCACAAGAGTGAGTACTTCGGACCCATCCTGGGGGTCATGACCGCTGAAACCCTGGAAGAAGCGGTCGGCGTCGTGAACGACATCGACTATGGCCTGACCTCCGGGCTGCACTCCCTGGACCCGGCTGAGCTGAAGTACTGGCTGGAGAACATCCAGGCCGGCAACCTCTACATCAACCGCGGCATCACTGGTGCCATCGTTCGGCGCCAGCCCTTTGGTGGATGGAAGAAGTCGGCTGTCGGTGCCGGCACCAAGGCCGGGGGACCGAACTACCTGGTCGGACTAGGATCGTGGAAGGACGCACCAATCCAGGGCCCGGGTTCCGGACACTTGCCTCCACACGCCGCACAGATCCTTGGCGCAGCGAAGACCCTTACCGCGGCAGGGGCCCTTGCCGGCTCGGATGTTTCGTGGCTGCAGTCAGCCTTGCACTCGGACGCGGAAGTCCGGAGCACGGACTTCGGTATCGCAAGGGACGTTTCCGGACTGCAGGCCGAACGGAACGTCTTCCGCTACAAGCCAGTCCCCGTCACTGTCCGTTTCGAGGGACCTACGTCGGGACACGGATTGGCGGAGGTGCTGCGCGTCGCCTCGGCCGGAGTCACGGCTTGGAACGGCACCGCACCACGTGAATCCATCACCATCAGCAGCAACAATTCGCTACCCATGATGGTGACGAAAGTCCTCCATGATGCAGGAGTCGTCGTCGTCACCGAAGACGAGCACGCCTGGGCAGGGCGCCTCAAGACCTACGCTGCCAAGAACGGACCGGACGCCGGCGCCCGAATCCGTCTGATCGGAGCGTCATCGCAGGCCGCGGCCGCAGCGCTGGACGGCAAGCCCGATGTAGCCCTCTACGCCAACGACGTTGTCGCTGCCGCACGTGTCGAGTTGCTGACATTCCTTCAGGAACAGGCTGTCTCCATTACCGCGCACAGGTTCGGTACGCCCAACCACCTTTCCGACACGCTGATCTGATCGCAGCAGTGGTTGGCCCGTTCGGAAAACACCTGGGCGGGCCGACCTTGGCGGCACCAGCGCCCCGTTCGGGAAGATCCCCGAACTGCCCATTTTCAACTACCCATCATTAGCCCCTTCGAGGAGAAGCGGATGACACCCAGAATCAGGCCCCTGGCACGTAGCTTAAAGACCGGCTTCTTGAGCCTCAGCGCATCAACAGGCAGCCACTGCCCCCAGAGCGGTGCCTGGTCCCCGGCTGAGTGTCCCTCAAGGCAGAGGACGGTCAGCGAAGGTGAGCTGATGCCGGCGCATGAGGGCGAGACCGTTCTGTGGGTCTATGCGGGACCAGCCCAGGAATCCGTGAATGACGATCAGGTAGCGGCGACCGTACGCAGGGACGCTAAGAACCAGGAGAATCCATGATGCGCGCCTATTCTGTGGCAACCTTGGTGGCCATTGCAGCTGGCATCGTTTGCATCATCACGGCGCAGTCGACATTAGTTCTGGCAGTGGGATTGGGATTACTGACCTTCGGCGCTGGAGCCTTCACGGCGGCACTCATGACCGGAGTTGATCAATAGGGCGCGGACCTTGTGCCGCAGACTTTGGCGCAGATACCGAACGTGCATGGCCGGGGGCGGTTACGGGGACAGGGCCAACGGCTGCTGACTTGCCCGGGCGGCCTGGCGGATACCGTCGAGGACCATTGCCTCGGATTCGTTCAGGTACCTCATGAGAAGTGCGTCGGCTTCATCCCGCTGACCGGAGAGGATTCTGTCGGCGATCTCCCGGTCTCGTGCAGACCACTGACGCTGGAAGCGGCGCTCATCGGGCATGAAGGCAAACGCGAGACGAAGCTGGGCAACCAGGTTCTCGAAGAATGCATTCACACGGGTTGAGTTGGCGAGCTGAACGAGGGCTTGATGGAAGGCCAAGCTCGATGTACCGGCATCGTTCCAGTTTCGCTCGATGATGAAACGCTCAGTCGCGTTTGCGACGGCGTCCAGATGCGCCAATTGTTCTTCGGTTGCCCGGGCACTCTGGATGACGGCGGCGCCCTCCACCAGGCGGCGGGCGGTGTAGATATCCCGCACGTCCTCGACCTCCAGGCTCCGGACCGAACTGCCCGCATTGCGGATGCTTGCCACCAGCCCGTCGGAGGTCAGCAACCGCAGCGCATCCCGGACAGTATTTCGGGAGACCCCATAACGATCTGCGAGCGATGAATCCACCAGCCGTTCACCCGGGACAAGGCGTCCTTCGGTAATTTCCCGACGCAGGTCAGATTGCACAAACTCCGCTGCTGAAAGGGGTGAGCGGTCAGGCGCCTCGCTTATGGTCATATCGAAATACTAGAGACTGTTCAACAATCAGGCAACCACGAAATCGAGAATCAGACCGCGAAAAGCAGGCCAAAACTAAGATCAGGTTTGCTCAGCGATACCTTACGCCCTACACCTTGACGCGATCGTTGAACAATCGCTATAGTCTGGTTATGACCTGCTTCACAAACCCAAAGGGTCGCTGGCGAGATGGTGTGTTTGAACAGAGCCTCCGCTCTTTGGGTGACGAATGAACGTCCCCGCTCTGCCGACCGCACGGTCATAGGGCATGGTGCCCGGCGCGCAGCACGGGTCCGCGGACACGGACCTCTCCGAAACAGCCACCTGCCTTAGTCAAGGCCACGAATGAAGGAACCCGGAACGATGAACCAAACGTCACTGGCCACCTCTCAGGGAGTGAGCGCACCCCAGGGAGGGATCGCCCCGGCAGCTGTGCAGCGTGCGGAGACTCTCCACAGGACGTCGATTATCGTGGACGGCACCTGCCCGGGGGATCACTGGAGCGAAAATTTCGATCAGTGGATCACCGGCGGGGCCACCTGTTGCGTGGTAACTGTCGCCTCCACCGAATCTGCCCGAGAGACCATGAAGAGCATCGGCGGCTTCTATAAGCTGCTCAGGGAAAACAGCGACCGTCTTGTATTGGCCACAACGACTTCGGAGATCCGTCAGGCAAAAACTGACGGAAAACTAGCGGTCGTCATGCAGTTCCAAGGCACTCACCCCATTGAGTACGACTACAACCTTGTCGAGCTGTACGGACGACTCGGTGTCCGGATTGTGCAGCTGACATACAACCAACGCAGTGCCGTGGGCGATGGCTGCGAGGAACCCGGAAACGCAGGCTTGAGCGAGTTCGGCCTCAAAGTAGTCGAAGAGCTCAACCGCCTGGGCATCGCAGTGGACCTTGCGCACACGGGGGTGCAGACATCCCTGGACGCGATCGAGGCCTCCGCTTCACCGTGCATTGTTTCGCACTCCAACTGCAGCAGTGTGCACACGAGCAAACGGAATCTTTCAGATGAGCTGATCCGGGCCGTCACAGGAAACGGCGGAGTGATAGGGCTTAACGGCTTTCCAGCCTTCGTCCGGGACGCAGAAGCACCGACTCTGGACGACCTGATCGACCACATGGTCCACATTGACTCACTCGCAGGCCCGGGACATGTGGGCTTGGGCCTTGACTATTACCAGTGCGGAATCGTCCAGTACGAGCAGTTCATCTCTGATGGGTTGTGGCACCCCGGTAACTACCCACCGCCCCCGTGGAACTTCCCGGCAGGCATCGAAGATCCCTCAACTCTGCATCGACTCACGGACCGCCTTGTCGAACGTGGCTACACCGATGAGGAGATTAAAGGGGTCCTCGGTGAGAACTGGATGCGTATTTTCGACAAGATCTGGTCCAAAGCGTGAACAAGCCCAACCCAACGACAGAGGTGTTCAGCATGACAAAAGAAGATGGAATCCTTGCCCCCGAGGGAAGCGACTCCAGGAGGTTATGGGCGGCAGCAAGTTTTACCCGGCGCCAACTTCTCCTTGGAGCCGGCGGTCTGGGCGCTGCCGCGGCTCTGGCCGCATGCAGCCCCGGCGGGACATCAACTAGTCCCACTGGCGGTGCCAGTGGGACACCCAAGCGCGGAGGGAATTTCCGGGTTGGCGTGATCGGCGGCGGATCCAAGGACATATTCGACGGCCAAAATTTCGTGGTGTTCCCTGATGCGCCCCGGTTGATGACTGCCTTCGAAACACTCCTGACACGGGACGAAAACTTCCGGCTGTCCAACGACGGCCTTGCCGAAAGCGTCGTGGCAGACACTCCCACCCAGTACACGATCAAGCTGCGTCAGGGCGTCCAATTCCATAACGGCAAGACGATGACCGCCGACGACGTCATTTACTCACTGCAGCGGATCGGCGGAGACAAAACCCTGCGGGGCCACACAGCGACCGCCACCTGGGACATCACTGGCATCACCAAGACCGATGACTACACCGTTCGTCTACCGCTGAAAACGGCAGACTCCACGGTCCCCGACACCTTGGCCGCGTACTACTTTGGCATCGTCCCCGTGGACTACAAGGCATTCTCCGGAGATCCTTCGACGCAAATCGGAACCGGCCCCTACAAGCTCAAGAGCTTCACCCCCGGCCAGGAAAGCGTCCATGAACGCAATCCGAACTACTGGCGGGAGGGCCAGCCCTACTTCGACACCGTCACGATTACCGACTTCTCGGATGCAACCGCGCAGGTAAACGCACTCCTGGCCGGACAGATCGACGCAGCGACGGACTTGCCGGCGGCACAGGTTTCCGCAGTTCAGGCCAGCGGCAAGCAGGTTCTCGAATCGCAGACGGGCTGGTGGGTCGGCCTGTCCATGGCGACGACCATGGCACCGTTTGATGACAACAGGGTCCGAGAGGCATTCCGGCTGATCGTCGATCGCCAGTCCATGCTCGACCAGGTCGCCTCCGGCAAGGGGCAGATCGGCAACGACGTCTATGGCCGCTACGACGCCGCATATTTCGCTAAGCTGCCCCAGCGCCAGCGCGACATCGAGAAGGCCAAGTCTCTGCTCAAGGATGCCGGCAAAGAGAACCTAACGGTTGACCTTTACACGGCGGACCTGACCGACGGCATGGTCTCCATGGCAACAGTGTTTGCCCGGCAGGCAAAAGACGCCGGAGTCACCGTCAACGTCAAGACCCTCCCCAGCGACAAGTTCTACTCTGACGAGTACTACCTCAAGGTGCCCTTCTCATCGGTGTACTGGGCCGGGCGCCCGTACCTGGACCAGGTCAAGCTGTCCGGGCTGTCCAACTCCCTGTACCCGGAAACCCAGTGGGCAAAGAGCGATAAGGGACCCGAATTCGAGAAACTCTACAACCAGGCGCTCGAAACAACAGACGAAGCCCAGCGCACTGAGGTTCAGCACAAGATGCAGCAGCTCGAGTATGACAACGGCGGCTACATCATTCCGTACTTCCCGAGCAAGTTTGACGGCCATACCCCCACTTTGCAGGGATTGACGCAGGCCAAAACCACCCTGGGCCTGAACAACTATGGCTATGGTTTCCGAACCATTTGGCTCGCCTAAGGAGGAAGATCATTCATGACCTGGTTTAGGCACGGCGGTATCCCCGCCTTCATCCTGCGGAGAGTGCTTCTCGGCATTCTGGTGCTTGCACTTGTCTCGGTGCTTGTTTTCGTGGCGACGCAGGCGCTGGGCGACCCAGCCAAAGCGCTCCTTGGCCGGGACGCGACGCCGGAGCGGCTGGCAGCCCTGCGGCAGGAACTCAACCTCGATGTCTCTCCGTTCGAGCAGTACTTGAACTGGGCAGGGGGCCTGCTGCAGGGATCACTCGGAGATTCGCTGACAAGCCAAAAGCCGGTAGCCGAGCTGCTCTCCGGGAGGCTGATAAATTCCGGGGTCCTGGTGCTCTGCGCGGCGCTGGTCGCCATCCCTCTGTCCATTGCCGTGGGCTCGTGGGCGGCTCTGCGTCGTGAGAAGCTTGTCGACACGATCAGTTCAAACCTGATGCTCGTCTTCGCTTCCCTGCCTGACTTCGTGGTTGCCGTGCTGTTGGTCATCTTCTTTTCCACCACTGTCTTCCACGTCCTCCCGGCTATCAGCCCCGTGCCGCCAGGACAGCTTCCGTGGAACAATCCAGCGATCCTCGTCCTGCCGACGCTCACGCTCGTCATGACTGTCGTTCCCTACATTGCACGCAATATGAGGGTCTCCATGATCGAGGTACTCGAAAGCGATTTCGTGGAGATGGCCAGGCTCAAGGGACTCTCTGAGCGGATCGTCCTTGTCCGCCACGCGCTGCCCAATGCGATCGGGCCAGCCTTCCAATCGATCGCACTGAGCCTGGCATACCTGGCCGGCGGCATTGTTGTAGTTGAATACGCCTTCAATTACCCAGGCATTGGAGGCGCCCTGCAGGATGCAGTGGCGAACCACGACGTTCCGGTCGTCCAGGCACTCGCCATGCTGATCGCGGCCGTCTACGTGGTCGTGAATCTGATGGCTGACGTAGCCACAATTCTTGTTACTCCGCGCTTAAGGACACGTCTGTGAGCACCACCGAAGAAGCCATTGCTCGCCTTGAAGGCGCAGAGACGCCGACGCCGCCGGTAAAGTCCTCCACACTTCTGGCCCGGTCCTTGAGATTGTGGCGTACCAGAATCGGCTCACTTTTCGTGCTGGTGCTGGTAGCCGTTGCAATTATCGGCCCCTACGTCGCTCCGCACGACCCCAGCGATTTCGTCACCTTGCCCAATACCCCTCCCACGGCAGAAGCGGTGTTTGGAACGGACTACCTTGGCCAGGACGTACTAAGCCGTTTTCTGCACGGTGGACTCGACCTCATGGTCACGGCAGCGGTCTCGACAGCTCTCGGCCTCGTCCTCGGAATAGCCATCGGCCTCATCGCAGCTTATTCGCGCAACGCACTGGATGATGTCCTTATGCGCGGCATGGACGTCGTGATGGCATTCCCCCAGATCATGCTGGTGCTTCTGGCTGTCAGCCTCGTAGGACCACAGAAATGGGTTGTCATAGCTTCCATCGTGCTTACGACTGCCCCCCGCGTTGCCCGTGTGGCCCGCGGCGCAGCACTTCCTGTGATTGAACGCGATTTCGTTGCCGCCATGGAGACGATGGGGCAGTCCCGGACCCGGATCATGACAGATGAGCTGCTGCCCAACATCCTGGGCCCGATGATGGTGGAGTCAAGCCTGCGGCTGACGTACTCCATTGGCACCATCGCTGCATTGGCGTTCCTGGGGCTGACCTCTGACCCGAACGCCCCGAACTGGGGAACGATGATCCAACAGAACAGGATCGCCCTGTCCTTCCAGCCCTGGGGTGCGCTCCTTCCCATCATCGCCATCGCCCTGCTTACCCTGGGTACCGGCCTGATCGGCGACGGAATCGCACGCACCGCAGCAGGCATCGATCGAAAGCGTGAGAGCGCATGAACACTCAACAGCCGACATCGACCGCAGCCAACAGCGCCGCCGTCCAGGTAAAAAACCTGTGTATCTCCACAACATCCGGTATCGAAGTCGTCAGCGACGTCTCATTCGACATCGCTGCCGGAGAAGTACTCGGAGTTGTTGGCGAGTCCGGCTCGGGCAAAACCACAGTCGGGCTGGCACTCCTTGGTCACACACGCAGCGGCCTTCGCATAACCGGAGGTTCTGTTTTGTTGGGCGGGCAAAACATCCTGGACCTCCAGGAGGGGCAGCTGCGACGGATGCGGGGTTCGGAGATCTCCTACGTCCCCCAGGACCCCGCATCGTCGCTTAACCCTGCCCTGCGCATCGGTGTCCAGCTAAGGGAAGTCCTGGAAGCTCACGGAAAGGGCAGCCGGCGCGACCACGACAAGCGCATAGCGGAAATGATGCGCGAAGTCGCGCTGCCGGATGACCCCAAGTATCTGGAGCGGTACCCGCATGAACTCTCCGGCGGCCAGCAGCAGCGGATTGGCCTGGCCATGGCATTTGCAAACCGGCCCCGGCTCATAGTCCTCGACGAACCCACCACCGGCCTGGACGTCACCACACAGGCAACAGTGCTCTCTACAGTTCGGGAACTCGCTGCAGCTCATGGAGTGGCGGCACTTTATGTAAGCCA
>Ga0105244_10003336_pt1 | contig 11538 bp, 8 predicted proteins | sample KBSM44metaG_FD_80423 | JGI IMG/M metagenome (GOLD analysis project Ga0105244, IMG submission 80423) | Miscanthus rhizosphere microbial communities from Kellogg Biological Station, Michigan, USA - KBS M4-4 metaG | ecosystem: Host-associated > Plants > Roots > Rhizosphere > Soil | place: Michigan...
CCCGCCGCCGCGACGCCCACCAGCGCGCGGTACTGCGCCACGCGTGCGCGGGCGATGCGCAAGTCGCCATTGTGTTCGAGCGCTTTGTTCACCAAGGCGCTCAGCACCGGATCGCCGAAGGCCTGCCACCATTGCCGCTCGACCGGCGCGGCGCTTTGGCCTGGACCGGGCGCGGTACGCCAGGCGACGGGCGTCTCCAGCGTCGATGCCGGTGGCGGGCCAACCTTGGCCGCGCAGCCGGCCAGCGCCAGCATGGCCGCGACCGATACGGCGCGCAGCGATACGCGCCGATTTTGTAACGCTCGCCGGCACTTCATCGGCCGGCTCCGGCACGCGCCGTAGCGGGCGTGCCATCCGAGTCGTTCAGAACGGCGGAGGTGTCGATGCTGACGATCACCGACATCCCGGGCGCCAGCCGCGCGGCCTTGGCCTGTCCCGGATCGATGCGTATCCGCACCGGTATGCGCTGGGCGATCTTGACGTAATTACCGGTCGCGTTATCCGCCGGCAGCACGCTGAACTCCGAACCGGTGGCCGGCGAGATTCGTTCCACCTGCCCGGTCAGCACCGCGCCGTCGAGCGCATCGACCTTGAAGGTGGCGCTCTGCCCCACCTGCACATTGTTCATCTGCGTCTCTTTCAGATTGGCGATCACCCACAACTGGCGCGGCACCAATCCCATCAGACTGGCGCCGGTGTTGACGTAGGCGCCCTTGCGCACGGTGACCTGCCCCAGTTGGCCGTCTTCCGGCGCGATGATGCGGGTATTCTCCAGATCCACCCTGGCCGCCTTCAGCGCGGCCTCCGCGTTGGCCACCGCCGCCTCCAGCGACAGCTTGTTGACGGTCACCGACTGCACCTGCTGTTTGGCGATATCCAGATTGGCGCGCGCCTGCGCGACGGCCGCCGCCGTCTGTGCCTGCGCAGCCTTCGACGCGTCCTGCTCGCGCAACGACAACGAGCCATCGGCCGCCAGCGAATTGACGCGGCTTAAATCCGCCTGCGATTTGGCCGCCTGCGCCTGCGCGTTGGCCAGGGTGGCCTGGTTCAGCAACACGCCCGCCGCCGCCGTCTTGCGCGCCTGGTCCCAGTTGGCCAGCGCCGCCTTTTGCGCCGCCAGTTGCGCCTGCGCCTGTTCATAGCGCTGCTGGTAGATGCGGTCGTCGATCTGCACCAGCAAATCGCCCTGCTTCACCTGCTGGAAGTCCTGCACCTTGACGTCGACGACATAGCCCGACAACTGCGTTCCGATCAGCGTGACCTGCCCGCGCACCAGCGCATTCTCGGTCGAGACGATGGCGCTGCTGAAAGGCGGCAAGCGCCACGCGTACAGCACGATCAGCACGCCGACCAAGGCGACCAGCGAGAACGCGATGGTGGAAACGATCTGCCCCCGATGGCTCGGCGCTGCGGTTGTGGGTGTCGGCAGCGCGGAGGCAGGGGCGGCGGCGGAAGGAGGCGTGGAAGCATCGGGAGTATTGGTAGCCATGTCGTTCAGCGTGATCCGGAATTGTTAAGAGAGACGTTGGCCATGCCGGTCTGCGCGTTCTGCGCGGGAATGGGCTGGCACACCACACAGATCGACCAAAGGTAGCGCGCCAGCATCCATGCGAACGTGAGCACCGCCACCAGCGTAATCATCAGGAAGACATCGTTATAGGCGAGGATATTGGCCTCGCGCGTGGCGGCGGCGCCAAGCGAGGCCACGCCTTGCGCGTTGCGCATCGAGGGATCGGCCAGGGTCGCGCCGAGCGCAGCGCCGCCGCTTTGAATCCGCGCCGCCACCTGCGGGTCGAGCAGGGTCAAATGTTCGACCAGGATGCTGGAGTGGTACTTCTCGCGCACCACCTGGAAGGTGCCGACGATCGCGGAGCCGAGCAAACTGCCCAGCGTTTGCGTGATCGAGAACATGACGGAAAAGCTGACCAGATTACTCGGCGCCGCGATCACGGCGCCAAAGCCGGATACGAACGTGGGGCCGATGAACAAGGCGCCGCCGAAGCCGAGCAGGAACTGGCTGACATACATATCGACCGGACGTGTCAGATTGGTGGCGTTCGAATCCATATAAGCGCCGATCGCCATCACCACCAGCGACACCATCAGCTGCGCGGGAATGCGCGCCGGCGTGATCGTCAACGCGCTCGCCAGCAGGCCCGCCAGGGTGCCTATCATGACAATGATCCAAAGCGTTTGCATCTGGTCGTTGTTCAAGCCCAGCGCCTGCAGGAAGCCCACCGTGCCGCTGGCCTCCGATTGCACGATGCGTATCAACAGCACGGACAAGGCCAGCCGCGCGATATTGGCGGTGCTGAGCCAGCGCGTGTTGATCAGCGGGCGCGCGCGGTTATGCTCGATCAGCAGCGCGCCGGCGATCAGCACGATGGCGCCGGCCAGGCAAAGACCCAGCCAGCGCGACTCCAGCCACCACACGGTGCGCCCCAGCGCCAGCACCGCCGACAGCAGCGCCACGCCGGGAGCGAACAGCGCGAAGGTGACGAAGTCCATCTTTTCAAAGGCTTTGATGCGGTCCCCCGGCGGCAGCTTGAGGAACAACACGCCGGCCAGCGACACCAGGGCCAGTCCCAGCTCGAAGAAGTACAGGCCGCGCCATTCGCCGTACTCCATCAGGTCCGATGAGAACAGGCGCGCCATCGGCAGCGCCAGTTGCGAGAAGCCGATGCCCAACACCACCGCCTTGACGCGGTGCTGGGCGGGGAATGCTTGCAGAACGTAGTAGAGGCCCAGGGTGGACAGCGCGGCGCCGCTCATGCCGTGGGCGGCGCGCACCGCGATGGCCGACGCCAGGCCGTGCACGAACAAGTGCGCGACGGTGGCGACCGCGTACAGCACCAGGAATAGTTCGGTGAACAGCCGCAAGCCATACTGCTGGCGGAATTTGACCAGCAGGAGGTTCATCGAGACGTTGGCCATCACGTAAGCGGCCGGCAGCCACTGGATTTCGGCCGAGTAGACGCCGAGCGAACCTTGAAGGTAAGGCAGGTTGACCAGCACCAGCGCGTTGCCCAAGCCGCCGGTGATGGCGACGATGAAGCCGATGACGAAGAACGCCAATCGGCGTTCGGTCGTATGGATAGGACTCGATGGCGATCCGGGGAGTACCGGTCGCTCGTGCGGAAGCCAGACTTGAGGGGCGTACACGTCCATCGATGCCAGTTCTTATGGGTCTTTTATGGGGTAGAGGTTGCTGGGCACGAGCATATCACTATGCACGTGATTGTTGAAGTTCCAAAAGGAAGGGGAACACCTAGGGCGGATTGGGCGGAACGCCGCAACAAAGGGGTCCGACCCCGATGGGTCAGACCCCGGGCACGCCGGGTTGCGGGTTATGTTACAGCGCCACCGCCTCTACCTCGCGCTGGAAGTTGCGGTGCGCGGCCAGGGCGGCCTTGAACTCCGTCAGCGCCGGCACCACGCCGCCGGCCGCCACACACCACAGCGATGGATCGGCCGAACCGTCTTCCAGTTTCTCCGGCACGCCGGCCTTGCGCAGCAAATCGGCGCCCGCCCCCACCGCCAGGATCGGCTTGCAGTGACGGAACTGCTGGCGCACGAAATCGAGCGCGTCGGCGTCGCCCATCAGCATCTTGACGCTGGCTTCCCCGTCCGCCACGATCACCGCGTCGTACAGCACCGGCGGACCGGCCTCGATCGAGATCTCGACATCCAGCGCGCTGCCGTCGGCGGCGACCAGCTGGCCCAGTTGCGGGCCGACCAAACGCGGCACCGCGCCAGCGGCCAGCAGGTCGGCATAAATCGCCTTGACGCCCTCGCCGTCGACACCATGCGCGGCCAGGATCGCGACCTTGCGCGCCTGGACGCCCACCGCTCCCGGACGCGCCAGCAGCGACAGCGCCGGCGACGGCGCGTAGTGAGGCTGCGGCGCGGTCGTCGCCAGCGGCATCGGCGGCGGCACTTCCAGGCCCAGGCCCTGCGCCACGCCTTCGACCAGGATCGGATCGACATTGGCCAGCATCGACAGCAGGCGGACGCGGATCGCCGGCGTCTGCACGCGGCTCAACTCGAAGCGGAACGCGTTGACGATGTGCGACTGCTCCGACGGCGTCTGGCTGATCCAGAACAGGCGCGCCTGCGAATAGTGGTCGGCGAACAGTTCCGGCTTGCCGCGCACCTTGTCCTCCGGCGCCTGCTTCACGCTGCTGAACGCGGTCTGGAAGCCGGCCATCCCGGCCTGGAACGGGTTACCGCCGGCCAGCGAGTTCGGTTCGTAGGCCACGCGGCCGCGCGCGATCGCCTGGCGATGCATGCCGTCGCGCTGGTTGTTGTGCACCTGCGCCACCGGCGTATTGATCGGGATCTCGTGGAAGTTCGGGCCGCCGAGACGGCTGATCTGCGTGTCCAGATACGAGTGGATACGGCCTTGCAGCAGCGGGTCGTTGGTGAAGTCGATACCCGGCACCACGTGCGCGGTGCAGAAGGCCACCTGCTCGGTCTCGGCGAAGAAGTTGTCCGGATTGCGGTTCAGGGTCATCTTGCCGACGATCTGCACCGGCACCAGTTCCTCCGGCACGATCTTGGTCGAATCGAGCACGTCGAACGGGAATTGCTCCGCCTGTTCCTCGGTGAAGATCTGCAGGCCCAGCTCCCATTCCGGATAGGCGCCCGCCTCGATCGCTTCCCACAGGTCGCGGCGATGGTAATCGGGATCGGCGCCGATGATCTTGGCCGCTTCGTCCCACACCAGCGAGTGCGTGCCCGGCACGGGATTCCAGTGGAATTTACAGAACACCGACACGCCCTGCGCATTCACCAGGCGGAAGGTGTGCACGCCGAAGCCCTGCATCGTGCGGTAGCTGCGCGGGATGGCGCGGTCCGACATCTGCCACATCAGCATATGGGTCGATTCCGGCATCAAGGTGACGAAATCCCAGAAGGTGTCGTGCGCGCTGGAGGCCTGCGGCATCGCGTGGTGCGGCTCGGGCTTGACGGCGTGGACCAGGTCCGGGAACTTCATCGCGTCCTGGATGAAGAAGACCGGCATGTTATTGCCGACCAAATCCCAGTTGCCTTCGTCGGTGTAGAACTTGACGGCGAAGCCGCGCACATCGCGCACGGTGTCGGCCGAACCGCGCTCGCCGGCGACGGTGGAGAAGCGCACGAACACCGGCGTGCGTTTGCCGGCGGCGGCGAACGGCGCGGCGCGCGTGACGGCACTGAAATCGTCGTAGCTTTCGAAGTAGCCGTGGGCGGCCGAACCGCGCGCATGGACCACGCGCTCCGGAATGCGCTCATGGTCGAAGTGGGTGATCTTTTCGCGCAGGATGAAGTCTTCCATCGCGGTCGGGCCGCGCAGGCCGACCTTCAGCGAATTCTGGTTGTCGGCGACCGGCACGCCCTGGTTGGTGGTCAGGCGCTGGTCGGCGGAGTCCACACGCACGCGGTCGAGCGGCTCGATGGTGGCGTTGACGCTGTGCGGCGGCACGCCGCTACCGGTTTTGGGCGAAGCCGTGGTTTCGCCGGTGGTGCTGGCGGTGGCGATCGGATGCGGCGGAGCGACCGTCTGGCCGGGTTGCGGCGCGCGCGCGGCGTCGCCATGCTCGCCGGGTTTATTGGCGTTGAAGGGCATGCCTTGGGCCACTGCCTGGGTGCCGCTCACCTTGGCCAGCAAGGCTGCTTCTTGTGGCACGCCGCCCAAACTGGCCGGAGGCGTCGCCGATGATGGTCCGGATACGGTGCTCAATACTGAACCAGCCCCGATAACGGAGGCTGGTGTCTTTTTACTAGTTGCCATTGGGTGTCCCTTGGTGAACGGCGCCCGCACGGGCCGCCGGACGCACCGGCAGCGATACCGGTCGGGCAACCTGGATTACTTGCGCGAGTTGAGCAGCTTGGAGATGCCATAGCCGGCGGCGGCGGCGATCAGCACCGAAATCGCGGGGCTGGAGCGCACGTGGCTGCGGCCGGATTCGGCCAGCTTCTTGTAGCTTTCGGTGACTTGTTTGCTGCGGACGGCCAGACGCTCGGAGACGCTGTCCACGGTGCCGGAAACGCTTTCGACGCCGTTGGCGACTTTATCGACGCCGTCATGGGCGCGGGCGGCCAGGCGGTCGGTGGTCGGTGGAACCTTGTCGGCAACGCGGTCGATGGCGGCGTGCGCGTCGGCACGCAGGTCCTTGCCGATCTGGGTGACGCCATCGCGGGCGTTGTTGCCGGTGCTGTTACCAGTGGTACCGTTGATTTTAGTATCGATGCTGTTTTCCATGATGGTTCCTCTCGGTTGTTTGTCGTATGTTTCAACACTGCAGGAACCAAGATAGGCTTGTTGGTCAAACGCTACCGTGCGCAATCTAACAAAAAGGCGACCTCGGGCGAAGTTAGCCGCCGATGCGCCATTAAGTGGGTTGCCACACGGACGCGGTCGCCAACAAGGAGGATGCTCAGATAAAATACCGTTAAATTCAGTCCAGGAGAGCGGCATGTTTCCCATCTCATCCACAACGCTGAGCGGGCCCAACCCGGCGAACTTTCCGCTGGTCTCGCCAACGACGGCGGTCGACGCCGTCAACTCCTCGACGATCGCCCCGGTCGGCTCCGCCATTGATGCTCCCGCGCAAGCCTCGGTCCAGGTGGATTTGTCGCCGGTGGCTAACTTTTTGCTGACGGTATCGCAGTCCCGCGAGCAGATCGCCCAGCTGCAAACGGCTATCGCCAACGGCGCCGATCCGCAGGAGGCCGCCGCCCGGGCCAGCACATTAAATGACGCCACGCAAAATGTAGTGAATGCGTTCAACTTATTGCCGAGCGTGGACTTCAACCAAGCCCAGCCGCAAGGACCGTCGCTGCTCAACAGCCTGGTGGACAGCTTGAACCGGCAGACCTTCGGTACGGAGGCGGCCCGGCAACTGAACCAGGCGAACCAGCCCGATCAACCGCAGAGCGCCGCCCAGAGCCTGGCCCAGAGTCTCTCGCGGATCGGGGTCACCTTGCAGCCACCGCTGCTGTCGGACGCCGCCGCCGGCCTGTCGCTCGACAACGAAATCTTGCGCGCCTCCTTCGACACCGACAACCAGTCGACCACCAACACGCTGCAAAACACGCTCGATACCTTTAGCGAGCTGGCGACACGCTTTGCGGAGCAGTTGAGCGCCGCCGGCAGCGCCGCCTTGCCCGCGCTGGCCAGCGCGCAGCAGGATGCGTTGACGCCGCAAGATCTGGTGGCCAACGCAAGGCTGGATATGGCGCGCGCCGAACTCGATCTTCTCAGGCAGACTCCGTTGCCCGACACCGCCGCCAACAGGCTGGCGGCGCAGCGCGCGGAGCTGGAGCAGCCGCTCACGCCACGGGCGACGGCGCCCGATTCACCCATCGTCAATCCGCTGCAGGCGTCCACCGCCGAAGTCATCGCCGCGCAGAACGCCGAAGCGCGGGAAGCGAACGCGCGGGAGGCCAATATCAACGCGCTGCCATCCCAGCAAACCCAGACCGCGCAATCGCTGCAAGCGGCCAATCAGGCGGAGCAAAGCCAGGCGGCGGATGCGGCGGAAGAGAACCAGGCGGCGTCCGAGGCCAATACGGAGCGCAGCGCGGCGCAGGCGGCATCCGACGCCGCGCAGGCCACGGCGGCCGCACAGGCGGCACGGCAGCAGGCCGCGTCGGGATTGAGCGCGGCCACCGCCGCCAGCACGCAAGCGGCGGCGCAGGCGAACATCGCGCGGAACGCGGCGTCCGCCGCCGCCGCGGCCAATTCCACCAACGCCACCGCCGAGCAGCAGGCCGTCGCGGCGCAAAACGCGGCGGCCAATCTGGCGGCGGCCAACGCCGCTGCGGCATCGGCGCTGGCACAGGCACAGGCCGCGCAAAGCGCGGCGGACGCGCTGGCGGCGCAAAGCGCAGCAGCCAGCGCCGCCGCCGCACAGGCGCGCGCCGCGCTGGCCGCGGCGACGACGCCGGAGGCGGCCAACGCCGCCGGCGCCATCGCCGCCCAACAGGCCGCCGCCGCACAAACCACCGCCAGCAATCTGGCCGCCGCCAACGCCGCGGCGGCGGACGCGCAGCAGCAGGCGCGCGCCGCCCAGGTCGCCGCCGTGCAGGCGTCCACGGTGCAAACCAATCCGCTGCAGGGCAATCCCGCGCTGGCGGCGGCCATCGCCGCCTACAACATCACCGACCCGGCGCTGCTGGGCGCCAACGCGCGCGCCGCCACGCAAGCGGCCGTCGGCGCCACGCCGCGCGTGTCGGCCGTCACCGCGCCGGCCAGGACGCGCGGCGTCGGCACCGGCCAGTAGCGGCCGGCGGCGCACCGTCTACGGCCGCCGCCCCGCCAGGGTCATCGCGATCTGTTCGAGGCCGCGGTAAAGATGATCCGGCGGCACCGGCTTGTGCAGCAGCGGCACGCCGCTGGCACGGGCCTCGCGCAGCCGCGCCGGGGCTGTGTCGCCGGTCACCAGCAGCGCCGGCAGCGCCGTGCCCAGCCGCCCCCGCAACGCGGCGATGGCCTCGGCGCCGGTGCGCCGGTCGCGCAGGCGGTAATCGCTGATGACCACATCGGGCGGATGCGCCGCCGCCAGCGCCAGCGCCTCCTCGATGCCCCCGGCCACGTCGCAGGTGCACCCCCAGTGAGTCAGCAGCCGCTCCATGCTGGCGCGCACCATGGCGTCGTCGTCGATCACCAGCACCCGCATCGACAGCGACGGCCGCCGCTCGTCGAGGCGGGGGCCGGGCAGGCAGGCGAGCCCGCCGGCCGCCAGCGGCACCGCCAGCCGGAAGACACTGCCGCGTCCGGGCCGCGAGGCCAGCGTCAACTCCAATCCCAGCAACTGCGCCAGGCCGCGCGCGATCGACAGCCCGAGGCCGAGCCCCTTCTGGCGGTCGCGCTCCGGATTGTCCAGCTGATGGAATTCCAGGAACACCTCCTGCTGCTGCGCCGGCGCGATGCCGATGCCGCTGTCCCACACCTCCAGCAAGGCGTGCGCGCCGCGCCGGCGGCACGCCACCAGCACGCCGCCGCGCTCGGTGTAGCGCACCGCGTTCGACACCAGGTTGCGCAGGATCAGTTCGAGCAGCGCCGCGTCGGACTGCAGCGCCACGGTGCTGTCGCGGGTACGGTAGACCAGCCCCTTGGCGTTGGCCTGCGGCGCCAGTTCGCTTTCGATCTTGGTCAACAACGGCTGCAGCAGGAACGCCTCGTTCTGCGGCTCGATCACGCCGGCGTCGATGCGCGAAAAATCCAGCAGCGTGTGCAGCATCTCGGCCGACGCCGCCGACGCCGAACGCGCGCTGGCCAGCACCTCGCTTTGCAGCGCCGACAGCGGCGAGCGCGCCAGCACCTCGAGGAACAAGCCCTGCGCGTGGATCGGCTGGCGCAGGTCGTGGCTGGCCGCCGCCAGAAAGCGCGACTTGGCGCGGTTGGCCTGCTCGGCCGCGACCAGGGCGTCGCGCGCGCGCCGGCTCTCGACGCGCAACTGCTCGATCAGCTCGATATTGTCGAAGCGCAGCTGGATCGCCGCGCCGGCCGCGCGCGCGCTGTTGCGCCCCTGCGACAGCAGGCTGGCCAGGTAGACCACCACCGCCAGCCCCAGCGCCTGGTAGGCCAGCTCGCCGAGCGACCAGGCCTTGAGCGCCAGCGCGCCGAGCTCGGCCACGCAGAAGGCCGCGAACACCGGCAGCACCGGCGACAACAGCGACATCGAATTGCCGACCACGCCGGCAAGCACGGCCACCACCAGGATGCTGCCCGACACGGAGGCGGGGTCGAGCCCGACCCAGGCCAGCGCGCCCCAGGCGGCGCCGTCTAGCGCGTTGAGCAGGATCAGCCGGCGCGTCAGGCCCGGCGCCCGTCCCGGCGCGATCGGCGCCGCCAGGATGCGGTGCGCGTCCCAGGTGGCGAAGACCTTGGAGGCGATGACGGCGGCGCTCCAGCCGTACAGCGCCAGCGGTCCCTGCGGCGGCGCCAGCGTATAGGCCAGCAGCAGCGCGACGACGATCGTCGGCCATAGCGAGCTGTGCATGTTACCCAGCAGCAGCTTGATCCGCTCGGCCTGCATCATTTGGCCCTTGAGCGGCATCTCAGCCCACCAGGCCGCGGCTGCGGGCGGCGAAGGCGGCCTCGGACCGGCTCGACACCTGCAACGCCGCCAGCACCGCCTGCACATGGCCGCGCACGGTGTTCTCCGACAGGTGCAGGCGCTGGCCGATGAGCTTGTTCGACAGCCCCTGGCACAGCAGTTCGAGCACCTCGCACTGGCGCGCCGTCAGCCGTTGCGCGTCGTCCGGCGGCGGCGCCGGCGCGGGCGGGGGCGCGCCGGGCGCCGCCGCCAGCGCCTCGAGCACCATGCCGAGGATCTGCGCCGCCGGCGCGGCCTTGGACAGGAAGCCGCGCGCGCCGCGGCGCAGCGCCTCGCGCGCGGTGGCGGCGCTGCCGTCGGCCGACAGCACGATCACCGGGCAGTCGGGCCATTGGCGATGCAGCAAGGTGATGCCGTCGAGGCCGTTCAAGCCGGGCAGTTGGATGTCGAGCAGCACCAGGCGCGGCGCCGGCGCCCGCCGGCCGCCGCCGAGCGCCTCGTCGACGCTGGCCGCCTCGCGCACGGCGATGCCGCCGATGGCGTCGGTCAGCATCCAGCGCAGCCCGGCACGGAACAGCGAGTGGTCGTCGATCAGCAAGAGGGGGGGATTCATCCGGATATTACACACCAGCAAAATTGGAAGCGCAACGGCGCCGTGGCAAAACGGTCCAAATGGACTATTCACAGCGCGATGCTATCAAAATATCATGACAATTGGCAACATCCCAACAACCCTACTTTCACGGAAACACCATGCATAAAATCCTCTGCGCCCTCTTGATCTCCCTCGCCACGCTGGGCAGCGCCGGCGCCGCCGACTTCGACGTCGACCTGGTGCAATCGGCCCAGGACCAGAGCCTGTGGAGCGCGAACTTCGGCAACACCATCAACGACCCGGGCAACGCCTGGTTCAGCGACACCTTCACCTTCACGCCCGAGCTGGCCGGCGCGCTCAGCGTCGACGGCACGGTGGTGAACTTCTACACCAAGATGTCGCAGTCGATCTTCTTCGATTCGGTGCTGTTGAACGGCATCAAGATGATCAAATCGACCGTGGACGGCGCCGGCACCACCTACCACCTGGCCACGCTGCCTTCGACCCACTTCAGCGGTCCATTGACCCTGACGGTGAGCGGCTTCGCCGGCGGCGAGGCCGATGCGTTCTCGGCCAGCTACTCGGGCACGCTCAACGTCAGCACCGTGGCGCCCGTGCCGGAACCGGAAACCTACGCCATGATGCTGGCCGGACTGGGCGCCGTCGGCATGCTGGCGCGCCGCCGCCGCCACCAGGCCTGAGCGCCGGGCCGGCGGGGCGCCGAATTTAATTCTGGCGCCCCGCCCTTCCGGCGCCGGCCCGGCCCGAATATTCCCGATAGCCGCCGCAACTCGCGCGATAATATGCCGGGTTTTTGGCGATAATCATGGATTGCATTTCATAACCATCGAGATCGGGAGTTCGCATGAAGTTGAAAGACAGCGTCAAGCACATCGC
>Ga0105244_10003338_pt1 | contig 11534 bp, 7 predicted proteins | sample KBSM44metaG_FD_80423 | JGI IMG/M metagenome (GOLD analysis project Ga0105244, IMG submission 80423) | Miscanthus rhizosphere microbial communities from Kellogg Biological Station, Michigan, USA - KBS M4-4 metaG | ecosystem: Host-associated > Plants > Roots > Rhizosphere > Soil | place: Michigan...
CTTCGTGCAGTCGGCCGAATTCAAGGCGCTGTACGGCGAGACGCCGACCAACAATGAGCTGGTGGTCCGCCTGTACAACAACGTATTGCACCGCGCCCCGGAACCGGCCGGCGCAGCCCACTGGCTGGCGCAGCTCGACCAGCACAAGATCGACACCGCTCAAGCGCTGTACAGCTTCAGCGAAAGCGCCGAAAACATCGCCGCGCTGACCGGCGTCATGCAAAACGGTATCGTGTTTACGCCTTACGGCGGCTAAGGCGCTTCAACTAGCTTCATTTGATACGGAAAACCGGCCCGAATGTGTCCGATGCGCGTCACACGGGCCGGTACTTCTTGAGTATATGGCATTGTTGTAGGCATAATCGATGCGACTTAAACGATCGCGTCCGCTTGTGAATCCTATCGTCTTTGCCATCCCCGTCTTCATCGCTTCCATCCTGCTGGAGGTGTGGGTCGCCCGCCGCCGCGGCGTGCGCGCCTACGACGCGGCCGACGCCCTCACCAGCCTTCACCTCGGAGTCCTGAGCCAGATCACCGGCCTGTTTGTCAAACTGGCGGCGCTCGGCATCTATGCCGCCGTCTACGACGCATGGCGCTTCGCCACCCTGCCGATGACCAGCGTGTGGGTCTGGCTCGGCGCGCTGCTGGCCTACGATTTCTGCTACTACTGGGCGCACCGCATGGGCCATGAAGTGGCGCTGCTGTGGGCCGCGCACGTGGTGCACCACTCGTCCGAGTATTACAACCTCTCCACCGCACTGCGCCAGACATCCAGCGGCTGGCTGCTCGGCTGGATCTTCTACCTGCCGATGGCGCTGGCCGGTGTGCCGCCCATCGTCATGGGCGCGGTGGCGCTGATCGACCTGCTGTACCAGTACTGGGTGCACACCGAAATGGTCGGCCGGCTCGGATGGCTGGACCGGGTATTCGTGACACCGTCCAACCACCGCGTGCACCACGGCCAGAACGACTACTGCATCGACCGCAATTACGGCGGCATCCTGATCCTGTGGGACCGCCTGTTCGGTACCTTCGCCGATGAAAGGGACGGCGAAAAAATCATCTACGGCGTACGCTCGCCGCTGCGCAGCCTCAATCCCCTGTGGACCAACCTGCACTACTACGCCGACCTGTGGCGCTCGACCGGCCAGGCGCGGGGCCTGGGCCGGAAGCTGCAGGTCTGGCTGGCCCCACCCGGCGCCTGGACCGGCGAAGCGCTGGCCCATTTCGACGGCGGCACATTCGAACGCTATCGCCCGGCCACGCCGGCGCCGGCCGCCGCTTACGGCGTGCTGCAATTCGCGCTGCTGGCGCCGTGCGTGATGCACCTGATCGCGACCGCCACCTCGCAGCCGATGCCGTCACTGCTGCTGTATGCGCTGGTCATCGCCGGCAGCACGCTGTCGCTGGGCAGCTTGCTGGAAGGCCGCCGTCCCGGCGCGCGCATCGAGCAGGCGCGTGGCGCCGCGCTGGGCATCGCCTTCGCGCTGCTGCCGGAGTGGTTTGGATACGAAGCACCGTTGCTGTTGCGTGCAACGGTGCTGGCGCTGACGCTGGGCGCCGCTGTATGGTTGGACAAAAACATAAAAACACATCAATGGGAGACTATATGAAAACGCATCGCACCGTGATCGCGGCCAGCCTGGCCGCTGCCTTCTTCACTCCCCCGGCGTGGGCCGCCGACGATATCCAGTCGGTGGTGGTCACCGCGCAGGCGCGCCGCCAGCTGGTACAGGATGTGCCGATGACCATGCAGGTGGTGACGGCCAAGGATATTGCCGCCGTCGGCGCAAAAGACCTGGCGGACCTGAACGGCTACATCCCGGGCCTGAGCGTCGATGCGATCGAACCTACCCAGCCATCGTTCGGCATCCGCGGCGTGCAGGCGGGCGACTTCGGTATTGCCACCGACTCGCCGGTCGGCATTTACGCCGACGGCGTCTACACCGGCAAGACCGGCGGCGCGCTGATGAACTTCATCGACGTGCAGCGCATCGAAGTAGTCAAGGGCCCGCAAGGCACGCTGTTCGGCCGTAACAGCGCGGCCGGTGCGATCTCCATCTCCACCAATGAACCGGGCAAGGAGGTCGATGCCAATGCCCACGTCAAGCTGGGACGCTTCGGCCGCGCCAACGCCGACGTGATGCTCAACTTCCCGATCACCGACACCTTCGCCACCCGCCTGGTGGTGGTGCGCTCGGGCAGCGAGGGCTGGACCGACAATACCGCCACCGGCAAGAAGTCCGGCGGCGACAAGGACTGGGCCACCCGCCTGTCGTTCCGCAAGGACTTCGACGCGGCCAAGCTGGTATTCGCGTGGGAGCACGAGAACATGGAGCAGTACGGCCGCCCTGCCTTTGGCGTGATCAAGAATCCGGCGCTGCCGCTGGCCGGCTATCGCGGGGTGTACGACGCAGCCTACACCGCCAATTTCGAGAACCCGTTCGATGTACCGCTGGCCAACGACCAGCAAGGCACCGAGGGCCGCATGTTCGACGGCGCCACCCTGCGCTTCGAAACGCCGCTGGCCGGCATGACCTTCAACTCGACCACCGCCTACCGCCGCTTCAACACCCACAATCTGACCGACAACGACGGCGGCGCGCGCCCCGACCTGCAACTGACCACGCAGGACGCCAAGCGCGCGCACAGCTTCCAGCAGGAGTTCAAATTATCGGGCAAGACCGATAAGCTGGACTGGATCGCGGGCCTGAGCTTCTATCACAATAACGAGCACCAGGACGCCGGCGCCTTCATCACCACCGGCACGCTCGATACCCTGAGCCAGTTCCAGGGCGGCGATCCTAATTTCGCCATGCTGTTCGGCGGCCTGGCCGCAGCCGGCCTGCCGGGCATCAGCGCCAACACGCAGTTCAACTGGGACGAGACCCACTACAGCGACGTGCGCACCAAGTCCTCCTCGATCTATGGCGACACCATCTGGCACCTGACGCCGCAGACCAACGCCACCGTCGGCCTGCGCTACACGCGCGACACCAAGAGCATGCGCTGGCACGTGCCGGGCCGCGTGTCGCCGCAGCTGGACGATTTCCTCAACCGCTTCGGCCCACTGGCCGGGCTGGACGCATCGGCCTTCCCGTCCAACGTGGTGTTTGCCACCGCCGCGCAACTGGCGGCGTCGCCGGTCTCGCGCGAGAAGGACTGGACCGACTGGAGCCCGCGCCTGGTGCTCGATCATAAGCTGGACAAGGACACCTTGCTGTTCACCTCTGTGTCGCGCGGCTACCAGGCCGGCGGCTTCAATATCTTCACGCCGCCGAATCCGGCCTCCGCCACCAATACCGGCAAGGACCCAAGCTTCGAGCCGGAGAAGATGACCAACTTCGAGGCCGGCCTGAAAATGGCGCTGCCGCAGTTTAATGCCTCCATCAACGCCTCGCTGTTCGCCTACAAGTTCAAGAACCTGCAGGATATCCAGCTGTATAGCGTGGGCACCTTCCCGACCTACAACGTGATCTCCAGCGACCAGAAGGCGCATGGTCTCGATGTCGATGGCCGCATCCGCATCTCGCCGCGCGTGACGCTGTTCGGCGGCTTCGAATACATCGACCAGACCTACACCCGCTACCAGCGCCTGGACGCGGCAGGCAACGTCACGCTGGATCTGGGCGGCCAGCCGGTAGGGACGCCGCGCCTGACCGCGATGGCCGGCGTGAATGCGAACTGGGAGATGGCCGAGGGCCGCGCCAGCGTCAACTTCCAGGGCACCCACGCCAGCGCCTATCGCTGCAACAGCGACAACGCGGACCTGAGCTGCCTGACCACGGCCAAGCTGAAGACCGGCACCGCCAAGACCAAGTTCGACCTGCGTCTGGGCTGGGACAGCCCAAGCTCGCGCTACGGCGTGGCGCTGATCGTGAACAATGTGTTCGATAAGCGCTACATCGAATCGCTGGGTGGTCAAACGGAACAATACGGCGCGCCGTACGCTTACCTCACGCCGCCGCGCGCAATCGGCGTGGAATTCAGGGCTAGCATGTAATGGCATCAAAACTCGTACTGGCTGCTGCGGCAGTAGTGGTGGTTGCAGCAGGCGGTGCGGCGGCTCTGGCTATTCATCCGCCGGAGTTGTTGAAGGTCGGCGCCAACTACGGCGCCAAAATCGTATGCTCCAATGTGTTTATCGCCGGCCGTGATGCGCAGGCCGTGCTGGCCGACGACGTGCAGGCGCCCGGCCATCCGGTTCTCAAACATCTGGAAGTGAAGGTCGACACTGAGCGCAAGACGGTGCGCGCACAGTTCTTCGGCTTTCTCGGCGACGGCATGGCGGTCTACCGCCCTGGCACGGGCTGCGCTACGGTGCCTGATGGCGACGTGGCGCAAGCCGCGCAACATCAATTCAAACCGATCCCGATCTGGGCGCCCTCGCCCAACGTCGCGTGGCCTACCGGCTCGCAGGCGGAAACCAATCCGGCGGTGCAAGCCTTGCTGGAACAGGACGCGCTGGCTGGTCCGGGCATGCGCGGCATGGCGGTGATTTATCGCGGCCGCCTGATCGCACACCGCTACGGCGCAGGTTTCAGCGCCGCCACGCCGCTGCTCGGATGGTCGATGACCAAGACCGTCACCGCGGCGCTGGTCGGCATGCAGATCGCGGACAGCAAGCTGTCCTTGCAGCAGAACGGATTCTGGCCGGACCAGGCCGACCCGCGCGCGCAAATCACGCTGGCGCAGCTGATGGCCATGAGCAGCGGCTTGCGCTACAACGAAGGCTACGGCGACGTCTCCGACGTCACGCGCATGCTGTACCTCGAACCGGACATGGCATCCTTCACTGCGGCGCAGCCGCTGGAGGCGGCACCGGGCAGCAAGTGGAATTATTCGAGCGGCACCACGGTGCTGTTGTCGCGTATCTGGCAGCGCGCTGCGGGCGGCGGCGCAGATGCGCTGTCGCTGCCGCACAATCGCCTGTTTGCGCCGCTGGGGATGAACAGCGCGGTGATCGAAGCCGATGCGCGCGGTAATCTGGTTGGCTCCAGCTATATGTACGCCAATACGCTGGACTGGGCGCGCTTCGGCCAGTTCCTGCTGCAGGACGGCGTCTGGCAAGGCAAGCACATTTTGCCGGAAGGTTTTGTGCAAGGAATGCAGGAGGTGGCGCCAGCCTCCGGCGGCCAGTACGGACAAGGACAGGTGTGGCGCTGGGGCCCGTCCGGCGACACGCCGGAAGGCCAGAGTCCCGACACCAGGTTCAATCTCCCGGCCGACACCTACTGGCTGGAAGGCCATGACGGCCAAAGTATCGCCATCGTGCCGTCGCAGCAGCTGGTGCTGGTGCGGCTCGGATTGACGCCGCACCGTTTGCTGTACCAGCCGCAAGCCCTGCTGGCCGCGGTGGTGAAGGCGGTGCAGCCATGACGGGCGCCGTTCCTTACAGCCTGCTGCGCCATCAGGCGCCAATGCTGCTGACCGGCGCGCGTGTGGTCGGCCACACGATTCTGAACGCGCTGTCGCCGGCCTCCAGGCCATCGGCCGCCGCGCGCACCGCCCCGCGCATTGATCCGGTGACGCGGGTGATCGCAGCGCCGCCGCCGGAGCTGGTGGAACAATACATCTCCTGGGCCGGCGCGGCGCACCGCTACGACAGTCTGCTGCCGCCGCACATGGTGTCGCAATGGAGCTTGCCGCTGGTGGCTGAACTGCTGCTGCGCATGCCCTACCGCCTGACCAGCGTGATCAATCAGGGCGTGAGCCTGCGCGTATGCGGACCGCTGCCGCGCAACGTGCCGCTGCGCCTGGGCGCCACCGGAGAACAGATCGAAGAGACACCAGGCCGCATCAAGGTAGTGGTGGCTGTGAGCACCGGCACCGCAGAACAGCCGGCGCTGGTGGAAGCCAGGCTGCATATGAGCTTCCTGTTGCCCGGCCCGCGCGCACCGAGGACGGCGCAGGAGCGCGGCCCGGAGCCCAGCTGGATCACCGCCGGCCTGTGGCACGCCGACGCGCGCGACGGCTTGCGCTTTGCGCTATTGACCGGCGACTTCAATCCGATACACTGGTGCGGCCCGCTGGCGCGGCGCTCGGTCTTCCGCGGCATGGTGCTGCACGGTTTCGGCAGCTTTGTGCGCAGCTACGAAGTGCTGGCGCAGCAAGGCGTGCGTTTCGACGAGATCGACGTCCGGTTCATCAAGCCGGTGGCACTGCCCTGCACCGCGCTATCGGTGCAAGTGGCGCCGGAAGCGGCGGCCGATGCAGACGGCTGGCGCGCGCTGCGCCTGGCCGGCAGCGGCGAGGCCGTGCATCTGGCTGGCCGGCTGCGATAAACCTCAATTCAGGGAGCACACGATGGCGATACTGGTACTGGGCCTGGTCATTTTTCTCGGACTGCATTCGATCCGCATCTTCGCCGACGACTGGCGCGCCGCCGCCCGTGCGCGCATCGGCGCGAATGCGTGGAAAGGCATGTATTCGCTGGTTTCGCTGCTCGGTTTCGGGCTGATCGTGTGGGGCTACAGCATGGCGCGCCAGGCGCCGGTGGTCATCTGGACGCCGCCGCCGTTCACCCGCCATGCCGCTGCGGCGCTGGCGGCGATTGCCTTCATCTTCCTCGCCGCAGCCTACGTGCCGCGTAACCGCATCAAGGCCAAGCTGCATCACCCGATGACGCTGGGCATAAAGACCTGGGCAGCGGCGCACCTGATCGCCAATGGCACGCTGCACGACATACTGCTGTTCGGCGCTTTCCTCGTATGGTCGGTGCTGCTGTTCCGCGCCGCGCGCCAGCGTGACCGCGCCGAAGGCGTCACCTACCCGGCCGGCAGCTTGGGGGCTACTGTCCTCACCATCGTGGCGGGCGTCGCCGCAGCCCACATCTTCGCCATGTGGCTGCACGCGCCGTTGATCGGCGTGCGCCCGTTCTAACGGCACTTGCCGCGCACCACGGCGCCGATCGCGTTCTTCATGCGACCTGCGCTTCCTCCGCCACCCGCACGGTGTTGCGGCCGCCCTGCTTGGCCGCGTACAGCATCTTGTCGGCCTGCGCCAGCCAGTCGGCCGGCGTGAACGCCTTGTCCATGTAGGTCACCCCGATTGAGATCGTGATCGGATGTCCCTCCAGCAGCGTGGCCGCCTCCACAGCCGCGCGCAAGCCTTCCGCCAGCCGCGCCGCCGCGCTCAGGCCCGCGCCGCTGGCAACCACCGCGAACTCCTCGCCGCCGAAGCGGAAGATGCGGTCCGAGGAGCGCGTGTGGCGGCGCATCAGCTCCGCCAGCCGCATCAGCACCTTGTCGCCGGCCGCATGGCCGTACTGGTCGTTGACCTGCTTGAAGTGATCGAGATCGAGCAGCAGCAAGCTCGATTCCAGTTGCGGCCTGCGCTCCTGCGCGTGTTCCGCCAGCTTACGCTCCAGCGCGCGGCGGTTGCCGACGCCGGTCAGGAAGTCCAGCTCCGCCGCCGTGTGCAGCTCCTTGTTTTGCAGGCCGGTGCGGTAGGCGAAGATGTAGGCGAACAGGTTCACCAGGCTAACGGTGACCACGATGGTCAGCAGGTTCACCACTTCCAGCCTGCTCACCAGTATGCCGACCAGCGCCACCAGCCCGACACTGTTGATCGCCAGCGCCAAGGCCGGCCGCAGCACGAAATAGGCGGCGATCATGGTCGGGTACACCCAGTACACCAGCGCTACGCCGCGCAAGTACACCGTCACCAGCATGCCGGCCGAGTAAAAAATCGTCACCGCCAGGCTGGCGACCTGGTAACGGCCGGTGCGCCACACATGCACAATCACCGCCAACATGCCGAGCACCAGCGCCATGTCGACCGTCGCCGAAGCCCAGTTGCCCTGCAGCAGCCGGTAGATACCAAACGGCAGGATGCTCGGGATGCTGAGGGCGCACAGCAGCATCAGGATGATTTCTTCCTGTCGCCGCTGGCGGCCGCCCGACAGCCAGCGCCAGCGTCCAGGGTCCGGCGGCTGGTTCACAGCGGCACTCAGTGGGCACCCTGCGGCGCAGGCGTTTCAACCGCCGAAGCCTCCGCCTTGTGCTCACCCGCGAGGAACATATACATGGCCGGCACCACGAACAGCGTGAACAGGGTACCGATCGACAGGCCGGTAAAGATCACCAGCCCCATGGCGTGACGGCCCGCCGCACCGGCGCCGGACGCGATCACCAGCGGCACCACGCCGAACACCATCGCCGCAGTGGTCATCAGGATAGGACGCAGACGGGTAGCCGCCGCTTCCTCGATGGCCTCGCGCTTGGACTTGCCGGCCGCGCGCAGATGATTGGCCACTTCCACGATCAGGATACCGTGCTTGGAGATGAGCCCCATCAGCGTCACCAGCCCCACTTGCGTGTAGATGTTGATCGAGGCGAAGCCGAGGAAGATGAAGGTCATCGCGCCGAACAGCGCCATCGGCACCGAGAACAGAATCACGATCGGATCGCGGAAGCTCTCGAACTGCGCCGCCAGCGCCAGGAACACGATGATCACGGCGAACAGCATGGTCACCAGGAAGCCGCCCGACTCTTTCGAGTACTGGCGCGACTCGCCCGAGAAGTCCGCCGTGTAGCCCGACGGCGCGGCTTCCTTCAGCGCGTCGCGCAGGTACTGCTGGATCTCGCCCTGGGTGGCGCCGGTCACGCCGGAGATGGTGGCGGAGTTCAGCTGCTGGAAGCGGTTGATCGATTCCGGCTGCACGCTGTACTTGATGCTGGCCACGGTGCTGGCAGGGATCATGTCGCCGTTCGGCGTCTTGATGTGGAAGTCCAGCACATCGCTTGGATTCAGGCGGTCCACCTGCTGCACTTGCGGAATCACCTTGTACGAACGGCCCGCGATCGAGAAGTAGTTGACGTAGCCGCCGCCCAGCGCCGCAGCCATGGCGTTGCCGAAGTCCTGCTGCGTCAGGCCCAGCGTGGCCAGCTTGTCGCGGTCCACCTCGACCCGCGCCTGCGGCGTGTCGATCTTCAGGTCGACGTCGGCGAAGTAGAACTTGTTGTCCTTCTGCGCCTTCTCCAGCACCGCATGCGCCACGGTGTTGAGGTTTTCAAACGGCTCGGTGGTGGTGATCACGAACTGCACCGGCAAGCCAGAACTGCCCGGCAGCGCCGGGAACTGGAACGCCGCCACGCGGCCGCCGGCGATGTTGTTCCACTTGGCCTGCAGCTCCTGCTGGATCTCGTGCGCCGAGCGGGTACGCTTGTCCCACGATTTGAACAGCACACCGCCGATACCGGAATTGGTGGTCGGCACGCCGGTGATCTGGAACATCTGCTCGTACTCGGGCAGCTCCTTGGCCACTTCGAAAATCTGCTTGGCGTAGGCCTGCATCTGGTCCGAGGTGGCGGTCGGCGCGCCGACCACCTGCGACAGCACGATGCCCTGGTCCTCCTCCGGCGCCAGCTCGGACTGCGACATCGTGAACATCACGCCCAGCAACGCGCTCAGTATCACGCCCAGCACGATCAGCACCAGCCAGGTGTTGAGCAAACTATGCAACAGCCGCAGGTAGCCGTTATGAACCTTCTCGAACACGCGGTCGATGGCCTTGACGAACTTGCCCTGGTCCTGTTTGGGGTCGAAGAAGTAGGCGCACATCATCGGCGACAGGGTCAGCGCGACGATGCCGGACACCGCCACCGCCCCCGCCAGGGTGAACGCGAACTCGGTGAACAGCGCGCCGGTCAGGCCGCCCTGGAAGCCGATCGGCACGTAGACGGCGATCAGCACCACCGTCATCGCCAAAATGGGGCTGCCCAATTCGCGCGCGGCCAGGATGGCGGCGTCGAACGGCTTCATGCCCGCCTTCATATGGCGGTCGACGTTCTCCACCACGATGATGGCGTCGTCGACCACCAGGCCGATCGCCAGCACGATCGCCAATAGCGTCAATAGATTGATCGAATAGCCCAGCATCAGCATCATGAAGAAGGTGCCGATCAGCGACAGCGGCATCGCGATCACCGGCACGATCACCGCGCGCAGGCTGCCCAGGAACAGATAGATCACCACCGTCACGATCACCAGCGCCTCCACCAGTGTGACCACCACTTCGTGGATGGAGGTGTTGATGAACTCTGTCGAATCGTAGACGATCTCCCCGGTCAGCCCTGTGGGCAACTGCTCCTTGATCGCCGGGAAGGCCTCGCGTACCCGGCTCGCCACGTCGAGGATATTGGCCTCCGGCGCCACCTTGATGCCGATGAAGACCGAGCGCACGCCGCTGAAGGCGACGTTGAAATCGTAGTTCTCCGACCCCAGTGTGACGTTGGCGACATCCTCCAGCCGCACGATGGCGCCGCCGCTCTGCTTGACGGCCAGCGCCTTGAACTCCTCCACCGTGTGCAGGTCGGTGCCGGCGGTCAGCGGCACGCTGACCATCTGGCCCTTGGTCGAACCCAGGCCGGCCAGGTAGTTGTTCGACGCCAGCGCGGCGCTGACCTCCGCCGCCGTCACGCCGTGGGCCGCCATCTTGCCGGCGTCGAGCCAGGCGCGCAGCGCGAACTGGCGCGCGCCCAGCAGCTCGGCCGTCTGCACGCCCTGGATCGAATCGAGCTTGGGCTTGACCACCCGCGCCAGGAAGTCGGTGACGTTATTGGTGGGCAGCGTGTCGCTGTAGAAGCCCATGTACATGGCGTCGGTGGTCTGGCCGGTCTGCACCGTCAGCACCGGCTGCTGCGCCTGTTGCGGCAGCTGGTTGCGCACCGAGTTGACCTGGGTGGTGATCTCGGTCAGCGCGCGGTTGGAATCGTAGTTCAGCCGCAGCGTGGCGGTGATCACGGACACGCCGCTGTTGGACGACGACGACAGGTAGTCGATGCCCTGCGCCTGCGCCACCGCCGATTCCAGCGGCTGCGTGATGAAGCCGGCCACGGTGGCGGCATCGGCGCCGTAGTAGGTGGTGGAGATGGTGACCACCGCGTTCTGCGTCTTCGGATACTGGTTGATCGGCAGGCTGCACAGCGAGCGCAGGCCCAGCACCACGCTCAGCAGGCTGACCACGCTGGCCAGCACCGGGCGCTTGATGAAGATGTCGGTAAAGTTCATGGCGCGCCCTCCTTAGTGTTCTTGCGGCGTCGGATTCGGGCTGTTGGACGGCTGCACCTTGTTGTCGATGACGGCCGGGGTGCCGTTCTTCAGTTTCAGCTGGCCGCTGGTGACCACCGTCTGGCCCTCCTTCAGGCCGGTCAGGATCGCCACCTGGTCGCCGCGGGTCGGGCCGGTGGTGACGAACACCTGCTGCGCCACCAGCTGGGCGTTGCCCTTGTCATCCTTGGGCGCGTCCTTGCCCGTTCCCGGCGCCAGCACGAACACGGTCGAGCCGTACGGGTTGTAGGTGATGGCCGTCTGCGGCAGGGTCAGGTATTTCTTCTTGTCGCCCAGGTCCAGGCTGACGTTGGCGAACATGCCCGGCAACAGCTGGCGCTTGGGGTTCGGCACGGTCGCCTCGACCTGCACGTTGCGGGTGGCCGGGTCCACTTTCGGGCTGATCGAGGTCACCTTGGCGGGGAAGCCCAGGCTCGGATAGGCATCGTTGGTCAGGTTCAGCTTCTGGCCGATGGACAGGC
>Ga0105244_10003340_pt1 | contig 11530 bp, 12 predicted proteins | sample KBSM44metaG_FD_80423 | JGI IMG/M metagenome (GOLD analysis project Ga0105244, IMG submission 80423) | Miscanthus rhizosphere microbial communities from Kellogg Biological Station, Michigan, USA - KBS M4-4 metaG | ecosystem: Host-associated > Plants > Roots > Rhizosphere > Soil | place...
CAATAGTTGGGCGTTTAACATTGATGATGTTGCAAAACAAGCCAAGGCGTTGGCAGGGAAAAGTTTCGAAGCGCCAAAAAGCAATTTACCCTCTCAGTTTCGTGAAATGAAGTTTGCTGACTACCAGCAGATCCAGTTTAACCACGACAAAGCTTATTGGGGCAAACTGCGCACGCCGTTTAAGCTTGAGTTCTATCATCAGGGCATGTATTTCGATACGCCGGTGAAAATTAACGAAGTGACGGCGTCTTCAGTACGTGAAATTAAATATAACCCTGACTACTTCAATTTCGGCAACGTAAAACACGATGCTGATTCAGTCAAAAACCTCGGCTTTGCTGGGTTTAAGGTGTTGTATCCTTTAAATAAAAAGGGCAAAGACGACGAGATCACCAGCTTCCTCGGCGCCAGCTATTTCCGTGTGATTGGCGAAGGCCAGGTATACGGTCTTTCGGCGCGCGGTTTGGCGATTGACACCGCCTTGCCGTCAGGTGAAGAGTTCCCGCGCTTTAAAGAGTTCTGGATTGAACGTCCAAAACCGCAGGATAAACAGCTGGTGATTTATGCGCTGCTGGATTCGCCACGTGCGTCCGGTGCCTATCGCTTCACCATCCATCCGGGCAAAGAATCAACGGTTGATGTGCAATCGAAAGTTTACCTGCGTGACAACGTCGGCAAACTGGGCGTGGCGCCGCTGACCAGCATGTTCCTGTTTGGTGCGAACCAGCCATCGCCGGTGACCAACTTCCGTTCAGAGCTGCACGATTCGAATGGTCTTTCAATTCATGCCGGTAACGGTGAATGGATTTGGCGTCCGCTGAATAACCCGAAACATCTGGCGGTCAGCACCTTTACCGTAGAGAACCCGAAAGGCTTTGGTCTGCTGCAGCGCTCGCGTGATTTCAGCCGTTTCCAGGATCTCGACGATCGCTACGACCTGCGCCCAAGTGGCTGGGTTGAGCCGCAAGGTGATTGGGGTAAAGGCCGCGTTGAACTGGTAGAGATTCCCACTGCGGATGAAACCAACGACAACATCGTTGCGTTCTGGACGCCGGAAAAACTGCCAGAGCCAGGCAAAGAGATGAACTTCCAGTATCGCCTGCATTTCACGCGCGATGAAAATCAGCTGCACTCAGACGATATCGCGTGGGTGAAAGACACGCTGCGTTCAGCCGGTGATGTGAAGCAGTCGAATCTGGTACGTCAGCCAGACGGCTCAATCGCCTTCACTGTAGATTTCGTTGGCAAAGCGATGAGCAAGCTGCCGGAAGATACGCAAGTGGCACCGCAGGTGAGCGTGGGTAATAACGCTGACGTGGTTGAGCAGAGTGTGCGCTACAACCCGGTGACCAAGGGCTGGCGTCTGGTGTTGCGTCTGCGAGTGAAAGATAACAAGCAGCCGACTGAAATGCGTGCGGCGCTGGTGAGCGGCGACAAGACATTGACGGAAACCTGGAGCTATCAGCTACCTGCCAATGAATAAATCGATATTTCTACCTCAATCTTACGTGGAGGCTCTGCCGCTTGATGCGGCAGGGCGCGCCCGTCTGAGCGATTCACTCCAGAATGCCCAGGCGTTCCACGCTATTCATACGTCGCTGGGGCAGGATAACGCCGCCAGCGAGCGCCCGGATGATGCGCCGCTGAAATCGGTGTCATCCCGTGTGCAAATGGCCTGGCCGGACTCACTGGCGGATGGTCAGCAGCTCAGCAAGGATTATCTCGACCGCACCACACTCAAGGCGATGCCGAAAGTGAAGCGTTCGCTGATGTTCCCGGAGATCTGGCGCACCAATCCGATTGCGCGCGCCTGGGATTCCCTACGCGGCCAGAAATCTACGCCACGTTATGCCACTGTTGAAGAGCAGAAAAACGAAGATAAATGGCGCCATGTAGGATCGGTGCGTCGTTACGTGCTGCTGATTCTGACGATTCTGCAGACCGTGGTGGCGACCTGGTACATGAAAACCATTCTGCCGTATCAGGGCTGGACGCTGATCGATCCTATCGAGATGTTCAACCAGAACTGGTTGCAGTCGGTTGAACTGATTCTGCCGTACATTCTGCAGACCGGGATTCTGTTCCTCTTTGCCATCCTGTTCTGTTGGGTTTCAGCCGGTTTCTGGACCGCGTTGATGGGCTTCCTGCAGTTGCTGATTGGTCGTGATAAATACAGTATTTCGTATTCAACCACCGGCGATGAACCGCTTAATCCGGAACATCGTACTGCGTTGATCATGCCGATCTGTAATGAAGACGTAGAACGTGTGTTTGCGGGCCTGCGTGCGACCTGGGAATCGGTTAAACGTACCGGTAATGCCGAACACTTCGACGTTTACATTCTGAGTGACAGCTACGACGCGGATATCGCTATCGCCGAGCAGAAAGCCTGGATGGAACTGGTACGTGATGTCGGTGGCGCGGGCAAGATTTTCTATCGTCGTCGTCGTCGTCGTGTGAAGCGTAAAAGCGGTAACATCGATGACTTCTGCCGACGCTGGGGCGTCAACTACAGCTATATGGTGGTGCTGGACGCCGACAGCGTGATGAGCGGTGAGTGTCTCACCGGTCTGGTACGTATGATGGAGGCTAACCCGAACGCCGGTATTATTCAGTCGTCGCCGAAAGCGTCTGGCATGGATACGCTGTATGCCCGTTGCCAGCAGTTTGCCACGCGTGTGTACGGTCCGTTGTTCACCGCCGGTCTGCACTTCTGGCAGTTAGGTGAATCACACTATTGGGGCCATAACGCCATCATTCGTGTGCAGCCGTTCATTGAGCACTGTGCGCTGGCACCGCTGCCGGGTGAAGGTTCGTTCGCCGGTTCGATTCTGTCGCATGACTTCGTTGAAGCGGCACTGATGCGTCGTGCCGGTTGGGGCGTATGGATTGCGTACGATCTGCCGGGTTCTTATGAAGAGCTGCCTCCGAACCTGCTGGATGAGCTGAAGCGTGACCGTCGCTGGTGTCACGGTAACCTGATGAACTTCCGTCTGTTCCTGGTAAAAGGGATGCATCCGGTTCACCGTGCGGTGTTCCTGACGGGCGTGATGTCTTATCTGTCTGCGCCGTTGTGGTTCATGTTCCTTGCGCTGTCAACCGCCTTGCAGGTGGTGCATACGCTCATGGAGCCGACCTACTTCCTGCAACCGCGTCAGCTGTTCCCGGTATGGCCGCAGTGGCGTCCCGATCTGGCGATTGCATTGTTCTCAACGACACTGGTGCTGCTGTTCCTGCCGAAGTTGTTGAGTGTGGTGCTGATTTGGTGCAAAGGAGCGAAACCTTACGGTGGCGCCATCCGCTTGTTCTGCTCGCTGATTCTGGAAATGCTGTTCTCGGTGCTGCTGGCGCCGGTGCGCATGCTGTTCCACACCGTGTTCGTGGTCAGTGCGTTCCTCGGTTGGGAAGTGGTGTGGAATTCACCGCAGCGTGATGATGATGCTACGCCGTGGAGCGAAGCTTTCCGTCGCCATGGTTCACAGATGCTGTTAGGTCTGGTGTGGGCAGGCGGCATGGGCTTCCTCGATCTGAACTTCCTTTGGTGGTTGTCGCCAATCGTCTTCTCGCTGATCCTGTCGCCATTTGTGTCGGTGATGTCGAGCCGCGCGACGGTGGGGCAGAAGAGTAAAAACGCCAAACTATTCCTGATTCCGGAAGAGTATGAGCCACCGAAAGAGCTGGTCGATACCGATCACTACTTGCAGATCAACCGTCAACGCGCGCTGAAAAATGGCTTTATGCATGCGCTGTTTAACCCAGCGTTCAATGCTCTGGCGACGGCAATGGCAACATCGCGTCATAAGCAGAGTGATTTGCTGGACCATGCACGCGATCGTCGTGTTGATCAGGCTCTGAGCGACGCGCCAGAAAAACTGAATCGTGAGCAGCGTTTGCAGCTGATCAGCGATCCGGTGGTGCTGGCTCGTGTGCACTCACGCTTGTGGGAAAGCGCGGACAAATATCATCAGTGGGTGGAAAGCTATCAGAAGCTGAAGCTCAATCCAGAAGCGCTGCCACAGCGCTGAGGATGAGAGAGTGAAAAGCGGCAGAAATGCCGCTTTTTTTTCGCCATTAATCTGACGAAATCTTTACGCGTAGGTAGTGGTTATTTCATCTCACAGGCGGTTAAACTAACACCAGTCCACTGTGAGTAAATGTTGTGAATGATTTCCTGAAACTAACCGCGCTTAGCGTCGCCATCGTTTTATTATCCGGCTGTGGCAGCATTATCAGCCGTACCTTTCCCGGCCAGGGTCACGGTAATCAATATTATCCCGGCGTGCAGTGGGATGTTCGTGACGGACCGTGGCGTGTACTGACCATTCTCGATTTACCGCTATCGCTGGTGATGGACACACTTTTATTGCCGGTTGATGCCAATCACGGTCCGTACGAATAACGTCAATTACAGATTGTCAGAAGGGCTGTTATCGTCTTCCCACTCTTGCGCTGCCACTTCGCCTTCTTCCAGGTCACGCGGTGGTTCTAGCTGGAATTCGCCTTCGTCCCATTCGTGCAGCGTATTTTCTGCCTGCCACTCCTGACGCAGTTCGACTTCATCAAAATCGCCGTCAAATATTGCCTGCGCGGCTTCTCCGCTGGAAATGGGCAGGCATTCACCCTGACCATTCTCTTCAGCGAAAAATTCTGCCTGCCACATAATGTCGCCATCCTGCATCACGTACTTCTGCAGGGCAAACTGGCTGACGCTGGCATCTTCTTCTGCGATTTCAGGTTGGGTGGCGAGAAACTCTTCGCGAGCGGCTTCAATGGCTTCTTCAAGGGTGCTAAACAGGCTCATCATCAACTCCATAGGAAAAAAAAGGATTTCACAGAAGAATAGACGAAAAATCGGGAAGTGCGGGGCGTCAGGGAATATCGGTTGGGCGGTTGAGTGAAATTCAACCGCCCAACCAGTCAGATTAATTTCTGAGGGAAGTGTAATACCGGACGTACAGAGTCATGAATAATTGGAGCTGAGTAACGAATACAACATTTAATACAGGGCTTAACCTTTTTGAAATTAATACGTGCGGTTGATAGTGCCTGATTTAAATTATATAGAGTGCCAATAAAAACCATATCCTCCTTTACGGGTAGCCGTTTGCACTCCTTTCGATGTAGAAGATGATAACCTTCCTGATCGGTACTGATCGTTACGTAGTAGTAGATGCCTTTATTCATTTTAGATTTGTCCTGAGATATATTTGCTGTGTGTAATCTTTTTATATTTTTTAAAAAAAGCGACTTAACGTGCTAACTGACATGACCGAAATTAGCTGGAATCGATTTCACGAACAAATTCCATAATGATATAAGAAGGTGCTTTATTTTATTTAAATGGAATATGGGTGTTTTTATTAGGACAATACCTTGTTTCGTAAGTTAATTTTACTACATTGATAAGTGAAGTCGAAGAGTTTAGGGATATTAAATAGGAATAGACCTGGAAGTGCTCAAAATCAGGGCCGTAGTGGCACAAAAATGATGAGTAAATATTAATGCGTTCGAAAACCCAGAATCAATAACATGCTGGATTTTACGGGCAGCCCTAATGTTGAAAGATAAATATTTTAAGGCATCCGGGTTAATTTGCGGATTCTCATGTGACTAACATCGGCGCTAATGCCACGATCAGCCTAAGTTAAGACTGGTACCACTTCATTAACAGAAGATCGTTGAATGTCATGTGATAAGGCAAATTTCGAGGGGAAAATCGAGGCGCCATCTGCGCCCCGACTCACTTTTAATAAACGGAAGGCTGCCCCTGCGGGCGGGTTTTAAAGCGGCGGTGCAGCCACATATATTGCTCGGGAGCCAGCAGAACCGTCTCTTCTACCACTTTATTCATTACCACAGCGGTCTCGAGTTCTGATTCCAGGGCAAATTTATCGCGGATGTCAGGCATCATTTTAAGCTCATAACCACGCGCGTTCGGCAGTCGTCGTGCCAGGAAAGGTACCACGCTAGGATTTGCCAGACGAATCAACATATGGGTTCCGGTGGTTGTCGCCGCGTCCTGCACCGCAAAGAAGGGAGCAAACACGCTGCTGCGCGGGCCATAATCGTGGTCCGGCGCATACCAGATGATGTCGTTGTTCTTCATGGCGCGAATCATGCCTTTAAGGTCTTTGCGGTCAAGCATGCTTTTATTCGAACGCATGCGGCCCCAGGTTTGCAGCCAGTCGATCAATTTATTGTCGTTGGGGCGATACACGCCAATGCCTGGATTGTGCATACCAAATACGCGCGCCCCCAACTCCAGAGTGAGGAAGTGCATGCCAATTAATAATATGCCGCGTTTCTCAGCCAGTGCGTTGGTAACGTGCTCCAGGCCACTGGTGGTCACCCATTTACGAATGCGCCAGTCCGGCCAGAACCATGCCATGCCGGTTTCAATCAGCCCCATGCCCACAGATTCGAAATTATGCTTCACCATCGCGTCACGCTCGTTGGTCGGCATAGTAGGAAAGCACACTTCCAGATTGCGCTGCGCCACTTCTACACGGCGCTTCATAAAGCGCATTGCAATGCGTCCAAGCCCACAGCCAATCGCATGCAGTACCGGGTAGGGCAGCAGTACCAGCAGGTAAAGAAAACCAATGCCAAGCCAGGTAAGCCAGTAGCGCGGATGAAGCAGTTCACGGGTGAGTTGGGGAAGTTGAGTCATGGAAATGTCAGTATCCTGCGTCTTATGCCAGAGAGTCCGGTTTCTGTAATTTTTTGTGATTATGCCATTTTTTCGTCCTGGCTGAAATCAAGCATAGACTGCGGAGGGCTATCCAGCAGCACATATACGCACGAAAACGCAATTGTAACGCACTAATGCGCCGGTAATCGTAACCGTCAGGCTTAACAAACCAAAGATTTTGCCTCACGCTTCAGGTATCATACGCGCGCTAAATTTCTCTGATTGCTAACAGGAACGAACACCATGCCAGTGTTACATAACCTTGTTTCCAATAAAGAGCTGAAAGAACGTATGTTGGCGGAAACCGAACCACGTACCACAGTCTCTTTTTATAAATACTTCCAGATTGCCGATCCTAAAGCGTTCCGTGATGCCCTCTACGTTGAGTTGACGAAATTCAAGGTGTTTGGCCGCGTGTATGTCGCGCATGAAGGTATCAACGCGCAAATCAGCGTGCCGGCAAGCCGTTATGAAGCAATGAAGGCAGCGCTATATGCTTTTGATGCGGCTCTGCATAATCTACGTATGAACATTGCGCTTGATGATGACGGTAAATCTTTCTGGGTACTGCGCCTTAAAGTGCGTGAGCGCATTGTGGCAGATGGGATAGAAGACGACAGCTTTGATGCGAGCGATGTGGGCGCTTATCTTAAAGCGGCTGACGTTAATGCGATGCTTGACGATCCCGATGCGCTGTTCGTCGATATGCGCAACCACTACGAATATGAAGTGGGGCGTTTCGATAATGCCATGGAAGTGCCGGCGGATACCTTCCGCGATCAGTTGCCGATGGCCATTGATATGTTGCAGGATCAGAAAGACAAAAAAATTGTCATGTACTGCACTGGCGGTATTCGTTGTGAAAAGGCCAGCGCCTGGATGAAGCACAACGGTTTCAATGATGTTTATCACATTGAAGGGGGCATTATTGAATACACCCGTCGGGCGCGCGAGCAGGGTTTACCGGTGCGTTTCAAAGGTAAGAACTTTGTTTTTGATGAACGCATGGGTGAGCGGATATCCGACGATATTCTTTCCAGCTGTCATCAGTGCGGCACGCCTTGCGATAGCCATACCAACTGCATCAATGATGGCTGTCATTTGTTGTTTATTCAGTGCCCCAGCTGCGCTGAAAAATACAATAACTGCTGCAGCCCAATCTGCATGGAAGAGTCAACGTTGTCGCCAGAAGAACAGCGCGCACGCCGTGCGGGCCGTGAAAATGGCAACAAGGTGTTTAACAAATCACGTGGTTTGCTGAACATGACGATGGCGATTCCGGCGCCAGATAAAAAATAAGCGCAACACAGCCTGAAGCCATCCAACTTCAGGCTGTAACTGCTTTACTTACGCACGCCTTCCACTGAAATAATCAGTTCAGCTTTCTGCGATGCCGGGCCGAGATCTTTGCTGATATTGAACTCTTTCAACACGATTTCACCGCTCGCTTCAAATCCTGCACGATAGCCGCCCCACGGATCTTTACCTTCACCGATCAATTTTGCAGCCAGCGTCACTGGCTTGGTCACGCCATTCAGCGTTAAATCGCCAGTGATCTTGTAATCTTTGCCCTCTTTTTTCACCGCAGTAGAGGCAAAGGTTGCCTGTGGGAATTTACCGGTGTTGAGGAAATCCGCGCTGCGCAGATGTTTGTCGCGCTCGGCATGGTTGGTGTCGAGGCTATTGGTATTGATGGTGACGTTGACTTTATCTGCCGAGGGATTGGCTTCATCAAAAGTGAAACTGCCATCAAAGTCTTTAAAGGTGCCGTATAACCAGCTGTAGCCCAGATGCTGAATGCGGAACTGAACAAACGCGTGCTGGCCTTCTTTATCAAACTTATAGTCAGCCGCGCTGGCCGTTAGGCTGGTGCTCAATAATCCGGCCGCGGCTATTGCCAATAATGTCTTCTTTAGCATGTTACTTTTCCTTTTCAGAGGGTATCGGGATGCGGTAACCCAACATCCTTTTCAGTGTCACATCACGGTCGATAAAATGGTGTTTCAGGGCAGCTAGCGCGTGCAGGGCGGAGAGCAGCACCAAACCCCATGCCAGCCAAAGGTGAACGTCACCTGCCAGATCCGCTTGTTGCGCGGCACCGCTAAACAGGGCGGGAACGTCGAACCAGCCAAATACTGAGATCGGTTTGCCATCGGCGGTGGAGATGAGGTAACCCGTAAACAGCAGCACCAGCAGCAAGCCATATAACATCCAGTGCGCGGCGCTGGCGCTGCGCTGCACGGAAGGCGAAGAGCTCGACAGCGGTTTTGGCGGCGGCGAGATAAAACGCCAGCCGAGACGCAGCAGTAATGCAGCAAACAGCATTATGCCGACACCTTTATGAATTTCAGGTGCGTCGTGATACCAGCCATCGTAATAACCCAATCCGACCATCCATAAACCCAGCGCGAACATGCCGTAAATAGCCAGCGCCATCAGCCAATGCAATAAAATGGAGACGGCACCGAAATGCTGTGTGGAATTACGCCACATATGAATATCCAGCAGAATGAAATAAGTGGTCATCAGCATCTACATTTTGCAATGAAAGATCAATTAACCTTACTTTTCTATAAAGTCGAAAATCACCTTCGGAATAAATGAGGGTTTATTTAAAACTCAGTCAGGATAATTGAAGGGCGGACTTAAAAGACAAGGGTAGTGACGGGATAGGGCATATTGGCTACACCAAATGCGGCAAATCCTTGAGTTGAATGTCTATAAAGGTAATTAAATGTCAACTTGCGTCAAGTGTGCCGGCGCATCATTACGCCGACACGCAAGAATTAGTTAAATCGCGCGAGCGAGAATGGCTTGATATCAAAAGAGAACGGTTTATTTTGCGCAAACTCACTGGCGAGTTCGCCCAGCACGCTGGCAAATTTAAAACCATGTCCGCTCAAACCGGTGATGATAAGGCGATTAGGCTCATCCGGCAGCGTATCAATAATAAAATCCTCATCTGGCGTGTTGTCATAGCTGCAGGCTTCGCCATGCAAGCAGACCCCCACGCCCGGCAGGAATTTACGCAAGAAATTAAAGGACTCGTTACCGTCCACTGCGATGCTGCCAAAGGGTTTGCGATCTTCCGGTGTTTGCATCAGCTGGCCGCCATCATGACGTCCTACTTTTAGCGCGTTGTTATCCGCCGGGAAGCCATAAAAGTGGCTGCCGTCGGTCATCTCCACGGTAAAACCTGGGAATTTGTTGTTCTCGCTATAGCGACCATCCGCCTGATACCAGGCAAAAACTTTACGCACGGGCGCGACCGGCAGATCGGCGACCAATTGACTGACCCAGGTTCCCGCGCTGACCAACAGTTTACGTGCGCGGAAAATGCCATCGCTTGTGGTGACCTGCTGCAGATCGCCATCGCGGCCAATTTCCGTCACTGGACAATTAAACAGTTGCGCACAGCCAGCCTGTTCCGCCAGTTGCACCCAGCTGCGCACCGCTTGCTCGCATTTGAGAAAACCCGAGTGGGGTTCAAATACACCGATATAGCCATCCGGCACTGTGAATTGCGGCCAGCGTGCACGCACTTCATCGGCCTGCAGGATTTTCACATCCAGCTGCCACGCTTTCGCGCTATCAATGACATTTTGAATAAAGGAGGAGGTGAGCGGTGCTAAATTAAGGATACCGCTGCGATGCATAATGCGCTCGCCGCTTTGACGTTCCAGTTCATCCCACAGTGTCTGAGCGCGCAGCACCAGCGGCACATAGCGTTCACCTTCACCATAAGCATGACGAATCAAGCGGGTTTCGCCATGGTGGGTGCCTTGGCTGTGTGGGGGATGGGCGCTATCAATCATCAACACGGATAAGCCAGCTTGAGTGGCGTAAAAGCCGGCGGCTGCACCAACCGAACCGCTTCCCACCACAATCAGATCATAAACCATAACCACATCACTCCAGCAAAACGGCGAAATTTTTCAACAGCATATCAAAAGAGAGCGCCCATGAAAAAGGCACCCTGTTGGGTGCCCTTTCACGCGATAGTAGAAATTAATGCTTTTGATTGTCGCGTAGGTACTGCTCAGTGGACTCTATTTTTGCAATGCCAGCTTCAAGTAGGGAGATAAACTGTCTGGCGACATCGGTAGTCAGCCAGTAGGTCGGGCCCACGTCAGCTTCTTCTTCTTTCTGATCCTGCGAGGAGAGCGAGTGCAGGCGAATCATCATGGCGTCATAACTGTCTACGGTGCTGATGTCCCATCCTACCAATGGATGAGTCTGGATGACGTCTTTATTTCTGTCCATTATAACCTCCGTATTACTCGTTAAACGAAGTGCTTCTTGAGGTTCAATGCGGCTGTATCGTGCACTAGCGAAGCAATTATAACATGAATTAGCGAGTGCAATAGTTAAAAGGTATGACGAAGTTAAACAGAGTAAAAATAAACGTCCTCAAAATAGCCATTAAAGGGAATAATAAAATGCCCGAGGACTCAGGCATTTTATTGCAAATATTACGGCGAGTGCTGACGAGATTATCGGCTTTAATGTTGGGAAACGTTAAGCCAAAAAATGCGGCACTGTTATGCGTGTGGCTCAGCGGGAAGCAGGCCATGACGTTTCTGAATCTCTTCAGCCAGCCGCGTAAAATGCTGCTGTAACTGCTCGTCATGGTTCTGATTTTGTGCTTCCAACGTCAGATTGTGTACCAGTAACTGATTGGCGCGATCGTCGAGACAGAAGGTCAATGTGGCAAAAGCATTTTCTAATACGGTTAAGCGGCGCTGTTGCTCAGCAATAAATGCCAGCAATTCTCCGAAGGTCATCGCCTCTTCTGGTTTTTCAGTAGTCATGTAAAACACCTCCTGTAAGCATGACGAG
>Ga0105244_10003344_pt1 | contig 11519 bp, 6 predicted proteins | sample KBSM44metaG_FD_80423 | JGI IMG/M metagenome (GOLD analysis project Ga0105244, IMG submission 80423) | Miscanthus rhizosphere microbial communities from Kellogg Biological Station, Michigan, USA - KBS M4-4 metaG | ecosystem: Host-associated > Plants > Roots > Rhizosphere > Soil | place: Michigan...
CCTGTAGCAACTTGAACTGGTTCTCCCATAATCATATCGAACTGAATACCATCAGAGTTCTCAAAGCTATCACGGAAGTATGTACTGTTTTCTGTTGTATCGTTAGCAACAAGGTTCAAGTCATTTACTAGTCCTGACAAACCTTGAATGCGATGCTGTACTCGCATCTTTTCACTCTGTGCATAGTTGAAATAGTCCGCCAGATAATCTCCTATAGTTTCCGATTCCCCAAAGAGGATACCAATGTCTTCTGTAATTTCTTCTACGCTATCATTGTATTCTTCTACAAAAGGCAAATGCCCTGGCTCTGCTTTCCGCTTTAGCATTAACGACCTACCTAGGTTTGTGTAGTATCGTTTGATTGTATCTGCGACGAGTGCAGAAACCTCTTCTTCCGTAGCTGTGTCGCCCAGCTTCTCGTAAGCTTGGTTGAAGAGATAATCCGCTTGTCTTTCCAGGATTTGCGATTTGAGTTCTAAGTTTAATTCATTTTCCATAATCGTATCTCCTATTTCATCACTTTGAACTTCAATGTGTACTCATGTACTATTGGAGTCAGTGTATTTTCATCAGTTGAGTTACGTCGCAAGATAATCTTCATACGGAAGTCGGAAGACAAGTACTGATACTCTACCTTGATAGAAGCGTTGCCATGTGCGTCTTCATCGTTAGTGATTATATCGGCCTTGTTAAATGTTTCTGTGAAGTAGAGCTTATCTTCCTTCTGGTAATAGTCGAATCCGTTATATGGGTTCTCATCGTCTAAGCTATATTTTTTCGGTTCGCTTTCTGCACCCGTCTTATAGTTGGTGATGTTTTTCGTGAATACCTTTTGCGTATCTTCCCCAGTGTATGCTTCTACACGGCGGTACGTTGTTTTGTTTGGCCCATAGATACCAGCATCTTCTAATGTTACTTTGATTGGCTGGTAGTCACTCGTATTCGGATCATATCCAATTGTGTTATTGATTTTCTCGTAATCCACATATGGGTATTTTTCAAGTACCAAAGTCTTGTTATGATTTGTACCTGATTCAAATACTTGTGTATGAGTAGTTGGTCTGCCGCCCTGTTGGTTAATATCAATTGACCACGGGTTGTAGAACTCTGCATTCGGTGTATAGTTAATTGTGTAAATTCCTGTAGGGTCTTTATCTACAAGCAGCTGCACTCCAAAACCACCATCTATGAATGACCACTCATCGTCTTCCATTTCCAAACCGTTTTTATATACTTTCGGAATTTCTGTACTACCAATTAATGCAGGGAATCGAAGCTCTGCTGTTCTAGCTGTACCAAACATAAGCAACTCAGATTTCACCGTCTTCTCTGATTCTGGTAAGATTGGATGCCAGTCATCTAATGTAGGATTCGGGTTTGTTCCCACAGAAGCAATATAATACTCAACAGATGTTTGGCGTGATGCTGCCTTTCCAGTTAACTCGTCAAACAGCGGATGTTCTTCTATAGACTCCATTGCTACAGTCATTACGTTTCCTGATACGCTGATTGGCTTACTTACATATACAGATTTATTACTGTACTGCGTATGTTTAATTTCCAGGTGCTTGATTCCATATAGATATTCAAACTTCGTAACAGATGTTTGTTTCTTTTCTGGAATACTATACTCTGGTTTCGGGCCTGGAGCAGGAGGCGGTTGTGGTACTGTGATCTCTTTCTTTGCAGGTTCTTCCATATTGAATGAAAACTTCCCAACCGCTGTCGGAGCTTTTACTTTCAATACTGGCTTATCCACTTTCTTTGGTGCTGGCTTATTAATTGGAACTGCAATCGGCCGATTTACTTCTCGCGGCGGATAATTAGAAACGCTCTTTGTCTTTGGGCTTGCTGTCGCCCTATCTGGAGCAGGTGCTGTATCAAGAAATTTCTCTGTTCTTCTTACGCCATTCTGCTCATACCATACATACAGGTAACGATACTCGCCTTCGTATATATACTTGCTGTATAAAACATTGCTTCCTTCTGGAAGTTGCGCCATCTTTATCTACTCCTCTCTTATCATGTCCAAGCTTTTTCCCAGTCTTGATAGTCTCTCAGATACTTGTTGTAGATTTTTAGGTCTTTTTCGTATTTTGTAACTGCTGCGTTGTAAGCCGATAAGTTTTCCTGATATTGAGTAACTTGTGTTTTGTATTTCTTCACTGCCGCGTTATACTCTGCTCTATATTCAGAAGAAGCTTTTGCGTAACGTGTTTCTTCTACTTTTTTATCTGCAATAGCCTGTTCTCTTTCTGCAAGCTTTTGCTTGTATGTCTGAACATCTTTCTTCCATTGAGCTAGGCTTTCATTGTACTTCTGAATCTGTTCAAGATATAAATCCCAACCAGATAGCTTATTTAAGTCTTCTGCACTTACCGTATCCATTCCATCTGTTGTATCCAGTGTCACTTCTGCTTCTCGTTTAGAGACAGCGTCCCATAGGGATTTCTTATTTGCGTTCTCTGCATTTACAAGATATGTATTCTTCTCTGCATTCTGCTGACGAAGGATAATTGTAAATCGCTTAGCAATTACCAATGGGAACTGGAAGCGGATAGATTCTGTTGTCTGTTGGAAATTCTTGCTTTCTGTGTTTTGCTCTGGGAGCACAAGCTCTTTTAATGGATGATATGTTTCTATATCTTCCTCGTACATAAGTGACACTAGCTCCATCGGATACTTTGTAAATGGTGCGATGTTCAGCTCACTTACGCTCTGAGAGTGGTCTAGTGTTACTAGGAGCTTGATAAGCACTCCGCCGCCTGGTATTGTTTGTGTTCCTAATTCAATCTCAGGATTGTCGATTACGGATGGTGGCTGGATATTCAATTCCTCTTTCAGAATGTCATACGCAATTTTACTAATTTCTACATTGCTGGTTACATTGTTGTCGTTGATTTCAACTTCAAAGTCGTAACCAAACTTATCAACGTATGTTCCTTCTTTCGGCCAGTAATATGGATAGCGAGTAATCTTGTCATATAGCCAACCCATTACTTCCGCTAGCTTGTCTCCTGGTCTTGCTACAACAATGTCAGCAATCTCGTCTCCGATACGCTCATCATCTTTAGTCATTGGCACCCATGCTTCTACTTTCAAGCTTGCATCGTATGGATGTAGGTACTGAATCTTCCATAATCCTTCAAACTGTTGTACGCCGAAGGATAAAGCATATTCTACATATAATTTCGCCATGGTTTATCCTCCTAAGCTTTCTTCATACTAGAGTTGATTGGTTCATCTACTAGCACTACTTCAGCCCAATATGTTTCTTCTGAGCTATCAATAGCATTTGCTAGTGCATATCTTTCTTGTTCATCGACTTGTATTGGAACACCGCGGCGGTCTGCTATTTGAATCTGTGCAGTCGCTCTCCCTTGTGAATCACGAAGGCAATCCATCTCTGATGTTTTGTTTAGTGCGACAAAGTATTGGTCATGCTTTCTATCAAAGACTGCGCTTTGTATATCGGAGCCGTCTCTGTCTACAAACAAGCTAGCAAATTTCTCTCTGTCTTCCATTTCTGTGGAGCTTTCGAAGCTTCGCTTTTCTACAATAAGCCCGTCTTCTCCCTCATTGACTAGCTTCAAACTTTCTACTCGCCCCGCCAATGTTTTCGTTTCCTTGTTCAAGTCAGATATGATGCCGTCAAATATTCTTTGGTAGTTCGTTGTTGCGCTCTCAATCAATAAGTTTTCTAGGAATAAAAGATTCAAGTCTACATGCACATTCGTAAAGAACGTGTTATATAGCTCTTCATCCAACTTATCAATCTGAGGTATGTTTTGTGTTAGCGGACTATGCTCTTTTGCTAACTGGTCAATAATCTCTTTGAATTCTTCTTCTGATACAGAACTGATGCTGTATAAATTGTTGTTCTCTTTCAGGATATCTTCGATTCTTCTACGTTCGGATTCTGGCAATACCTCCAGATACCCATTCAAGTAATCTGCCATCTCGTCACCTCCGCTTTTATTTCAAGCTTCCTCTATTGCTGTAAACCCACTCTGTGGTTCCGCCATCAGATTCAATTGAGCGTATTCGTACTGCACTTACTTCTTTCGCAATACTGAGGCTTTGTGGATATACCCACTCTCCATTGCTCGCTCTTATTCTTATCTTCGGTATGTATTTACTTTGTATACTAAGCCTGTCCTGATACATAGTCAGGAACTCACTAATGTCGCCTTTCGGACTTCTAGTTCGAATACGGTATCTGACATGAGGGCCTAGTTCAAATCCGTCGGAGCCACCGCCGCCAGTCAGATTATACTTTCCGTATTGGAATCTACCGTATTTATGCAATCCGTACTTTGGCATCACTACAACTCCTTACATATAAAAATAGGAGACCTCGTGGGGTCCCCCTATTAGACACTAACCACTAATAACTTGACTAGTCAATAGCGTAGGTCAATATTAATTTACAGTATCTTCAGTTCCAGCTTCAGGTTCAGTAGTCCCGTCAGTACCCCCAACAGGTTCTTCTGAGGGTGTTGTATCCTCTACTGGCGTTTCCTCTGTTGGAGTCTCTTCCACAGGCGGTTCAGTAGGAATCTCTTCGACTGGCACTTCAGGTTCTGCTGGTTTGCTTAACTCTTCCATCCCAGCTTCCCATGTAATCAATACGAGTTCTTCATCTGTTACAGCGGTGTCAACTTTGTGGCAGAGTGTGTCATACAAGAAAAGCTTTTTCTTCTTGTCTTGGAATCCTTCTTCATACACCTTGAGCCACTCTTCACGAGTATGCTTTACATACCCTGCATCTACAGTTTTCCACATAACTTCAGCTTCTTCAGGATGTGTGTTTAAGTAATCTTTCTGTGCCATCAAGTTCATCTGATCATCGCGGTTTGTACGGTACGTGTGTCCATTAGATGACACAAAACCTTTTAGTACTTCTTCTTCACACTGAACAGAAAGCATTTGCTTCTTTAATGTTTTCGTATGATTCAACACATAGCTTTCTGTAATCTCTGTAAACGGAACGCTATTACGAGTTGCTAGCATAGATATAAGATTGTTTTTATCTGTCAGACTCAAGTTCTTATACCCCATTTCAACTAGCTCAGCTTCTAGGAAACTACCTGCTACTTCTATCTTATCCATTTGCGACTACTCCTTTTTCTCCACTAGATACTGGTACTCTAGTGGCTTCTAGTTCTTGCTCTAACTGATGAATGCGATTATCCTTGTCCGCATTTTGCTGTTGCATTACTTGTAGCTGCGCGCTAAGGATTTCTACATCCGCTGTTAGTCCCCCAACTCTAGCTCCTAATCCTCTAATAACAGTTTGCTCTACCGACACTTGTTGGTTTTCTTGCATAAAAGCTCCCCCTAATACGACAGTAGGGCCAGCGGCCCCCTCTATTTTCAAAGGTATTATATCCGCTTGCCCTATCCCTGTCTACTGTTTTTCTTTTAGCTTTTCAATTTCTTTACTTAGCTCAACATACTTCTCAATCAGCTCTTGAATGCCTTTCAGTCCAAGGGTCGTTAAATCATACAAGCTCAGCGACTCTTCTCCTTTGAGCATTTCATTTTCAACTTCCTCCCAGATAAATCCGAGATTCTTCTTCGCCTTGCTAAACTGTGGCAAGACAGATGATACTGCCTCATTGTTTTCGATTTGCTGTAGGTCAGATTTCAAGTAGTACTCTCTAGCTCGAAGTTTACTGATTTCCTCCAAGGCATTAATTTTTGTATCCTCAATGTATGCCTTGAATTCTCTTAGTGAACCCGTGTTAAAGGCACTAGCAGTGTATGGAATATATCCAGTGTCCGCTGCGTTACGAGCTTGAATTTGAGTACCATTTCCTATGATCTTCAAGACAGAGTCTCCGTTACGTAAACCTATATTCGCATTGGCAAGGTTAAGCACCTCAAGCTTATCTGGATATCCTCCAGGATATAGAGAAATAGCGTATGTGCTGCTACTACCATATCCTTTCTGACCGATAGGCATCGTAATCAAATCTGACGATTCCCAGTTACGTATACGCCATGTAGCCGTATTCTTGATACTTGGATTTGTCTCAAGGTTTCCATATTGGTTAAACCATACGTGGTCTGCATGTGAGAAGTGCAGCTCGCTTACCCCTGTTACTGGAACACCTATCTCTAACTTACTTCCATCGAGAATCATTCTACGGGTATTTCCTGCATAGAACTGATGGCTTCCTTTAGATACTGCAAGGTAATCATCTGTTCCTACCCCGAATCGTGCAGTTGAACCAGCAACGTCAATCCGACCTTTGTTTGTAATAGCTGTGCTACTCAAGCCTAGCCAAATCTTATCGTTTTCTAGTTCTATCGCATCTTTTCTCAGGTTGATTGATGTACTTCCATTCCCATCTCCCCATTGTCTTGACAAGGAGGTTTCTGATGAAACAGTACTCAGGAATGATAGGATTCCATCGTCACCGTACAGTCTAATCAAATCTGGTTCGATATCTATACTGCTACTTATATATGCAACAATATCACTGCCTTGATACTCGCTTCTATCAACAGATATTGTGCCGTTACGAATATATACAGAGTTTTCTCGACCCTCTGGTTTGCCATCGCTTCTTTTCCACATGCTCTGGTATCGAGAAAGTATTGACCCGTCTTCAATTACTGTTGATTCTGTATTGGTCACGTTTCCGTAAGCCGTACCTGTTTCTATTTCTATTTGTTCAGACCTAATCACAGAACCATTGATTGTGATACCATTAATAGTACCACCAGTGATTACATCGGCAGAGATACCATTAGCAGAAATCTTATCAGTAGTGATAGAGCCATCTACAATAAGCTCTCCACCATAACGACGCCGTACAATGATATCATCAATCCACAGGCTACCTACCGTGCCGTTAGAGTTTAGACTAAGCTGAAGCATTGTGGACTTCGTAACTTTTATTATCTTTGATACTTTTGTCCAGTTTGTATACTTACCATACTCTACTTGGCTTAGTAAGTTATTGCTTGAATCTGCAAAACGAAGCTTCGCGTTGTCATTCGTTCCATTCCAGTCTGTTGTAGCTTTCGTATAGAACTCTACATAGAACTCATCTCCAGCTTGAGCATAGACTTTGTTGCTTAGGTTTGCTGAGCCGCTTTTCGTTATTTTCAATGACTTAGTTCCAGTGTAATACTGGGAGTTGTCAATATCCATACCAGAAACTAGCGTCCAAGGCACTGCCGCCGCATCTTCAAAGTCAGAACCAGAAACGATGTTACTAAAGTCTCCTACCCCGATTTGCTTGGCTAGGATAGTGTTCGTTTCAATCATTCCGCCGTTGATTGTTGTTTTACCAGATGCTGTCCAGCTAGACACGCGGCTCCAAGAGTTAGTCCAGTTGGCAGAGTTAGCACTTACAGTACTTCCAGTTTCATAAGCATTGATTTCTTGGTCTGTAGCTGGACGAGTGATTACACTATCAAACTGTATAGTCTTAGCTGCAACAGTTGTGAATCCACTCCAGCCACCCATTGGGAATATGCTGTAGGCTGAGAAGCCAGTCGGCTGGGTTGCTTGTTTAATCGTCTTACTAACTGTATACCACTTACCAAGAGTAGGAGATGATACAAGCTGGTCAAACCTGATATGATGGTCTGTATTGCCAGTTCCATTATATCTGAACAACACTCCTGCGCCAGGAAGCGTCCCGCTTTCTAGCATGAACGTAGCCTCTACTGTGATGTACTGGAAGAACGGCATGTTTGTAACCTGGTTTGGATTTAGATATCCATTAGTTCCAGCTGACAGTGTCCATTTCAATGCATTTCCTGTGCCATTCCCAGAGCTTACTTTAGTTGGCGCTGTGGTAGAATGACTTGCATATCCAACTGGATAAGTTCCTGTCCAATCTAGGAAGTGTGGATTGGGATTTATAATACTTGAATCGCCGTTTACCAATACTCCCTTGGTTGTCGAATCCAATGCACTGATTGTAACAGCACCAACCAAGTTGATTTTGTTAGCTTGGATTGTGGCGCCCTGTGTATTTAAGTTTATCTGGTTAGAGATATCGTTATTTTTTACAAGGATGGTTACGTCGTCAGGCAATTGAGAGATTTTACTTTCAGTTGTTACAACTCTCTTCTCTAAGGTATCTGTCTCAGAATAGAATTGGTGCGGCGTTGCTACTTCGCCAAACTGCATCATAGGTTTTCCAATCCAGATACGACCATTACGTACTGGGTGGAAGCGAGCTGCTATGTACTTCAAGTTAGCCACGTTTGGCACAGTGAACGTTACTGTTCTTTGCTGCCACGTATTATTTACAGAAGGAGTAATGTTACTTCCTGATAGCGCTCCTAGTCTCGCGGACGTTAAATCTGAGAAGTAATTAATCTCTATACTAGAACCTTGGTCTATACTCGAAATATTGTCAGACCATACCCACACGCTAATTGTGACTTTTTGTCCAGGCTCAGCTGGCACACGATTCGACGTTATCTGTCTCCACGCATTGGCAGTCAATCCACTCAATACTACTTTCGCTGTGCTTTCGCCTTCGAATCTATTTCCTGTGTCTACGTCCCAGCCTGACGCCCAGTCCATCCATGAGTCTCTACCGTTTCTCCAAGTACTGTTCTTAATGAGCTGCTGCGTATTCATACTGCTTGCGTAGTTTTTCGCTGCGTTCAAATCTGAGTTACGGTCATTTGTGTACTCAGTGGATGTTCTTACTGTACTGATGATTGATGAATCCGTCATCTTTGTCTCAGCTGTGCTGACCCTTGAAGCAATATTAGTCAACTGTCCATCAGTTTTAGCTTGGTAACAAGACATGATGTCTACTTGCTTGGCAATAGGTTTGTCTATGCTAAAGATACCGTCTGCACCAGTACCCTCTATCCAGATAAACTCCAGCGTATTCCAACCTTGTTTTAGTGGTAGATTTAATGTTCCAGAAGTTCCTGTACCCATTGCATGGACACTTGTTCCATTGAGGTAAAGCCTAGACGCATCATCTCCACTATACTTGAACGAGATGGTACGTGCTGTTTCTACGTACACCCCTGTTCTAAGAAGTCCAATGTAGTTGTCTGCAATTGTCTTAATCAGGTCTGCGCCATCATCTACTAGATATGAATCTGTTGGTGTCTTTCCAGCAATATAGCTGTAGGTTGGCCACTCTGTCTGAGCATAGCTTCCTTTGTCGTATTTCTCAAAGAGCCACTTGTCGATACCAGCTTGTGTGTTTGCTAGTTTCTGCGCATCCATTGGAGATAGTCCCCATGCTGTCGCTTTGTTTCCTTTTTCAAGCTGCGGTCTCTTCATATACATAATGGAATTAGATGTAAATCCATACCCATAGAAATAGAACCTTAGCTCTCTTGAGTAGTCTACTTCGCTACCTAGGGTAACTTGTACAGAATATCTATCCCATTTGCCTACGCTAGTTGGTCGCAGGTCTACTTGACCGTCGTGGAAGGTTCTTGTAGTTCCTCCTACTTTATAATAGTAGAATCCACCATACAGTTTAGTTCCTGCTCCTGTAGCATATAGGTCAGCAGAAAGTGTATAAGTCCCTGGCTCAGTTGCTGTTTTAATAATATCTACAGCCATGGCTTTCCAGCCTCTGTTACCATCTGCTTCATTATACTCGTACACAGGATATCCGAATGTATCTGTATCTACGTGCGCATGCCATGATGTTGTTGGGTTTGTGACGCCGCCGTTATAGCCACCCCAGTCAGTTGCATACAAATCTGGGTTAGCAGCAGTAGCTCCATTCGTATACTGTCTTGAGAAGTCTGCGTTTGGCAGTAAGTTCGTTCCACCAATCTCCATATTATTCAGAGAGCTATCAATCGCATTCTTTACGTTATTCGTATATGTAGTAGAGCTTGTTACTGTATTAACGATTGCTTCGGGAGTGATTTTCTCCTCTGCTTGCTGAACTCTAGTTGCCAGCTGTGGAACTGTCGTTTTGTTCAGCTCAAATGCAGTTACTTCTTCCTGTGTTGCTTCCCGCCACATCAATCTATCTATGATGATATCCTTAGCTTTTCGTGCTCCTGCATTCGACCAGTTAACAAGCATGTAGCCGACCATTCGATTATATCCTGTCAATGTATCCGTCGGTCTCTTCATCACTGCTCTGATAGTAGACCACTTACCAGGCTCTCCTGTTGCATAGTCTTTCAAGTTTATTTGAGCTCTATAAGGTGTCATGCCGTTCCAGTCTAGCAGTACCGCGGCTCCATCTAGGCTTCCACTTACTAGCATGAAATCTATTTCCATGAAGTAGTACTTGCTGTTTGGAATATTACCTAGGAAGTAGTCTGCATTAATTGTTACTCCAGCGTCTACATTCTCTCCTACGTTCCACCTTAGAGCGCCAGTTCCAACTCTGCTGTTGGTTATCTCTTTGGTTGGAGCAGTAGACCATGATGACATGCCGATTGGATATGGGACCCCAGAGCTAGATGTATACCAATTTGAAAATAACCCATTCGGAGTTGCCCACCCGACAGAGGTACTCTTATCAATTGTTGCTTGTACATCATTCTTATATGTTGTTGAGCTAGTTACTGTGCTTGTAATTGCATCAGCTGTAATCTTTTGCTCAGCGTTATACACTCTTGTGGCTACATCTACGAGAGATACACTTGCTGGTGCCCACATTGCGCTACCTTTTAGCTCTCCATCTCTGCCACCAACCAAGTCATAAGCTTTCGCTCCACCATTAAGTCTGTAATATGCATATAGGTTAGTTTCATTACCAATCAACACATTCGCCATATTACTTGCTACTTGTGCTTCAGAACGAGCGCTATCCCAGATTCTAATCTCTGTCAAATACCCATTAAATCCTCTTGCGCCGTCAGCAACAACATAACTCCCCAAGCTCTCCCCGATATGAACGGGATTGCTATTCAGCTTTAGGTTTTCCACTCCTGTTGTTGTGATTTGTCTAATCGTTTTACCGTTTACACAATGGAAGATTTTCTGAGTCGATACACTAACTACTATTGCGATATGCGTCCATTGATTCTCTGGGATTGCCCCTATGCTAATGAGTTCCCCATTGTTGAATTTAGAGCGCAGGTTACCGCCAGGCTGAATTTCAATGTGAGTCGTGTTGCTACCTCGTCCAAAGATACCACTGTTTCCAGCTCCGCCTTTATAGTAAACATAAGCTTCAATGGTAAAGTTGTTGAATTCTTTTAGCGGCGGTAAGACGACAGCCCCGCCATTGTCACTAAACGTCAACACACTTCCGCCTAAGGAAGCATTCTTAGCTTGGTCTTCTGGAGACACTTCCCAGTCAGTAGCTTTATTCCCTTTCTCCACTTGAAGTTTGGAAATACTAATACTCATTGTTCCAGTGTTTCCGCTACCGATTCGAAGAGGTCTAAAAGCCATGTATCTTTTATCTGTAGAAGCGTACGTGAATGTGCGAACTACTTTACCTTTGGCTCCACCATAGTTTTCATATGATGACATGCTAACGAACGTATCATTATCATACTCGCCAATTTTCAATCCACTACCTAATCCAAATCCTGCTCCA
>Ga0105244_10003345_pt1 | contig 11512 bp, 9 predicted proteins | sample KBSM44metaG_FD_80423 | JGI IMG/M metagenome (GOLD analysis project Ga0105244, IMG submission 80423) | Miscanthus rhizosphere microbial communities from Kellogg Biological Station, Michigan, USA - KBS M4-4 metaG | ecosystem: Host-associated > Plants > Roots > Rhizosphere > Soil | place: Michigan...
CGATTTGCCGACCCCGCCCTTGCCCGAGGCGACGGCGATGATGTTTTTCACGTTCGGCATGAGCTTCAGGCCGCGCTGCACGGTGTGCGCAATGATCTTGCTATACACGCTGACGCTGATGTTGCCGATGCCCGGCAGGGCTTTCAGGCCGGTGATCACGCTGCTGCGGATGCCGTCGATCTGGCTGTTGGCGGGGTAACCCAATTCGATATCCAGCGACACATCGCTGCCATCGACCTTCAAATTCTTCACGGACTTACCGCTGACGTAGTCTTTCGTTGTATTTGGGTCAACGATTTTCGACAGGGCGGCCTTGACGTCTTCTACTGCGATGCTCATGTAACTCTCCGTTAATTAGGTGCTCATTCTAGCGCAACCTGCGCAATCGCCGCATCCGCTGTTAAAATGCTCCTTTTCCACCCACAAAGTGCATTAACCATGACTCGCAAGCTGTTCGTCACCACTGCCCTGCCCTACGCTAACGCCGCTTTCCATATTGGCCACATGATGGAGTACATCCAGGCCGACATCTGGGTCCGGTTCCAGCGAATGCAGCGCGACAACGGTGCCGCCCGCGAAGTCCACTTTGTGGGCGCCGACGACACCCACGGCACCCCGATCATGATCGCCGCCGAGAAGGAAGGCATCACGCCACAGGAGTTCGTGGCCAAGATCGCTGCCGGCCGCGCCCAGTACCTGGACGGCTTCCACATCGCCTTCGATAACTGGTACTCGACCGATTCGCCGGAAAACGTGGAACTGTCGCAAGGCATCTACCGCAAGCTGCGCGATGCCGGCCTGATCCAGACCAAGACCGTGGACCGCTTCTTCGATCCGGTCAAGGGCATGTTCCTGGCCGACCGCAACATCAAGGGCGAATGCCCGAAATGCGGCGCCAAGGACCAATACGGCGACAACTGCGAAGTGTGCGGCGCGGCCTACCAGCCGACCGACCTGGTGAACCCGTTCTCGGTGTTCACCAACGCCACGCCGGTGCTGAAGCCTTCCGAACAGTACTTCTTCAAGCTGTCGGACAAGCGCTGCTACGAATTCCTGCGCGACTGGCTGAACACGCCGGGCCGCCTCCAGCCGGAGATGGTCAACAAAGTGTCCGAATGGCTTGGCGAAGCCGGCGAAAAGCTGGCCGACTGGGATATCTCGCGCGACGCGCCGTACTTCGGCATTCCGATCCCTGATGCACCGGGCAAGTACTTCTACGTCTGGCTGGACGCGCCGGTCGGCTACCTGGCCTCGCTGAAAAACTACTTCGGCAAAAAAGGCTGGGATTACGAAGCCTTTCTGAAAGATCCGAACGCCGAGCAGATTCACTTCATCGGCAAGGACATTGTGTCGTTCCACCTGCTGTTCTGGCCGGCCATGCTGAAGTTTGCGGACCACCCGACCATCGAGCGCATGCGCGTGGCGGTGCACGGCCACCTGACCGTCAACAACGAGAAAATGTCCAAGTCGCGCGGCACCGGCATCTCGCCGCTGCGCTACCTGAACCTGGGCATGAATCCGGAATGGCTGCGCTACTACATCGCCTTCAAGCTGAACTCCAAGGTGGAAGACCTGGACTTCACCGGCGAAGACTTCGTTGCCCGCGTGAACTCGGACCTGATCGGCAAATACGTCAACATCGCCTCGCGCTGCGCCGGCTTCATCGCCAAAAAGTTCGACGGCAAACTGGCCACCAGCCTGTCCGACAATGCTCAAGCGTGGATCAAGCGCGCGCTGGTGACCGCTGACGGCGTCGAACGCCAGGCCAACATTGCCGCCAGCTTCGAGTCGCGTGAATTCGGCAAGGCGCTGCGCGAGATCATGGAGATCGCCGACTTCGCCAACCAGTACGTCGACGAGAACAAGCCGTGGATCCTGGCCAAGGACGAATCGAAAGTCGCCGAGCTGCACGACGTTTGCACCACCGCGCTGATCCTGTTCCGCCAGCTGTCCATCCTGCTGTCGCCGGTGCTGCCGGGCGTGGCCGCCAACGTGGCCAAGTTCCTCAACGACGAAAAGTTCGACTGGGCGCAAACCGATGTGGCCAGCGGCGTGGTGTCGAGCGCCCTGCTGGGCCGCACCATCGGCGCCTACTCGCACCTGATGACGCGCGTTGATCCGAAGATGATCGAAGACCTGTTCGATGCGCCGGCCGCTGGCGCTGCTCCTGCTGCCGCCCCGGCCGTGAAAGCAGAGAAGCCAGCCAAGGCCAAAGCGGCGCCAGCCGTGGCTGTGACCGAAACCGGCATCGAAGTGATCGCACCGGAAATCTCGGTGGACGACTTCTTCAAGGTCGACCTGCGTATCGCCAAGATCGTCAACTGCGAACACGTGGAAGGCTCGGACAAGCTGCTGCGCCTGACCCTGGACGCCGGCGAAGGCCGCCTGCGTAACGTCTTCTCGGGCATCAAGTCGATGTACCAGCCGGAAGACCTGATCGGCAAGCTGACCGTGCTGGTGGCCAACCTGGCGCCGCGCAAGATGAAGTTCGGCGTGTCGGAAGGCATGGTCATGGCCGCGTCGGCAGTGGACGAGAAGAAGAACCCAGGCATCTACATCCTGAATCCGTGGCCGGGCGCCGAGCCAGGCATGCGCATCAGCTAAGGACTGCCGGCATGAACCTTGTGGTGCGAGAAGCAACGAAGGACGATGCCCAGTTGATCGCCGGTCTCACGCGCGCCGCGTGGGCCGGCAAGGTCAGCGTCACTTCCAGCGGCCACCGCGAAACCGCCGTCATCGTTGCAGAACACCTGCGCGATGGCGGCGGTTTTGTTTTGATGGTCGACGATCAGGCGGTGGGCTCGGTGCGCTGGCTGCCGCTCGATGCGGAGCCGGACGTGTGGGAAATCTGCCGCATGGGCGTGCTGCCCGGCTACCGCGGCAGCAATCTGTCGCAGCACCTGCTGGAAGCGGTGATCCACCACGGACTGGAGGCCGGCGTGCAGGAAGTGCGCCTCGCTGTGCGCGCCGACCAGCCCAAGCTGATCGACTTCTACACCGCTTACGAGTTCGAGCTGGCCGAGGAACTCGAATACTCCCACGCCAATCCGCTCGAACCAGCGCCTCTGGTGATGCGCCGCTCGCTACGGCACTGACATCCACACAAGAGATCGTCCTACACAGCCGCTGGCATCGGAATGGAATAATGACTCCATAACTATGGAGGCAATCATGAATTCTACTTGGGCAATATTCATGCTGGCAGGCGCTCTTGGCACATCGGCCTTTGCCCAGCAAACCGATACTGATCCATCGACCAAAACCAGCCAGGACAAAGCTGCCAAAGCCAAGAAATCCGGCAAAAAGGATTGCGTTGGCATGCAGGGCGGCGTCGACGCCAGCGGCGGCGAAAGCGTGGAGGCGCAGGCCAAGAGCAGCAAGGCCACCGCTGCCAACAGCGCCAACTGCGGCAAGCACAATGGCAAAGCCGCCACTCCCGAAGCGGCGCCCACCACCCCGCATCCGGAAATCAACGATCCGGTACGCCGTCCTCTAACGCCGCACTGACAAGCGCACGGGAAACTCTCCTACGCCGCGCAACGCAGCGGCGTGGAAGAATGTCCGTTCACCCTTTAAAAGGAGACGGACATGAACTCTCGACTGATTGCACTGATCGCCGCGGCCTGCATGAGCAGCATCGCGGTAGCGCAAACCACCGGCACGACCACCACCCAGCCCACGCAGCCCACGGACCGGACTGCCGCAAACAGCGGCGAGCAAAACTCCGCGACCATGCAAAACAACAGCACCAAGCAAGGCAAGACCAGCAAGGACCGCCGGGCGCATAAGAACAATAAAACCAAGGCCGATTGCAATGAAGCGCACACCGACGGCAACGCCACCACGCCAGCGACAGCGCGCGCCGATTGCGACAACACGACCAAGACGCAACAGCGCTAAGGCCCTGCGGCACCGACAAAACTACTTATAGATGCCGCAACCGATAATCACGTCGTCTACACGTTCAACGTAAGTACGCTTGGCATCGATGGTGCCGGTGCTCGGGTTAGGCCATTTGTAATCGACCCAGCCTTTGCCTTCTTTGCCCATGCCGACGGCAAGTATGTCCTTGATGAGGAACTTGTCGTCCGCATCTTTCATCTCCTTGACGTTCTTGCCGACCAGCTTCTGGTTGGCGCCGTTGGACGTCTCGATGCCGTCGCCATTGGCGGAGAAGGTGAAGATGTACAGGTCCTTGTAAATGAACTGCCCCTTTGGATTATTGAACTCGGCGTAAGCCTTCTCCTTCCCGTTCTTCTTCAGGAATTCGCCCGCTTTTTTCACCATGGCCACCGCCTCGTCGGCCGTGCCCTTCTCCGCCGCACCCGCAAGGCCCGCCCACACCATCAACAACACCATCAAAATACGCTTGAACATAGCTGTCCCTTAGAAGATATGGCGAATGCCAAGGTTGACCGCGCGGTTGCCGCTGCCGCCTTCAATCGAGCTGCCGACCGTGTAGCCGGCGCCGTTCTTGTTGCGGATGTAGCCGTACACGCCGTACAAGTCGGTACGCTTGGACAGGTAGTAGCGATAACCCGCCGCGAACTGCTCCGCATCCTGATTGAAGCCGGTCTTGTCGTTCTTGCGGATGTAGGATGCCAGCCAGGTACCCACGCCTGCCGGCACGGTCACGCCCAGCAGCATCACATCGCTGTCGGTGGATGGCGTCGGCGCCACCGCCGCGCCAAACGGATTGGCCAGATTGCGCGGCAAGGCGCTGTTTACGCCTTTGTCGACGCCATACGCGAAGTGCGCCTTCGCCACGCCGAAGTCATACAGCGCCGTGAACACCGAGTTACGCGCGCTGCTGACGTTCTTCACGGTCGCGGTCTCGTTGTTGCGATAGTGCGAGGACAAGCGCAGCGTCAAAGGCCCGCTCGCATATGCCAGCGTACCGCCGAACTGGCGGCCGGCGCTGCTGTTGCCCGCCACCTCACCGGCGCCATACACCACCTCTCCACTGAAGCCATGCACCACGGGCGAGATGTATTTGACAGCATTGTCCATGCGGCTGGCGCTATTGCCGGTCGATGCCATCAGGTTCTTGGTATCGCCCGCCGTACCCGAGCCGAAAGGATCGACCGCCGCCACCGCCAGATACTGCGGCGTGTACTGCCGGCCGATCGCCACCGTGCCGGCGCTGCCTTGCAGCCCCACGTACGCCTGGCGGCCGAACAGCAAGCCGCCCTGTCCCATGGCGCCGGTATCGCCCTGAAAGCCATTCTCCACCAGGAAGATCGCCGACATGCCGCCACCCAGATCCTCCGTGCCCTTGAAGCCGATGCGCGATCCGGACTCCACGCCGCTGGTCACCTTGTTAATGGACGCTGTGCCGCCACTCTCGTGCACCAGCGCCATATCGAAGATCCCGTACACCATCACATTGGATTGTGCCGCAGCCATCCCTGCTACCGCGCTCAGAGCGAGCGCCATTATGGTTTTTTTCATTGTCATTTCCCTGTTTTGGTTAAATTAAGCGCCGAAGCCGCCGCCACCCGGCGTTTCAATCGCAAAGACATCTCCTGCCTGCATCTCGGCGGTGTGGGTCGCGCCGAACTCCTCGACCGAGCCATCGCCACGCTCCACCCAATTGCGCCCCAAAGCGCCGGGCTGCGCGCCCTGCAGGCCAAACGGCGCGATGCGGCGGTGACCGGCCAGGATGTTGGCCGTCATCGCCTCCAGGAAGCGGATGCGGCGCAGCGCACCGTCACCGCCGCGATGCGCACCGGCGCCGCCACTGCCGCGGCGGATCGCATGCGTCTCGACCAGCACCGGGAAGCGCCACTCCAACACTTCCGGATCGGTCATGCGCGAGTTGGTCATGTGCGTTTGCACGGCGGCCGTGCCATCGAAACCCGGACCTGCGCCCGAACCACCGGCGATGGTTTCGTAGTACTGGTGTTCGTCGTTTCCGAAGGTGAAGTTGTTCATCGTCCCCTGCGAGGCGGACATCACGCCCAGCGCACCGTACAAGGCATCGGTGACGTACTGCGATACCTCCACATTCCCCGCAACCACCGCAGCCGGATAGCGCGGATTGAGCATCGAGCCTTCAGGCACAATCAGGTGCAATGGCTTGAGCACCCCTTCGTTCATCGGAATGTCGCTGTCGATCAGCGTGCGGAACACGTACAGCACGGCCGCCTTGCACACCGACAGCGGCGCGTTGAAGTTGGTCGGACGCTGTTCGCTGGTGCCGGTGAAATCGACGATGGCGCTGCCGTTGTCGCGATCGATGGTCAGCTTCACCTGCAACAGCGCGCCGTCATCCATCTCGTAGCCGAAGCTGGCGTCGCGCAGCTTGCGGATGGCCTTGCGCACCGCCTGCTCGGCGTTGTCCTGCACGTGCTGCATGTAAGCCAGCACCACATCTTCACCGTAGGTGGTGGCGGCTTTCAGCAATTCGTTGGCGCCGGTTTCGCATGCGCCCAGTTGCGCGATCAGGTCGGCGATGTTCTGGTCGATATTGCGGCTCGGCCAAGGGCCGGCTGCAAACAGCGCGCGCACTTCCTGTTCGAGGAACACGCCCCGGTCGACGATCTTCACGTTATCCAGCAGGACGCCCTCCTCCAGGATGCTGGTGCTGTTCGGCGGCATGGAGCCCGGCGTGACCCCGCCCACGTCGCCGTGATGGCCGCGCGCCGCAACGTAGAACAGCGGCGCATCGGCGTTTTTGCCGTAGACCGGGCAGACCACCGTAATGTCCGGCAGGTGGGTGCCGCCGTTGTATGGCACGTTAAGCACATACGCGTCGCCCGGCGCCATGCTGGCGGCGTGCTGGCGAATCACGCACTGCACACTGTCGCTCATCGAACCCAGATGGACGGGAATATGCGGCGCGTTGGCGATCAGGTTGCCGTGGCGGTCGAACACGGCGCAGGAGAAGTCCAGCCGCTCCTTCATATTGACCGAGTACGCCGTGTTCTCCAGCGTCGTCCCCATCTGGCGTGCAATCGCCATGAACAGGTTGTTGAAGATTTCCAGGTGAATCGGGTGCACGGCGGTGGTCATCTTGTGCGCCGCGCCGGCCGACACCACGCGCTCCAGCAGCAGCGTATGGTCGGGCAGCACGCGTGCGCTCCAGCCGGCATCCACCACGGTGGTGGCGATGGCTTCGCGGATCAGCGCCGGACCGGCGACACGGCTGCCCACCGGCAGTTCGGCGCGCACGTACAGCGGAATCGGCACGGTGTGGCCGTCGACATAGCTGTAGACGCGGCCATCCGTCACGCTCTCGCCGCCGGCTGGCACCGAGATTTCAAATCCAAGGCCGTCGCTGGCGCCGATGGCCTCGGCGGAAATGGATTCGATGACCAGCGGCTGGCCTGCCATCACGAAGCCGAAACGGCTGCGGTACAGGGTGGCGAAGGCTTCGGCCATGGCCGCTTCGCTCCCCAGGGCGACGACGAAGGTGGAATCGCTGTCCTGGTATTTCACGCGGGCGCACAGTTCAACGCTGACGTCAGCCAGGGCGACCTGCTGCGCCAACAGTTCATCGGCGGCCTGCTGCGCCAGCACGGCCAGTTGTGGCTCCAGCGCGGTCAAGGTCGCGCCGTTCAGCGGCTGCTCGACGGCGGCTTCGCGCATCGCGCGGATGTCCGCCAGGCCCATGCCAAATGCCGACAGCACTCCGGCAAACGGATGGATCGCGATCTTGCTCATGCCAAGGACGTCCGCCACACGGCAAGCGTGCTGGCCGCCCGCGCCGCCGAAGCAGCACATGGCATACCGGCTGACGTCATAGCCACGCTCCACCGAAATCGACTTGATCGCCTGCGCCATGTTGTCGACGGCGACCGCCAGGAAGCCATCCGCCACAGCCGATGGCGACAGCTGTGTTCCGGTCTCGGCGTAGATCTGTTCCGCCAGTTTGCTGAAGCGGCGCACCACCACATCACGGTCCAGCGGCTGATCGCCGTCAGGGCCAAACACGTGCGGGAAGTGCTCGGGCTGGATACGGCCCAGCATCACGTTGCAGTCGGTGACCGTCAGCGGCCCGCCCTTGCGGTAGCTTGCCGGCCCCGGATTGGCGCCCGCCGACTCCGGGCCCACCTTGAATCGTCCGTTCTCGAAGCTGCAAATCGAGCCGCCGCCCGCCGCCACCGTATGAATATGCATCATCGGCGCACGCACGCGCACACCCGCGACGACGGTCTCGAATACGCGCTCGTAGGCGCCGTCGTAGTGGGCGACGTCGGTTGAGGTGCCGCCCATGTCAAAGCCGATCACCTGTTTCAAGCCTATTGCTTCGCAGCTTTTGACCGCACCAACGATGCCACCGGCGGGGCCGGACAGGATCGCGTCCTTGCCCTGGAAACGGCTGGCGTCCGTCAGTCCGCCGTTGGACTGCATGAACATCAGACGGGTATCGCCGGTGTCGGCGGAAACGCGCGATACATAGTCGCGCAGCACCGGCGACAGGTAGGCATCCACCACCGTCGTATCGCCGCGGCCGACGATCTTCATCAATGGGCTGACCTGGTGGCTGACCGATATCTGCGTGAAGCCCGCTTCCGCCGCCAGTGCGTGCAGGCGCTGCTCGTGCTGAGGGTAGCGGTAGGCATGCATCAGCACAATCGCAATCGCATCGATGCCGCGTTCGCGCAGCGCCTGGAACTGGCGGCGCAGCAGCGCTTCATCCGGCGCTTGCAGCACTTCTCCGCGCGCGCCGATGCGCTCGTCGACTTCAATCACTTCTTCGTAGATCAGATCCGGCAGCGCGATGTGCATGGCAAAGATATCAGGCCGGTCCTGGTAGCCGATGCGCAGCTGGTCGGCAAAGCCGCGCGTGATCGCCAGCGCCGTGCGCGCGCCTTTGCGCTCCAGCAGCGCATTGGTCGCCACTGTGGTGCCCATCTTGATGACTTCAATTTGCCCGGTCGGCAGCGGGTCACCGGTTTTCAGTCCCAGCATCTCGCGCATGCCTTGGGTGACCGCGTCGTCGTAACGCTCCGGGCATTCCGATAGCAGCTTGTGCGTCACCAGCTTGCCGTCCGGACGGCGCGCCACGATGTCGGTGAAGGTGCCGCCACGGTCGACCCAGAATTGCCAGCGCAGTTGTTGAGCGGGGATGTCGTTTTTCATGATGATGCCTTTACGTCTGTGTGTTTGATCTGTGGTTCAGGATTCGAGTTGCTTGCCGGCGGTTTCGGGCAAGGTCAGGGCCGCGAGGATCATGACGCCGTAGGCCGTGCCGGCGAAGATGCCAATGGCCTCGCCAAGCGCCATCGACTGGCTGCTCATGCCGATCATCAGCGGGAACAGCGAACCGACCGCACGGCCCATGTTGTAGCTGAAGCCCTGGCCCGAGCCGCGGATTGCGGTCGGGAACAGCTCCGTCAGGAAGGCACCCATGCCACTGAACACGCCGGATACGCAGAAGCCCAGCGGGAAGCCAAGGAACAGCATCACGCCATCGGTCACGGGCAAACGGGTATAAGCCAGGGCAATGCACATCGAGCCGGTGGCAAACAGGATGAAGTTCTTTTTGCGGCCCAGGTAATCGGTCAGGAAGGCGCTGACGATGTAGCCGACGTAGGAGCCGACGATCACCATGGCCAGATAGCCGCCGGTGCCCAGCACCGTCAGATGGCGCTCGGTCTTGAGGAAGGTCGGCAGCCAGGTGGTGATGGCGTAGTAGCCGCCTTGTGCACCGGTGGTCAGCAGGACGGCGCGCAAGGTCACGCTCAGCATCTTGGGCGAGAAGATCTGCCAGAACGATGGCTGCCCCTCGGCGCGCACCGCTTTCTTCTTTTCGGCCACGTACACTTCCGGCTCATCGACAAAGCGGCGGATGAAGATCACGAACAGCGCCGGCAAGATCCCCAGCAGGAAAAGCGAACGCCACGCCCATTCCGCCGGCAGCAGCGAGAACATCAAGGCGTACAGCAGCGCGGATACGCCCCAGCCTATCGCCCATCCCGCCTGCACCATGCCGACCGCTTTGCCGCGGTCCCGGGCACGTATGACTTCGCCGATCAGGATGGCGCCGGCCGTCCACTCGCCGCCCATGCCAAAGCCCATCAGGCCGCGCGCCCACAGCAGCTGCGTAAAGTTCTGCGCCAGTCCGCACAGCACGGTGAAGAAGGCAAACCAGAGGATCGTGATTTGCAGCGCTTTGACGCGGCCGATGCGGTCGGACAGAATGCCGGCGATCCAGCCGCCGGCGGCGGAAGTCAGCAGCGTCACGGTGCCGATCAGGCCCGCGTCGCCTTTGGACAGGCCCCAGGTGGCAATCAGCGTTGGGATGACGAAGCTGAGGAACTGCGTATCCATCGCATCCAGCGCGTAACCGATCTTACAGCTCCAGAAGGTGCGGCGCTCCTTGCCCGTCAAGGCGAAGAACCAGGAAAAGAATCCTTCCCGCTGTTCGGTACTTAGTGCTTGTGTGTTCATCGTGTTCCCCTTTTTGAAGGCGTAGCCGTCCCCGTTCGGGCCAGTGGTGCTGGCCCGTCGTGGTGCTGCGCTGTTTTAGATTAGAAAGCTGCGAGTGAAGAATTGAGTATGTCGGTCACCAGCATGTAGCCCGGCTGGTGGGTGATCACCAGCGGCAGGCGCGCATGGCGTATGGCTTCCTGCGGCGTCACGCCGCAAGCCCAGAACACCGGGATTTCATCGGGCATGATCTCGACGGCATCGCCGTAGTCGGGTTGCATGATGTCAGCAATGCCGATCAGGCGCGGGTCGCCCAGATGGATCGGCGCGCCGTGCACCGCCGGATAGCGGCTGGTGATCTGAATCGCGCGGATGGCGTCGGCCGCTTTCATCGGCCGCATCGACACCACCATCGCGCCGCCGAACGCACCGGCGGGCCGGTTGCGGATATTGGTGCGGAACATGGCGACGTTGCGGCGCTGCTCCACGTGGCGCAAGCGGATGCCCGCTTCCAGCAGCATGTGCTCAAACGAGAACGAGCAGCCGATGGCAAACACCACCAGGTCATCGCGCCAGACCTCATGCAGCGCATAGGTTTGTTCGGCCAGCTGGCCTTCGCGGTAAATGTTGTAGCCTGGAGTGTCGCTGCGGATGTCGAGGTCCGCCCCCAAGGCAGGCAGGTTCCACTGCCCCGGCTCGCCCACCGCCAATAACGGACAGGCGCGCTGGTTGCGTTGGCTGAACTGCAGGAAGTCATGCGCATGCGCTTGCGGCAGGATGACCAGGTTGGCTTGGGCGTAAGGACCGCAATACCCAGCGGTGGGTTGGCGGAAGGCGCCGCTACGGACCTGCTGGCGCAATTCGAGTGGTGTCATGGCTGGCTCGCTAATCATATTAAAACTGCATGAGGTAAGAATAATCTCGAATAACCACACAGGCTATCTAGTTATTGTTGCTGTTGTTGTTTAGTTTTTCTTACCACTCTGCGCTATCCTGGTGCATAAGGTTAAGGTATTCTTGTTGCATGAATACCCGCTTCCTGGAGACGTTCGTCATCCTCGCCCAGCTGCGCAGCTTCCGCGCGACGGCGCAGGTGCTGCACGCCACGCCCGCCGCGATCTCCCTGCGTATCAAG
>Ga0105244_10003349_pt1 | contig 11496 bp, 10 predicted proteins | sample KBSM44metaG_FD_80423 | JGI IMG/M metagenome (GOLD analysis project Ga0105244, IMG submission 80423) | Miscanthus rhizosphere microbial communities from Kellogg Biological Station, Michigan, USA - KBS M4-4 metaG | ecosystem: Host-associated > Plants > Roots > Rhizosphere > Soil | place...
AACTGGAACTCGCTGATGTTGATGCCGACCGGCGCGGCCGCCTGCTCGGCATCGGTGCCACCCGAGGCGCCCTGCATGCCGGTGCCGTAAAGGTCAGTCAGCGCGGCGGCGGCCGTCGCGCTCAAACCGAGGCCGGCGCCGCCGGCAGGGGCCGCGCCGGCGTAGGCGTACAGCTGGTTGTCGCCGGCTGCGCCATTGCCAGTTTTCAATGCGAAGCTGGCGGCGTCGAAGCGGTTGGAGGCCACGGCGGCCCCCTGTGCGAAGTCGCCCGTCGTGGTGGCGATGAAGCCGACCCGGTTGCCTTTGGCGCCGATGGCATTCGCGGTGGCGACCGCTTCCATCAGCTCGCCGCTGGCGCGGGCGCTGGCGGTGCTCACGCCGCCCAGCAACGACGTCTCGGCCGTGGCGCGCGCCGAGGACAGGTAGGGGCTGGTGCTGTAGTTCATGCCGCTCAAGGCCTGGGCCGCGACGGTGACCACTCCGCTGCCCGAGGCGCCATACGCGCTGGCGGTGGCGGGGGCGTAGATGTTCTGGCCCGGTTGCGGCGTGAACGTGTTGCGCGCGAGCGCCGTCAAGGTGACATTATGCGCGCCGCTGGTGACGCCGCTGGCGTTGGCCTCGGCGCGGCCGCTTTCGGTGTACATGTAGTAAAACACGCCGCCGTCCGCCTGCGCCGTGCCGGTGATATCGCCGCCGGTGTTGATACGCAGGTCGGCGAAGGCGTTTTGACTGGCGCCGCTGCCGATGGCGTAGGCGCCGGCCGTCACGGCGGCCGTGCCGCCCGTGGTGCCCGCGTTGACGACGGTGCGCGCGCTGGCGTCGCCGTAGTGGCCGCGCGACCAGGACGCGTCGCCAAGGCCGGCGATCGCCCTCGACTCCACGTTGACCGCGCGCGCGCCGGTGGTGGTGACATTCACGCTGCTGTTGGCGTTGGCCCCACGGGCGTAGCTGGCGCCGCTGGCGCCGGCCCCGACCAGTTCCAGGGTGGCGCTGGCGTCGCCGTCGCGGTATTCCCAGCCATGGTAGGTGCCGCCCATCTCGCCGCCCACCGCGCGCGCGGTGCCGGTTGCCAGGCCGCCGGCGTCGATGGTCAACAGGCTGGTGGCGCCGGCGCCGCCCGAGCCGCCGTACTGCCCGCCCAGGGCCTCGGCCGATCCGGTCACCGCCGCCTTGCCGGTCAGCTTGGCGATAGCGGTGGCGACGCCGGCGTCGCCGCCCAGCGCGCGCCACACCCAACCGGTGACGTCGCCGCCGGTGGCCTTCACGTTGCCCTCGACGTCGGCGCCGGCCCGGGTCGACGTCAGAGAGAGCTCGGCGCGGGCCGTGCCGGCGGCCGCCGCCGCGGTTTCGGTGTAACCGCCGGCGTTACCGCCCTTGGCGGTGATGGTGGCCTTCAACGCGCTGGCCCGACCGTCGCTCAGCTTGAGCACCGATCCGGCGTTACCGCCGGCGTTGTTGGCTTGCTGGACCGGTAGGTCCGGTGGACCGCCCGCGCCGGAATTCACCTCGCCGCCGTTGCCGCCTATCGCGTGCTGCAACAGGGACAGCGCGCCACGGGTCGCGCCCGCCACCATGTTTTCAAGATACACGGCCGCCCCGGCGCCGGCCGGCGCGTAAACGTTGTTGGCGGCGCCGCCGTTACCCCCGGTCGCCTGCGCCAGCACCGACACGTTGCCCGTGACGGAGTTCGCCGACGCGCGGGCCGTGGCCTTGCCGCCGTCGCCGCCCCGGCCGGCAAACAACACGTTCGTGTCGCCGCCATTGCCGCCGGTCGCGTAGGCCTTGGCCGACACCGCGCCGGACACGGAAACGCCGCTGGCGACACTGGAGGCGTTGCCGCCGGCGCCGCCGTTGCTCAGGGTCGGGTCCATATTGAAGGAAAACTGATCCCCCGCCCCCACGTGGCCGCCATTGCCGCCGAACACGTTCGCCTCGGCGGTCGCGCTGCCGGCCACGGAGGCCGTGTTGACGCGTCCGATCGCACCGGCCCCCGCCCCGCCGTTGCCGCCGAGACCGCTCGGCCCGTACTGGCAAATACCGAAATCGCGGCAATCTGGGCTGTCCGGATCGAGCACCGCGCCCTGCAGGCCGGTGCCGCCGTTACCACCGTTACCGCCGGTCAAGGTCAAGCGGTTGAAAACGCCGGCGGTCAGCGACGTGTCGGTCAGGTCTGGCGCCGCGCCCCCTTTGCCGCCGTTGGGCGCCGTCGTCGTGCCGGGCGTGCCGACCACGCCGTTGGCGCCGGTCACCGTGCGGTCGAGCGCGTACGCCTGGCTGACCACCAGAGACAACAGCAGCGGCGCGATGCCGGCGATGTAGCGCGAAGGTTTGACTGAGGATGTCCGTGACGTCGTTGTATTCATTAATCTAACCCCAATAAGTGTTTTAAGAGATACGAGCGGACGCAGGCGCCAGCCCGTTGGCATTGTCAATATTGCCATCTTAACTTATTTTGATTATAAAATTTACAATGTCACGAAATTATCTTTTTAGGTGGTTCCGGCGCCTCACACGGCGCAACAGCGCCGGTCGGCCCACAGCTTTTTTTCCCTGGTCGTGCGTAATCAGCCTCGCGGGCGACGATTGCTCGTCCATCGTCTCGATCAGCCCTGCGGGCCGCTCAGCGCCCCAATTGCTCCAGCTTGCGGTCGATGAAGGCCAGCAGTTCCGGCGTCATGCCGACCGCTGCGCGCGCCCGCGTATAGGCTTCGCGCGCTTCGGGCAGGTGCTGGTCGGCCTGCAGCGAAATGGCCAGCCCCATCCACCAGACGCCGTTGCCAGGCGCCAGTTGCAGCGCGTCGCGGTAGTAGCGGGCCGCCTCCGCGTGACGCTGCTCGCGTTGCAGCACGCCGGCCAGGAAAGCCTGGTAGTCGGCGCTATTGCCGGCGTACGGCAAGGTGGCCATCAACGTTTCGAGCGCCGGACCGCCGCGTTCCAGTTGCAGCCGCGCCAGCACCATGGCCAGCCCCGGCTGGCGGGGATCGATACCAAGGGATAAACGCAACTGGCGGATCGCCTCGTCGGTTCGTTTGTTTTCCAGCAGCAGGCTGACATAGGTTTGACGCGCCGCCTCGTTGCGCGGATCGATCTCCAGCGCGCGTTCCAGATCGGCCATCGCCACGCTCAGGCGCCCCTCCTGCAAGGCCACCAGAGCGCGGCGGTAGGCGCCGTCGGATTCGAGCTTGGGTGTGAGCTCGCGCCGGCTGACACCTTCAGCCTGGGCCGGCTTGCGCTCGGGGCGGTGCGCCTCGATGTCGGGCGCGGGGCGGCGCGGTTCCGAAGCGACGGCGTTGTCGACGGCCACGCTGCCGGACGGCGGCGTGGCGGCGGCCCGTGCCGGCACAGACTTGGCCGGCCGGCCGTCAAGTTGCGCCGGCCCGGCGGATTTCGGTGCGGGTTCGGCGGTCGGCGCGGGCGCCGCCGCCAGTTCCGGCGCCACCGGCTTGGCCGTCTCGGCGATATGCGCAGGCGGCGGCGCGCTCGCTGCGCCTGGCGGAGGCTGGTTGAGCACCACTTTCGGCACCGGCGCCGGCGGCGCGCGATGGCTTTGCCAGTACTGCCAGCCATACCAGCCGCCCGCGGCCAGCACGGCTACCGCCGCCACGCCCGCGCCGGCCAGCATCATCGGCCGGCGGTCGCGTTCCGGCGCCGGTACCGCCTTCAATTCCTGGGAATGGACCGCGCCGTCGCCGGCGCCGCCGCGCTTGTCCAGATCCTGCAGCATTTTATTGATCAGGCTCATTTTGTCAGCGCCCATGTCAAACCGCAGGCCGCGACCAGCACGCTGACACCGGCGGCCAGCCACGGCCAGCGTACGCCGGGGCGGGCGCCGACGACACCGTTGGTGTCCTGCGCCGCCAGCTTGACGTGGCGGCGCGTGACCTGCTGCCGGCCCTCGCCAAAGCACAGCATCAGCGACTTGTTGGCCATGATGTTGACCAGCCGGGGAATGCCGCCGCTGGCGCGGAACAACTTGGCGATCGCACCCCGGCTGAACAGCCGCCCGCCGGTGTAGCCGGCCACGCGCAGCCGGTGCGCCAGATAGTATTCGATGTCGTCCCGGCTCAGCGGGCCGAGGTGGTAATGGAAGGTGATCCGCTGCGCCAATTGGCGGATCGAATTGGCCTGCAAATGCTGGTTCAGCTCAGGTTGGCCGAACAGCACGATTTGCAACAGCTTGCGTTTTTCCGTCTCCAGATTGCTCAACAGCCGCAGCGCCTCCAGGCTCTCCACCGGGATCGCCTGCGCTTCGTCCAGCAACAGCATGACCTGCTTGCCGGCGTGCGCCAGTTCGATCAGGCGATAGGTGATGGACTTGAGCATCTGGTGCTGGTCGACATCGCGCGCCAGGGTCACCTCCAGCTCGTCCGCCAGGGCCAGCATCAGGGTGCGCGGCTCCAGGTACGGATTGGGAATATAGGCGGTGACGAACTCCGGCCCGACCGTGGCGATGAACTTACGGCACAGCAGCGTCTTGCCGGTGCCGACCTCGCCGGTGATCTTGATGAAGCCCTCGCCGCTCTTGGCGGCGACCAGCAGGGTGTTGAGCGCCTCCTGCGAGTGCGGGCTGGTGAAGAAATAGCTAGTGTCCGGCGTGATGCTGAATGGCGCCTCGCGCAGGCCGAAGTGTTTGCTGTACATGATTAATTGCGCTCCCTGGCGCGGCGCGGATCGAGCTCCTTGATGCGGCGGCTGCTGTCGAGCAAGTCCTGGTTCCAGTCGGAGCTCGATTCGACGATGGTCGGCTTGATCAGCACCACCAGCTCGCGCTTCTGGATCACCTCGCCGGTGGCGCGGAACAGCGCGCCGACCACGGGAATGTCGCTGGCGCCGGGCACGCCGGAACGGTCCGACGTCGTCGCTTGGCGCATCAGGCCGCCGATGGCGACCACCTGGCCGTCCTGGCCGCGCACCATGCTGTCCATCTCGGAGGTCGACGACGCCGCCAACGGAAGGCTGAAGTTACCCAGGGTGCCCAGATTGACGCCCTTGTTGACGGTCGACACTTGGCTCACCGACGGGTGCACATGCAGGATGATGTTGCCGTGATCGTCGATCTGCGGCGTCACGTCCAGCACCACGCCGGAGAAGAACGGTTGCAAGGTCAACGTCGGCGTGGTGATGCCGCTGCCGTTGCCGTTGGTCGTCGTCGTGGTGCTGATGCCGGTGACGAAGAACTCGTCGGTGCCGATCTTGAGCAGCGCCTTCTGGTTGTTCAGCGTCGCGATACGCGGGCTCGACAGCACGTGCACGGTGCCCTGCCCTTCGAGGAAGGAAATCAGCGCCGCGAAATTGCTGGTCTGGAACGCCAGGCCGAACAGCGAGCCGACCGCGTCGGACACGGCGCCGATCGAGGCCCCAGGCACGGCCACCGTGCCGGCGGGGCCGGAACTGGTCAGCGAGCCGGTGGCGCTCACGCCCAGCGGCGTCAACGACGTGCCCGGCTGTACCAGCCCGGCCGAGATGCGGCTGTTAGTGCTGAGCTTGCCGAAGGCGGCCCAGTTGATGCCGCTCTGGAAGTTGCTGTTCAACTCCACCTCGAGGATCTTCGCCTCCAGGATGACCTGGCGGTCGACCGACAACTGGGTCGCGCGCAGATACTGGTCGACATTGCGCAGCTCGTCGGGCATGGCGCGAATCACGATCACGCCCGACTGCGGGCTGATAGTCACGCTGCGGCCATCTTTGCCGGTTTCGATGATCGCCTCGAGCGCCGTCTTGAGCTCCAGCCAGAAATCGCTGCCGGATGTGGTTTGCACGTTGGCCGCATCCCTCTGGGTCTGGTTGCCGCCGGAGTTGTTGCCGTTGTTACCGTTGTTGCCCGAGTTATCGTTGTTGTTGCTGTTGTTCGAATTGTTATTGTTACCCGAATTGTTTTGCGAACCGCTGTTGCTGGTGCCGGCGTTGGCCACCGACGTCGACGACACGCGCAGGCTCGACACGCCCTTGCGGATCGCCGTCAGGTAATTGACCTTGAACATCTTCGTCTGCATCGTCAGCGGACGGATGTAGATGCGCGTGCCCTCTATCTTGTAGTCGTAGCCGTACAGCTCGCGCACCGCGTCGAGCGCCTCGACCAAGGTCACATCCTTCAGGTTGGCGGTGATGGTGCCCGTCACATCCGGATTGATCAGCATGTTGTAGCGCGTGCCGGCCACGATGGAATTGAAGAACTGCTGCACCGGCACGTTGTTGAACGACACGTTGAAGCGTTCCTCCAGCACCGCGCGCGCCTTCGGCAACTGCTCGGCCAGCTGCGACGCGGGTGGCAGCAAGGCGCTCGCCACGGCGTCGGCCTGCGCCACGGCCGGCGGCTTGGCCTTGAGCGCCGTATCGACCTCGGCGTTGATCTTGTTATAGGTATCGCGCTTGGGCGGCGTCGAGCAGCCGTTCAGCAGCAGCGTCGTCAGGATGGCGATGGTCAGTATTTTTTGCATATGCATTCGTTTAACGTTGATGAACGGGCGTCTTCGAGCCCGTCCCGGTGTCAGGGAACAGGGTCAACACCTGTTTCGCCCGTCCGTGTTGCAACACCACTTGATTCTTGCCGATCTGGACCAGCACCGCGCCATTGATCTTGTCACCCTTGCGCAGGGTCTGGCCGTCGATCACCGCCACCTCGCGGCCGCGCGTGCCGATCAGAATCGACTGCAATCGCGGGCCGGCGCTGGCCACCGGCGCATCGGCGGCGCCCGGCGCCAGCAGGCGCGATTCCGGCGGCGGCTGCGTCGGATCGGCCAGGGTCTGCGCTCGTGCCGACGGCACGGCCAGCACCAGCGCCGACAGCGCGGCCGCCAACCAGGTATGTCGCACGACGGCGCTCATAGTTTCATCCATTTCTGATCCAGACTCAGCGTGTAAAGCGTCAAGGTCAGGCGCGAGTTCGGGTACTGCTGCGCGTCCAGGCTGGCCTTGCCCCAGAACAGTTGCACCGGCAATGCCTCCAGCGCGGCCATGTAGCTGATCATGTCCAGATAGCTGCCCTGCAAGACGATTTCCACGCCGTGCCGGTACAGCAGCTCGCGCGGTTTGGCGGCGGCAGCGGCCGGCTGGGCTGGCTGATTCGGCTGGACTGGCGCGGAGATCGGCGCGGCGCCGCCGGCCACCAGCGGCGCGGATGCGGCTAAGCTCTCGTTCATGCCGGTCACCGGCAAGGTCTTCATTGCCATCAACCGTAATTTTCCGTGGCCGCTGAGCAGGTTTTCCAGCAGCGGCGCGATCTTCTCCGGCGCCACCAGTCCCTTTTGCACGGCCAGCAGGCCGGCGCTGATGCGGTCGATCTCGGCCCGCGCCGTTTGCAGCCTGGCGCGCTCCTGGGCATCGGGATCGAGATTGAAACCTTGCGCCTTGGCCGTGATTTCCATGTCGATGCCGGCGATCTGGTTTTGCTGCTGCTTGATCTGCGCCAGCAGCAGCTTTTGCCTGGCCAGCATCGGCTCGACCGCCATCGTATATATCAGGAACAGGATCGCCGCCGTCACCGCCACGAACACCATCGCCCGCTCGCGCAAGGTCATCGCGTCCAGCTTGGTGCTCAGCTTGAGCCATTGCTGTTGCAGTTGCTGCTTCATTGTTCGGTCCTCGCCACTGCTGTCGACTGCAAGCTGAATTGCACGAACGGCGCCGTGGTCGCCACCGGTGCGGCCGGTGCCGGCGCGGGCGTCGGAGCGGCGGCACCGGCACCGGCCGCACCGGTAGCGGTCGACGGCGCGTCGGCCGGCATCAGTTGCGTGTCCGGCCGGGAAATATCCAGGCTGGCGAAACTCTTGCCGTGCATGACCCGCTCCGACTTCAGGCGCGCGATATAGGCCGGTATCAGGGTCGGCTGCATGGCGCGCCCTTGCACGCCGATGTCGTTGCCGGCGCCGACGATGGACACGCCCGTCAACCACAGCCCGCTAACGTTCTGCCGCGAAAACGCGCGGAAATACTCGGCATAGCCGGCCGCGTTGCCCAGCGTGCCGTCGCGCAGCACCGATTCCACTTGTTGCAGCGACCGCAATTCCACTTCGGCCTGGGCGACTTCGGTGGCAATGGTGGCGCTTTTCTGGCGCGGCGCGAACTGCTTGTTGGCCTCCACCAGACGGCGCTCGCGGTCGGCCAGCAAAGTTTTGCCCGATGCCGCCGAGCGTTCGAGGTCGGCCACGCGCTGGCCGGCGTACCACGTCAGCAGCAGCGCGCCGGCGACGATGACGCCCAGCGCCTCGGCCATCGGCAAGGCCGTGAACACCTTCTTCTGCTTGAGGAAGATCGGGTTGAACAGGTTGATCTGCTGACTCACAGCACCACCTCCTCGTGCCGCAGGGCCGCGCCCAAGGTCAGGAAGAAACGCTGCTGCTGCTCGACGTCCAGCAGCGCCGGCGCCTTGCTCAGATCGAACACGTCCTCCAGCCCCATCGCCTCGACCGGCATGTACAGATTGGCCGCCAGATACTCGTGCAAGCCCTGCGCGCCGGTCGGCGCCAGCAGCAGCTTGATCACGTTGACATAGTTGAACTGGCGATCGAAGTGATCGAGCGAGCGCTGCAGCTCCAGGGTGATCTTGTCGAAGCAGGTTTGCTGCTTGTCGGTGTCCGGTTCCAGCAACTGCGGCAAGGTCACGTCGATCCGGCGCGACAGGTACAGCTCACCCTTGAAGGTGATCGTCAGCAGGCCGCCGTCGCCGTCGAACGACAGCATCGCCAGGCCACGGCCTTCGGTCTCCAGCAGCACCGAGATGTTCCGCTGCGCCATTTCCGGGATATCGATGACGTTCAGTTCGATCTTCGCCTCGGCGAACAGGCCTTGGCGCGACTGGATCAGCGCGTTGCGTGCCGCGATGGCGAACATCGAATGCGAGCGCGACGGCGCGTTCGGGTCGACCGGAATATCGAGCACGTCGATGGTGGCATCGTCGACGTGGAAGTCGAGCATATCCTTCAAGCGCCAGCGCACCGCCGTCTTCAATTCATCCTGCGGGACGTTGGGGGCGTCGACGGTCAGCATCTGGTACTCGCCGCCGCTCAGCATGGTGCCGAAGAGGAAATTGGCGGCCTTCAAATCCTTGCTCACTTTTTCCAGCGACTCGGCCGACAGGCTGGCGTTGGACGGATAAAACGACGACAGCTCGACCACCGCCTTGGCGTCGCGCACGCGTTGCACGCGGCCAGCGCAGATGCCGTCGCGCTGGAACGAGACGGTCAACCAGCCATCCTTTTTTTTGCTTCTTTTGAGGAATCCCATACCAGCGACCTAAATGGTTACCAGCACACGAGGTTTACGCGCTAGTTGGTTGATTATATTCAAGTTACACCGCTCGTTTGCCAAAAATTAATAGTAATGCCACAAAAACACACACATTGTCATGTGGCTTGTTTCTTTATAGCTGCGCCTCGATGACCCGCTGTACATAATCGGGGCCTGGCGCGTTGTTGGGGCAGGCATTATTTGCGGGCTGGTTGCAAGCGGTGACTGTGATCCTAACGCCGCCGGCGGTCGAATCGGGCAGGGTTGGATCAGCGTTGCCGTACCCTGGCGCCGGAACTGCATTACAAGACACCGTCACCGTAAAGGCGCTTAACGTGGCGGCAGGCAAGCCGAAGCTCACGACTGTGGGGCAGACCAGTCCACCACCTGGCTGCAAGCTAGCAAAGAACGCCCATTCCATTCCCGCCCGCGCCGCCAAGTACGCGCGCGCCCCCTGCTCGTCTTGCGAGGTGCTGGCTTGCTGCGAGGTCGTCAGCGACACAACGGCCACAGCCAACCCGGCGAGCACCACCAACAGAAAGATGGCCGTGACCAGCGCGACTCCGGCCGATTTTCTTATCATCCGCAGCTTCATGGCGTATTGTCCACGTGGATCTGATGGCTCAGGGTGACGGTTTCCACGGCGTTGCCACCGTTAACGTCCGGCCTGCCCAGCGCGAGATTCAAACCTATTAGCGCGCTCTGCTGGTTGCCGATGGCATTGACGGAAAAATCGCAACCAACCACATTGTTTGCCATGAGATCACCGGCATTCGCTGTGGGGGTGGGCTGGACCGCGAAGAAGTTGGATGCAACGGATCGCCTCAACGTACCTCTGCCGTTCGCGAATCCCTCGCAGCGGAATGTCACAGGCTCCGTCACAACCTGGAAACGCTGGCCGGGCGACTGGTTCGGACTAGCCTGTTCCGCGAATACATTGCGGCCATTCCCCAACGCGTCGCCATTCTGATACCGTTCATAAGAAATGGTGCGGCCAACGACACCGGTGATCCGCGCAAGATTGTCACGCGCGTAGGCGTTCGCACCGGCAAAGCCCGGACCGAGGTTATAGATGACAATATAATTATTCGCGCCGCCCGGCGCAAAAGTCAGCGCTGGCGTTGGCATCGGGCCAATCACATTGAACGGGGCTGCGATAGCGCTCGTGAAGCTCAACGGCGTCGCGCCGCCCCCTGCATTGTCCTCGATCGACACATACTTGCCGCCCGATATAGTAGGGATAAACTCCAGCCACCAGACACCGTTGTTAACCGTCAGGCGCACGCTGTTGGGTAAAGCGGCGCGCAGTTCGCGTGCCATACGGCGCAACGCCAGATCGGCGGCGTCGCTGAGCTCGGCACGTGCGGCGGCATCGGTGTAGTTCTGCACCGGACGACGAATAAACAGCACCATGATGCCAGCCAGTATGCCGGTGATGACCATGACGACGATCGCCTCCACCAGCGTAAAACCACGCTGGCGAGCCGCAAAATGCCGCAAATATCGAAGACTGGTTCTCATGGACTTAATTGGTTGGCGCATACCGCGTGCGGTAACCGTCCAGCTGAATAATTTCGCCGGGGCCGTATGTAGTTCGAATGGTGATCTTCAATACCTGCAAGTTGTTGGCCGTCGAGACGATGTCGCGGCCGTTTGGCCCGAGCGCGCCATTGCCATTGGGCGAGCCGGCAGGGCCCAGTACATTGAGTTCCACCGTCGTCGTAATCGGGCCCAGCGAGCTGTTGCCCATCGTGTTGAGGTTCTGATCCCGGCCCAGCGCTCGACCGTTCACGTCCCGATCCACCCCGTCCGCACCGGCGAACGTGCGCTCTTCAACGCCCGGGGCCGTCGCATAATCGGCGACGCTGGCATAGGGACGCGGCGCGCCGGCCGGACGCTGGCCAAACGCCGCGACTCCGCCGGGCGTAGCGCATGTTGCCGCACCATAGTTGGCATCGGTGGGCGCGCAAAAGGTGAGGCCGGCCGATTGCACTTCCTCCATGTAGGCTTCGGCGATCAGCATCGCCTGCTTGCGGCGCAGCGGGTCGGCGCTGGACTTGGTGCCGATATTCAAAACGCCGATAATGCCAGCGGCGGCAACGCCCATGATAACCATGAACATCACCAGCTCGATGATCGTGAGGCCGCGTTGGCGTTTAATGGACATAACCGGTCCCTGCTTCCACGGTGAACCGGTAAACACTGGCGCCGCTGGTGAACGTCAACGCCAAGGGAGCGAGGAAGTCCGTTGGTAAAGCAGACAAGACATCG
>Ga0105244_10003350_pt1 | contig 11495 bp, 14 predicted proteins | sample KBSM44metaG_FD_80423 | JGI IMG/M metagenome (GOLD analysis project Ga0105244, IMG submission 80423) | Miscanthus rhizosphere microbial communities from Kellogg Biological Station, Michigan, USA - KBS M4-4 metaG | ecosystem: Host-associated > Plants > Roots > Rhizosphere > Soil | place...
AAATTGCATGATGATGCTCGGGCGGGGGCGTCCGTGGGAAAGAGGCTACAGCTTGAAATGACAATGACGACATGACAAAACAAAGGCTTACCGTTAACATGCTCGCCGTCCCGCTGACGCCGATTGGCGCGTTGGCACTGCGTCTCAGTAGCTCAATTGGATAGAGCATCCCCCTCCTAAGGGGAAGGTTGGCAGTTCGAACCTGCCCTGGGACACCATATTTTTCAAGGGTTTGAGTGATTTTTGCAGAGATCGGATGTAATGCGTGGGTGCGATGTGGGTGCAATACTCTCAACAGCTCACGATTGGTACTTCTGCCTAGCCTCTAATGGTGCCATAGCATTTGCCTCGGATTTTCCTCCCTCAAACTCCCGTCCCCAGTCCTGCAGTCGCTGCAGGCACGGTCAGATTGCCGTTAATTCATCCATAAGCGCTACGGTGGTTGGTGGCGTGGGTTATGAATCAGTGACTCTTCCGTAGACGAGATTGGGGCCTCAAGCGTCGCTTGATGGTATAGAATCTCACGCTGCCCATTGATTGGCTGAGCATTGCCTCCACTGTGAGAAGGTAGCCGTTCTGTCATTTATAAAATTCCAGTCTTCTTAAATAATGGAACCGCTGTGCTCCATCTGAATCATATTGGTACGAAAATTGCCGGGTCCGACGGCGAGCTCATGAAGAAGGCTTCAGGGCGTTACTATACTGGGGAGCCAGTGGGACGCCGTCTTGCAAATGTTGTAGCTCGCCAGCTAGCAATCTCTTGCCAAGGAAAGCATGAGATCCGCGTAGTAGACCCTTTTGGAGGGGATGGGCGGCTTCTGATATGGTTGATAGAGGCTTGGATTGATCTTTCGTTGCCTAAATCAGCTTGGCGGTTAGAGCTCTGGGATCTAGATAATACTGATTTCGGCGTGGCCAATTCCCACGTACAACGTTTGCGTGAACAAGGTGTAGATGTTGTCTGTGAATATTTAACTGCAGATGCGTTTCATCGCGGAGTAGCTTGCTCGAAAAACTTTGATGCTGTCATTACGAATCCACCTTGGGAGCTACTTAAGCCAGACAGAAGAGAAATTGAGCATCTTAAAAGTGATGTCAAAATGGCCTACGTCGCCGACATGCGGCGGTACGATAGCTGGCTCGCAGAGCACTATCCTCTTTCGCAGCCGCGACGCAAGTTTGCTGGTTGGGGGACTAATCTATCTAGAGTTGGGCTTGAGTTAAGTATAAATCTGGCAGGTGAAGGTGGAGTCTTTGGTATTGTGCTGCCTGCTAGCGTTCTGGCGGACGATCAGTCTCTTAATATTCGAAAGCACCTGTTAACTTCGCACCGCTTGCGGGATCTTGCGTACTACTCTGCTGAGGTTAAGTTGTATGAGTGTGCAGATGTAGAATCGGTTACGCTAGTCGCAGAAGCATTCCGCTGCCCTCTGCAATCTGTGCCTATATATTCACATGAAAAGTTACTTTCGGCAGCCGGGTCTACCGAGATCTTTTTGAACTTTGATCATCTTGAGAAGTTTGATTTTGCGCTGCCTATTTCTTTTGGTGCCCAGGCTGCTAAACTGCTTTACCGGTTATCCGAAAGGTTCTCTACTTGGGGTGAGTTAGAGGGGGATTCGAACGGTGGGTTTTGGGCAGGCCGAGAAGTCGATGAAACCGGTAGCGGCAACTGGCTTGTTCCGCTTTCTAAAGGTTTTGCGCCATTTTTAAAAGGGCGAATGATAGATAGATATCAAATTCGTGACGAGCCGGTATCAAGTGTCGCGAAAATTGGTTGGACTCCCCCAGTCTCGGTGAAATTCGAACGAATTGCATGGAGGGATGTGTCTAGGCCAAGTCAGAAACGAAGGATGGTAGCTGCTTTAGTCCCACCAGATTGGGTACTTGGTAATTCCTTAGGCGTTGCTCATTTTTATAATATTAAAAGTGGTGCAATTCGTGCCTTGTTGGGGGTTATGAACTCAACGGTATTTGAATTTATGCTTCGGTCCCATTTGGCAACAGGGCATATATCTTTAAGTGCGCTCCGTAAAGTGCCTTTGCCTAGCGTGGGGAGTCTGGAAGCTGATGTAAAGCTTCAGGATCTTGTGGCCGAAGTCATATCGGGAGATGTTGATGCTGAGCTTGTAGTTGACGCTTACGTTGCATTTAGTGTTTACGGGCTACAGTTCGATGAGTATGTAATGATTCTGGATTTATTTCCAAAGATGGGTAGCGTTGAAAGAGGAAATAGGCGCCTGGCTTATGAGCAGCTCATTGAGAGGGCGTCATTATGAGTATTTTTAATCTAAATGAAGATGGGTTCCTTGCCCGTTTTGAAGAGCATGATATCAATCTGCCGGAAAAAATAATTCATAATCACTATAGCGCTAGATTGAGTGAGTTGGACCTTCGCATGGTGCGCTCTATTCCGGAGGGAGGGAACTGGAAAGACATTCCAGAAAGTGTGCCTTCTCGTCGTCTCGAGCAGATTAGAGAAAGCTTTAAGAGGGGTGAAGGTAGTAGGTCAACTTACTATGGAAGGCTTCGTCGTGATATGCCTTCCTATACTATTAATACCTATTTTAATCGCCCGGGTAATGGGTGTCATGTGCATCCTTCGCAAGATAGAGTTATCTCTCAGCGGGAGGCAGCAAGGCTCCAGAGTTTCCCTGATTACTTCAAATTTATAGGGCCGCAGGGAGCAGTTTCTACGCAGATTGGTAATGCTGTTCCTCCTCTTTTAGCGTACCAGATTGCTAAAACACTTGGGCGGCCAGGGGTGTATATTGATCTTTTCTCTGGCGCGGGCGGAATGGGGCTCGGATTTAAGTGGGCGGGATGGCATCCAGTTGTTGCAAATGATATAGAGCCAAGGTTTCTTGCGACATATGCCCAGAATGTTCACGAAAAAACAGTCGTTGGTAGTATAACTGATCCCTGTGTATTTGAAGAGCTTGTGGAGATTGCTAAAGAGTTCAAAGCTTCTGGGGAGCCGCTTTGGGTTTTGGGGGGGCCACCTTGTCAAGGATTCTCGACTGCTGGAGGACGTAGGACTATGGATGATCCTAGGAATCATCTGTTCTGGGATTATGTAAAGTTCCTGGAACAGGTTCGCCCGGATGGCTTCGTTTTCGAAAACGTGACGGGCTTGCTTAATATGCAAGGCGGGAAAATATTCTCTGCTGTCAAAGATGCTTTTTCTACTGTTATGTCTTCGATTTCGGGTGCGGTGGTTTCCTCCGATCACTATGGAATCCCCCAGCGTCGGAAAAGGGTCATTTTGGTCGGGACCAAAGATGATGGCAAAGCATTATGGACACCACCTACACCTGTGACCATAGCCGTACCAATCTCGGATTTCTTCTCTACTGGTTACCCTAGTATCTCTGTGGAGGAGGCTATTAATGATCTTCCTTCTCTCGAGCCTGGTGAGGATGGAAGCAATAAGCCATATACAAATAGCCCTACGACTATATATCAAGCGCTTATGCGAGGAGTTATCGGGCCAGATGAGTATTTGAGACGTCTACAGCTTGGTGAAAGGCGTTGGGCTCTTGGTTAATGAATTTTGGTTGAAGCCCCAGTGGAGGGGCTCTCTACGTAATTATGAGTTTTTCTGGGTGCTGAAATGATTCCAGTTAATAGCCAAGGCTTGTTCAGAGATGCGCTGGATTGCCTGAGTTTGCACAAGCGACAAGTAGGGGCGGGCTTTAAAGGAAGGTTTGTACAGATGTTTCTGGGGATGAAGTTTTTTCAGAACGGAATCCCCAGCATGTATTCTGGATCTTTCATTAGCACTGAGATGCTTCAGTTGCTTCTTGATGATCTTTTTACAAAGGTTAGTTTGCCCGCGAATCAATGTGTGCTTTCGCTCTTTGAAGGAAATTTCCTGGCTAGGACTGGTCTTGTTGCTCCGGGAAATAACTATCCGCAGAATACGTGGAGAAATAATTTTAACCTTCAAAAAGGGATAGGATGCTATGCGCCTGCAGCAGACCTTTCTAGTATGTCATTCCTTAATGAAGATCGTAGTAACTGTCGATATCTTCAGCACTCGGGTGGGGGAGGATTAGCCGGAGCTCGATGTGGCCTATGTTTTACTGGTGCTGGATATCGAAATGAAAGTCACCGGAAATGGCTTCGTATTGATCCAAATGGCGCAGGGTACGCAGTCACTGATTTGCAAAATATTTCTAATTATACCCCGTATGTTGCTCCGTCTGGGTACCGTATACCACTCTTTCCGTTAATTGTAGCGTTGTATCACGACTCTGATCCTGGTTTGGTGATTGGTACTCGTGCTGCAGTATCTATAATGGATTTTGCTGCTGACTTTAATATGTCGATGGCAGAGGTGTCTGCTTATTTCGATGACTCTCCTTCAAATCCATTAAACGCCAGGTTGATGCAGTCGCTAAATTGGACAAATGTTGGAACACAGCTTAATCCAACTAATACTGTTACGTTACCGTTTCAAACGGTTGCTGCTCCAATTGTTCAGCCCTACGTACCTCAAGTTCCAAACTTAAGTGGTACGATAGCCCCTCCTCCTGGTATCAACAATGGCTGGGAGGCCGAGCAGTATGTTGCAATGGCTCTCGCTGCAGCAGGCTGGACAGTCTATGGAGTCTCACGTCAACAGGTTGGGTATGATATTTTTGCTCAGCGAGGACTACAAAAGCGATATGTGGAAGTCAAAAGTTCGCTGGGTCTTTGCTCTCCATCGTTAACGGCAAGGGAGTGGCAGCAGGCTGCGCACTACAGGGGCAACTATATCTTGGCAGTCCTTGAAAACTTTAACCCTACTACTCCAAATTTCATATACTGGGTGCGTGATCCTGTCAATACCTGTGTTTCCGTCCAACAGGCTTCGATTAACTATGCGATACCTCGAAGCTCCTGGACTGCAGCAACTGTGCAACTCGCTAATATTTAAATAAGTGTAAGTGGCGTCATGAAATCCCGTTTTAGACGGGATTTTTTATTTGCGCATAATTTACTCTCCTGGGTTTAGTTGTGCGAAATTGATCAATGTTGCAGAAAGTTTTTTCGCTCCTCGCATCTTGTAAAACTCTATCTTGTGTTGTTTTTGCTCCCAAAGCCAAATGAGTGCTTTCTTGCGCTATGGGCTAGCTAGTCAGGATATGTAGACGCCTTGAATCTATAAACTGTAAATATTGACTATCTCCATATGTGGAAGGTAGTCATGAGTAAGCAATGCCCTGTCTGTAACTCTATATTCGAGCAAGGTTCGCGTCAGTGGGCTAACAAAATATACTGTGATCAGAAATGTCGTAAGTTGGCTTATCGTAAAAATAAGTCTCAGAACCTACGTATACAGTAGCGCAGGGCGAATATGCGCCAGAATGAAGAAACCCTATACTTGGTTCGTCAGTGTAGAAATGCAGGTACTGTCCAGATACTCACTGGACATACGTTGGATTCTTTTGTGGAGACTATGCGGTTGGTTAGGGAGCGGCCGAAAGGTGAGGTGGTCTTGTGTCATATAGCACCTGGAAAAGGAAAAAAATTCACTGGGTTATTTCATTGTAAAAATCTCTTCTATGGTGGTAAATTTCAAAACAACAAGTTTGGGAATGGTTATATTGATGGTGGGTTGTATATCCGTAATTGCAATCTTAAGAAGGTGTGGCAAGTTGATCGGGGAACTTCAGCTAATGATGTTCTCCTTAAAATCGAGAAATTTTTGGGGGGCGTGATCTCAAAATATCTTGAAATTACTCCTGTGCGGAAGTCAAAAAAATATCAGATTATCGAAAAAATAGTTATGCTCGAAGGGGGTGGTGATCATGAAGGGATGATGGCCGTAAGCTATAATAATCTGTTAAAGAGATTGGGTAGGATTCAAAAGCGTCTTGTTTGCAAAGTATCTCATCACCACGAGTCAAAGTTTTTGGCGTATATGGACGGCTTGACGCGCTTTATTTCTTATGGTGGTGAGCGCGTTAAAATGCTTCGTAGGGTCAGGGCGAGTTTGGTGATCGCATACATGGCGCTGGAACGAGTTGGCGAGAGTAATACTAACAATAAATACTTTTATGTACAGTATGAGCCGTTAATTGATATTGATTTGCTTATGCAAGGTTGATTGATCGTGATGCTTGGTCGGTTTTTAAAGACTTTATATATGATACTGTCTTTATGGTGCTACAGGGCGCTACGCATGACCTTAAGGTTTTTCGAAAGAGGATGATGTGGTTTTTAGAGTTTCCGCAGACTCTAGATCAATTACTAGACCAGTAATTAAACGCAATTTGATACCCTTGATGTTTGTCGGACCATCTCTCAAATAGGTCTACTGCTGCGAGAATTGCTGGAGCAGAAAGAATGGCTATCAGAAAGCTATTGGCAGATCTCCAAATGATAAATTATCATTTGACTATCTGTTTTTATGTCTTAATGAGAGCTCTTCTTCATGGTTGTTGCACACCTCTATCTACGAGCGTCAACACAAGATCAGGATGCGAACCGGGCCCGTGCTTCTTTGCTCGCTTTTGCAGCCAGCCAAAATTATGTGGTCGCGGGAATCTATGCCGACAATTTCTCCGGCACTAAATTGCAACGGCCTGAACTCCACCGTCTATTGACGAGCGCGGAGCCTGGACAAGTGTTGTGTGTTGAATCGGTGGATCGTCTTTCCCGGCTCAGCCAAACGGATTGGGAAACCCTAAAAGGAACGATCAATTCAAAAGGTTTGAGGTTGGTAGTGGCAGACTTACCTACTAGCTGGGAGCATCTGAACGGAGGCCTCGAGGGCCACAGCGACATTGCAGGCTCTGTAATGCATGTGATCAATAACATGCTTATAGATCTGATGGCGACGATGGCCCGTCTTGATCAAGAAAAACGTGTCGAACGGATCAGGCAAGGTATAGCCAACAAGAGAGCGGCTGATCCCTCTTGGAAAGCAGTAGGGAAACAGAAGAACATTGAGAAATGGCAGCGGGTTGAAAAGCTTCTCAAGGGTCAATCGGCCTCAAACATGACAGTCAAAGAAATTGCCGAAGCTGCGAATGTCGGAGAAGCCACGGTTTACAGAATCAAAAAAGAGCTCAGCGCCTCACCGTCTTATGGTTAGACGTGTCAACAGCGACCTCAACGCTTAAGGTCGCTATTCACGTCCGCCACAGTCTTACCTTTAATGAAACGGTCCTTCAGTAACTTTGGGTGGGTACTACCTCAATTCTGTGAGCACCGAGGCGCCGGAGGGCTTCCAAATCTGCTAATAGAACAGTTCCTGGCAGTACCAATATGCCAAGCACGTTTCCACTGAGATCCACTATGCGAAGGCTCATCGGCTGTTTTCCTGGGCCCGTCGTTTGATGAATGCTTCTAGGGTTTTCACCCGCACCAACCTCCGTCTCCCGAGCTTGAACGTATCAATCTCACCGCTAGCAATCATTTCATAGAACATAGATCTGGCGACGCCAATCAAGCGTGCGGCATCGTCCACCCCGACTGATATCGGGTCCAGGGAGCTATTTTGGTTCATCGAGCGGCCTTCGTTGCTTCATGACACAACGGGATTGTGTGTCTGTGGCGCCACAGTAAATGTGGTGCCACTATAGTGTCAACACGTTTGCATTGTGTGTCCGCTTGCGATGTGGCAACCTTGCTGAAATCCACAGACGTCTGGAACCCAGCTATGGCAGTTAGGAAGAAATCAGAAACAATTCATCTGCGCGTTAGCGCGACCTCAAAGGCTTGTCTTGAAGGGTTAGCGAATGCGATGGGGAAGACGGCAACTCGTGTGCTTGAGGATTTGATTTTCGAAGCTGCGACGAAATTCAAGGTTCAAGAAGTCGATTCAGATGTTGACGACCGTTTTTGGGATGGTGGGGATTGGAGGTTGCTGGAGGCTTTGCAGTTGGCTCATTTACCCGATGAGCCGATTCTGAAGAAGCTGCGGACCTACTTTTTGGCAGGTGATGCATTGAGCCCTAGGGACCATATGCTCGTCGAAGCCATTTTGTGGTCGCGGGATGTATTTTCTGGCGATACAGAGATCTTTCCTAAGTCGGAGGGTGTTATCACAAACGCCGACAAACTTAGAACTTTCAAGGTGGATCTAGATGCGATCAATCGGTTTATGCCATCGCTGGAGGACTATGCAGAGTTTCGATTAAAAAATAAGTCGGTATCAGCATCTTTTGGGGAATATCTAAAGATGATTGAGGCAAAGCCCTAAAGCCATTGAATTCAGATTAGTTCGACAGCCGCTGCTTTGGTTCCGGGTGCCAAGTGTGCGTAACGCAATGTCATCTTTATGTCGCCATGGCCTAGCAGATCCCGCACCGTGTTAAGCGGCACTCCGGCCATCACCAGTCGTGAAGCGAAGTCGTGACGCATGTCATGCCACCGAAAGCCTATCACCTGGGCTCGCTCGAGTAGTTTGAGCCATGCGCTTTTGACGTCTTCAAAGCGGCCGCCTTCTCGGTTTGCAAAAACATAGGGGCTCGCACCTGATTGCTTTTTCCATTCTTCAAGGACGGTAAAGACTTCCGTATTCATTTGAATGTGTCGTGTATCGCTGGTTTTTGTTGTGTTGCCAGTGACAGTAATTGTCTTTGTGTCGAAATTTACCGATGACCATTTGAGGTCAAACAGCTCCCACGTCTCATGCCAGTCTTCAGCGAAACGATAACCATCGGCTTCAGGTGATCCGTGAATTGTAGGTCTAGTAAGCTCTGCTTCGGCTCCTCACCTCTGTCTCCTCGCCATATGTTTGCGCTTTCACGTTCACTTCGCATTTCGTCTTGGCGTGCATCTAAAGCCGCACGTAGGCGTTTGTCCTCGTCGACGGACAGATACCGTACCACTCCAATCGAGTCGACCTTTAGCTGCTTCAGTTTTGCCATTGGGTGGGTGGTGATGTATTCCCATTCTAGCGCCCGACTAAACACGCCGCTGATTGAGCCCATCTTGCGGTTGACGGTCGAGGGCTTGTTGCCGGCCTGCATCCAGGTGGTGCGGATCTGGGCGAGGTCGCGACCGGTGATTGCGTCGATCCGCTGAGCCATGATCGTGTCGAAATTGTTGTCCAACGTGTGCAGCGTTTTTTCGTGGCCCTTGTGGTGAGTTTTGAACCACGGCATATAGGTGTCGTCGATGAATTCGCGTAGCGAGGGGAGGGCAGTACCTTTTCGGCCGTGGGTGACTGCAAGAGGCTCGCCGTGTTTACGCGCTTCATATAAGTACTGAGTCGCTTCCTGGCGGGCTTGGTCGAGAGTAAGGATACCGACTCGTCCCAACGCCTTTTTGCGTGCGCGTCCCCACCTGACAATATATGACTTGGCCCCGGCCGCTGTTACACGTACGTATAGGCCTATCACGATGGTATCGTGGACCTCGTACTCCTTGCCGGTGACCTCCAGGGATGACAGTAGTTTGCCGGTTAGCTTTTCTTTCACCTGATTCCCGTGGGTGCAATAATGGGTGCAAAAAACACTATACGGAGCTGTCTTGTTGGACGCAATCGGACTGTGGGTCCCGTAATTACTGGTGTTTCCCTTTGTCCATTGCTCTTAAATTGGCCCTCCTAAGGGGAAGGTTGGCAGTTCGAACCTGCCCTGGGACACCATCTCGATAGTCGCCCCTGTTTTTATCTATTGCCTTCGCTTGCCCGGCCACTACCGACGCCTCCACGTCGCTACCAGACATGCGCCCCCCGCGCTTTTCTGGCTTAAATGCCCAGCAAGTATCAACACCTGCGACCCATCCCCAAAGCCCGCCACTGGACTGACCCTCTATGAGCACTCCGCTGCAAGGCGCTGCGCGCGCCCATGAAGCTGCGAGACCTCAACTCGGTATCTTGTTGTGCCTGCTGTCGATGCTGATTTTTGCCGCCCAGGACGGGATCACCAAGGTGCTGGTCAGGGACTTGCCCATCATGCAGCTGGTGATGGTGCGCTACTGGGTGTTCCTGCTGTTCGCCATTGCCTACTGCACCTATCGTGGCGGTGTAAGAAACGCCAGCCGGAGCCGTCATCCTTTTCTGCAAATCATCCGGGCCTTGCTCGGGGTAGGGGATATCGTGCTGTTCGGCATCGGATTGCGTTACCTGGGGCTGGCGGAGATGCATGCGTTGTATGCGGTGTTCCCCTTGATGACGCTGGGGTTGGCCGGGTTGTTTCTCAAGGAGTACATCGGGCTGCGACGCTGGCTCGCGGCGGGTGTGGGTTTTCTCGGTACCGTGGTGATCCTGCGGCCGGGTACCGGGGTGTTCGAGCTGGCTGCGTTGATTCCGCTGATCTCGGCCCTGGGTTTCGCGTTTTTCGGCGTGTTGACCCGGCGCATCAGCCAGGACGACTCTTTCGCGACCAACATGCTGTACATGGGCGTGATCGGTGCCATCGCCGTGACGGTGCTGGGGTTGCCGTTGTGGGTGACGCCAACGGGGACGGAGTGGGTGCTGCTGGGGATTCTGTCGATGACGGGCGTGGTGGCTCAGCTCTTGTTGCTTCAGGCGTTGCGCTACGCCACGGCATCGACCCTGCAGCCATTCAACTATTCGCTGTTGTTGTTTGCCACGCTGATCGGCCTGTTGGTTTTTGGCGAATTGCCGGATAACTGGACCATCATCGGCGCGTGCCTGGTGATTGCGGGTGGGTTGTATGCGGCCAAGGTGAAGAGCTAAGCCGATAGCCATAACCACGAAAATCTATCGAGGTCATATAATTTTCACATCGTAGCCGCTATAGTGGCCACCGTTGTTGGGGAGTAGCCTGCTCAGGCCTTGGTCATGAGCGTTCGTGTCAACATTCTCGGCTTCATGCCGTGGCGCGAACACCTTTCGGTTGGCGAGACCAGCGATGCATCCATGCCTAAAGTCGGGCGTGTGGTTGCGTCGTTGTCTCTATAGCCCGACTGGAAGTACACCGTGAATCCCATTTCCCTGATTTTCCTCGCCCTGGCCATGTCCACGGACGCCTTCGCGGCGGCCATCGGCAAAGGCTCCAGCCTGCACAAACCACGTTTGCGCGAAGCGCTGCGCACCGGCCTGATCTTTGGTGTGATCGAAGCCATTACTCCGGTTGTGGGTTGGGGTATCGGTCAGGTGGCCACTCAGTATGTCGAGAACTGGGACCACTGGATCGCCTTCACGCTGTTGCTGATCCTGGGCCTGCACATGATCTACAACGGCATCAAGCACGATGACGAAGAGGAGGAAAAACCCGACTCCCATTCCTTCGTGATTCTGGCGATCACCGCGTTTGCCACCAGCATCGATGCGCTGGCGGTGGGCGTGGGCCTGGCCTTCGTCAACGTGAACATCCTGGTGGCGGCCGGTGCCATCGGCCTTGCGACCACGGTCATGGTCACCCTGGGCGTGATGCTGGGTCGGGTGCTTGGCACAGTGGTCGGCAAGCGCGCCGAAATCGTCGGCGGTATGGTGCTGATGCTGGTGGGCTCGACGATTCTCTACGAACACCTGAGCGCCTGAGCCAGCCCTGACATCGCTCCCGCCGGCAAGCCGTGCTGCTACGGGA
>Ga0105244_10003352_pt1 | contig 11487 bp, 9 predicted proteins | sample KBSM44metaG_FD_80423 | JGI IMG/M metagenome (GOLD analysis project Ga0105244, IMG submission 80423) | Miscanthus rhizosphere microbial communities from Kellogg Biological Station, Michigan, USA - KBS M4-4 metaG | ecosystem: Host-associated > Plants > Roots > Rhizosphere > Soil | place: Michigan...
CCATAATGACGTACATGGAATAGTTGAGATACGCATTTTCCGTGAATTCGTGCAGCGCAAGGCGTTCTGCACCATCATGAGTTAAATCACTCATTAATTATTCATCCTCAAACTGACGAGCCGAGTGTAGCCACAAACGGCGTAATTGCCGCCGATAGTACCCTATCTGGCAGTCGTAGTCACAGTGGAGTGAGTATCTTTGAGTGAAGTGGGGTGTGGTGAAATGAGCCGCAAAATGCGGCTCATTGGGGGGAATTATTTAACTTTAGTAATTTGTTTTACGTCGATCTCAACGGAGTTCCAGTCCTTGTCCACTTCCCCTTGAATTTCAACTGTATCCTGCGGGGTGATGGTCTGGCCATTCCAACGTTTGTTGTCGATATCTACGTTAATGGTGCCGGATGTATCACGGAAGATGTAATGATCACCGCCAATACGGGATTCAATCTTACCGCGCAGCGTAACCCACGTATCATCAGACAGTGATTTCGCCTGGGCCGCGGTGGAGTTGCTGCCACTTGGGCCAACAAAACCGCCCGCCGTCTGGTTCTGAGTGGTGGTTTGGGTCGCTTGAGCGTTTGGATCAGCGAATCCACCTTGTTGTGCAGCAATGGCAGGTGCTGCGGTGATTGCGAGAATAGTCAAAATAGCGGCTATTTTTTTCATTGTTTATTTTCCCTATATGAATGATTTCTTAGAGCCTATTTAACGCTGTAGATCTTAACGGGATCTTAATTCTTCACGGCAATTACGCATTTTTTTCTAAATTGTTGCCCAGTTTCCGTCATCACGTTTTTCCACTGTACAACGCCCGGCCATACGTTATTTACTGGCTGAACAGGGTTAACAAGGAACAACCATGCGCATCTTACTTATAGAAGACGATAAGCTCATTGGTGATGGACTCAATGCCGGGCTTACAAAAATGGGCTTTAACGTCGACTGGTTTACCGATGGCCTACAGGGCCAGGCGGCGCTGGCGCTGGCTCCCTACGACGCGGTGATACTGGATTTAAGTCTACCAGGAATCGATGGCCTGGATATCCTAAAAACCTGGCGTCGTAACGGCCAAACCGAACCAGTGCTAATTTTAACCGCGCGTGACGCATTAGAACAACGTGTAGAGGGGTTACAACTCGGTGCCGATGATTACTTGTGTAAACCCTTTGCGTTAATAGAAGTTGCCACCCGGCTTCAGGTTTTAATTCGCCGTAATCATGGGCAAGTTCAGTCGGCCCTTAATCATGCCGGTGTCGAACTGGATCCCATTAAATTAACCGTCACTCGCGAAGGAGAAGCGTTGCAGTTAAAACCCAAAGAGTTTGCCTTGCTGGAGTTATTTATGCGTAACGCCGGACGTGTATTACCGCGCTCGCTGATCGAAGAAAAACTTTATAACTGGGATAACGAGGTTTCACGCAATGCGCTGGAAGTGCATATCCACCATTTACGCCGCAAACTCGGCAGCGGGTTTATTCGCACCGTGCATGGAATTGGTTATACGTTGGGCGAAGAATGATCAAAACACTGACTCAAAGTTTACGCGCCAGATTAATCGCCGGATATATTTTGCTGACGCTACTCGCGTGGGCAGGTGCAAGCATCGCCGCCTGGCACCAGACCAGTAAAACGCTTAACAAACTGTTTGATACCCAGCAGGTGCTGTTTGCCAAACGTCTCAGTGCGTTAAACCTTGATAATGTGCAGGGTGAAACACAGCTCCCGCGCACCAAAAACATGATTTCCCATCATCGCGGCAAACAGGACGACGACACGCTGGCCTTCGCCATTTACACCGCTGATGGAAAGCTGTTACTCAATGACGGCGACAATGGCCGCAACCTCATTTATCGCTACCAGCGCGATGGTTTTGTCGACGGTAAACTGGCGGGCGACGACGATAAATGGCGCATGGTGTGGGTCACTACGCCTGACGGAAAACACCGTATTGTGGTGGGCCAGGAGTGGGAATACCGCGAAGATTTGGCGCTGGATATTGTGTTCTCACAGCTCACGCCATGGCTTATCGCACTCCCGCTGATTTTACTTCTTCTGGTATGGCTGGTGAGTCGAGCCCTCGCCCCACTTCACAAACTGGCGAATCAGTTACGCACCCGCAAACCTGACGATGACAGCGAAATCCCGAGCCAATCGTTGCCTCAAGAAGTGCGCCCGCTGGTGATTGCGCTTAATCAGCTTTTTTCTCGCACCGGAGAATTAATGCAACGTGAACGGCGCTTTACATCCGATGCGGCGCACGAACTGCGCAGCCCGCTTGCTGCGTTAAAGGTACAGGCCGAAGTTGCACAGCTTGCGCAAAACGACGAGCCGGTTCGCGATCATGCACTCAATAATCTCAATGAGGGAATTGATCGTGCCACGCGTCTGGTGGATCAGTTACTGACCTTATCCCGCCTGGATTCATTAGCCGGTCTGGACGATGTGCAGGAAGTTGAACTTCAATTATTGCTGCAAAATGCCGTAATGGACGCGTGGCACCAGGCGGTGCGCGAAGGTATCGATATCCGCCTCGATATCCAGGACGCGAGCGTGAAACGCCAGGGGCAACCGCTGTTGCTGAGTCTGATGGTCAGAAATGTGCTGGAAAACGCCGTGCGTTATAGCCCGCGTGGCAGCGTGGTGAACGTGGTTTTGCAAAGCCGCGAAATAACCATTACCGACAATGGGCCAGGAGTCAGCCCGGCGTTTTTAACTTCGCTGGGCGAGCGCTTCTTCCGTCCGCCAGGACAGGAAAAAACCGGCAGCGGTCTGGGATTGTCCATCGTGCGGCGCATCGCTGCTTTGCACGGAATGCAGGCGCTATTTTTGAATAGCGACAGTGGCGGTTTCCAGGTGAGGATCCGTTGGTAAAAACCGATTCACTCTCTGATTATTGCGTTTAAAGCAAAAGTCTTTGCCAGAGCGAGCATTTAATCGTGACAGGATTCACATTAAACTGCGCCTCAAACGCAATTATTCGAGAACTCACTATGAGCAATATTCTGATTATCAACGGTGCGAAAAAATTCGCCCACTCTAACGGCCAACTCAATGACACCCTGACCGACGTCGCGGAAAGCTTTTTGCGCGACCTCGGGCATGATGTTTTGGTCACTCGCACCGACAGCGACTACGACGTAAAAGAAGAAGTCGAAAAGTACCTGTGGGCTGATACCGTGATTTACCAGATGCCGGGTTGGTGGATGGGCGCGCCATGGACCATGAAAAAATACATCGATGATGTGTTCACTGAAGGCCATGGTTCGTTGTATGCCAGCGATGGCCGTACCCGTTCTGACGCTGAGAAAAAATATGGTTCAGGCGGTCTGATTCAGGGCAAAACCTATATGCTCTCCCTGACCTGGAACGCCCCGCTGCAAGCCTTTGAAGACAAAGAACAGTTCTTCCATGGTGTGGGTGTTGATGGCGTTTATCTGCCATTCCACAAAGCGAATCAGTTCCTGGGAATGGAAGGTCTGCCGACATTTATCGCTAACGATGTCATGAAAGTACCTGATGTTCCGCGCTTTATCGCAGAATACCGCGAGCATCTCGGGCAAATTTTTGCTTAACTGTTGAGTAAACTTATTACAGGAGTAAGTCATGCTAACAGTGATAGCTGAAATTCGTACCCGTCCAGGCGCTCATCATCGCCAGGCGGTTTTAGATGCCTTCGCAAAAATTATTCCTACCGTGCTGGAAGAAGAAGGTTGCTTTGGTTATGTGCCATTGGTCGACCATAACGCACAAGTCGCGTTCCAGACTGCAGCGCCGGATTCCGTGTTTATGCTGGAAAAATGGGAAAGCGTTGCGCATCTCGAAGCGCATCTGCAAACCCAGCATATGCAAGATCACAGTGCCGCGGTAAAAGACGATGTGCTGGATGTTCATATCCATATTCTGGAAGACGCGATTAAATAATCGGCTGACTGAAAAATATAGGGAGCGGTGTTTACAGCAGCTCCCTTTTTTATGGCTAAAATTCATTAGGTTGAAACGCTGCTAAACTATCCTTTACTCATAATTTGTCGCGGGGTAAAAGATGAAAACGAATACGGTTTCCGATAAGGTTCTAAAACTTGCCAGTTTCAACCTTAATTTGTTAACCACGTTCTGTTTGATTTACTCCACACGAAGCATTACCGAAGTCTCTGAAATTCTTGAAGTCACCCCTCCTTCTATTAGCCATTCACTGCGCAAATTACGCCTTCATTTCGAAGATCCTTTGTTTATTCGCCATGGAAACACCATCACCCCAACGGTATTTGCCGACGATCTTTATACTCAGCTAAAGCAATCATTAGAAATAATGAGCGACTCCATTGGCAGAAGTAAGAAAACCAACAAACGAGAAACACTGGTTATCTACTCCCCTTTTTCAGTCGCCGTACATGACTTGTCATCCGCGCTGATTAAAATCAAAGAGGAAAACTTAAATTTTAAAATAAAGTATATCGAAACGATTCTTGGAATACCCGATGCGGTGGATTTACTTAATTTACGTAAAGCCGATATTGTGTTCTCCGCAGTACCTGTTACCAGCACCACATTAACTTGCGTGTTATTTCGTCAAATAACCCCGGTAATGGTTTGCCGCCAGGACCATCGTTTTAAAAAATCGTCGATTAGTGCAGACGAGCTAAAAAAAATGGATATGGTCAGCCATCTCACAGGTGATGATATGATTTATCAGCGCAAACAATCTTTACTCGCATCATTAAAGAATACGCATATCGCCTTTGAAACCAACTCGATAATGATGTTACTCACTATATTGTCGGAAACCGATTGTTTTGGATTTATTACCCAGGATGCCTTTGCCCGTTATCAGGATATTTTCAAATTGCGAAAACTGACGCCTTCATTCCCGGTACAACAAATCAACGTCTATCTTGTTTACCGCAAAGAACAAGAGAAGAAAGCCAGTTTTATGCAATTCCTGGATATGTTACAAGACGATTAGGCTATTGGAACTCGTAGACTTTATAAATTAAAAAAACATCCAGCCATAAAACTAAATCCGCAATTAAGTCTGAGTAATACCCTCTCCCCCCTCTGACCGTATAATGCCAGCATACAAGGCAGTTATATATAAACTATTTCCCTGTTCGAAATCACTTTCAATAATCACACCATAACTGTCATGCAATAAATTATTGCCGAATACATCGTGGAGAATGTTCGCATTCCCTCAGAGCTATCTCGGCATAACCAGCCCGAATAACATTGAGGCATTCGCATGAAAATAATTAAGCTATCACCCACTCCTATTCCTCGTAAGCACCACAGAATCGCCCTTAATTCTTCTGCCGGATTAATCGTTGGCGTACTGAGTTTTGGTTGTGTGGACGCCAGCGCAGAAAGACTAGTCAATACCATTGGTAGCGCCGGAATTTGCACCCGGGGTTTATATAATGATGAAACGATAAAAATGAACGTTGCCAAGACGGCAGGCATCAAAATCGGTGACGGCGGTATTATTTCGCTGGAACGAGGGACGATTAAAAACAACGCGTTATCGGCTGCGAATGCCAAAGATCAGATTGGCGTACATGTTTTTTCTGCAAGCGGCGTCATTTTATTGGAAACCGAGGTGACGCTCGACCCCAAAACAGCTGCCGGGGCAACCATCACCGCCAGTGATATGACCGCAGTACTGGTGGAATCGGCTGGGAAATTAAGCCTGAAAGACTCGACGGTCACCGTAGGCGGTGGGGCAAAAGGAAATAATAACCGCGGCATTGTGGTAACCGGTGCGGATTCACAGGCCTTGCTGAATAACGCCAAAGTACAAACCTCCTCATGGGGGACGGTGGGTATCGCAGTGACACAAGGCGGCAAGGTCACGCTGTCCAATGCCAGTGAAATCCTGACCAATGGCGCAAGAAACACCACAACAGGAGGCAGTCACGGGGTTTATGTCAGCGGCAAAGATAGTGCGCTCAACGCCGGGAATGGCAAAATTAACACTCTCGGCGCTTCCGCCTACGGCATAAAAGCCCAGGATGGCGGCAAAATTACACTCAAAGAAACCGCCATTGAGACTGTCGGAGTTTACGGACATGGCGTGCTGCTGGATGGGGACACCACCCAGGGCAACATCGACGGCGGTTCGATTCAAACCACAGGTAAAGGTGCAGCCGGCATCTGGGCAAGAAATGGCGCGTCGGTCACGCTACATGATGGCACGGCTATCACTACTTCGGGTGCCGTAGTTTCGGTAGCGACGCCGCTGGACAACGAAATGTCCTTAAGTTTAAGCCATGCATTATTGGCCAGTGGCAGCGCGACATCCATGAGTGGCGAAGATCTGCAACTCACCACCACGGCCGTCAGTGCCAGTGCCGCCCGAGCCGAAAATAATGCCAGAATTATTCTACGCGATAGCACCATAGACAGTTCCGGGGCGGCCACAAGTACCACTACAACTGCCGCACTCCATGCGCTCTCTGGTGCAACAATCACCGGCTCCGGGCTTACGGTTAACGTCTCTGGTACCAATCAGGGCGGGAGTCGTGCTGAAGGGGAAAACAGCAGCATTTCTTTGACAGACAGCACTCTGACCGTCAGTGGCCAGGGAAATGCACTGCACTCAACGTCTGCCGCGCGGGCAATCTCTGGCGCATCGGTTTCTGTCATAAATTCGCAAATGACAACTTCCGCGATGCAAAGCCACGGCATATCAGTCGAGGGTCCCGGTTCTGACGCGCAGGTCAGTGGCACAATGATAGAAACACGCGGCGCACGCAGTTCAGCCGTAAATATTATTGATGGGGCCAGCGCCAGCATTAGCAGCAGCAAAATGACGAGCACCGCCGCACCGAACGCGAGCGGGCCGTGGTCACCAGGGATCATGCTGCAAGGGGCTGGCTCATCGCTGATTTTGACCGACAGTGACGTCATCACCACGCAAAACCCGAGTAGTGGGATTAGCGCCATCAATGGCAGCCAGCTCGAGGTGAACACCTCGCGAATCACCACCTCCGGTAATTACGGCAGCGGGATCGGTGTCGCCAATAGCACCGCATCAATCACCAATACCCATATCAATACTTCAGGCAATGACAATGCGATGGGAATTGTCGCGGATGCGGGCGCAGTGGTGAAAGTGACGGGAGGGAGTGTCACAACGACCGGTAACGGCTCTACGGCGCAATCAAACCTCACATTCCCGCACGCTGTGGCTTCGCGCAACGCGGGTTCTTTACTGACAGTGGATGGCACCACCCTGCTGACAAAAGGTACTCAAGCCTACGGCGCAACGGCTGATGATGGCGGAAATATTATTCTCACGAATACGACGGTCAAAACTGAAGGTGATAACTCCATCGGTTTGTACGCCGGGATTGGTGCGGCAAAACCGGGAAACGTCAGTCTGAGCGCAAGTAATGTCACCATCGAGACACTGGGAGATAACGCAGCGGGCGCTTTTGTCGGCAGGAAATACAAAGCCGAAACGGCTGAAATGGCGCTGGATAATGTCTCGCTATATACGCATGGCGATAACTCGCGTGGGATCTGGGCGGAAGCGGGGGCCGAACTTCAGGCTAAAAATACCGTAATTCAAACCGACGGCATTCGTGCCTCAGGCGTACTCGCCAGCAATGGCGGCCATGTTCAGGGAGATAATATCTCAGTCACCACCCATGGCGAAAACGCAGCGGCACTGGCGGCTCAGGGCACATCTGCCAATCCAGGGTTAGCCACAATCAGCAATAGCCTGCTGGCAAGCGAACTCGGCCACGGCATTGAAACAACCGGTCACGCTGATATTACATTGCAAAACACCCGCGTCAGTGGCGATAGCCAGTGGTTGCAGGTGCAAAATGGTGTGATGTTGCCAGGCAATGCCCTCATTAGCGCATCCGGCAGCCTGCTCACCGGTGCAGCACTCACCGAAGCAAATGCTTATTCTGATGTCGCATTAAACAACACCACGTTGTGGTTTTTGACCGGAAATTCGGTGCTCAGTCAGTTGACGAATAATCAAAGCTTGATCAACTTCAGCTCACCAGACAGTAACCAGTACAAGACGTTGACGGTGAATAACTATCACGGCGACAACGGGACGATTGCGCTAAACACCCATTTGCATAGCGATAATTCGCCATCGGATCAACTGGTTGTCGATGGTGGTCATGCTGACGGTTCGACAAACCTAAAAATCACCAATACCGACGGCAGTGGCGCACTCACCCACGGCAATGGCATCAAAGTGGTGGATGCCATTAGCGGCGCGACAACGGCGATCGAAGCCTTCAGTCTGCTGAACAAGGTTAAAGCCGGCCCCTATGAATATTCGCTGTACCGCTCAAGCGTAGATGGCAGCAACCAGGAAGCCTGGTATCTGCGTTCCCATAAGGATGTGCCACGCGAAGTTGAAATACCTGAACCGCCTCTTCCACCAGCACCGCCAGCCCCAACACCGGGGGAAACACCCGATGTCACACTCCCTGAAATACCCGATGCAACCCCGCCTGAAACAGCGGATGAAGGAGCAGAAAATGGCGCCAGCACCCCATCGATTCCTCAACTGCCATTAGCGGTGCCCGACTATCGGGCAGAAACATCGCTTTATCAGGACATCCCGCAACTCGCTTTGCTGTATAGCCGGATGCTGGTCGATAGCCTGCACGAACGCACCGGGGAACAGTTTGCCAGTGTGGAAAAAATCACAGCGGCAACGCAATCGCCACATATGAGCTGGGGACGGTTGATATTTAAAAACGGGAAATCTGATTTCGATGGACCGCAATCGCGCTTTACACTTAATGCCATTCAGTTAGGTATTGATTTATATCGTGAAAGTAAAGATGACGGGAGTTCTGATTTTGCCGGGGTGTTAGGCAATATCGGCAAAATCAACAGCAAAGTCACGCATACCGACAACGAATATGCCGGTCGCAATACGCTGAAATCATGGGGATTAGGCGGTTACTGGACGCACTTCACACCCGAAGGGAGTTATCTGGATGTCGTCGCCCAGTACAACCGGTTGTATGTGGAGTCCAGGCCAACCGATCTCAGCCCAATGAAAACCAAGGGCTACGGTTTAAGCGCTTCGCTGGAGGCGGGTTATCCGTGGCAGCCGGATACTGACGTTCAGCGCTTTATTGAACCTCAGGCACAGTTGATCTACTCAACGGTAAAACTGGATACCACCCATGACCAGGCCTCAACGATTAAATTCAGCAACACCGATTCCCTGACGGGCCGCCTCAGCCTGCGTTTCCATCAGACCTGGCATCATGATGACGAACAAAAAGTGAAAGAGGATCGCACCAGAACCACCGCCTGGTTGCGCCCGGGGATCTTGCATGAGTTCAGAGGCGAGACAAAAACTTCATTTTCTTCCCAGCAAGGGGACATTCCGTTCGTCACCAACAGCGCAGGAACATGGGGGCAACTCAATGCGGGGGTTGATCATCAAATCAATAAATCAGTTTCTATCGCCGGCTCTCTGAGCGTTGAGAAGTCTTTTGAAGGTGACAGCATTAATTACGGTGGGATTGTCGGTTTAAAAATTAAGTTCTGATAAGTGTTAAAAATGGCGGGTAACCGTTACCCGCCAGAACCCAATCACTTATTTTGCGATCTTGAGCGCATCCATGGTGCGCAGTTTACTTTCGCGAGCCTGCTCTGGCGCGGTCTGGACCAGCAAGGTGTAGAGCAAATCCAGCACGAACAATTGCGCGGTTTTAGTACCGATCGAATCCCCTTGCAGCATGCCCTGACGGTTACCGTTGATCAGACTGTAGTCGGCCACTTCACACAGTGGGGAACCCAGATTATGGGTCAAGGCTACCGTAGTTGCGCCCGCCTGTTTAGCCAGCTCAAGGGCATGGACCGTTTCTGAAGAAGTCCCGGTGTGGCTGATAGCAATCGCGACATCACCGGCTTTCAATAACGTGGCCTGCATGTACATAAAGTGATTATTGGTTACCGCATCGACCCGCAACCCAATGCGCATCAGCTTATGCTGCATATCTTCTGCCGTGATCCCGGATGAGCCCACGCCAAAAATATATACCGAGTTGCTGGCACGCAGCGCCTTGACCACCTCAGTGACCTGCTGCATGTCGAGCAAGTTGAGGGTTTCGGACAGCACGTTATTAATGGTGCTTTGCAGTTTCAAGCCGATGGTGTGCGCATCATCTGACTCGCTAATTTCCCCATCTAACAGCGGGCTGCTGTTATCGGTTTCTGCCGTCGCGAGCTCAATGGCTAAATCCATCTTAAAGTCCTGGAAACCTTTATAGCCAAGCGTGCGACAGAAACGAATCACGGTCGCTTCGCCTGCCTGCGTTTCGCGTGACAATTCGGCAATAGAGATCTGAGTCACCTGCTGGGGCGAGGTCAAAATAACCTGCGCGATACGCTGAGAAACACGCGTCATGCTATTTTGCATAGCACCCAGCGTGTCGAGGATTTTACCGGGTTTAAGGCGTAGGGCTTGAGGCTCCATAAATTTCCTGCTGTGAACGCGTAGCGATTAGCCTGCAATAGTGAATGGTTGAGAGCGTAACAAGTCTGTGGCGTGAAAAAAAGCGCGAAACCAGCATAGGGGGTATGCCAGCCTCGCGTCGTCAAAGAAGTGCTCATTTATTATTGTGACGTCGAAAGAACTTTTACAGACTGCGGTGATGCACTTTTATCACCACCTTACTGATGGTCTGGCTAGAGTCGCTAATACAGCCTGGTTTGTGTGGCTCGCCGGGAAGAAATATCGCAAACATCCCCGGCTGCATATGCAGTGTCTGGCAAGGCGTTACGGTATCGCACAGCAAATAATCATCATCTTCATGATAAATATCCGGTTCGATGGCAGCGCCTTTTGGCCCAAAATCAATGCGTTCCTGTCCACTGAGCAACAGTTGAATATCCAGATATTCCTGGTGCTGCTCATAACGCTTACTTTGCGGTTCTGCGGTCTCAAATGTCATGACATTCATAAAGATGGCATCACCGTCTATCTCATGCCGCCCGGCAGTTAATGTTTCGGGATGAAGCGCCAGCGCCTGCTTGATAATAGCCAGTAGCTGAGGAGCGATACCGGTCTGGTGAGTGAGTTCTGAAATTCTTCCTAAAATCATGGTGCCACCTTTTATTCACGAGTTTTCAAGTTTCAGACTGACTGATTTTCAGACCACAGTGCCGCGCCCATTAACCCGGCATCATGCTGATAATGCGCCGCATAAATGGGCACCTGGAAAGCCGCAGGTAATCGGGCGAGCTGCTGCTCCACCTGTTGGCGATAGCCCTGAGCCAGGCCGACACTGCCGCCTAACACCACACATTCGGTATCCAGCAAAGCTTTGAGATTAGCGATAAGCTGGCAAATTGCCTGCGCTGAACGCGCCACTAACTGCTGAGCCTGCAGATGACCAGCTTGAGCGTGAGCAAAAATTTCGCGGGCATTTTTCCCCTCGAGTTCATGGCTGGCGGCGGTTGCAATGGCGCGCCCGGAGGCGATAGCCTCCACGCAAC
>Ga0105244_10003353_pt1 | contig 11485 bp, 12 predicted proteins | sample KBSM44metaG_FD_80423 | JGI IMG/M metagenome (GOLD analysis project Ga0105244, IMG submission 80423) | Miscanthus rhizosphere microbial communities from Kellogg Biological Station, Michigan, USA - KBS M4-4 metaG | ecosystem: Host-associated > Plants > Roots > Rhizosphere > Soil | place...
CAGAGCCACCATCAACAGCGGGGCGGCGAGCGCCAAAGCCACTTTCATCGCTTCGGTGCCCATCATCATGACCGACTCAGGAGTCATCTTTTTCCCCTCTAACTGTAGAAACTTTGCGCCAGCGAGCCGACCAGCAATTGCCAGCCATCCACCAGGACAAACAGCATTAATTTAAAGGGCAGGGCAATGGTTGCCGGTGGCACCATCATCATCCCCAACGCCATCAGCACGCTGGCGATCACCAGGTCGATAATCAAAAACGGAATGAACACCGTAAAGCCAATCTGGAAAGCCGTTTTCAGCTCGCTGGTAACATAGGCCGGAAGCAATATGCGCATCGGTACCACTTCCGGGCCTTCGAGCGGTGGCGTATTCGCCAGACGGGCAAACAACGCCAGATCCGCTTCACGGGTTTGGCGCAGCATGAACTCGCGCAGCGGTTGAGAACCTTTTTCCAGCGCTTCATCCATCTGGATTTTGTTTTCACTAAACGGCTGATAGGCATCGGTATAAATTTTATCGAACACCGGCGCCATAATGAAAAAGGTCAAAAACAGCGCCAGCCCCAGCAGTACCTGGTTTGGCGGTGCAGACGGCGTACCCAATGCACTACGCAGCAGGCCAAAAACAATAATGATGCGCGTGAAGCTGGTCATCATCAGCAAGATGGCCGGTAAAAAGGTCAGCGAGGTGATAAACACCAGCGTCTGAACCGGTAGCGACCAGCTTTGCCCGCCGTTGGACATCGGCTGGCTGATAAGCCCCGGTAATTGTGCGAAGGCGGCTGGCATCACAAGCAGCAAGCCGAGCAACGAGAAGGGGATCCAACGTTTCATCAATCTTTCCCGTTACGTTTAAGCAGGTTTTTCATCAGGCTTTTTTTCATCAAATCATGGAAATCAGCAGGGGCAACCGGGGAAACCGATTCACTGACCGCTGCGGCGGGCAGCGTATGCAGATGAGTAATTTGCCCGGCGGTGACGCCAAGTACCAGACGCGCGTCTGCGACATCCACAATCACCACCCGTTCGCGAGCGCCAACGCTACAACTGGCGCTGACTTTCATCTCTTTGCTGGAGCCGTTTTTGGGTGCCAGGCCAAAACGTTTTGCTACCCAGGCGGCAAGTAAGATAAAAATAATAATCGCCGTTAAGGCTCCGCTCACTTGCACCAAAGAAGAGCCGGTGCTGGCGGCAGCCGGTTGCTGTACTGTTGCCTGGGTTTTCATCGAATTAACGGCTCAGACGACGCATACGTTCAGATGGCGTAATGATGTCGGTGATGCGCACACCGTATTTGTCGGCCACGACGACCACTTCACCCTGGGCAATCAGATAGCCGTTGATCAGAATATCCAGTGGTTCGCCTGCCAGGCCATCCAACGCCACCACCGAACCTTGCGATAAACGCAGCAGTTCTTTGATGGTCATACGGGTACGGCCCAGTTCCACTGTCAGTTTGACCGGAATGTCCATAATCAGGTCGATGTCCTGCATCGCCCCGGCAATGTCATTGCCTTCCAGCGCACGGAACACGCTGTCTGCGGTACTCTTGGTGGAGACTTTTTGTTCGTTTAGCGCATCAGCCCACAGATCGTCCACGGAGCCTGCATTGTCGTCGGACGGTTGATTAATATCACTCATTTGGGCTGTTCCTCGTTCAGCGAATTCAGGATTGGGTTGATCAAATGTTCGACGCGCAAAGCGTACTGACCGTTAAGTGTGCCGTACTGACTGGTCAGCACCGGAACACCGTCAACGTGCGCCAGAATGCGCTCCGGTTTATCCATCGGCAGCACGTCACCAGGTTTCAATTTTAATATTTGCGACAGACGCAGCGGTATGTCAGCGAAGTTGGCGATCAGTTCCAGTTCGGAGTGCTGAACCTGGCGCACCAGCGTATCGCGCCAGCTTTGGTCTTCCTGGCGGGAGTTTTCCAGCGGCGGATTCACCAACAGCTCGCGCAACGGTTCAATCATGCTAAATGGCAGGCAGATATTAAACTCGCCGGTCAGGTTGCCTATCTCGACATGGAACGGAGTGTTCACCACGATGTCGTTTGGCGACGTGGTGATGTTGGTAAATTTCACCTGCATCTCGGAGCGCACATATTCCACATCGAGCGGATAAATCGCTTTCCACGCATCGCTGTACGATTCCAGTGCCAGTTTCAGCATGCGGTTAATCACCCGCTGTTCGGTATGGGTGAATTCGCGGCCTTCCACTTTTGTCGGGAAACGCCCGTCGCCACCAAACAGGTTATCCACGGCGATAAACACCAGGCTCGGTGAAAACACGAACAAACCGGTACCACGCAGCGGTTTGAGGTGCATCAGGTTGAGGTTGGTGGGTACCGGCAGATTGCGGGCAAATTCGTGATAGGGCTGAATGCGGATCGCCCCGACGGTAATGTCCGGGCTACGGCGTAACAGGTTAAACAACCCCATACGGAACTGACGGGCAAAACGCTCGTTGATAATTTCCAGCGCTTGCAGGCGTTCACGCACCACACGACGCTGAGTGTTAGGGTCATACGGACGAATGTCCGTTTCTGGCGACGAGCCAGCTGTCGGTTCGTCGCTACTGTCACTGTCGCCATTTAACAGTGCGTCAATTTCGGCCTGAGAAAGAATGCTATCGCCCATGGGATTACCGCAAAATAAAGGCGGTATACAGCACGTCGCTGACTGCCTGTTGGGGTTGCCCGGCGACAAGCGGTGGAGCCAGCGTATTCTTGATGGCTTCAACCAGTTTTTGTTTGCCTTCATCGGTCGCAAGGGCTGCACCATCCTGACGGGAGAACAGCAGCAGCAAGCGGCTACGCACTTCTGGCAGGAATTCGCTCAGGCGTTGACGCGTGGCATCGTCTTTCAGACGCAACGTGATACCGATGTACAACACGCGGTCAGCGTCACCGAGGTTAACGGTGAACGTATCCAGTGCGTAAAACACGGGCGCGGGTGGTGGCTCCGGTGCTTTCGTCTGAGCAGAAGCCGGTTCTTGCTTCATACGCCAGTAGCTGTAACCTGCGGTAGCACACGCTGCAAGAGTAATCAGGACCAGTAACATCATCCAGATGGAGCCCTTGCGGCTTTTTGGCAAAGCGGTGTCAGTCATAAAACGCATCTTTCCTGTATCGGTACTGCATATGGGTCAATTATCCCGTGTCTGCGGGCGTTCAAAGGCCCGAAAACAGGGGATTTTTATCTCTACATCTGACGTTTAGCTTAGGGAGAGCGACTCAGGCAAAAATATCCACCGCGTTATTTCCCGACGCTAAACGTTGAATACTGGCAGGAACGGCCAGCGATTCAGACTCTCCCATCGACGGGAAGCTGCCTGCTGAACGTTGTGCCTGTTGCTGCTGTTGCCCGGATTGCTGTTGTTGCTGTTGTGCAAAACTTTCACTGCTGATACTGCTTTGCCCCAGCTGAATGCCGCTTTCCGCCAGCGCAATACGCAAGTTGGGCAGCGTGGCTTCGAGTGCGGCACGCACATGGCTGTGGGCTGAAACCATCTGCAATTGCGCCTGGTTATCGTCGAGTTTCATGCTGATTTGAATCTGGCCGAGATCTTCAGGATGCAAACGTAGCTCAGCCGTTTGCTGGCCCTGGCGGGTGAATAAAGCGATGTGCTGGCTTACCGACTGCTGCCACTCCTGGCTTCCCAGTTGTGCGCTAATCTGTGGTGCGACAGGCACGGCAATTTGAGTTGTGGCCGGTGTGGCAACGGTTGCGGTACTGAAGGCTGGCGCGGTGAGCGTTGATGTAGTGGCCATATTGTTGGCTGCATTATCGCGGCTGCCATTTTCCACATTGTTTAAGGCGGCGAAGGTTTTCGTGTCGACCACGGGTTCGTTGCTGGTGGACGGCGCAGTATTCCCTGGCGTGGATTTATCCAGAAGCCCAGGGGTTTTGTCTAACGCGCTGGCGGTGTCACGGCTATCCGTCGTCAGGGTGTTTTTGATACCGCTGCCTGCGAGCAAAACATTTAGCGCGTTTGAACCCTCGCCATCCGTTTCAGGCTGCATATTCAGGGCGCTGGCGGTTGGCGTTTGCTGCGGCAACATGGCAAACAGGGCGCTCAACGCCTGCATATCCGCATTGCTCAGTGTATGGTTTTGCTCACTCTGCGCTTCAATTTGCACTGTTTTATCGTCACTGCTGGTTTTCTTCACATTAGCAAGCAGGGCGGAAAGTGCTTCTGGCGAGTCGAGATTGCCCAGCAGTGAGGCGAGAGTCACTTTTTCATCGGCAGTGCTGGTGCCTTTGCTCGCCGTTTTATTCAGCGCGGCTTCAAGCGACACGGTTTTGCCGTCTGCCAGCGAAATCTCGCCGGGTAACGCTTTACCGAGCAGGCTCAGAAAATCTTCGCTGAAACCTTTATCTGCGACGATGGTACCGCCCGCAGTAGTCGAGTTGCTTGCGACATCAGGAGAAGTGATTATCAGGGGCTGCATCATTGTTCGACCTTCCTCAGTGTTGCCCGCTGGGCATATTCATCCATCAGTTTTTGATCAAGCTTGTTTTCGGCCAGTAACACCTGCGCGGCTTTTCGGTCTTGCAAAGTTTGCCAGGCCTGTAATCTTTTTTGCTTCTCTTGCCAGAAGTTGAGCGCCAGGTTGACCTTATTGTTCCACTGCGACAGTTGCTGGCGGTGCTGGTCAATAGCTTTCTCAAGTGTCTGTATAAACTGCTGATAATTCTGCCAACGGTTACTGGCGATCCCCTGGCTCATGTTGTCATTCAGGCTGCTGCTGTATTCAAACTGATAGTTAATCAGCATGTTGAGTTGTTCTTCCGCCTGCTGGCAGCCGCGGCGCATTTCACCTAAGCGGACTGCTGCATCGTCGACCTCTTTTACTGCGAGGTCACACAGGGTATCCAGTGCGGTGCTTTGGTTCATACCGATCTCCCATCAAGCTAGTGTCGGATGGCGTTTCGCTTAACCGACCGACGAAACCCGTCATCCACCGTTGTTGTGAACATCAAACCCCAGGGAAAATAATCTCCAGTGACTGGCAGGCTTCTTCCCAGCCGCTGCGCTCGAAAATCCCTTGCTGCAAAAAGGCTTCCAGTTGCGGCCACAACACAATGGCTTTGTCGAGTTGCGGATCGCTGCCTTTGGCATACGCGCCAACGCTGACTAAATCGCGGTTACGCTGGAAGCTGGATAACAACTGCTTGAAATGACGAACACGGGCGTAGTGTTGGTCGGTAATGAGTGAGGTCATGGCGCGACTGATGGAGGCTTCAATGTCGATAGCCGGATAATGTCCGCCTTCCGCAAGGCGGCGCGACAGCACGATGTGACCATCAAGAATGGCGCGCGCGGAGTCGGCAATCGGATCTTGTTGGTCATCGCCTTCGGTCAACACGGTGTAAAACGCGGTAATCGAACCGCCGCCAGAGATACCGTTACCAGCACGTTCAACCAGCGCCGGGAGCTTGGCAAACACCGACGGCGGATAACCTTTGGTAGCCGGAGGTTCACCAATCGCCAGCGCGATTTCACGCTGCGCCATCGCATAACGGGTGAGGGAGTCCATAATCAGCAACACATGCTGACCGCGGTCACGGAAATCTTCGGCGATACGCGTGGCGTACGCGGCACCCTGCATACGCAATAACGGTGAAACATCTGCTGGAGCGGCAATCACCACCGAACGGGCGCGGCCTTCAGGGCCAAGAATATTCTCGATAAAGTCTTTAACTTCACGACCACGCTCACCGATTAAACCCACCACAATCACATCAGCCTGGGTATAACGCGCCATCATGCCCAACAGCACGCTCTTGCCGACGCCGGAACCGGCGAATAGCCCCATACGCTGCCCGCGCCCGACAGTCAGCAGTGCGTTAATTGGGCGCACGCCGACATCCAGAACGTGTTCGATAGGCGTTCGTTGTAACGGGTTGAATGGCGCGGCACCCAGCGCCCCCATAGTGGTGGTTTCAGGGGCCGGAAGGCTATCTAGTGGACGGCCACTTCCATCAAGTACCCGTCCTAATAGTGCCGGGCCAAGTGGCAATTGTTTCCCGCTATGCAAGCCACCTTCAGCGGTGGCGCGTGCGTAAACGCGAGCACCTGGCAAGATCCCTTCGACTTCCTCAAGGGGCATCAGGAACAGTTTCTTGCCGTTAAAACCGACAACTTCGCACTCAATATCTCTGGAGTGCTGTTCGATAATACAGGTCGCCCCAAGGGGCAATTGCAAACCGGTGGCTTCAAGTACCAAACCCGTTGCCCGTGTCAGTCGGCCATAACGGCGAACGGTGGGTAACTGTGACATCCGCGCTTCGAAATTATCGAGCGTGTTGAGCCAGCGTGTTAAACGGGCAGTCATCACAACACTCCTGGAGCTGCAAGGCGGCAGAGCTCCTGCCAGCGCGTTGCCACGCTGGCGTCGAGGTCGCCTTCATCGGCAGACACTTTGCAGCCGCCTTGATGCAGACTTGGGTCGCCACGCAGACGCCAGCCATGCAGGCTGAGTGTAGCGCCGAGCATTTCTTCAACACGTTGTAAATCATCGGGATGCACGCGCAACTGTGGTTTGCCACTGAACAGCGGCTCTTGTTGTAAAAGCGCCTGGATCTGTTTAATCAGCGCACTGTTATCAATGCCTTTTGACTCACCAATAACCTGACGTGCCGCTTCCAGTGCCATTTGCATCAAACGCGAAGCGATGACGCTATCGAGCGCATCCAGGGTGTACTGGAATTCGCTAACCAGTTGCTGCATCCGCGCATGAACCGGTGCTTGCTGTTGCTTAGCTTCAGCCAGCCCCTGCTCCAGGCCTTGCTGAAAACCTGCGTTACGGCCTTCTTCTGCACCCGCTGTATGCCCTGCGGCATAACCCAGTTGATGACCTTGTTCGTGCGCCTGCATCTGCATTTGTGCCAGTTGCTGCTGCAAGTTGGGCTCGCTTTCTTCAGGCGATTCAGTGGGTTCATCTTCAGCATCAGAGGCGAACAATGGCTCAAATGCCTGCGACGGCGGTGCTAAATCGTCTGGCGTCCAGATTTTCCACGCAAGCCCGTTAGACATAAGTATCCTCGCTGGTGCCAATGACCATCTCGCCGGTTTCTGCCAGGCGACGAACGATAAGCAGAATGGCTTTCTGTTCGTTTTCTACCTGCGACAGGCGTACCGGGCCACGGTTGGAGAGGTCGTCGCGCAGAATATCTGCCGCACGTTGCGACATGTTGCGCAGGAATTTCTCGCGCAGTGGCTGTTCGGCACCTTTGAGGGCGATAAGCAGCGATTCGGACTCCACTTCCTGCAACAGGCGCTGGATGCTGCGGTCGTCGACTTCGACGAGGTTTTCGAACAGGAACATTTCGTCGATAATTTTTTGTGCCAGCTCGCCATCGAAGTCGCGAACGGCAGTGATAACCGCTTCTTCCTGCTGAGTTTTCATCAGGTTGATAATTTCTGCTGCCGTCCTCACGCCGCCCATTTTGCTGCGCTTGAGGTTTTGGCCGTCGAGCAGGTTGTTGAGCACTTCGGTCAACTCAGCCAATGCCGCAGGCTGCACGCCGCCGAAGGTCGCGATACGCAGCATCACGTCGTGGCGTAAACGCTCGTCGAACAACGCCAGAATATCTGCCGCCTGAGCACGTTTGAGGTGAACCAGGATGGTAGCGATAATTTGCGGGTGCTCGTCGCGAATCAGGTCCGCAGCACTTTGCGGTTCCATAAAGTTGAGCGTTTCCATGCCCGACGTGGTTTCGCGGGTTTCCAGAATATCTTCCAGCAGGCTGGAGGCACGCTCTTCGCCCAGGGCTTTGATCAACACCGAACGCAGATAATCGTTCGCGTTGACCGACAGCGCGGCGTACTGCTCGGCTTCTTGTTCGAACTCGGCCAACACCTCGGTCAGTTGCTTATTAGAAATCTGGCGAATGCTGGCCATCGCGGCACTGAGATGCTGAACTTCACGTGGACTGAGATGCTTGAACACCTCCGCCGCACGGTCTTCGCCAATGGTCATCAACAGAATGGCGCTTTTCTCTGTTCCGCTAATACTCATAGTTCGTTACTCATCCATTGGCGTATCACCAGCGCGACCACGCGCGGATCGTTATCAGACATCTCGCGAATACGCTGGCTCATGACTTCAGCGCCGAGGCGTTGGTTAACTTTGCGTTGCTGCTGCTGTTCGTCTTTCGTCAGGCGTACAGAAACGGCATCTTCCTCTTCCACACGCTGGCGTTGGGCTTCAACCAGGGCTTGTTGTGCCATTTCTTTGCGTTGCAGTTGTGGGCGCACCACTTTGCGCCACAGCAGCCAGGCAACAATCAACACCAACAACCAACGACCGGCCGACATCAACATCTCGAAGAAGGCTTGTTGCTTCCAGAACGGCAGTTCCGCACTGGTTTCGTCGCTGGCGCTAAACGGTGAGTTAACGACATTGAGCGTATCGCCGCGTTTATCGGAATAACCCATCGCTTCACGCGTCAGATTTTCAATTTGCTTCATCTGATCGGCAGTCAATGGCAGTGGTTTGCCATCGGTAAGCTGGCGGTAGTTCACCACCACCGCGACAGACAGTCGCTGAACATCACCGACGTTCAACTTGGTATGCAAAATGGTGCGGTCGACCTCGTAGTTGGTGGTCTCGTCACGCTGGGTGTTACTCGAGCCACTCTGCGCAGAGGTGGACGTTGCCTGTGTTTGCTGCGGCTGAGCATTCGCTGGCGTAGCTTGTGGCGGTGTTGAAATGGGGGCGTTATTCGGTGGGGCAGGTTGGTTAGATAGTGCACCTGGCACACCACCTGGGTTACGGCCATTCACTTGCTCGCTTTGGTTAAGCTGGCGCGAACGCACCGCTGCCTGAGAGGGATCGCTGTTCGGGTGATACTGCTCTTGTGTTTGTTCTTTATTAGAGAAGTCAATTTGTGCGGTGACCTGCGCGTGGACATTATTGTTGCCGACAATCGGCCCAAGAATGGCTTCGATGCGGCGCTGGTAACGGCTTTCGACATCCATTGCATATTTAAGCTGTGCATCGTTAAGGTCACGGCCTGCGGTATTGGACTGCGTCAGCAAATGCCCGCCCTGGTCGACCAGCGTCACATTGCCTGGCGGCAAACCAGCAACCGCACTCGACACCATATGCACCACGGCACTGACTTGTCCTTCGTCTAACGCACGACCAGCTTCCAGGCTAAGTGTGACCGAAGCAGAAGGGGATTTTTGTTCGCGAACAAACAAAGAAGGTTTAGGCATCGCCAGATGCACACGCGCTGTTTTGACCGGGCCAAGCGTTTCGATGGTACGCGCCAGTTCGCCTTCCAGTGCGCGTTGGTAGTTCACCTGCTCGCTAAACTGGCTGATGCCAAACTTTTCTTGATCCAGTAATTCAAAGCCGACTGCGCCACCCTTAGGTAACCCTTGCTGTGCCATGCGCAAACGCAGATCGTAGACTTTATCTGCCGGGACCAAAATCGCGCTGCCGTTATCAGAGAAACGATAAGGCACATTCATCTGGGTCAGTTGAGTGACGATGGCACCGCCATCTTGCTCGGCCAGATTGCTGTACAGCACTTTGTAATCAGGCGTTTTGGCCCACAGCACCAGCGCGACAAGAATGGCGATAGCCGCAGCGCCTGCGACCGCTAGCGGGATTTTAGGATTTGCACGAATGCGGGCCAGCCACTCCTGGGTTTTGTTTTGCGGCGTTTGTGGCAGGCTTGCTGCGGTCATTGAGCACCTCGCAGCTGGGCGTAGACAACATATTTAATAGACAGAGTGAACAAAACGAGCTCCCACAACAAAAGTTCCACAAAGATGGCAACGTTATTATTTTCTTTCTTAGCGGTTTTGATGGCTGAATTAGCTCTATTTATTGCCGCTATTTAGCGCCTTTGTCCTGGTGACAAGGTGGTAATCTTGCCGCGTTTAAAATCACTGGGGCAGGGAAATGGCAATTCAAGGTATCGAAGGCGTACTTCAGCAGTTGCAGGCAACCGCGCTGTCAGCGGGGAATCCGGTTCAGAATTACGAGCCAAAAGTGAGTTTTGCCGGTGAGTTACAGGCAGCTCTTGGCCGTATCAGTGAAACGCAAACCGCTGCCCGTACTCAGGCTGAAAATTTTGCCCTCGGAACACCGGGTGTTGCGCTCAATGATGTGATGGTCGATCTGCAAAAATCGTCGGTTTCGCTACAGATGGGTATCCAGGTGCGCAATAAGATGGTGTCGGCGTATCAGGAAGTGATGAATATGCAGGTTTAGTTGGTTAAGCTATTTGATATATAAAGAAATTATCATCAAACTGCTTTTGCGTGGGGCATGGATGGGACAAATGACGACAATTTCTGGTTAAGTATGGCAATCTGGTCGCTGTCGTTATCAGCCATCCACTTACCGTAAACCTGATAAACCATCTGTGCATTCGAGTGGCCCATTTGCGAAGCAATAAAGCTTGGGTTCGCTCCGGCTGTTAAAGACCAGCAAGCATATGTGTGCCTGGACTGATACGCTTTCCGATAGCGTAATCCTGCCCGGCGCATACCAGCCTCCCAACTCTGGTTGACCGAACCAACAGCATAGTGATGCCCTGAACGTCCGTTCTTCGCATGCAGGGAAGGGTTGAACACAAAGGTGCATTTGTGGACTTCCCTCTTTTTGTACTCCCTGAGCAGCACATCTATCTCATACTGTTTTCCTAATCTGGTCATCTCGGCCTGATCGCGAAGTATGTCCTTTGCTGCATCAATAAGCGCAATGACCCGATCTGTTCCCGCGTCCGTTTTTGGAAGGGTGAACTCCTTCTTCAGCGTGTGGTTACGGCGAACGGTAAGAGTTCCGGCCTTCAGGTCGATACCCGGCCCGAACGAAAGCAGCGAATTGCCAGTAGAGACGGCCACAGCCAATACAGTGGTGAGTGGTAGCTATACCAGCGGGCAAGTGGCAATGAAAATTGTCAGGCAGAGTGAGTTTGATTTCTTCAAAGACCTGCCACGACCATCACCGATTAAGTTCATCATCAATATCACTTACCCAACAACTACCGGGTCAGTGACTCAGGATGTCACGCTAACTGGCAACCTGATTAACTGCATTGAAAGCGATTATGGTTCCGTAACCACGCCTGTTTATTATTACGAGTTCATATTCGATCAGCTAAATGGCCCCGGCGTGCCGATTGAAACGGTAACCATCAATACCACTAAGTTTGTGCTGATGCAGAACTCAGGGGTTTCAGTAGGCCCGTTCTTCTCGCCGCTCGTATCTTCGCAGTTGTGGATACACACGCAGTCAAAATTAGGTGGGAATGACTACACAGACTGGCGTGTTGATATCTGGAAAGTTGACGATGATAACAACCAGATCCCCGGCACAAATCAGTCTCTGAACTTCCATGTGCAAAACCCGCGAGACGACCTGTCCGATACGTTCTACAGAACGGACAAGATAACGCCGCTGGCGGGCGACGGTCGATACTCCATTACGATGACCAGGACGAACAACAGCCATG